>Ga0335397_10009489_pt1 | contig 12143 bp, 15 predicted proteins | sample MAT04_FD_205740 | JGI IMG/M metagenome (GOLD analysis project Ga0335397, IMG submission 205740) | Freshwater microbial communities from Lake Fryxell liftoff mats and glacier meltwater in Antarctica - MAT-04 (spades assembly) (version 2) ...
GTCACAGTTCGATCGAACGCTGAAGCGTTCGCGCGGCCGTCAGGGCATATGAGCACCGTGGCGGGCCCATGAAGATCACCGTCCTGGGCGCCGGTGCTTGGGGTACGGCACTGGCTGCTGCGGTTGCCGATCGCCATGAGCTCGTGCTGTGGGCGCGCGACCCGGCCCAGGCCAAGGCGATGCGCCGGGACGGCAGCAACCAGCGCTACCTCAGCGGCGTGGTCCTGCCTGCGAAGTTGCATATTGAGGCCGATCTCGACGCCGCCGTCGCCCATGCGCGCGCTGGCCTTCTGGTCCTTGCGACGCCGATGTCTGCCTTGCGTGACTTGCTGTTGCGCCTGCCGCGCGACATGCCCGTCTTGTGGTTGTGCAAAGGCTTCGAGGCCGGCAGCGGCGCGCTTGGCCATGAAATCGCCCATGCAGTGCGCGGCGCGGCGCCTTGCGGAATATTGTCTGGCCCGAGCTTCGCCATGGAGGTTGCGCGTGGCCAGCCGACCGCCCTGGTCGCAGCCAGCCAGGACAGCGACTTGTGCGATGCCGCGGTCTCAGCCTTTCACGGCGGTGGATTGCGCGTCTACACCTCGGACGACGTGGTGGGTGTCGAGGTCGGCGGTGCGGTGAAGAACGTGCTGGCAATTGCCGTGGGCATCCTTGACGGCCTGGCTGCTGCTGCACCGGCCGACGCAGCCGTTCCCGGGCTGAACGCACGCGCTGCGCTCATCACCCGCGGCCTGGCCGAGATGACGCGGTTGGGCGTGGCTCTGGGTGCGCGCGCCGAGACCTTCATGGGTCTGTCGGGTCTGGGTGATCTGGTGCTGACCGCTACCGGCGACATGTCGCGCAACCGCCGCGTCGGGCTGCTGCTGGCGGCGGGGAACAGCCTGCCCCAGGCTTTGGGCGCCCTGGGCCACGTGGCCGAAGGGGTCTACAGCGCCGACAGGGTGTGTGCCCGCGCCGGCGCACTGGGCGTTCAAATGCCGATTGCACAAGCCGTGATGGACGTGCTGGCAGGCCAGTTGGACCCGGCACAAGCGGTGCGTGAACTGATGGCCCGTGAGGCGCGCGCGGAGACTTGATCGATGCTTCGGTATAAACCCGCGCCTCGGGTTACAGACTTGTTCCGGTTGGCGCCGACCAAAGAGTTCACACTTGTTCAAGTCGACGATGGCGTCCCTGGTCCGACGACCGGGCTTTTTTCATCAACCGCCGCCCGCATAGCCGCACTGCCGCCAGGCCTCAAACACCGCCACGGCCACCGCATTGCTGAGGTTCAGGCTGCGCTGGCCGGCACGCATCGGCAAGCGCACACGCTGCCCCGGCGCAAAGCTCTCGCGCAAGTCGGCTGGCAGGCCGGCGGTCTCACTGCCGAACACCAGCCAATCGCCCGGCCGCCAGTCGACAGTGGCCAGCCCGACACTGCCACGGGTGGTGAAAGCAAACAGGCGCGTGGCCTCGGGCGAAGCGTTGTCAACGAAGGCTTGCCACGACGCATGCCGGCGCACGCTGGCGGTCTCGTGGTAGTCCAGCCCGGCACGGCGCAAGAGCTTGTCGTCCATCGAAAAACCCAGCGGCTCGACCAAGTGCAGCGCGCAGCCGGTGTTGGCCGCCAGGCGGATGACGTTGCCGGTGTTGGGCGGAATCTCCGGCGCGACAAGGACGATGTTGAACATGGTGGGGAGCGGGTCAATTCAAGCATTGTTGGCATCGTCTGCCGGAGTCCGCGCCACCACCCACAGTTGCACATCGGCTGCGCCAGCGCGCAACAAAGCGGCAGCCGCCTCGCGCGCCGTGGCGCCAGTGGTCATCACGTCGTCCACCAGGGCCAGGCGCTTGCCGGCGATTGCTGCGCGTCGCGCAGGCAACACCATGAAGGCCGCGCGCAGGTTGCGCTGGCGTGCGCTGCGCCCGAGTTCGGTTTGCTGCTGGGTGTCGACGGCGCGCTGCAAGGTGTCGGGCCAGGCTGGCACGCGCTGCAACCGGGCCACGGCTTGCGCCAGCAGCCAGGCCTGGTTGTAGCCACGCTGGGCCAAGCGCTGCGGCGACAGGGGCACTGGCACGACCGCATCAACGCCGCTGGCTGGCAGTGCCGCGTGCAGCTCCTGTGCCAAGGGCTGGGCCAGTTCGGTGTGCCCGTGAAACTTCAACTGCATCAACAAAGCGTCCCACGGGAATCTGTAGTTCACAGCGCAGAAGGTGCGAGAGAACGGCGGCGGGTCGCTCAAACACTCCCCGCACCGATCGGCCGCAAGCCCCAAGGGCAAAGCGCAGCAGCGGCAGCGCGCTTGGGGTTGCGCAAAACGCGCCACACAGTCCGGGCACACCCGATCCTGCCCCCAGCCGCGGCAGACCTCGCACAGCGTGGGCAGCTTTGGCAGCTTGGTTAACTCGGGCAGCGCGGGTAGCTTCGGCATTGGGCGGGCAACGCTGCGGGTGAACGCTCCTAACATCGGCTCAATATAGCCCGCACCCCACCCAGCCCCCGCACCGTTGACCCGCTCGAATGGCCGCAGACCCCTCACGTCAAACGTCGCGCCGCCCGGTTGACCCCGCAGCCGTGAGCCGTGTGGCGCGCCGCCTGGACACTGCGGCGGCAGTCTCCGCGCCCTGGCTTCACGGCGAAGTGGCGCGGCGCATGGCCGAGCGGCTGCCGGTCGTGCGTTTGCGGCCGCAGCGGGTTCTGGATTGGGGCGCGCAGCTCGGCGGTAGCGATTCCGCCCTGCGGGCCATCTACCCGGATGCCGACATCGTGGCCGTGGAAACCCACGCCTCGGTTCCACCGCCGCCGATGCCGCCCAGCCCCTGGTGGCGCTGGCGACAGCGCACCTTGCCGCACCCTGTTTGCTTGAGTCAGGACAGCGTGCCGCCGCAGCATGGTCAACTGCTGTGGTCGAACATGCGGCTGCATCACGTCCTCGACCCGCAAGCACAGTTGCGCCAGTGGCAACAGGCTGTGGCCGTCGACGGGTTCCTGATGTTTTCCACGCTGGGCCCGGGTAGCCTGCCACAGCTGCGCAGTCTGTACCGCGCGCGAGGCTGGCCTGTTCCGCATGCGCCTTTTGTCGACATGCACGATCTGGGCGACATGCTGGTGCAGGCCGGTTTTGCTGACCCGGTGATGGACCAGGAAGTCATCACCCTCACCTGGCCCGACGCGCCAGCCCTGCTGAGCGAACTGCGCAGCCTGGGTGGCAACGCCGACCCGCAGCGCTTTGCCGGCCTGCGCACGCCACGCTGGCACGCTGGACTGCTGCAAGCCATTGCCGCTCAAGCCGACAGTCAAGGCCGCATCGCGCTGGACTTTGAAGTGGTCTACGGCCACGCCTTTCGGCCAGCGCCCCGGCCGCGACTGACCGCCCGCACCGAAGTGCCACTGCAAGACCTGCGTGACATGGTGCGGTCCGGTCGTGGCAAGCCCTAAGGGTCTTGGAGGGTGCTGGGCTAGAATTCTTGGGTGCTTATTCAAGCGATCTCCAGCATCTGCGCCGTGCAGAATTCCAGTAGATCGGCGGCGTTGGCCCAGCCAGCGCCCTCAACAGCGGCCATCCTGCCGCGCTCTCAGCACACCCCGAGTCGATGAGCGTCACCTCGCTGAACCCCAACTGGCCGCTGCCCCTTGCAGATCGCGGCGCCATGTGGGTTTTCGGGCGTGAAGTTGTGTTGCTGCAGGGGCGGTTCGCCGGGTCGCCGGCTCTGCAATGGGTGATGAAGCGCAATTGTTCGATCAGCCCAAGGCAAATGGGCGCGGTCTACCTGTCGCTGTGTGTGGTTTCGATGCTGATTGCATCTTTCTTCTGGGCCCAAGGCGCGCCTTTTGTGTTGGTCTTCGCCGGCTTGGAGTTGCTTTTTCTGGGGCTGGCTCTGCTGATTTTTGCGCGCCATGCTGGCGACCGCGAGACCCTCACATTGGCTGGCCGGTCACTGTCGGTTGAGCAGTGTTACGGCAGCCGAACCTCTGTCACCGAATTCGCCGCCGAATGGCTGATGGTGGAACCCGCGGCCGGACAAGGCTCGCTCGTGCAGTTGTCTGGCCAAGGGCGCAGCGTGCGCGTCGGGCGTTTCTTGCGCCCAGAACTTCGGGCAGCGCTGGCCCGTGAACTGCGTCAGGGTTTGCGCCGTGCGCCTGGGTCGCCCGGTCAACCGGCCACCCAGGTTCCGAATGCTGTTTTGAAAGACTCGAACTGAAGCCATGACGATGACGAAGACCCTTCTCTCCACGGCCAGCCTGCGCCAACGGCTGGCACCTGTGGTGCTGGCACTGTCGTGTGCGCTGGCGACAGCCGCCCAGGCCGTGAACGACCTGCCGGGCGGCCCGGCCGTCAACCAGCTCGACCTGCACCCGCCGGTCACGCAGATTGCTCAGCAGCAGCACGCGCTGCACCACATCGTGCTGATCATCTGCTTGGTGATCTTTGTCGCAGTGTTCAGCGTGATGTTTTATTCCATCCTCAAGCACCGCAAGTCGGTCGGCCACAAAGCCGCCAATTTTCACGAAAGTGTGTCGGTCGAGATCGCCTGGACCGTGATCCCCTTCATCATCGTCATCGGGATGGGTGCCATGGCCACCCGCACGGTGGTGGCGATGAAGGACACCAGCAACGCCGACATCACGATCAAGGTCACCGGCTACCAGTGGCGCTGGGGCTACGACTACCTCAAGGGCGAGGGCGAGGGCATCAACTTCCTGCAGACGCTGGACTACAAACACCGCGTCATGTCCGACACCGGCAAGCCTGCGGGTGACGACTACCTGCTCAAGGTCGACAACCCTCTGGTTGTGCCCGTGGGCAAGAAGGTGCGGATCATCACGACAGCCAACGACGTCATTCACGCCTGGGCGGTGCCGTCCCTGGGCGTCAAGCAAGACGCCATTCCCGGTTTCGTCCGCGACACCTGGTTCAAGGCCGACAAGATGGGCGACTTCTATGGCCAATGTGCCGAGCTGTGCGGTAAAGAGCACGCTTACATGCCCATCCACGTGAAGGTGGTCAGCCAGATCGACTACGCCAAGTGGGTCGACGGCAAGAAGAGGGAACTGGCGGCCTTGGCCGACGACCCGAGCAAAGAGTGGAAGCTCGACGAGCTGGTGGCGCGTGGAGAAAAGGTCTACAACGCCAATTGCTCGGCCTGCCACAAGCCCGACGGCAAGGGCGCTGGCCCGATCAAGGCACTCGACGGCAGCCAGATCGTTTTGAACGACCCTGCGATGCAGATCCAGATCCTGCTCAACGGCGCCAACAACGGGGCCATGCCGGCGTGGAAGACACTGTCAGACACCGAGCTGGCTGCGGTCATGACCTACAGCAAAAACTCCTGGAGCAACAAAACCGGCAAGCTGATCCAGCCTGCCGATGTGGTTGCCGCCCGCAAGTAAAACAGCTGATCGATACCGAGTCGATCAACGCTCCCGAATCAAGCCGCCGCAAGGAAACCCACCCATGAGCGCAGTTCTCCCCCCGCACGGCCACGCCGCGGATCACCCGCACGACCATGACCATTCGCATGGCCACCCCACGGGCTGGCGGCGCTGGCTGTTTGCCACCAACCACAAGGACATCGGCACGATGTACTTGTTGTTCAGCTTTGCGATGTTGATGGTCGGCGGCGTGTTGGCGATGTGCATCCGCGCTGAGTTGTTCCAGCCGGGCTTGCAGTTCTTCAACCCTGAACTGTTCAACCAGTTCACCACCATGCACGGCTTGATCATGGTGTTCGGCGCCATCATGCCGGCATTCGTGGGCTTCGCGAACTGGATGATCCCGCTGCAGATCGGCGCGGCCGACATGGCCTTCGCGCGCATGAACAACCTCAGCTTCTGGCTGTTGATCCCTGCGGCCTGCATTCTGGTGGGCAGCTTCTTCATGCCTGGCGGCGCACCGGCCGCGGGCTGGACGCTCTACGCCCCGCTGACCCTGCAAATGGGCCCGAGCATGGACGCCGCGATTTTTGCCATGCACATCATGGGTGCCAGCTCCATCATGGGCAGCATCAACATCATCGTCACCGTCCTGAACATGCGCGCTCCGGGCATGACGCTGATGAAGATGCCGCTGTTCTGCTGGACCTGGCTGATCACCGCCTACCTGCTGATCGCTGTGATGCCGGTGCTGGCCGGCGCCATCACCATGACATTGACCGACCGCCACTTCGGCACCAACTTCTTCAACCCCGCTGGCGGCGGCGACCCGGTGATGTACCAGCACATCTTCTGGTTCTTCGGCCACCCCGAGGTCTACATCATGATCTTGCCGGCGTTCGGCATCATCAGTGCCATCATTCCCGCGTTTGCCCGCAAACGCCTTTTTGGCTACACGAGCATGGTGTACGCCACCTCGTCGATCGCCATCCTCAGCTTCATCGTCTGGGCCCACCACATGTACACCACCGGCATGCCGGTGACGGGCCAGTTGTTCTTCATGTACGCCACGATGTTGATCGCCGTGCCCACGGGCGTGAAGATCTTCAACTGGATGGCGACGATGTGGCGCGGCTCGATGACCTTCGAGACGCCGATGCTGTTCGCCGTCGGTTTCATCTTCGTGTTCACGATGGGCGGCTTCACCGGCCTGATCCTGGCCATGGCGCCGATCGACATCCAGCTGCAGGACACCTATTACGTGGTCGCGCACTTCCACTACGTGCTGGTGGCCGGGTCGTTGTATGGCTTGTTTGCCGGCTTCTACTACTGGAGCCCCAAGTGGTGCGGCGTGATGTACAACGAAACGCGCGGCAAGATCCATTTCTGGGGCTCGATGATCTTCTTCAACCTGGCCTTCTTCCCGATGCACTTCCTGGGCTTGGCCGGCATGCCACGCCGTTATGCCGACTACCCCATGCAGTTTGCTGACTTCAATGCCGTGGCCTCGATTGGTTCCCTCGGCTTCGGTTTGATGCAGGTCTATTTCTTCGTGTTCGTGGTCATCCCGGTCATGCGGGGCAAGGGCGAGCCAGCGGGGCAGAAGCCCTGGGAAGCTGCCGAAGGCCTGGAATGGGAAGTGCCGTCACCTGCGCCTTTCCACACCTTCGAGACGCCGCCCAAGCTGGACGTTACCGCCACGCGCGTGGTGGGCTATTGATCAAGATGGGTGACGGCATGCTCAGCGACGAACAACGCAAGGCGAACCGGCGGCTGGGGCTGATCCTGGCGTCTCTGGCCCTGGTGTTCGGGGCCGGTTTCGTGGTGAAGATGATCTTTTTTGTGGGAAATTGATGATGCCCCTTGGCTCACTGCATTCGCTGTCTCCCATGGGGGCGCTCATCAACGCCCCCGCAACGGCCGGGCGGCGCTGACATGGTCCCCATGAAGCTTCTGCTGCTGGACAACCGCCGCTTGCTGGGCAAGCTGGTGGTCATTGCCGCGCTGATGTTCGGCTTCGGCTACGCCTTGGTGCCGATGTACCGCGCCATCTGCGAAGCACTCGGCATCAACGTCCTCAGCTTGTCGGAAAAACGCACTGCGAATTGGTCGGGTGCGGCCAAGGTCAACACGCAGGTCGACACCACACGCACCATCACGGTGGAGTTTGATGCCAATGCGCGGGGTCCCTGGGACTTCAAGCCGGCAAAGAATTCGGTGCAGGTGCACCCGGGTCAGTTGACCACGGTGATGTACGAGTTCCGCAACCGCCAGAACCGCCCCATGGCCGCGCAGGCCATTCCCAGTTACGCGCCGCATGCGGCCTCGCCGCATTTCAACAAGCTGGAATGTTTCTGCTTCCAGGAATGGGCGCTGGCGCCGGGCGAAAGCAGGCAGTGGCCGGTGGCTTTCATCATCGACCCCAAGCTGCCCAAAGACGTGACGACCATCACCTTGTCCTACACCTTCTTTGAGGTCGGCGGCAAGGTGCCTGCTGCTCCACAGGGGCAGCTGAGTCAGTCCGCACCCGCCGGTCAGCTCGGCCAGGCCAAGGTCTCGGTGCAGCCGCTGCCGCCGGGCCTGGTCCTTAGCATTCCAGAACAGCAGCCCAAGCCGCTGTGAGCACCCTCAAAGACGCCAGCCAACGGCCGCTTTCCTTTTGGCAGACGGTGCGCGCCGTGGCCTGGTCGTTTTTCGGGGTGCGCCGTGCGGCCGACCTGGAAGCCGACGTGCAGCGTTTGAATCCTGTGCACGTGGTCGTGGCCGGTGTCTTGGGGGCGGCGCTGTTGGTGGTCGCCCTGCTGCTGCTGGTGCGCTGGGTGGTGGCCAGTGGTGTGGTCGCTGGATGAAATGACGAGTTGACAACCTGACAAAAGCCGATTTCCTGGAAAGCCCCCTCATGTCCGCAGCCACACCCACAGGCCAGACCCCGTACTACTTCATCCCAGCGCCGTCGCGTCACCCGGTGTTGATGGCTTTCGGTTTGTTTCTGGTCATGTTGGGTGCCACCCAATGGGTCAATGACGTGGGCTGGGGTGCCTACGTGCTGTTTGCCGGCTTGGCTTTTTGGCTGTCGGTGATGTTCCAGTGGTTCAAACAGGCGGTGGGCGAAAGCGAACGCGGTTTGTATTCAGACCGCATCGACGTGTCGTTTCGCTGGAGCATGAGCTGGTTCATCTTCAGCGAGGTCATGTTCTTTGCCGCCTTCTTTGGCGCGTTGTACTGGGCGCGCGTGCATTCGGTGCCGGCCTTGGGTGACTTCGAGAACCAAATCCTGTGGCCCGACTTCAAGGCCATCTGGCCCAGCGCCGGCGGCGGCGCCACAGCCTCACCCGCAGGTACGGTTGAGCCTTTCGCCACCATGGGCCCGTTCTGGCTGCCCACCATCAACACGGCGTTGTTGTTGACCTCGGGCGTCACGCTCACCATCGCTCACCATGCCTTGTTGGCCAACCAGCGCGCCAAGACCATCGTCTGGATGTGGATCACGGTGTTCCTGGGCGTCGCCTTCATGGGCGTACAGGCCTACGAATACGTCCACGCCTACCGCGACCTGAACCTCAAACTTACCTCGGGCATCTTCGGCAGCACCTTCTTTCTGCTCACCGGTTTCCACGGTTTTCACGTGTTTGTGGGCATGTTGATGCTGACCTTCATCACCCTGCGTCTGATGAAAGGCCACTTCACGCCCAAGCGCCACTTCGGTTTTGAAGGCGCGGCCTGGTACTGGCACTTCGTGGACGTGGTTTGGCTGGGGCTGTACATCGTCGTGTACTGGCTGTAGCCAAACGCTGCGTCAGACAACGACGCCGCGAATGACGCCGCCTCCGCGCGGCGTTTGTTTTTTCCCGGATTCAGCCGCCGATGGGCAAGCCACCCGGTTTGACCCAGCCCATGTACCAGCTCAGCAAAATGAACAGAAACAGCGCCACCGACAGCCCCACCCGAAGCGCCAGAGCGCGGGCCATGCGGCTGCTGCGTTGGCCGTCGCTGTCGTCGCCTTTGCGCAGCATGAACACACCCGCGCTGGCCAAAGCCACCAGCACCGCTACCAGGGCAAGCACGAACATGATTTTCATGGGGCCTGATTATCCGCGGCTGTCGTGCAAAACCGTGCTGGCCGCCGCTGGGCGTTGAGCGTCAGGGCATGATCGCGCAGCGTTGGGTGGTGTTGCTGGCTGCGGTAGTGGCTTTTGCGGGCACAGCACGCCTGGGCCTGTGGCAAATGGACAGGGCCGCACAGAAGAATGCCTTGCAAAAGCAGTTGGACACCCGGCGCGCCTTGCCGCCTGTGCCGCAGCCTGAACTCGCCGTCGACGCCGCCACCGCCGTGGGCCAGCACCAGCGGCGCGTCAACCTCACCGGCCGCTGGGTGCCTGCGGCCACCGTGTACCTCGACAACCGGCAGATGGGCGGCCGCCCCGGGTTTTTCGTCGTCACGCCGCTGCTCCTGGTCGACGGCACGGCGGTCGCCGTGCAGCGAGGCTGGCAGCCGCGCGACGCCAACGACCGCAGCAAGGTGCGGGTGCCCCCTACGCCGCCCGGCGATGTGACGGTGGCCGGCCGCATTGCCCCGCCACCGGGGCGGCTGTTCGAGTTCGACGCGGCGGCCTCGGGCGCCATCCGCCAGAATCTGGTGCTGGCTGACTACGGCCTTGAGTGGCGTTTGTCGCTGCGCCCGCTGTCCGTGCAAGAAGATGACGGTGCAGCGGCGCTGAACGACGGGCTGTTGCGCCAATGGCCTGCGCCCGCGGCCGGTGTTGACAAGCACTACGGCTACGCCTTCCAGTGGTTCGCGCTGGCCGCCCTGATCCTGGTCCTGTATGTCTGGTTCCAACTCATCCGCCCGCGCCGATCCGCCCGTTCCTCCCGTTCTTTCCGTTCCACTTGAGCCCATGAACGCCGACCCCGTGCCTTTGCCTTTGCCCTTGCCCTTGCCCTTGACCGTGCACAGCGTGCCAGCGCACGACCTCGAAGCCGACCGCAAGCGCACGACGCTGGGCCGCGCGAAGATGCTGCTGGTGCTGCTGATGTGCGCCGCGCCGGTGATCGCGTCGTACCTCACCTACTTTGTCATTCGTCCCGAAGGGCGCACCAACTACGGCACGTTGATCACGCCCTCGCGCAGCATCTTCAACGTGAGCCTGAAGACTCTGGACGGCCAGGCCTTCGACGCCAAGCAGCTCAAAGGCCAATGGCTGCTGATTTCGGTCGGGCCCAGCACCTGCGATCAAGCCTGCGACGCCCGGCTCTTCACTCAGCGCCAATTGCGCGAGATGTTGGGCCGCGAGCGCTCCCGGGTCGACAGACTCTGGCTGATCACCGACGGCCAGCCGCCTGCGCCATCTTTGCGCGCCAGTGCCGAAACGCCGCCGGCCATGACGTTGTTGCTGGCCGACGGCGCGGCTGTGAATGCCTGGCTGCAAGCCGAGCCCGGCCACCTGCTGCAAGACCACCTGTATGTCGTCGACCCGATGGGTGAGTGGATGATGCGTTTCCCCGCTCAGCCCGACCCCACGCGGATGAAGAGTGACCTTTCCCGTTTGCTGCGCGCCTCCAACAGCTGGGACAACGCGGGACGTTGATTGCTTGAGTAGCGCGCCGTGAACAACGCTGTCCCCCTGGTCGACTTCGCGCCTGCACTGCGGCTGATGCTGCTGGCCTTGGTCATCGCACTGTTGCCGCTGTCGTGGGTGTGGCTGCGCCAGCGCAGCGCCGACACACAAGCGCGGCTGGCATCGTTGACCGCGGTCACGCTGTTCCTGACCTTCGATCTGATCGTCTTTGGCGCCTTCACGCGCTTGTCCGATTCCGGCCTGGGTTGTCCTGACTGGCCCGGCTGCTACGGCGAAGTCACGCCGTTTGGCGCACGCGCGGACATTCACGCCGCTCAGGCTGTGGCGCCATCAGGCCCGGTCACCTGGTCCAAGGCCTGGATCGAAATGATCCACCGCTACCTGGCCATGACCGTTGGCGTGCTGATCCTGGTGATGGCTGCGGCCAGCTGGCTGGACCGCCGCCGGTTGCCGTTTTCGCCCTGGTGGCCGACGGTGACCCTGGTGTGGGTCATCGTGCAAGGCCTGTTTGGCAAGTACACCGTCACGCTCAAGCTGTACCCCGCCGTCGTCACCCTGCACCTGTTGGGCGGCTTGGCGCTGTTGGTGCTGTTGGCCATCCAGCACGCGCGCTTTCGAGGCCAAGGGCAACACCTGGCCTTGAGCGTGCCGACTCGTCGCCTGGCCTTTGTGGCCGCAGTCGTGCTGCTGCTGCAGGTGGCCAGCGGCGGCTGGGTCAGCACCAACTACGCCGTGCTGGCCTGCACGGGCTTCCCGGCCTGCAACGGCCAGTGGTGGCCTGCGATGGACGTACAACGGGGCTTCACGCTGTTGCGCCACCTGGGCGAAGACGGCAAGGGTGGGTACCTGAACAAAGAAGCTTTGGTGGCCATCCACATGGCCCACCGGCTGTGTGCCGTGGCTGCGACGCTGGCCTTGGGGGCCTTGGCCTGGCGGCTGCGCGGCGAACCGCTTGGGCGGCCGTTCGGCACGGCGCTATGGGCCTTGCTGGCACTGCAACTGGTCAGTGGCATGTCCAATGTGGTGTTGGGTTGGCCACTGATCGCTGCGCTCGGCCATTCGGCGGGTGCTGCCGCCCTGGTGTTGCTGTTGGCCTGGGTGTTGGCACGCAGCACCGTGTGGCAAAGCCGCCCAGTCGCTGCTCCGGTGGCGAGCCCGAAGACCGCGGCCGCCTAAACTCAGCCCCCCACCTGCGCCGCCCCGGTCCCCCACGT
>Ga0335397_10009490_pt1 | contig 12142 bp, 6 predicted proteins | sample MAT04_FD_205740 | JGI IMG/M metagenome (GOLD analysis project Ga0335397, IMG submission 205740) | Freshwater microbial communities from Lake Fryxell liftoff mats and glacier meltwater in Antarctica - MAT-04 (spades assembly) (version 2) ...
GAGGCAGGGACGGCGCTTTCCAATTGTTTGGAACGGCTGATGGAGGTGTTGATGCGGTTAATTGAAAAGCTGGCCCTGTCCGGCATGATCTTACCGAACCTTTCAGAGAGTTGTTTGGCTGTGTCTCCGGTTACCTGGCCGCTTATGACGTTACCGGTAATGTTCATAATTACGTCTGCCTGGTCTTTGCCGTAATCCTTTTCAACTGACTAAAATCCTGCACCCTTAAACAGGTAGCTACTTTATTACTTCTTGCGGTGGCGTCAGGCTATCGATATTGTTCAGGTAGATGGTTGGGAATTCATCGAACACCAAACTGCTTTTCAGCTTACCCTTTTTGTTTACCAGTTTCACAATTTGGTTTACATACAGGGATAACACGGCACCATAAATCTGAATCTTCTGCGGATTGTTACCAACGCACAGAATTTTTGGTGCCTTTGGATTATTGATGTGCAGGCTAAAGTCGTTGCCCGAAAGGACTTAATTCAATAGAGGAGAAGCAAACCTCCGCACGTTTATTTACCAATTACGGGGTATTGTTATTTACCGATCAGTACTCTGGTTGGTAACTGACTTTGCGTAGTTTGCAGCAAAGAACGCATGAGGTGTTGGAAAATTATAACGTTTGAATTGATTTTTCAAAAATTCTTTTTCTGCTTTTTAACCGGAAACTTTCGCTGGTTATTTTTGTCATTTCACACTGATATAATGACCTGTTTACAATTGCTGGTATTATGACATCGTCGCTGACGGCACTAAAATATGGTGAGCTTACATTCGCATCATGTTACGTTTCATTAAAGCGAAATCAAGCCTAATATCTCTCCTCTACTTTGTGATAATAGCATACAAGTCTTGCTTACAAAATCATCGTTTTTATGCTCCTTACTCCTGGAAATAATAAATCACAACGGGCTGGTGCAAGTTGTAGCCCCTTAAATGTTGTATCAAAACGGTTTTACCAAATTTTTTATAGCTATTTATGGTAAAATCCGATAAGTAAGGATTTGATTTGCCCTGATAGGGAGCATTAAGCCCTTGTTAACCAGGCTAAGCTCTTCTTCATCTGTTTCTAAATGAGAAACCCTCCATGCTTTGCTGATACCACCATTATAATTTATAAGGGTATTGACAGAGCGGTTTTTAGTGTTCCAGAAACGGGTAATTAATCCTTTTGAAATACCTTCCTCCGCAGGCTTCACTGACCAAAGAATTACAGATGGATCTGTAACGCTTAGTAATGAATAGCTGGTAAGGGATGAAGCCTGAGTACTGCCGGTAGCTTCACCTGTCAGGAGTGGATTCTGATGCTCCAGCGAAAATTTCATAGATGCAGTCGGATCAAATGCAGACGAATGCGAACCTATGGCGAAATGATAATTAAACTTTGTTTCACCATTCTGACCACGTATACCCAATACTACTGAATCTTTCTTTGGCAAGGGCTGCTGATACACATCGGTCTGCCCGCCTGCAAGAGCGTTTATTTGTGAAGCGTCCTCAAAAAGAGAATCCGGCCTGCTATTACCCAATCTGAAAAAACTACAGTCGAGATTGGAAAGCGTAACTCCATAATTATCTTCACTAAGGTTCACAAAATGATTAAATGTGAGCCAGTCGTACCGGGCACTTTGGGAAGCATAATGCCCCCCGTTATGTTCATTTTTTGCTGTAATAACAGCACCCAGTTCTTCATGCCTGGTAGTTTGTCCCTTCAAATCGAAAGAAAATGCCCAGGTTTTGATATCTGCAAAGTTTTCCTGTAGCTCATTTTCCACTTCAATGCGCGGTGATTTTGCATACAGCGTAACCCTTACTGTATGCATCAAAGGATTACGGGAAACAGCTTTAAGGGTGAGGGAAACAGGGCCCTGGCTTTCAACAACCAGTTTTTCCCCGTCATTTATATCAGGTGTGCCCAAATCGTTTACATATTTACCATCAGTCAATTTTACCAGTTGTCTTGCCGCTGCTATATCAAATATCTCCGTTATTGCTCCTGAAGGGCTCAACTTAAGCCGGTAGTAAGTGTTACTCACATAGTCTCCTTTCACCGTGGCAGCGGCAGGAAATGAACGTGCGCTTCCCTTTTGGAGCTCAAATACTTTGTAACCGACAGAGGGGATACTATCAGCCTGCAACCTGATAAAGGATTTATTAGCTTTCGTGATAAACTGAAATGGTGTTTCTTTTCCCGTAGATAAGTCAATTACCTTTATGGCCTTACTGCCATTATACGCAAAGTCTGCCACATCGTTCCTTACCCAATTCAATGAATTAAAAACAAAGAACCTGGGATTAGCTCCTTTTTTAATATAGTTCCCCATTGTTTGCACTGATTGGTTAAAGAGGGTATCTACATAGGAGGATATCTGTTCTTGTATTTTGATTTGCCAATCAGCTCTTTCTTTTCTTGAAACTGGTCCGTCTGCTGTCCAGTCATGTTCCCAGTACATACCATAACTTTCCCAGGCCAGCTCCCTGGCAGCAGTAAGCTGGTTTCCGAACTTACTGTCTTTTTTAGCAGCTATAATTGAAGACAATGCCTCGGCTGAGCGCAGTTTTTCAGTAGCTCTTCGTACTTTGGCGGTAGTTTCATTCATCGACACACAGTACGTATCCCAATCATTACCATAGCTTACCGCTTCCCGGGGAAGATTTTTATATTTGCGCTCCACTTCCTCAAAAAAGTCGATCTCATTCGAGATACGAACTTTAATTTGCGAATTGGTCTTTTTTTTAGCGGCAGTAATAAAATCAGGAGATACATAAGTTGCCAGCTCGTCCCAGCCGTATCCAAAAGCCCCTGCAATGTTATAAGGGTATCCGCCAGTTTCATCACCACACATCCGGTCAAGATAATTTAACATTGTACCGATCGATTCGGCAGGCACCTTGGGCTTCTGTCCGCCCCTGGCCTCTGCATATCCTCCCAAATAGGTATTATTTGGTCCCAGGTTATACCACTTCATCAACACACTCGAGGAATCCAATCCTGTATAATGGTACAATTGATGCTTTCTATGCCGGAATTCATCATCGGGTATCCTGGAGGCACAGGCACATACCCCTTTCCAACTGTACTTTGCACCACATCCGGCCCATATTGAGCTTAAACCAAGAGGAAGTGTCTGGTTTTCCATACTTACGGCCAAGGGAAAACGCAGACCTAATTTTCTCTCCAATTTACCCGCATCATACATACCTCTTATTACTGCTTCGGTAGGCTGGGCGCCATAGGTACTTACCAATGAATTTAAGGGGCTGCTGATATGCCCGGAGCGGATGGCTTCTACCAATTTATTAAACTGCTTCGGAGAGCGGTATTTTTCATATACTTTCAACCAGTAGCTTCCATCGCAATTAAACCTGGCCTGTAAATCGTCCGGCTCGCCTTTGGTAGAATCGATTTGAAAAAGATAATAATCAAGCATCTTAACAAAAGCCGAGTCGTAGGCTGCCTCATTGGCTGTCCACATATAATCGGTATGATCATCATTGGCAATATACAGTTGTTTAGTCTGCTGCGCCCAGAGCGGTGCATCGCCACCAAATACCAGTAAAATATACATTATCAGGTGGCGATTATTTGCGAAAAAACGAAACTTCATACTACGATTTTTAACTGTAAAAAACTAATCCCGTTGTTGCATAACTTCCATAATTTATATACTAATGCCTTAACGTTATCTCATGAGAATATTCTTGCCGGGTTCTTTACAAAAAACCGTTCAATCTCTTTAGCAGAAAAACCTGCTTTTAAAAGGTCGGGTATGGCATCTGTTATGGCATAGGCAAAGGTCTTTTTACGAACCTCCGGATGTGTGAGTTCAGCATTTACTACTATTTTATCTTCATGCCAGTCCCAGCCGCAATCCATCGAAGTCAACACCTGCTCTTTACATCCATGATCGCATAAATATCTTATCAGGTACACAAAATCTTCCCAGGGCGTATCAAAGCCATATTCAAAATTATTAAACAAAAGGCTCCCCCCTAATTTGGCGATCCTTTCCATTTCTTGAGCCATCAGTTCCCGGCTTTTCCCGGCCCATCCAAATTTAGCCTCCGAGTGGCAGAAATAAAGACGCCTGGGGTTTGCTCCGTTCTGCATTAGAATATCGAGGTGATTACCGGGATTATGCGTAGCATGGGTAGCCACTGGAACATCCAGTTCTTTCTGTACCTGGCCCGCTGCCCTGAATTTCTCCATTTCCCAGGTAGTTAAAGGGGTGTTTTGGGCTGCCACTTTTATGATGCCGGCACGAATGCCGGTGCCATCTATCCCTTCCGATATTTCTCTTTTCATTTTAGCCTTAAATTCCGCTTCTGATAGTTTGATGAGCGATTCCGGCATCCGGCGCTGTAGATAGGCACCGGTACTTAGAATTATGTTCACCGATACTTCCTTCGCCAACTGCTGGTACAAACGTACATTCCTCGTGGGGGAAAGGTCGACGATGGTATTTACACCCACCCTTTCGGCATCTTTCAGCAATTGCAGGGTAAAATCGAGCGACTGCTTTTCCTTTTCCGTTGGTATGGCCACATGATGCAGCAGGTGTTCATGCATCAGCGTTATACCCATTTTATCACTGTCGATAGTGCCAGCTACTGTTGGTATTTTTTTAATGTTCTGAGCTGTATTCTTTTCTGCGGCGGTGGTTTTTAAAGATATTCCTAATGAACCAATGGATAACCCGACGGCCCCTCTTAAACTATTGGTAAAGAAATTACGACGTGTTGTAGTCATATAATTGAATATAATTTATGGATTTAATCTTACTGCACATCCCACCATACACGAGTGCTATGTAAATCGGGTCCTTTAAGTAATTTAAGTGCTTCTGTAACTGCAGCACCATTGGTCTGCTTTTCAATATCAAGCAACAAAAGGCGGCGTATCAGGGTTCCTGAAGGAAGATAAGGCACGTCTGAGTTTACAATTGGATAAATTTGGGGAAGCCCTGTTCTTCTCAGTTCAGCCCAACCCTCCCTGCCATCCGGATAAAGCGCTATCCATTTTTGTTGCGCAATCTGTTTAAGCTGCATTACCGGGTCACTACTAAAGCGAATAGGATAATCATTCATAGGAGGGGAATTAAGAAAATCTCCCGGTGCCACAGGCGTAGCCAAGCTGGCTTTATAATTATCGATAGCAACCTGGTTCGTAATTCCCCATTGTCTCATTGAACGGTCTATACCTGAATCATATAGCACCTGAGCCGTTTGCCCCATCGCCCAGCCCTTTGTGGCGGCCTCCGCCCGGAGAAAATAAGCTTCTGCTGCAACCATAATAATTTCAGGAGCAGCGAATTGCCCAACCCAGGCACCCGAAGAACGGATTGCCCAGCGGGTACCCACATTAGAAACCCTATCCGGAATGTTCGCAGGCAGATTTTGCTGCACTGGTATTAATCCGTTTCTGATTCCCTCATAAGTTCCTCCAAGACTATTATCCGTAACGGGTTGAAAATAAACAGCCAGGCGTGGATCGTCGTATCCTTTAAGTACGGACTCCATGGATGCACTCATGCGGATTTCATTAAACAGTGATACCTGCGAAAGGCCATTGTTATCACCCGCATTCAAGGTTTTAATTACAGAGGCATTATCTGCATTGTCTGTCATCACTCCTCCTGCCAGCGCAGATTCGGCTTCTATTTTAGCCTTTTGAGGATTCACTTTTGAAATGCGCATAGCCAGGCGAAGCTTCAAGGTATTTGCATATTTTATCCATCTGCTAACATTGCCTGCATAGATCAAGTCAAAATTTCCAAAAGGCACAGCATTCGGATTAGTTCTTAAAACAACGACAGCTGCATTCAGCCTTTTGAAAAAGTCATTATAGATATCCTCCTGTGAATCGTAAGGGATGGTCGTTAACGGCTCACCAGCCCGAAAATAAGGAACCGGACCCCAATAATCGGAAAGGCGGTGAAATGTATGCACCCACATAATGCTGGCCAGGGCGTACTCAGGACTGCCAGGATCCGTTAGTTCAAAAATTGTTTTTAGTTGAGGTACTACCTGCGAGTATAAAACCGACCAGTTTCCACTCATTCTTGTTTGTGTTAGAAAATACCTGTCTGAAGGAAAGAAGGTAGCTGTAACAGCAAAATACTGGCAGAACAAATTTCCAAAATGAGTGTTGCTGGGCTGATATGTAAAATTGGATGATGAAACCGCTGCCTGGGCCTTAGAGAAAAGGTAAGGCAGTTCTGTAATGCTTATGGTAGTTAGCCTGGTTTGATCAGTATTAATTTCCTCAAATCCCTTAGTACAACCAGAGATAATGATAATGCTCATTATTATAAATCCTCTAATAAATTTTCTCATACTTTTAATATTTTTTCATTTAAAATGAAGTAGCTTCTTAAAAAGTGAATCTGACGTTAACCCCTATACTTCGTGTTGCGGGAAGATTACCATATTCAATACCCTGGTAATTACCTGCTCCAAGATTAATATCCGGATCAAAACTCATTTTCCTTTCTCCAACACCCTGAATATTCATTTTAGCACTTCCCCTATACAGAAAGAACAGGTTTCTGGCAACCATTGAAATTCTCATTGATTGAATTCCTTTAAGGGGAAGTTTATTAAAATTGTATCCGATAGATGTTTCACGCAAACGTACATTGGTAGCGTCATAGGCAAATACTCCTGCCCATACGGAACGTCCCCCTACAGTAGTCCAGAATTCTTCCGCTGTAATGGATGCGGTGTTTTTAGTGGTACCATCTGCCAACACCCCATCTACTACCCAGGTACGGTCCCTGTTAGCAGTGGTATAATAACCAGAACCGTCAAAAGCCAGGTTTCCTTCTGTACCTGAAACCATCACTCCGCCAAATCTTCCGTCAATCAGGAAGCTGGCCTCCCAGTTTTTATACGAAAAGCTGTTATTAAGACCTGCCGTAAATTTAGGGTTGAAATTCCCCACAATCTCCGGGCGGTCTGATATAACTGGTCTGCCTGCTGCGTTTACAACATATTGCCCATTTATTTTTTTCCAGGTAGACCCTAACAGATCTCCATAAGATCCACCGGTGCTAACAATAGGCATAGCAACCCGGTCACTGGAGCCTAAAGCCGCCGAAGTAATTTCGTCACTGATTTCAATAATTTTGTTTTTATTGGAAGCAAAATTCAGCGTCGCATCCCAGCGAAACGCTTGTAACCTAATCAACCCGGCATTGATCATAATTTCAATCCCCTGGTTTTCTATATTACCAGCATTGATGTATTGGTTAATAAAACCCGAAGCAAGAGCCAGGTTCAGCCTCAATAATTGGTTACGGGAATTGGTTTTATAATAAGTCATATCCAGGCCAAACCGGTTGTTAAAAAAACGTAGCTCAGTTCCAAATTCAATTGAGGTAGTTAATTCAGGAGCCAGGTCTCCGATAGATTTGGTCGCATCCCTTGATATAAAGCCGTTGGTTCCTCCCTGGGTAAATGCATAGCTTTGCACCAGTAGGTAGGGTTGAGCATCATTACCTACTTTAGTATACGCTCCTCGTAACTTTGCAAAGGATATTAACTGAGGTAAAGTAAAGATATCTGAAAGCACTGCTGTTAAGCCAATAGAAGGGTAGAAATAACTATGTGGAGGGGGAAGCGTAGAGGCCCAGTCATTTCTTCCTGTGATATCCAGGAAAAGGTAATTTTTAAATGCGATCTGTGCCGTTCCATAGATAGATTGCAGTTCGGTTTCATTGAGGCCGGTAGCTACTCCAAGATTACGGGCATAGGTTAAATCAAATTTATTAGGAATTTGTAAGCCGTTGGCGCTGGTAACCTGTGATACTGTTTTGCGTTGTAGCAGTGATCCCCCTAAATTATAACTTACCTTTAAATTGTCAGTTATACTGTTCGATCCGGAAAGGAGTACATCTGCATTGAATTCAGACACATCATATCTTCCAACACGGTAAGTACCTCCCTGCTGTGCAAAAATCAGGGTATTGTTAGCGAATTTTTGCCGGGTTATATCATTGTAGCGATCAGATGTAGTTCTGAGTTGAACGTTTAACCACTTGGTGATATCGTATTTAAGCGATACCAAACCAATCACCCGATTTCTTTCCTCATCGAAACTGGTTTTATTGATTGTCCAGTAGGGGTTCATATAGATAGAAGAACTGGTCCAGTATTTCTGGCGTTCAATTCCGGTGGCAGGATTGGTAACAAAGTAATCTTTTACATCTTCCAGGTTAACGTTGCGGGGCATCTTAAACAGGTTGAGAATATGAGAATTTTCTTCTCCTACTTTTGGCTTGCCTATTATGTCCTGGATAATATAGGTCACTTTTGCATCTGCTGTCAGGCGCTCGCTCAGCTTTGCATTTACCCTAAAATGGAAGTTATGGCGGTTAAGTGTATTTCGGGGAACAATCCCTTTCACATTATTATTTGAATAAGAAAAATAGGTTTGCACCTTATTGAAGCCACCGTTTATGCCGATATAATTATTAGCATTAACGCCTGTTCGGAAATAGTTCCTTACATTATCCTCATAAGCCTGTAGTTGTACTGTTTTACCTGTCCAGTCCTGCACATCCTGTCCGGCTATTCTGGCACCCCAGTTCTGGTTAGCCAACCGGGCATAAACACCGCCGTTTCCCTGGCCATACTCATTCTGAAATTCCGGCAGTATCATGGGGCTTTCATAGGCAACACCACTGTTAATATCTATGGAAAGCTTGCCAGCTTTACCTTTCTTGGTTGTAATCAGTATCACTCCGTTAGCAGCCCTGCTGCCATAAAGTGCAGAGGCAGCGGCTCCTTTTAGGATGTTTATCGATTCAATATCGTCTGGATTAACATTTGCCGCTCCATCACTTCCATTCTGACCACCAAAATCGCGGTCTACCTGTCCGCCTGGAGTTGAATTGTCAATAGCTACTCCGTCAACCACAATCAGCGCATTATTACTCCCCTGGATAGAACGGTTACCCCTTAAAACGATTCTGGCTGCCCCCCCGGGGCCGCTGGCTGACTGTGTAACTACCAATCCTGCCACTTTACCGGATAAGGTATTGGCAAAGTTGGCATCTCTCACCTGGCTGATTTTCTCTCCTTTAATAAGCTGTGTAGAATAAGAAAGTGATTTAGCCTGGCGTGTAACACCAAGGGCGGTAACTACTATTTCGCCCAGATCGTCGTCATTTTTATCCAGGATAATTGTTAATCCACCGCTGAAATTAGCACTGGTAATGCTTATTTCCTTGGCCTCATATCCAACATAAGAAACTACCAATACATCACCCGATTCCACATTCAGCGAAAATCTTCCCTCGGCGTCTGTAGTGGTAGAATTGCCAGATTTTTTTAGCGTAATGGTCGCTCCTTGCAAGGGTGTGCCGTCAGGTGCAACCACGCGTGCATTGATGGGAGGAGGTATCACTGCTTCTTGCAATTCAGGAACCTTTGCTGAAGAAAATATTGCGGCTACCTTTTTCTTCAGGATGAAAATGGTTTTTTCCTGGATCGTATATTCCAGGGATTGGTTTTTAAGAATACGCTGTAGAAAAATTTCAATTGGCATGTTCTGCACGGAAAGGGTAACCGGCCGGGCGTTTTTTAAAAGTTGTTTGTTACCTACAACGAGATAACCTGTTTGTTCTTTAATTACTGCGAAAGTCTTTTCCAATGGTACATCTTTACCCGAAAAAGTAATCGTTTGCGACGTGCCTTCAGCACTTACATGCAAAAAAAATAAGAAGATCAGGAAGGCGGTTAATTTCATAACTCGCAATGTTTTGGTAGTTAGCCGGCACCTATATTGCTTATTTAAAAACAGCAAAAAGGCATACCGGTTACAAAAAGAAATTAATTTCATAATTTTGTAACAGTTTTGAGTTGAACAATAAGCAGTGCATACCAACCCGGGTTTCCGGGCGTTTATTGAGTTAACCTTTACTACTTGCAGGAGGTGCCGCAAACACTTCCTGTTTTCATTTTGGGAACCCTATCTTAATTTTTAATTTACCTTCAATCAGGCATCACCAGCAAGCGATTACCATTTTTTATTTCGAAAGTCAATCCCATTCCTTCCAGACCTTTTAATACTTGTGAAAGTTGAAGATCTCTACCCATCTCTCCGAAAAATTCTATTGCAGGAATATTTTTACCATAAACAATTTCAACATTGTACCAACGCGAAATCTGCCGCATCACTTCTTCCAGCTTCATATCCTGAAAATTAAATACCCCGTTTTTCCAGGCAATTACCTGTTGTAGATCACTATTTTTAGTCAGGTTCAATTCACCAGTCTTGTATACCTGCAACTGCTGGCGGGGAGTTAACATCTTTGTCTGATTTTTAGTATTGATCTTCAGAGAACCCTCCAGTAGCGTAGTATTAATACTGCTTTCTTCGCTATAAGCATTTATATTAAAACTAGTGCCTAACACTTCAATCTCTGTTTCTCTATTGATAGATACTTTAAAAACCATACCTGAATAACGGGCTACTTCGAAATAGGTCTCCCCGGTTACCTCCACTTTTCTCTCTTTGCCAGTAAAAGCAGTAGGATACCGGATAGAGCTTGCTGCATTGAGCCACACTTTACTTCCATCAGGTAACACGAGTTGAAACTGCCGCCCGTTGGGTGTACTGATCGTATTATAACTTACCTGCGCCGCATCTTTAGCATCATATAATACCATACCGTCTTTCATAACTACCTTTGTCCCGTTCTGATTGGCGATCACTCCGTTACCCATGCTATCCAGTACAACGGTAGTTCCATCAGCCAGGGTTAAAACAGCTCCACTCATCCCAGGGCTTACATCAGATTGCCCTGGTATAGTTCGGACTGCAACTTCTTTCACTTTTTTATCCTTGTTGCTAATCCATATATACTTGACTGCGCCAAAAAACAAAAGAAACACCGCAACATAACCTAACCACCGATAATACTGGAAATTTATGTGATGAGCTGGTTTTGCAGCAGTATCCTCCATTTCCAGTATCCTGGCACGCTTTTTAGAGGAATGTAACGCTGCATCTACGAGATATTGCCAACTTTGCCGGTCATATCCAGGCATTTCCTCCGTTTTTTCAGCTAGTTCTTCCAAATAAGCCAGGTGTTGCTCCCGACCCTCATCTGAAGCAATATGCTTCAGCAGTTCATCTACCTCGGCATCGGATGCTTTCTTAGCAATAAACTGCTGCCATAAATATTGTATACGCTCCATTTTCCGATTTTCTAAACCATCCGATTCTATATTGACGACTAAATAAAAAGAATGGACTATTTATTTTTAAAAAAAATTAAAGACATTTTTAAATAAGCCATGCTATTACAAATAACAGCATCACATCCATCTTTTTCCTAAAATAATTCCGGATCACTTCCATGGCAGCCACCAGATGGTTACGCACAGTATTCCGCGAGATGGCAAGCTTCTCTGCTATTTGTTCATAACTATAATTTTCCTCGTACCGGAGCAGATAAATATGTTGTTGACGGGGAGTTAAGAGAGCCTGGGCATCTTTTAGTAGATTTTCGTAATACTGTTGATCGTAAGGGGTGCCATCCGGCGGGGCATTATGTTGTTCAGCTTGTCGGGCAATCCTGTATTGGGTTTTGACTTCAATTGAGCGGTGTTTTAAAAAGTCCAGGGAAAGGTTAGCCGCCATCCGAGTTAAATAAGCTGCTGGTTGGTCAATTTCAGCTAGCTTCTCTCTTCCTTTCCATAATTTAATAAAGATATCCTGCAATAAATCCTCTGCCCACAGATCTGCATGAATAATACTTTTGATATAAGGATACAATTTAGGTGTAAACAGGTGAACGCATTCCGAAAAAGCCTCTTCATTGTTCCCCGCAATCAGTTTAAAAAGCTCTTTATCTGTATTTGAATTTTTATACCTCAATGAATAGTATTACTTTTTGAATAAATGAAACTTAATACTCTCCCACCCAGAAAGAGGGCGGGAAGCCTGCAAACACTGGTGAGCTGGCAAAATAAACTATGGTCGACCAAATTGCAAGGTAAATATTAGAAACTTTGTAACACTAGTGTTATGTTAAGCATGAATTGTAAGTAGTGAATGGTCAATGGTGAATAGGCAAAATATGAAAAGTTCCCATTCATCAATCTCTATTCACCATACACCGTTGAC
>Ga0335397_10009493_pt1 | contig 12140 bp, 8 predicted proteins | sample MAT04_FD_205740 | JGI IMG/M metagenome (GOLD analysis project Ga0335397, IMG submission 205740) | Freshwater microbial communities from Lake Fryxell liftoff mats and glacier meltwater in Antarctica - MAT-04 (spades assembly) (version 2) ...
AACGAATCCGGCGGTTGAAACCGCGTCTACACAAACGAATACGGCGGTTGAAACCGCGTCTACACAAACGAATACGGCGGTTGAAACCGCGTCTACACAAACGAAGTCTGCCTCCGCAGACTGAAGAAAAGAACGTAATGTCAACCGCCGTCTTATCTTGTCTTCAACCCGCGGAGGCGGGTTTTGCCTGTGTAGACGCGAATTCGATTCGCCGTCCGATCGATTCGCCGTCCGATCGATTCGCCGTCCGATCGATTCGCCGTCCGATCGATTCGCCCTCCGATTGATTCGCCGTCCGATTGATTCGCCCTCCGATTGATTCGCTGATCTATTCGCCCTCCGATCTATTCGCCCTCCGATTGATTCGCCCTCCGATTGATTCGCCCTCCGATCTATTCGCCCTCCGATCGATTCGCCGTCTGATCTATTCGCCCTCTGATCTATTCGCCCTCCGATTTATTCGCCGTCTGAATTTTAAAACGGAATCGGATCGTAATCGGGATTATCAGTTTCGTTAGATGAACCAGACTGGCGATCGGACTCAGAAGAAGACTGATGCGAGTTCCAATCCGAACTAGACGGGCGGTTAGCAGGGGCTGGAGTGCTGCTAGAACTGCGACTTCGGGAACTCATGGGAACCACATTGCTCGGCACATTAGCCGGGGCGGTGTCGCGAATTTGAGCCGGTTCGGGGACGCTTCTAGTTGCCGGAGCCGCACTCATTGCATCGGCACCGACACTGTAAATCCTTTGAGCTGTCAGTTCAGCGCGCTTTTCTTTGATACCATCTCTTTCGATCGTATTCATACTCAGCCGCCCCTCAATAATCACGCGATCGCCCTCGCGATACTTATCGTGAATTTCTTGAGCAAAGTTGCCCCATCCTATCACCTTCAAATGTTCTGGCGGATCTTCAGGTTTTTGGCCTGGAAACTGCACCAGCATTTCAGCAATTTGAAGTTGATTGTCAGGAGTATAACGGAGTTGCGGTTGTTGAATTATTTCCGCCATTAAAATGCAGCTATTCATCTTTTTTCTGTGCGTAATTGGTCATTGGTCATTAGTCATTGGTCATTGGTCATTAGTCATTAGTCATTAGTCATTAGTTATTAGTCATTGGCAATTTAGGAATTGGTTATTGGGAATTGGGAGTTCAGGATTGTTGATTTTTATCCGTTAAGTAACAGAAAAAATTAATTACATAAAGACAATTAACGCTAACAAGGCTTTCAGGCGAGATTTTTTGTGAATTAATTATGCACAACTACTTATTCGCTGTTAGTTGTCACCAATTCCCAATTGCCAATTCCCAATTCCCAATTACCGATTACTCATTACTACCAAATGTATCTTGGAGAACCGCCGCCTCGGTTTGAGTGACAAAATCGTGAACGAAGGTGCGGTACTCCTTCAAAGTTTCCGATACCCAATCTCGGTCTTCGCTGTTCGCGAAGATATGAACTGTGGGTTCGCTAGCATCGGGCAAAACTAATACCCAATTGTCGTCGCTGTAGTTGAAAATCTTCACTCCATCTACTAATTCTAAACGATCGGGCGCATGAGTTTCTACCAAATGCCGCATCAGCGAACCTTTGACCGTCCAAGGACAGCGGACGCTGTAACTGCGGTGGGTGACGCGGGGAAGTTCGGCTTTGATCTGTCCGAGCGATCGCTCCTGAATCGTCATCATTTCTATCACTTTAGCAATGCAGAACATTCCGTCAAACCCCGGATGCAACTGCGGGAAAATAAAACCCATACTGCCGCTACCGCCCAAAACCACATTCGGGTTCCTGTTAGCGGCTTCCATCAAAGCAGTTGGGTTCGCCTTAGTGCGGATTACCTTGCTTTGATAGCGACGGGCGATCGCCTCCACCGCCGAAGACGCATTCACCGGCACTACTACTGTACCTCTCGGATGAGCAGTCAGCATCAAATTTACCATCAGCGCCGTCAGCATTTCCCCACGAATCGCTATCCCAGACTCATCTACCAAAATGAGCTGTTCGCCGTTGGCCGACACCTGCACCCCAAAATTAGCGCTGAGTGCTTTCACCACCCGGCCGAGTTGGTCGAGCAAATATTCCCGTTCCCCGTTGCTCAGAGAAGTCTGCTTGAGACTCGCATTGAGTACCACCGCATCGCAGCCGAACTTGGCGAGCACTTGTGGTAGAACTGCTCCAGAAACCGCGTAAACGTAATCAATTACCACCTTAGTATTGCTGTAGCGTATTGCTTCAACATTCATCTGCCGCTCAAACATCCGGTTGTAAACGTCGAGAGCTTGGTTAAAGTACGACATCTCTCCAATTTCGGGAATTAGAGCTCTGCGTAAATCTTCCTTAAAATAAGCGCCCTCGATTTTTTTCTCAGCCGATTTAGTAATATTGATGCCTTTGATATCAAAGAATTCAATTAAAATGTGGTCGGAGCGATCGGGCGAAATCCGAACGTGAATACCACCAGCAATTGAGATCGTAGACGAAACCGTGCGCGCGATCGGAATTGCCGTCGATTCCAAATTGACCACATTAATTCCCACCGACATCAAACCCGCAATCAAAGACCTCGAAACCATCCGCGAAATACTGCGCTGATCGCGAGAAACCGATACCGAAGTCCCCGGTTTCAAAGTCGAGCCGTAAGCCGCACCCAATTTCACCGCAAATTCCGGGGTAATATCCACATTCGCCAGTCCTTGAACGCCGCGCTGACCGAACAAATTACGCCTAGCTTGTTCTCCCCAAATTAAATTGTGATTTAACAGAGCACCGGATTCAATATTTTTGCTCGGCCAGACACGCACGGAAGGGCCGATTTGCGCTTCTTCTCCCACGATCGACATCGAACCGACCACAGCACCTTCGAGGACGTGGGCGCGCCTGTCTATCCGGGTGCTGCGGCAAATCACGCAGGCCGTGATGTGAGCGTCTTCGCCGATAATTGCTCCGTTCCAGACGATCGGACGTTTGAGGTTAGCGTCGGCCCCTACTGTCACGTTATCTCCGATCACCGTACCAGCATCGATTTTAACTCTGGCTCCAATCCGGCAATTGTTGCCGATCATCGCCGGTACTTCGACGATCGCGCTATCGTCAATAAAAGTATTTTGACCTACCCAAAGCCCCGATCGAACTTCGTTGTAGTAAATCAAATCCAGCTTGACTTTTCCCCGCAGCGCGTCGTATTGAGCTTCGCGGTAAACATCAAGCTGTCCGACATCGCACCAATAACCCTCGGCGATGTAACCGTACATCGGCTCGTTTTTTTCCAGCAGCAGCGGAAACAAGTCTTTCGAGAAGTCGCACTCCTGATTTGCCGGCAGGTAGTCCAAGACTTCGGGTTCTAAAATGTAGATACCCGTATTGACGGTATCGGAGAAAATTTCGCTGCTAGAGGGCTTTTCCAGAAAGCGGCTGATGCGGTAATTTTCCTCGGTAATCACCACCCCGAATTCCATCGGGTTGGGAACGCGAGTTAAAATTAACGTGGCTTTGGATTGCTGGCGGCGGTGAAATTCGATCGCTTCTGTCAAGTCGAAGTCTGTGATGCTGTCGCCGCTGATCACCAGAAAAGTTCGATCGAGCAATTCAGCAATATTTTTGACACAACCAGCCGTACCCAGCGGTTGGTCTTCCTCCACAGCGTAAGTCATTTGAACGCCAAACTCTGCCCCATCAGTAAAATATTCGCGCATCACATCGGGAAGGTAGTGCAGGGTAGCAATAACTTCCGTAATGTGATGCTTTTTTAACAAATTGATAATGTGTTCTGCGATCGGGCGATTCAGAATCGGCACCATCGGTTTGGGCAAATCGCACGTCAGGGGTCTAAGCCTCGTTCCCGACCCCCCAGCCATCAGCACTGCACGCATAAAATCCTCCTTGCTTTGAAAGCTATCTACCGTCATTGTCCGCTAGAAAAAGTTTGCCTGCTGTAATCTGTGGGGCACCGCTATCAATTCTTAGCTAATTATCTTGGAGTAGTTGCACGCCTGCGAAATCCCCGAAAGCGAGGCCATCTCCCAACAGCAACCGATTTCAACCGCATTAGGATTTGCCACCTCGACATTTAGCAGAAGTCGCTTCTTGCTTGCACCCTGAAAGCTATTTCCTAGCTGTCATAGCAACCGCACCCGACGTTTAGGACGTTCTCAATTGCTGAAACCCTTACTGAATATTGCTTCTTCCTTCTTCCTTCTTCCTGATGACTGATGACTAATGACTGATGACGGAGGGCGGGTTTTGCCATTTTTTTAGTTATTTGTATCATATATCCTCTTCTAAACCCGCCCCTACAAAATGCTAATGACTCATGACTGATGACTAATGACTTCTGCTATATTTTTGAGTTTCCCACCATCAGGGATTTTGAAGTATCTAGCTGAAGGTGGAATTGCTACGGTAATCCCTGCGCCAAGCCGTCCGATCAATGATAGATTAAGAGTAGCGATGCAGGCTCGCTAACTCAAAATCCAATCAGTCGTTTAGGGGGTTATTTAATGGAACCGTTAATTGGATTGGTCTTGCTAGTCGCTTACGGCGGCGGTATTTGGAAATTTTGGAACGGTTTCGATCGCACTAACTTCGACAGAAGTTTTGCAAACCGCATGAAACTGTCCCTGCTGTGGCCCGCGTTAATTTTTAATAAGCCTTACCGTCAAAACTTTACAAAAGCACTCAAAGGCTCTAGAAGGTAATCCCAGAATGTCTAAAAAGTCCGATCGCGCAGTTGCAGGTCAAGAGCAGACTTGGTTTGCCAAAGGAAAATCAGATAACTGGCAAGTTTTATTATCGCAGGTTGCTTCCCGGTTCGATCGCGAATATCGAGGAGAAGCATTCGCCCTACCCGAAGAAGTAGAAGCAATGCCAATTTTCCTAGAATCAGTCGCCGGAACCCTCCAAGCAAAAACAGTATCACCCTTCTGGAAAATTGCCAAACCTCAAAAAAACCAGCGCTGTTTAGACATTGGCTGCGGAGTCAGCTTTCTGATCTACCCTTGGCGGGAGTGGGAAGCATATTTTTACGGTCAAGAAATCAGCAGCGCAGCGCGAGATGCCTTAAACGCTCGCGGCCCTCAGCTCAATTCTAAGCTGTTCAAAGGCGTAGAATGGGCCCCCGCCCACCAGTTAAATTACGAAGAGGCTCAGTTCGATTTATGCCTTGCTACAGGCTTTAGCTGTTACTATCCCATAGACTATTGGAAAATTGTCATGGGAGAAGTAAAGCGAGTTTTAAAACCGGGCGGTCACTTTGTATTTGATGTTCTCAACCCCAATGCACCTCTAGCAGAAGACTGGGCAATTTTGGAAACTTATCGAGCAGGGGAAGTATTTTTAGAGACAATAGAAGACTGGGAAAAACTAATAAAAGCTGCGGGCGCTAAAGTAGTAAAAAAGCAAAGCGGCGACTTATTCCAAATGTACAAAATTCAATACAATTGAGAGGGCATTGGGCATTGGCCAAACAGGGCATTGGCCAAACAGGGCATTGGCCAAACAGGGCATTGGCCAAACAGGGCATTGGGCATTGGAAATTGGAAATTGGAAATTGGAAATTGGTGAGATCAACTCCCGTTAAATAATGTAGGGTGCGTCAGCAACTAAAAATTGGTTTGAGAAGCGACAAATATCGAAGCTGACGCACCCTACGAATACTTTTACTGACAGCAATAAGATTGGTTCGTAGTGCGGACTTTAGTCCGCTTTCATGTTGCGGACTAAAGTCCGCACTACGAACCGTTTTTGTGATGGTAATCGAGCGGATATGATCTGACTGCATTCATTGATTGAGATGCTTTCAAGCAGACGCACCCTACTAAACCGAAGCAAGCCGATTCGATGTTACCGATTCCCAATTAGCCACGAACAATTAATTTTCGGCGGCAGGAGAAGGTGACACTTCGGCGGCGGGAGAAGGTGCAGGAGAAGGCGACACTTCGGCGGCGGGAGAAGGTGCAGGAGAAGGCGACACTTCGGCGGCGGGAGAAGGTGCAGGAGAAGGCGACGGCGACACTTCGGCGGCGGGAGAAGGCGCAGCTTCCGGCGACGGAGCAGGTGACACTTCGGCGGCGGGAGAAGGTGCAGCTTCCGGTGACGGAGCAGGAGAAGGCGACACTTCGGTGGCGGGAGAAGGTGCAGCTTCCGGTGACGGCAACGGAGCAGGCGACGGCGACACTTCGGCGGATGGTTTCGGTTGAGGCGGTGGCGACGGTTTGGCGGCGGGCGAAGGTGCCGGCGGCGACTGTTTTGAGCCTGGTTGCGGTTTGTTTTCGCCGGCGGGTGGCTTCTCAAACTGGGGTTTGACTTCCGCAGGTGCTGGGGATGGCTGGCTTGTCGGGCTCGGTTGTGTCGGGGGTAGGGCTGGCGGCTGCTGGCCTGTTGGTCGGGGACTGGTTGGGGCGGTGGATGGCGTTACAGGAATGCCGCTGCAAATTTTTTCGTCGTATTTAAACGCGACAGCCACCTGGTAAAGCTTGTGCGTGCTGGCTGCTGGAAATGTCAGAGCTGGATTGATAATCGCAGTTTTAGCCGTGTTGTCTAGAATACTGTAACCCGTGGGGGCGATCGCCTGCGGCTCGGCTTTTAGCAAACCTTGAGGGCTGACAACCGCTCCGAAAACTGCTACTCCTTCGAGTTTTTGCGAGCAAGCAGCAGCAGGATAAGCGACATCCACAGGAGTAGGCCCAGTCATTTCCAAGTCGGGATAAGCTTTTTTGAATTTCTCAAACAAAGCAACATAAGTATTTGTAGCAGCAAGCTGTGTCTCTCTGTCGCGGGGCAAGTTTGAACCGGGAACTCCCTGCTGTTCTAGCTGTTGCTGTCCCCGGTCAAATTGTTGCCTCCTGAGTCTTTCTTCGGGAGTTTCTGCAATCAGATTCCTTTTATTCGGGTCTTTTTGAGTTAATTTTGGCCCTCCCTCGATTCCCGAATTCCTGCCGGCAATTGGAAATTCGGGCGTAAAGACTGGAGCTCCGTCTGGAAATAACGGCAGTCCGCCTCTACTAGCTATGATTTTTTTGAGCGTTTCTGTCTCGTCTTCCGAGGGCCCGCCGGGAAGCTGGGGCACTTCTGTCAGCGATGGTGGCGGCGGGATATTGCGATCGAAATTACCGGGCAATGGTGGAAAAATTAAACTGCCGGGAGGCAGTGGCGGCAGGACAGTGGGTGTTGTCGGGAAGGGGCTGTTGAGAGTCGGGGCTGGAGTTTGGAAAGGCGGCGGGGCTGTTGGGGCTGTTGGGGCTGTTAAGGGCCCGAAAGAGGGAGGGAGAGGGGAAAAGAATCCAGGAGGGGGCATTCCCGGAGGCAGGGCGGGCAAGTTAATGGTTGGAGGTGCGGGGGGTAAAGGCGGGGCTAACTTGGGCGAGGGGGGAACGGGAACTCGTGCGACGAGCGAAAACGGTGCAGTGGGGGGCTTTGGTGGTATAGTTTGTGGCAAGCGCCCCGCTTGGGCCAGAGTTAATTGTACGAAGCCGACGGAACCGGGGATATTTTTGTTTGAGGAATTTCCACCATTGATTAAGTTTGAAATCGTCGGGGCGCCTACTCCGAGCATTCCGTGAACGCCGACAGAGGCTAGGGCTGCCCACCAAAAAGGCTGGCGCACCGGTTCGGAAAGGGTGTTGGCTAGGGACGAAGAGTCTGTCATGACCATAGGGAATAAGTAATTGGTAACTGGTAATTTGGGGATTGATAATTTGGAATAGGAGGTTAATAGTTATTAGTTGATATTTTTTTATTTTGACCGATTTAAAAGCGGTTGTTCTGGAATTGAAAGCTATAATTTTAGCACGGTCGGCATTGAAATTGCCCGATCGACTTTGATTGAGATTCCGCTATTTTTAGGCCGGAGGCTGAATGCTCTACGGGGTTTCTCAGTTATTGCTGAGAATCGTATTCGGGGCATCAGGCTGGCTGGTGCATTCAGAGGACTATTGCTGCTGGAGGCGATGGGACAGACTTCGCTGTTGTCATACCTGTTGTGGTCTGAACTAATTAAACACGATCGCTCGCACAGATCGATCGGCGTAACCGAATTGGAAACGCCATCAAAAAAAACTCAAAACTCAAAATTCGGGGCTGTGGCTGGAATCTCAAAACTCCCTCGATTCACCAGCGATAGCGGTTAGTTTTAAAAGGAGCTCCCTCGATGCTCAACAAGTCGATCGGATAAATAGGAGCCCCGCTTGCCATATACTGAAACATCTCCCGAACCTCCTCACCCCGCAGCGACAACTGGTCTAACTCTTTGAGAGAATACCAACCAGCACACAAAGTATACTCGTCCGGCTGGCTCTTGGGCGGTGTCTTATCTTCAGGACGAGCCACAAAAATGACTCGGAGGCGTACATTGCCCCTAGGCATCACCGTATGCTCTACCCTGAGAATTCCTTCCACGATCACAGAAATGCCCGCTTCTTGGATGGTATTGCGGACAGCAGCATCGAGCAAAGTCTCCCCTTTTTCCACTCGCCCAGCAGGGAGATACCATTGCCGATCGTACTTGCGCTCTTGTACCAGTAGAAAACGGTCTTCTAAGTGAACGACAACTAGGGTAAAATACAATGTTGGAATCGGCTCGCGAGCCATAGAAGTAGATATTCCCCAAGCAAAAAGTTTAACCAGCGACAGGTGTTAGCAATCCAAAGGGTGCTTTTTCAAGCATTTGTAAACTTGAAAAACATATCGTAGCATCCCCGCGCCACCAATCCAATAATCTCAAATCTCAAATCCTACCACCCCCGCGCCACCAATCGCAAATCTAAAATCTAAAATCTAAAATCTAAAATCTAAAATCGATGGGCCACCAATCCTAAAATCTAAAATCTAAAATCTAAAATTTCAAATCGATGGGCCACCAATCCTAAAATCCTAAAATCTAAAATCGATGGGCTACCAATCCTAAAATCTAAAATCTAAAATCTAAAATCGATGGTGCCAATTTTGCGGCAGAGCGATCGCGCAGTCAAACAAATGTTACAGCAATACGACGGCCAACAGATCAATCTCATCGATGAAACTTCACGTACAAGTCACAAACCATCTTTAAAAGCATCTGCGTTGCATCTCTGTTGCATCTGCCTCACATCTGCGGTTGTTCTATCGATCGAAGTCTCAGGTTAATGCCCCTAGCGCGAAACTGGTGGCGGCAAAATTTCAGCCTCCTTTACTATTTCCGCTTCTTTCAAAACCGGCTCTAAAACCGGATCGGGAATCGGCACTTTCTCGACTACCTGATGCTTTTCTAAAGTTAAGCGAGACTGCGACGAACCAGACAATCTTTTTAACAATTTCGGTGTCGGATCGTGCAGCAAATAAATAATTCGATCGCCCGCTTCCCAAATTTGGGCTGCCGAAACTACTTGCAAGTATCCCTGTCTTTCCACTAGCAGCGGCGCTAATTCCCCGGCTTGCACCAAAGCTTCCAAGTGAGCAAGTTGAAACTTCAATCCCTCGCTTTTTAACTCAGTTTCTCCCAATTTTACTTCGCTGTTGTTCAAATATTCATTCCAATCCTTCAGCGGCAAATCGGAGACAAAAGCTTGATTGATTTTATTCTGATTTGCAGGCGCATTTGCCTGCGGATCTTTGGGAAACATTGCCAAAACCCTCGGCGGTGCAAATTCCTCGGCTGCTCGTTGAGCTAACACTAAGTTTACTTCACCGTTGTTAGTCATTGCCAAAAAAGTTCCCATCGAATCAAGTCCGGCTTCTTCTAAAATGCTGTGATCCAAAGCACTGCTTAAGAACACTCGCAAACCTGCTTTTTCTGCTTGTTGGCAAGCTTCCGGGTTGGTGTCGATAATTGCGACAGATTCTCCGCGTTCTTGAAATAAGCGAGCAATTAATCTGCTCAAAGGATTTGACCCTACAATCACAGCACCGGTAGCTGATTTTAAGGTGATGTCTAAAATTCTAGCGATCGGGCCTGCCGTCAATCCCTGTAAAAAAACTGTGATAATGATTGTGAGGAAAACTAAGGCTTTAATTGAGTCGCCGCCGGTGACTCCTCGCTGGGTGAGCACAATTGCAAATAAAGAGGCGATTGAAGCTGAAATAATTCCCCTCGGCGCTACCCAACAAGCAAATAGTTTTTGCCTCCAGTTTAGCCCGCTGTTGATGGTGCAAAGCCAAATGTTAATCGGTCTCACTATCCACATTAAAGCTAAAACTGTAAACACACTCCCCCAACCGAGGGCGACCACACTAGCGAGGGATAAATCTGCCGCCAGCAGCACGAACAGTACGGATATAGCCAGGACTGTAAGCTGACCTTTAAACCTCCTCAGCAGCCGTTCTTCTGGGACTGAAGCGGCTCTGAGCACTATGCCAGAGAGTACCGCTGCCATCAGTCCCGATTCGCTGCAGATTTGTTCTGCGATCGCGAATAATCCCCACAAACCGGCTAAGACTACTAAATTTTTTAAGTCTTCTGAGAGGAATTTCGCTCGCTTGAGAATGAGTCCCAGCAGCCAACCTCCGGTAACTCCGATGACTGTGCCAATACCCAGCCGCACCATTAAGTCTCTGAACAAAATCAGCAAGTCGGTATTGCCGTTTAAAACCACGTTCAGTACCAATACTGCCAGAATTGCCCCAACGGGATCGACTAAAACACCTTCGCCTTCTAGCAAGGCGGCGACTTTTTTGTCAACGGATACTTGTTTGAGCAAAGGGCCGATGACTGTCGGGCCTGTGACGACTACTAGAGAAGCATACAGAAAGGCGATCGGCCAGGGAAATTCCCCCAGCCAGTGCGCGGCCATTCCGCCACCAATTAGCGTAATCAAGGTGCCGAAAGTAACTAAATTGCGGATGCTTCCAGAAACTTTGCCCAAGTCTCGCAATTCTAAATTCAAGCCGCCTTCAAACAAAATTAAGGCTACGCAAAGGGATACCATAACTTCCAAGCCGTTTCCCAACAGACTCGGATGCAGGATTCCCAAGCAATCCGGGCCTGCTAAAATGCCGAACAGCAGCAAAAATACGATCGCCGGAACTTTCAGATAAGCGGCCAGAACTTGAGCGCTGATGCCACAGGTGACGGTCATGACCATCAACAGGGTGATGTTAAAGGGGGTTTCCATAGATCTAATTATGACAGGCAGCCCTATCCGTTTTCAAAGTGCGATCGAGGGTTATGTGATTACAGGCGCTAGATTTAGCGCCCCTACAAACTCGGCACGACCCTAGATTTTTGCTAATAAGATTAAAAAACCTTAATATTGGCTATAACTTTACCAGATAATTCTCTTAGTGTCAAAGATGCCAGTAGCCCATTCTGAAAGTAGATTCCCAAAGGCTGAAGATTGAAGGCTTTTAGGCTCAATGGCTAAAATCCGCTGATAATTCGGCAAATATTTGACAATTGCTGAGAATTACTAATTACCAATCTGTACCTCACACAAATAAGATTGATTGGTATAGCAATTGGAGCGAAAGATGAGGTATCGATCCAGCCATCCCTCAATCTAAAATCTAAAATCTAAAATCTAAAATCTAAAATCTACTGACTTCTCACCTTCTTAAAAAAGGCTATAGTGAGGAATTGGGTACTCTTAAAAACTGGGAAAATTTCGGTTTTTTCGACAGTTGAAAAGGGATCTGTCAGTCAAATCGGATAATTGGGACAGTATGCTTGCGTTGCACAAATATTCGAGCTGTTAACCGCAGATTTTAAGCGGATTAACACTGATGGACGCAGATAATTTTGTTTTGCTGCTAATCTACAGTTTGGTCTTAGCCTGCGAAACCGCGATAAAATTTTCTGACATTTATTTATTTATTTATCAATCAATCAATCGCAAATTAGTGTTTTGAGGTACAGCATTTGTCCGCAATTTTTGAGTCAATTCTTCTAAAATAGAGGTAAAAACTTGACTTTGCAGTCAAATTAAGGCAGTATTTGGACTAGGGCTAGCTTGATAACGCTCAGTCGCTAATTGTTTTTTTTTGCAGGGGAGATTGTGCAAGTGAACTTCGATCGCATAGAACCTGGCATTGGTCAAGAGTCTGTTTGGGATTATCCGCGTCCTCCTCGCCTTGAGGAATCGACCAAACACGTACAGATTATTTTTAATGAAGTGGCGATCGCCGAAACGCGCCGTCCTCAGCGGGTGTTGGAGACAAGTCACCCTCCAG
>Ga0335397_10009501_pt1 | contig 12128 bp, 9 predicted proteins | sample MAT04_FD_205740 | JGI IMG/M metagenome (GOLD analysis project Ga0335397, IMG submission 205740) | Freshwater microbial communities from Lake Fryxell liftoff mats and glacier meltwater in Antarctica - MAT-04 (spades assembly) (version 2) ...
TGCCGCTGGAGGATTTCTACATCGGCTACATGCACAACCGCCTCGAGCCGGGCGAATTTGTGTGTGCGTTGGAAGTGCCGTTGGCGCGGCCGGGCCAGGCCCTGCGTGTCTACAAGATCAGCAAACGCTTCGACTGCGACATCTCGGCGCTGTGCGGCGCCTTTGCGCTGCAGCTGCGCGGCGGAGTGGTCGAAGACGCGCGCATCGCCTTCGGCGGCATGGCCGCCACCGTCAGGCGAGCGGCCGCCGCCGAAGCCGCGCTGCGCGGCCAGCCCTGGACCGAGGCCACGCTGCAGGCCGCGATGGCCGCGCTGGCGCACGACTACACGCCGCTGTCCGACATGCGCGCCAGCGCCGGCTACCGGCTGCAGGTGGCGCAGAACCTGCTGCGCCGCTGCTGGCTCGAAACCCGGCCCGACGCGCCACTGCCCCCCAGCGCGGTCAGCGTGTGGGCCCGCGAGGGGGACGCATGAGCGCGCCGGGCCGCCCCAAGAGCGAATACCGGCGTGCGCAGCACGAAGGTACCTCAGTGAACGCGCCGGGCCGCCCCAAGAGCGAATACCGGCGTGCGCAGCACGAAGGTACCTCAGTGAGCGCGCCGGGCCGCACCCCAGCGCGAATTCCGAAGCGTGCAGCGCGCAGGGCAGTCCAGTGAACAAGCCCGACGACGCAGCGCTGCTGCACAGCCTGCCGGCGGCGCACTCGGCCGTGGTCGGCCTCGGCGTGCCGCACGAGTCGGCCCACCTGCACGTGGCCGGCGCCGCGCCCTACACCGACGACCTGCCCGAACTGTTCGGCACGCTGCACGCTGCCCTGGGCTTGTCGCCGCTGGCGCACGGGCTCATCGGGTCGCTCGAGCTCGCCACGGTGCGCGCCATGCCCGGTGTCGTCGATGTCTTCGGCGCGCGCGACCTGCCCGGCGTCAACGACTGCGGCCCGCTGCTGCACGACGACCCCATCCTCGCCGGCGAGGCGGGCGACACGCTGCGCTACCTGGGCCAGCCCGTGTTCGTGGTGGTGGCGCGCAGCCGCGACGCGGCGCGCCGCGCGGCGGCGCTGGCCAAGCAGGTGGTGAAGGCGCGCGCCCTGCCGCCGCTGCTCACCGCCGAGGCCGCGCACGCGGCGCAGCAGTACGTGCTGCCGCCGCTGCACCTGCAGCGCGGTGATGCAGCGGCGGCCATCAACGCCGCGCCGCAGCGCCTGCGCGAAGGATTTGATGTCGGCGGCCAGGAGCAGTTCTACCTGGAAGGGCAGATCAGCTACGCCATCCCGGTCGAGAACGGCGGCTTGAAGCTGTACTGCAGCACCCAGCACCCCAGCGAGATGCAGCACCACGTCGCCCACGTGCTGCAGCGCCCGGCGCATGCGGTGCAGGTGGAGTGCCGGCGCATGGGTGGCGGCTTCGGCGGCAAGGAGTCGCAGAGCGCCTTGTTCGCGTGCGTGGCGGCGGTGGCGGCGGTGCGTGCACGCGCGCCGGTGAAGCTGCGCATCGACCGCGACGACGACTTCCTCATCACCGGGCGCCGCCATCCCTTCCACTTCGACGCCGAGGTCGGCTTCGATGGGCAGGGCCGGCTGCTCGGGGCCGAGGTCACCATGCTCAGCAACGCCGGCCACTCGGCCGACCTGTCGGGCCCGGTGATGACACGCGCGCTGTGCCACTTCGACAACGCCTACTGGCTGCCGCAGGTGGCCGTGCACGGCTACAGCACGAAGACGAACACACAGAGCAACACCGCCTTCCGGGGCTTCGGCGGGCCGCAGGGCGCCATCGCCGTCGAATACCTCATCGACAGCGTGGCGCGCCGGCTGGGCCGCGACGCGCTCGACGTGCGGCGGGCCAACCTCTACGGCAAGGTGACCGACAACGTCACGCCTTATGGGCAGGTGGTCGACGACAACTGCCTGCCCGAACTGCTCGACGAACTGGAAGCCAGCAGCGACTATCGGGCGCGCCGCGTCGCGGTGCATGCCTTCAACGCCGGCAGCCCGGTGCTGAAGAAGGGCCTGGCGCTGACGCCGCTGAAGTTCGGCATCAGCTTCAACGTCACCCACCTCAACCAGGCCGGGGCGCTGGTGCATGTGTACACCGATGGCAGCGTGCTCGTGAACCACGGTGGTACCGAGATGGGCCAGGGCCTGAACACCAAGGTGGCGCAGGTGGTGGCGCATGAACTCGGGCTGCCGCTCGCGGCGGTGCGCTGCAGCGCCACCGACACGCACAAGGTCGCCAACACCTCGGCCACCGCGGCCAGCACCGGCAGCGACCTCAACGGCAAGGCCGCGCAGCACGCCGCCAGCCAGGTGCGCGAACGCCTGGCCGTCTTCTGCGCGGCGAAGTGGGGCGGCAGCGCCGACGCGGTCGCGTTCGGCGGTGGCCATGTGCACGTGGCCGGCCAGGCGCTGGCCTTCGCCGATGTCGTGCAGCAGGCCTACCTGGCGCGTGTGCAGCTGTGGAGCGACGGCTTCTACGCCACGCCCGGCCTGCACTGGGACAAGGCCACGCTGCAGGGCCGGCCCTTCCATTACTTCGCCTACGGCGCCGCGGTGAGCGAGGTGCTGCTGGACACGCTGACCGGCGAATGGAAGCTGCTGCGCGCCGACGTGCTGCACGACGCCGGCCGCAGCCTCAACCCGGCCATCGACATCGGCCAGATCGAAGGCGCCTTCATCCAGGGCATGGGCTGGCTGACGATGGAGGAACTGGTCTGGCACCCGGCCGACGGTTCAGCCAAGGCCGGTCTGCTGCTGACCCACGCCCCCAGCACCTACAAGATCCCGACCGCCAACGACTGCCCGGCCGACTTCCGCGTGCGCCTGTTCCAGCGCGACAACGTGCACGACAGCATCCACCGCAGCAAGGCCGTCGGCGAGCCGCCGCTGCTGCTGCCCTTCAGCGTCTTCTTTGCGCTGCGCGACGCCGTCTCTGCCGTGGGCGGCCACCGCGCGAACCCGCCGTTGCAGGCGCCGGCCACGCCCGAGGCACTGCTGCGCGCGGTCAGCGCCGTGCAGGCTGCGGCATGAAGCCGCAACGGTGAACACGGTGCGCGACACCGCGTTGCGCTGGCGCGCCGAGCGCAGGCCCGCGGTGGTGGTGGAAGTGACACGCAGCCAGGGTTCCGTGCCGCGCGAGGCCGGCACCCGCATGCTGGTCAGCGCCGAAGCCGTGTGCGGCACCATCGGCGGCGGCCACCTGGAATGGCAGGCCATCGCCGATGCCCGGGCGCTGCTGGCGCGCGGGGCCGCCGCCGTTGCACCACCCGAGCAGCGCATCGCGCTCGGCCCCAGCCTGGGGCAATGCTGCGGCGGCGTGCTGAGCCTGCGTTTGGCGTGGCTGGCCGAGTGCGACCCCGCCGCCTGGTCCGAAGCCGCACCGCGATTCACGCTGCAACTCTACGGCGCCGGCCATGTCGGCCGCGCCGTCGTCAGGCTGCTCGTCGGGCTGCCGTGTCGTGTGTTGTGGATCGACGAACGCGAAAGCGAATTCCCGTCTGAAGCGCTGCCGCCGCACATCCGGCCACTGTGCGTCGAACCCGTGCAGGCCGAGGTGGCCGCCGCGCTGCCGGGAACCTACTTCCTGGTGCTGACGCACAGCCACGCGCTCGACCTGGCGCTGGCCCAGGCCATCCTGGCGCGCGGCGACTTCGGCTGGTTCGGGCTCATCGGCAGCCGCAGCAAGCGGGCACGCTTCGAGCACCGGCTGCGCGAGCGCGGTTTTGATGCCGCGCTGGTCGAGCGCATCACCTGCCCGATCGGCCTGCCCGGCATCGCAGGCAAGGAGCCCGAAGTCATCGCGCTGGCCGTCGTGGCGCAGATGGTGCAGGCCGCTGCAGCCCAGGCCACGTCGCTCAAACCGGGCGCTTGAACACCGCCAGCAACGCCCCGGCGGCGAAGAAGAGCGCGCCGAAGACGCGGTTCAGCACACGCATGTGGGCGGCGGACTTCAACTCGGCCAGCACACGCGCGGCGAGCGCGGTGTAACCGGCCATCACCACCAGGTCGGTGAAGCCCAGCGTGAACGCGATGGTCAGGTACTGCGGCGCCAGCGGCTGCTGCAGGTCCATGAACTGCGGCACCACGGCCAGCAGGAACACCGTGCCCTTGGGGTTGACGGCATTGATCATCCAGCCGCGCAACACCAGCGTGCGTGCCCGCACCGTGCCGGCCTCGGCCTGCAGCGCCACCAGCGGCCGCGCCGGCGCCCGCCACTGCTGGATGCCCAGCCCCACCAGGTAGGCCACGCCCAGCCATTTCACGGCCAGGAAGGCTGCGGCCGAAGTCGCCAGCAGCGCGCCCAGGCCGACACCGACGACGAGCAACTGCGTCCAGATGCCCAGCACGAGGCCGACGCTGGTGGCGTAGCCGCGCCGGAAACCGTGGTTCAGGCCGGCGCTCATGGCCGCCAGCGCGCCGGGGCCGGGCGAGATGCTGATGGCCCAGGACGCGGCGAAAAAGGCCAGCCAGGTGGAGAGTTCCATGCGGGGGGGCCGCGCCGGGCCGTTGCTGCGATACAGCGCTGCATTGTCGCCCGGCGCCGCGCCAGGCGCTGGCCGACAATCGCTGCATGAACCGCATCGACGACCCCCGCCACGACCAGGAAGTCGGCGTGCGCGACAGCACGCTGGACACCACCCGCATCGACGACGTGCGCATCGGCGCCGTGCGCCCGCTGATGACCCCCGCGCTGCTGCAGGAACGTGTGCCGGTGCAGGAAGGCACGCTGGCGCTGGTGGAAGGCAGCCGCCGCCGCATCGCCGACGTGCTGCACGGCCGCGACCCGCGCCTCGTCGTCGTCGTCGGGCCTTGTTCGATCCACGACCACGAGCAGGCCCTGGAATACGGCCGGCGGCTCAAGGCCGTGGCCGACGAACTGGCGGGCGACCTGCTGATCGTGATGCGCACCTACTTCGAGAAGCCGCGCACCACCGTGGGCTGGAAGGGCTACATCAACGACCCCCACCTCGACGGCAGCTTCGCCATCAACGAGGGCCTGGAGCGCGCGCGCCGGCTGCTGCTGGAACTCACCGCTCTGGGCCTGCCCACGGGCACCGAGTTCCTCGACCTGCTGAGCCCGCAGTTCATCAGCGACCTCGTGAGCTGGGGCGCCATCGGCGCGCGCACGACGGAAAGCCAGAGCCACCGCCAGCTGGCCTCGGGCCTGAGCTGCCCGGTGGGTTTCAAGAACGGCACCGACGGCAGCATCCAGGTGGCGGCCGACGCCGTCCTCGCCGCGCGTGCCGCGCACGCCTTCATGGGCATGACAAAGATGGGCATGGCCGCCATCTTCGAGACCCGCGGCAACGCCGACTGTCACGTCATCCTGCGCGGCGGCAAGGCGCCCAACTTCGATGCCACCGGTGTCGCGGCCGCCTGCGAACTGCTGCGCAAGGCCGGTCTGCCCGAGCGCGTGATGATCGACCTGTCGCACGGCAACAGCCGCAAGCAGTACGCCTTGCAGGTGGAGGTGGCGCAAGACGTCGCGGCGCAGGTGGCCGCGGGCAACGGCCGCATCGTCGGCGTGATGATCGAGAGCCATCTCGAGCCTGGCCGCCAGGACCTGGTGCCCGGCCAGCCGCTTCGGCGCGGGGTCTCGATCACCGACGCCTGCCTGGGTTTTGCGCAGACGCTGCCGGTGCTGCAGGGGCTGGCGGTGGCGGTGCGAGCGCGGCGCGGCGCCTGAGCGCTGCGCGGCCCCGGCCCGGGCTCCGTCAGAACCGCATCTTCAGGCTGACGCCCATGGCCCAGGCGCCGCGCCGCTCGGTCTGCGCGTCCGGGCGCGGCCAGAAGCGGCCGACGACGACACCACCGAGCAGCCAGTGGCGGTAGACCGGCTGCTCCCAGCGGGTCTGCAGGCCGTAGTCGGTGGTCGGCACGCCCGAGCCCTCGAGGCCGTTGACCAGACCCTCGAGCGACAGCAGCCGCTGCTCGCCGAACGAGCGGTACGCACCCAGCAGGCTGGACCACTCGAAACGCTTCGACGCCTGCGTCACCGTGGCCGACGTGAGCCAACGCGCGGCCACCACGGGCGAGAAGAGGTGTTCGTACGAAAAGGCCGTGGTCGAGCCGGCGCGGTCCGAGACCGACCAGAACAGGGTCTGGCGAAACTCGGCCAGGCCTTCAGAGCCGAAGGCCCATTGTTTCTTGTAGCGTCCCTGGACATAGGGCTTGAGCCCACCCCTGAAGCCGAGGCGGAAGTCGAGTGTGTCGGTCAGCGAGCGCCCGATGCCGGCAAAAAACCGGCGTTCGGCGTTGGACTGCGCGAGCAGGCGGTTCTGTCGCGACAGCGCGCCGGGTTTGTCGCTGATCACCTCGACCGGGTCGTCGCGACCGAGGAAGAAGTAGGTCTTGTCCTCGAGGTTGGGCAGGCTGAAGCGCGCGTTGAAGCGCACGTCGACATCACTGGCCTCGCGCTGGCGCTTGAGCAGGGCGACGCTGAAGCGGCCGTCGGTGATCTTGCCGCCGTCCTCGAAGGGCCGGTCGCCGAACCAGCTGTCCAAACCGCTGGCCAGCCAGTGCGCCATGGCCCGCACCGACTCGCGTGCGGAGTCCGCAACTTCGCCGACGTCAGCGGGTGCGGTTGCCGGTTCGGGGGCCGAGGCAGCGGCTTCAGCGGGGAGCGCGGCGGGCCCACCCGCGGCTGGCATCGGGCCGGGCGGGGCGGCCCCGGCGCAGGCAGCCGCAAGCGCCAGCAGTGGCGCTGAGATGCAAGAGCGGGCTGCGTTGGGCACCCATGCAATGTACAGCGGGTGATGACCCGCCACGACCGGCGTCGCGCTCAACTCAGGATGTGCACGCGCCGGAACGGCGCCACGGCGTGGGTATGCAACTCGTTCACCGCCCACACCACCGGCCTAGCCCGGCTTCCAGGCGCCGGGTGATGGTGTCGACCTCGCGCGCGAAGCACTCCAGCAGCTTGTCGGCAATCGAGCCCGAGACGTCGACCACCACCACCAGCCGCGGCACGCGGCGCGCCATGCTGAATCCCCGCTCCCAGGGCATGCGGTGGCCGGCGGTGTTGCGGCCCTGGCTGGCGACATGGCTGCGCGCCGGGCGCAACCACGACACGTCGAACCGGGGCGTCAGCGCGCGCGCCAGCTGCCTGCGCAGCACCTGCTGCCAGGGTGTACGGCTGCGGGGCAGGTCGGCGCCCAGCGTGCGCAGCACCGAGTCCTGCGCCAGGTCGGATTCGAGTTTGGCGAACAACGCGGCGGCGGCGATCATCGCCGCGCTGCCGATCAGCGGCGGCGCGCGGCGCGCCACCACGCGCCAGCGCGCGGCCACACGCTGGTCGTGGAGACGCGCCGGCGTTTCTTGGCCCGTGCTTTCGAGCCCGAACTCGCCCTGGATGCCCTTCAACGCGCTGACCTTGAAACGCAGCAGCTGGCCGTCCACCTGCGCTGTGGCCTGGCTCATCAGCACCGGAGCCTCTGCCAGGGCGGCGCGCGCTACGGGCGTGTCGGCCGGGGCCGCGGCGCCGCCTTCCAGCCGCTGCTGCTTGGCCACCTGCACGCCGGCGCTGGCGCTGGACTGGCGCTGCAGCGGTATCGCGGCCACGCGCGCCAGCAGTTCGGTGCGGCTTGCGCGTTCGGCGTGCAGCGCCGACTGCAGGCCGCCGGGCAGCGTGGGCTGGCGCGTCAGCCGCCAGCGGCCGCGTCCCTCGTCTTCCAGCTGCAGCCCTTCGCGCAGCGCGGGCTGGTTGTCGCCAGCCGTGGCGTGCTCGACGGGCTTGAAGCCGAGCCGGCGCGCGGCACGGTCGCTGGCCGCCAGGCCGACATGGCGGCCGCTGCGCGTGAACGGCTCGACCAGGCCCAGGATCTCGTGGTGGCTGAGCGGGGCGACGGGGGCAGGGGCGCGTGCGCACGGCGGCAGGGTTGTCCCGCCGGCGGGGCCCGGGCGGCTGTGGATGATGGCAAGATTCTGCCCAAGCACGGCCGGCGCTGCAGGGCGCCGCTGCGGGGCTGGCCAGGTCTGTAAGCTCTCGTACCCGCCTTTGTCAGCCTTCTGCCAGCCGCCGGGTGCCCACTATCGGCGTTTTGACCCCCAACCTACAGGAGACATCCCCATGAGCAAGCGCGACGTCGTGGTTCTCGGCGCAGCCCGTTCCGCCATCGGCACCTTCAACGGCGGCCTGGCCGACATCGAGCCGTGCGAACTGGCCGGCACCGTCATGAAAGAGGCCGTCAAGCGTTCGGGTGTCGACCCCAAGGCCATCAACTACGTGACGGTGGGCAACACCATACCCACCGAGAGCCGCTACCCCTATGTGGCGCGCGTGGCCTCGATCCAGGCCGGGCTGCCGATGGAAAGCGTGGCCATGGCCGTCAACCGGCTGTGCTCGTCGGGCCTGCAGGCCATCGTGACGACGGCGCAGAACATCCTGCTGGGCGACTGCGACTACGGCGTCGGCGGCGGCGTGGAAGTGATGTCGCGCGGCGCCTACCTGTCGACGGCGATGCGCAACGGCGCACGCATGGGCGACACCAAGCTCATCGACGCCATGGTCGCCGCGCTGACCGACCCCTTCGGCGTCGGCCACATGGGCATCACGGCTGAAAACCTCGTCACCAAGTGGGGTATCACGCGGGAAGAGCAGGACCAGCTGGCCGTCGACTCGCACCGCAAGGCGGCCGCGGCCATCGCCGAGGGCCGTTTCAAGAGCCAGATCGTCCCCATCGTCAAGCAGACGCGCAAGGGCGAGGTCACCTTCGACACCGACGAACACGTCAAGGCCGGCACCACGCTGGAGACGCTGGGCAAGATGAAGCCGGCCTTCAAGAAGGACGGCTCGGTGACGGCGGGCAACGCCTCGGGCATCAACGACGGCGCGGCTTTCTTCGTGCTGGCCGACGCTGCCGTGGCCGCTGCCGCCGGCTACAAGCCGATGGCCCGCCTGGCCAGCTATGCCATCGCCGGCGTGGCCAACGACGTGATGGGCGAAGGCCCGATCCCGGCCACCAAGCTGGCGCTGAAGAAGGGCGGCTTCACGCTCGACCAGATGGACGTCATCGAGAGCAACGAAGCTTTCGCCGCCCAGGCCATCGCCGTGGCGCGCGGGCTGGAGCTCGACATGAGCAAGGTCAACCCGAACGGCGGCGCCATCGCGCTGGGCCACCCCATCGGCTGCAGCGGCGCCTTCCTGGCCACCAAGGCGATCTACGAACTGCACCGCACCGGCGGCCGCTACGCACTCGTGACGATGTGCATCGGTGGCGGGCAGGGCATCGCGGCGGTGTTCGAGCGACTCTGATCCTGGCGCGCAGCTGAAAGGCGCGGCCGGCGGTGTGAACCGCCGGCCCGCGCCGTTTTGGGTCGGGGGTGGCGGGTGTGAATGCGTGCATGCAGTGGCGCAGGATCAGCCCACTTAACGGCCTCGGCCTGTCCGAACGCAAGCACGCGCGTACCGCGAAAGCAAACGCCGCCGAACGTCCGCAGCCGGCCGCCTGCCGACACACCACCTGTCGCCCGCTCATCGCCGCGCAGAGCACGGCTGGCGCTTCGCGAAAATGGGCAGCCAGGCCTTTGCGCAGGTCCGCGCTGGCGGCACAGTGCTGCACACGCTCGTTGACGGTCGCCCAGTCGAAGCCGCCGCGCCGCCGCCGCGTGGCAGACTGCCCCCATGACACCAGCACCCGCGCCGCCGCCCCGCCCGCACCCGGCGCGCTGGCGTGCGCCGCTGGCGGCTGGCGCGGCGATGCTGGCGTTTGCGCTGGGCACGGGCTGGTTGGCCTACACGGTCTCGCTGCACGCCGCAGTGCAGGAACTGCAGGGTGCGGCCGTGCGCCGGCTCGACACGGCTGCGGCGGCGCTCACCAGCGCGTTGGCGCGCTTCGACTACCTGCCGGCACTGCTGGAGACCACGCCCACCGTGATGGAGCTGCTGGCGCGGCCGGCCTTGCCGGCGCTGCGCGACGACGCCAACCGCACGCTGGTGCGCATCAACGCCATCGCTGGGGCCGACATGCTGTTCGTGCTGGACGCGCGCGGCGACGCCCTGGCCGCCGCCGACTGGGACCAGCCCAGCACCACCGTCGGCCACAACTACACCTACCGGCCCTACATGAAGGGGGCGCTGGCGCAGGGCCGCGGCCGCTTCTTCGGTGTCGGCGCCACCAGCCGCGTGCCGGGCTACTTCCTGTCCTACGCGCTGCGCAGCGGCGGGCTCACGCTCGGTGTGGCCACGGTCAAGGTCAACCTCGACGCCGCCGAGCGCGCCTGGGCCGCGCTGCCCGGCCACACGCTGGTCAGCGACGAACGCGGCGTCGTCATCCTGAGCTCGCAGCCGCAGTGGAAGTTCAGCGCGCTGCGGCCGCTGACGGCTCCCGAGCGCGCCCAGGTGCTGGACGAGAAGCCCTACCGCGACGATCCGCCGCTCGTGCCCTGGGTGTATGCCGGCCCCACGCCGCACACCGGCGAGCAGGTGCTCGTCGAGGGCCGGGCGCACCTGGTGACGACGCGTGCGCTGCCTGCGCAGCAATGGCAGATGCAGGCACTGGACCCGCTGGCCCCGGCGCAGGCACGCGCGCGCAACCAGGCCCTGGTGGCAGCGCTGGCCGCCGCCGTGGCCTGGTTGCTGGGCATGGCGGCGTGGCAGAGCCGGCGCGCCGCGCTGGACAAGTTGGCCACGCAGGCCGCGCTGCAGGCCGCGCACGACACGCTCGAAGCGCGCGTGGCGCAACGCACACTGGAGCTGCGCACCGCCAATGCCTCGTTGGCCGCCGAGGTGCAGACGCGCAAGGCCGTCGAGCAGGACCTGCGCGCCACCCAGCAGGAACTGGTGCACGCCGCCAAGCTGGCGGTGCTGGGCCAGATCTCGGCCGGCCTGGCGCACGAGCTCAACCAGCCCCTGGCCGCGCTGCGCACGCTGTCGGACAACGCCGTCGTGCTGATGGACAAGCAGCGTCTGGGCGAGGCGCGCGGCAACCTGGGGCGTATCTCGCAGCTGGTGGGCCGGTTGGGCGAGCTGACGCGGCGGCTCAAGACCTTCGCCCACAAGCCGGGCACCCAGCCCGTGCCGACGCCATTGCGCGCGGCGGCAGCCAATGCGCAGGCGTTGTTGGCCGAGCGGCTGCGCCGCACCGGCGTGGCGCTGACGGTGGACGTCGCGCCCGAGGCGCTGGCGGTGCTGGGCGAGCCTTCGCAGATCGAGCAGGTGTTGGTCAACCTGCTCGCCAACGCCATCGACGCGATGGCCAACGACCCGCGGCCCGACGCGCCGCCGCGCCAGGTGTTCGTGCGCGCCCGCGGCGACGGCGCGCGCGTGCAGGTCGTCGTCAGCGACAGCGGCCCGGGCATCGTGCCGGCGATGCGCGAGCACCTGTTCGAACCCTTTGCCACCAGCAAGCCCGCCGGGGCCGGCCTGGGCCTCGGGCTGATGATCTCGCGGCGCATCGTGCGTGCCTTCGGTGGCGAGCTCGACGTGGCCGACGCGCCCGGCGGCGGCAGCCGCTTCGTGATCGATCTGCCGCTGGCGCCGGGCTCGCCGGCCGCCGGGGCGGCCGAAGGCGCTGTCGCCACGTCACCCGCCGCCACGTCACCCGCCGCCACCGCCAGCCCACCATGACCCTGCCCGAAGAGATGCCCATCGCCGTCGTGCTGGTGGAAGACGACGAGGACGTGCGCGACGGCTGCGCGCAGGCGCTGGAGCTGGCCGGCTTCACGGTGCACGCCTTCGACCGCATCGAGACCGCGCGCCGCATCGTGCAGCCGCAGGCGCCGCTGGTGCTGCTGTGCGACGTCATGCTGCCGGGCCTGCACGCCACCGACTGGCTGCCGCAGGTGCGCGCGCTCGACGCCGAGCTGCCGATGATCCTGATGACCGGCCACGGCGACATCGCGATGGCGGTGCAGGCCATCCGCGACGGTGCCTACGATTTCATCGAGAAGCCGGCGTCGTCCGAGCGCATCGTCGCCGTGGTGCAGCGCGCCGCCGAGAAGCGCCGCCTCGTGTTGCGGCTGCGCGCGCTGGACCCGCAACGGGCCGCGCTGCGCGGCATCGAGGCGATGATGCTGGGCCGCTCGGCGGCCATGGCGCAGGTGCGGCGCACCGTGCTGGCGCTGGCCGGCACCTCGGCCGACGTGTTGATCTACGGCGAGACCGGCAGCGGCAAGGAACTGGTGGCGCGCTGCCT
>Ga0335397_10009502_pt1 | contig 12128 bp, 3 predicted proteins | sample MAT04_FD_205740 | JGI IMG/M metagenome (GOLD analysis project Ga0335397, IMG submission 205740) | Freshwater microbial communities from Lake Fryxell liftoff mats and glacier meltwater in Antarctica - MAT-04 (spades assembly) (version 2) ...
ATCGTCGTAGCCGGCCTGCCAGGAGCTGCCGGCCGGGTCGGTGCGTGACGTGATCAGGTCACGGCCGTCGTCGCTGTAGGACCAGGCCGTCACGTGACTGTCACCCGTCGGATCCGCGAACACGTCGTCGCGCTCCAAGGAGTTGCCCCGCTCGTCGAAGCTGGTCGTCGTGTTCAACAGGCCATCGGGCGACGTCACCCGCTCGCTGCGTTCGCCCACGTCGGAGGTGATCGCGGTGGTGTGGCTGTTGGCGTCGGTGATCGACGCCAACCGGCCGTCGGGGTCATAGCCGAGCTTGCGGAACAACCCGGGGCCGGGGTCGTCGGTCTCATCGAGGAAGTGACCGTCCTGGTAGGTGAACCAGGTGGCCCGAGTCTCGACCTCCGCAATGAGCGGGACTCGGTAGTGCACGTAGGTCGTCATCACGGCCGCTCCTCGGTCATCACCGACTTCCTGTCGTTCGGCCATCATCGCTCGAGGTCGCCGCGAACTCGAGCGATGATCTCGGCATGCCGTCCATCCGCACCTACGAGTTCGTGCTCACGGTCGAGGTCGAGGAGGACCACGTCGCCTTCGACGATCCCGCCTGGATCGCAGATGCCGCCTGGGGCGCGCTCACCAACGAGTACGGGCTCGTGTGCACCTATGGCCAGGCCCGGCTCGTGGAGCTGCCGATGCAGGACGAGTGAGACCCTGCGTTTGTGACGTCCGAAGACCGGTCACCCGCCGGACGTCCCGATGATCGGAGTTGCCGCCTATTCTCGCCTGCATGCAGGCGGACGGACGGCGTGACGATCGCCAAGTGTCATCTCAACGCCTCGCTACCGAGCAATCCTTTATGGTCTTCCCGGTGATCAACTTCATCTTTAGACTCATCGTCCAAAGTGTCCGATGACATTCAAAAGTTCCCACAAAACTCATTCGATTCCGTCAACCTGGAGGCCACAAAGTGCACGTCGTACGACTCCGTGAACACATCTATAGAGTGGGGACTCACCAAAGAGAAGATCAGCTTCAGCACCTCATAGGCGTCTTCGGCTGCGCCGTCAACAACTACAGCACTCAAGCCGGCCCCAATGTAGACCGAGAAGTCGTACCGACCATCGAGCGCAGCCGGCACATCTATTTCGGCGGCGTACACACCGCTCCCGAATGCTGCGACCGTACTGTGAGGCCACAGCTGCCTCATTCCATTTAGAAGTGGCCCAAGTCGCGTTTCATGTTGTTCCCTGTTCGCCGTCAACTCTGGAACTAGGAAGATCTTGTTGCTCACGAGGTCTACGGCTCCACGACTACAGATCCAGGAACTCCATGGCGGATGAGAAGATCCTGAAATGTTGAAACGGCGAGGGGATTGTTGGTCTTCACGGTCAAGAACTTCACCGGAACACACGGATCGCGAAGAACAGCACCGTAGCGTGAGAACTCGTCCTCTTGGTCCTCCATGATCTGGGCACGGATGGCGTCCGGTATCGAGGATCCTGGAACGAACGGACTCGAGCTTGCGTCACCGACGAACTTCGCGTCAATCGCGAACGCAGCCATCGGCGACGGGCCGTCCGCCCAGATCTTCGGGACGCCGGAGCTGCCAGCGATCTGAGTTTCCGTGGGACCCGCGACTCGTCGCTGATACTCGTAGGCGGGGGATGTGCCTGCCGCCGGCCGGGTTTTCCATGGTTCCAGGTCCGGACAGTCTGGATCGTCCGGTTCGTCGTCTGGCCCCGGCTCGACCTCGGTTGGTGTCTCGATCGGCGTCGCCTGGGGCGCACAGACGAAGCCAACGAGCGGCGCGCTCAGGGAGAAGCTTCCGGCCCACGGCGAGATGGGCGTCCCCAGGAGGCACTCTGCGAGAGTGGTGATCATGACTCTGATGAAGAGTGTGATGCCGTAGCGGGCGAGCGTTGGAGCTACCGCCTCCTTGACCGCTGTTTTGGGTCCGGCCAGAACACTGATCTCCTTCCTCGCGTCGTCGCTCTGCTTCGAGTAGGTCGCGAGGGACATGTGGCCGCTCGGGTCAACCAACGTGCCAGGGTTGGCCTCTGCGTAGGAGTAGAGACTCCATCCCTGGGTTCCGGCGGCGTTTGGTTGCACCGAGTCAGCGCTCTGGAACCGACCAAAGCTCGGGTCGTACATGCGGGCTCGGAGGTTGACCAGGCCGGTGGTGTCGGTCTGTTCGCCGGTGTACCCGAAGCTGCCGGGAATGGCGGCGCCTCGGGGTGTCCCGTAGGCGTCGTAGTTGGCGGTGCCGGTGAGATCACCAGCGTTGTTGGTCTGGCCTCGGATCGAGCCGAGGGCGTCGGCCACCGGGTAGGTGGACGAGCCAGGGGTGTCTTGGGTGAGGACGCCGCCGGCGCCGTGGACGGTCTGGGTGCCGGTGGCGTCGTTGACGAGGGTCGGTAGGCCGTTGGTGGTGTCGTAGAGCTGGGGGTTGCCTTCGGCGGCGACACGAACACCGTTGGCGTCGTACGCGTAGTCGGTGGCCACTCCGTCGACGGTGGCGGCGGTCATCTGGTTCGCGGCGTCGTAGGTGAACTCGTCGCCGGTCGTGGCGGCGGTGAGGTTGCCGTTGGCGTCGTAGGTGAACGCCTCGGCCTCGCCCGGCACGGCGGTGCCGTCGGTGGCGGTGAGTTGTTGGGCGTCGTCGTAGTGGTAGTTGGTGGTGCCGGGTTGGGCGCCGCCGGCCGATGTTTTGGTGGTGCGGTTGCCGGCGTTGTCGTAGGCGTAGGTGTCGGCTTGGCCGGTGTCGCTGTAGGCGGCGCCGGTGAGGCGGTCGAGTTCGTCGAGGGTGTAGGTCTCGGTGGTTTCGGGGCCGCCTTCGTACGCGTAGCGCACCGCAGTGCGGTTGCCGTTCGCGTCGAGGGTGTACACGAACCGGGCGACCTCGCCGGTCGGGCCGTGGTAGGTCATGCCGGTGCCCCGTCCGGCGGGGTCGTAGCTGTAGCTGCTGGTGACGCCGTTGGGGCGGGTCACCGTGGTCCTGCGCCCATCGAGGGTGTACGCGATCGCGGTCGCCGCCGCGGGTCGGCCGGGTTCGGAGATGGTCTGGACCCGTCCGACGGGGTCATGGGTGTAGGTGACCGTCCCGCCCGCGGCGCCGGCGACTGCGGGCAAGGTCATCGAGGTGCGTCGACCCGCAGCGTCGTAGCCGTAGTCGATCGTTCCCTGCGGGGCGGCGACCTGGGTGATCCGGCTGGCCGGGTCGTAGGCCACGGTGGTGGTGCCGGTGGGGTCGGTCACGGTGGTGCGCCGCCCGGTGTTGTCGTAGCCGTACACGATGGCGGTGAGGGCGCCGCCGGGTTCTTGGCGGAGCTCGCCGGTGAGCTGGCCGGCGTCGTCGTAGCCATAGGCGGTGGTCAAGGTGCGGGCGTCGGTGCGCGACGTCTGGCGTCCGGCGAGGTCGTAGCCGAAGCTCGTGACCCGATCGAGGGCGTCGACCTGGGTTTCGAGGTCACCGGCTGGGGTGTAGGTGGAGGTGCGGGTCTTTTCGTTCGGGTCGGTGACCCGGGTGCGTTGCCCGGCGTTGTCGTAACCGAAGCTGACCTGTCCCCCACGGGCGTCTCGGATCGAGATGAGCTCGCTCGCCGCGTTGTACCCGTAGGTGGTGAGGTAGCGGCGCCCGTCGGTCTGGGTCACCAAGCGCCCAGCGGGGTCATAGCCCGTGTTGGTGGTGTTGCCCAGGCTGTCGGTGATCGAGATCTGGTTGGAGCGCCCGTCGTAGCCGTAGTCGGTCGTGATCCCCGCCGCGTTGATCGTCTGGGTGAGCCTCCCGGCGTCGTCGTAGCGGTACTCGGTCGGGTGCCCCGCGCTGTCACGCACGAACCGGGCCAGGTTGCGTTCGTCGTACTCGGTGGTCGTTGCGCGGTTGGTGCCGTCACGGGTCACGGTCGGGTTGCCGTTCGCGTCGTACTCGAAACTGGTGGTCTCGATCCCGGTGACGCCGAGCGGTCCTATCCCAGCGGTGACCATCGTGAGCTGATCGGCGGCGTCGTAGTCGTAGCGGGTCCGTTCGCCGGCGGGGTTGGTGACGTCGGTGCGGTTCCCGCGGTCGTCGTAGTCGAAGGTCGTGCGCCGCTCGAGCGCATCTCGGATCTCTTCGAGCTGACCGACCGGGTCATGCGCGTAGTGCACCGTCTCGGACTCACCGTTGGTCACCGACGTGGCCAACCCGTTGCCGTCGAAGGTCGTCACGACCGGGCCCCGGCCCGGGACCGACACCCGGTTCTGGCGGCCCGCGCGGTCATAGCCATAGGTCGTGACCCGCAACAGCGGATCGGTGACCGTCTCGAGGCGTCCCCCGCCGTCGTAGCCGTAGCGAGTGATCCGGTCGAGCGGGTCGGTCGTCGCGATCAGCCGGTTCTGGGCGTCGTACGCAAACGCCGTCGGGTGCAACAACGGGTCGGTGATCCGGGTCTGGTTGCCGGCGTCGTCGTAGCCGTAGGTGGTGGTGTGGTTGTCCTCGTCGGTGGACGACACCAACCGGTCCACCGCGTCGTAGCCCCACTGGCGGGTCAGCGACATCGGCCGGACCGTCGAGATCAGGTTCCCGACCTCGTCGTAGTCATGGACCGTCTCACGGTTCGCCGGGTCGATCTCGGCCTCGACCCGACCCATTGGGTCGGTGCGGTAGCGCCACAGTTTGCGGTTGGCGTCGATGTGCGACGCCAGGAAACCCGCAGGGGTGTACGTCCAGGTCTGCTCGCGGTTCAACCCATCGACATGACGGGTCGGGTTGCCCCGGCTGTCGTAGTCGAGGCGCTGGGCCCGGCCTGCCTCGTCGATGTCGGTCAGGTTCCCGGTGGCGCTGTCGTAGGTGTAGGTCGAGGTGACCTGGTTGGCGTCGATGATCGACGTCGGCGCCCCGAACTCGTCATAGGTGATCCTCGTCGTCGCCTGCTCCGCGTCGGTGAACACCTCGACGTTCCCGTCATCGTCATAGGTCGCCTCCCAGGTGTTTCCGGCCGGGTCGGTCCGCGACGTGATCAGATCGCGGCCGTCATCGCTGTAGGACCACGCCGTCACGTGACTGTCACCCGTCGGATCCGCGAACACGTCATCGCGCTCCACCACGTTTCCACGCTCGTCGAAGGTCGTCCTCGTGTTCAACCGGCCGTCGGGCGACGTCACCCGCTCGCTGCGGGTGTCCGGGTCGAGGGTGACGGCCACGTTGGTGGTGTGGTTGTTGGCGTCGGTGATCGACGCCAACCGCCCATCGGGGTGATAGCCCAGCCTGCGGAACAACCCCGGCCCCGGATCATCAGTGTCGACCAGATAGTGATCCCCCTCATAGGAGAAGGAGGTCTCACGGTTCTTCTGATCCAACACCAGATCCAAGTCGCCGACGCCGTCGTAGCGGTACTCCACATCGGCCCCGTCGGGGCCCGTCACCTTCTCGATCCGACCGTCACCGTCCCGATCGAACACGATGCCGGGCCCGCTCGACGAGGTGATGCCCTCGGCGGTGACGGTGACCTTGTTGGCGTTGCGGTCGGTCGCCTCGACCAGTCCGGTGTTCACGTCGAGGAGGTAGCGGGTGCCGTCTTTGGCGACGAGCACGAACCGGGTGGGGTTGTAGATGCCGCCTTCGCCGAAGCTCCCGGCGTAGAGGTTGCCGTCTGAGCGGTTGCCGGCGTTGAGGTCGCCGGGTGCGGGTTCGAGCTTGGAGGTGGTGTTGGGTCGCCCGGTGTAGGCAGGGATGGCGGCGGTCGAGAAGAAGGTGTTGAGGCCCTTGGGGGTGAAGTCGAAGGTTTCGGTGCGGCCGTCGGGCCAGGTGACCGTCGTGTAGTGCGGGCGGGTGGTGCGGTAGCAGAGGGGCACGAAGATGAACCCGCCGCCACAGGAGTACTGCTCCCAGCCGCCGTCGCCGAGGGGCCGGTTGGTCTGGACCCGGAAGTTGGCGACTTCGAGGTCCCACCCGTAGCCGAAGTCGCCTTGGCGGTTGCGGTTGAGGGTGTCGTAGGTGCGGTTGACCTGGATCGGGATCCCGCCGACCGGCACCGCCATGTCCTGGTAGGTGACCGAGTAGCGACCCAACTTGAGTTGGCCGTCGATGACGATGCTGGTCTCGGTGCGGGTGATGCCACCGTCGGATCCGCTCGTGGTGATCGTGAGGGTCCAGATGCCGTTGGCGAGCACGGTTGGGTCGATGGTGGCGGCCAGGTCGGTGCCGGTCCCGACGGCGAGGACGGTGTCCTGGTCGGTTGTCGGTTCGGGGCCGGCGGGGCCGACGGTGACGGTCCAGTCCTGCGCGGTGGTGGCGTCGCGGGGCACGAGGGTGCAGGCAAGGGCGGTCGGCTCGGTGACGGTCTGGCCGTCGGCGAGGGTGCAGCTCTCGACCGTCGGGCCTGAGCTCTGGTCGTCGGGGCCGCCGGGTCCGCCGGCCAGTTCGGTGATCGTTGGGTCCCCGACGGTGGCAGTGGCGGGGTCGTCGGTGAGCACGGGGGCGAGCGTGGCGCTGGTGACGGTGCCCTGGACCGAGACCGAGCCAGACGCCGGCCGTTCGACGATGACCACGTCGAAGGTGACCGCTGCTGCGGTGAAGGTGGGCAGGGTGCCCACGTCGACCGAGACCGCGGCGTCGCCGGCGTTGTTGCCGGCGGTGACGGTCCCACGGTTGGTGGTGACCGAGCCGATGACGAGGGCGGTGGAGGCTGGCGGTGCGACTGCGACGGTCACAGTGTCGACCGGGGCGTTGCCGAGCTGGTCGATACGAGCGGTGTAGCGGATGGTGTCGCCGAGCCCGGCCTTGCCGTCGCCGTCGCGGTCGACGATGAGTGCATCGTCGAGGGTGGCGCCCAGCGCGGCTTCGGCCCGGGTGATGGGGGTCTCGGTGGGGTCGGTGTCACCGACGCGGGCCGGGTCGTCGGTGACCACGGGTGCGGTGCCGTCGGCGGTGACGGTGCCCTGGGCGATCACGCTGGCCACGCCGTCGGGGAACGGGGCGTTCACGGTGACGTGCACGGTCACGATGGCGAACGCCAGGGCGGGCACGACGCCCAGATCGACAACGACGGCAGGGTCTCCTGGAGCGGTGCCGGAGGTGACGGTGCCGGCAGTGGTGGCCGCCGTGCCGGCCACGAGCGTGGTGTTGGCGGGCGCCGGGAGGGTGAAGGTGGCGCCGACCAGCGGCGCGCCGGACATGTTGGCGAGCAGCGTGGTGTAGGCAAGCGTGTCGCCGGGGCTGGGTTGACCCGAACCGTCGGCGTCGACGACCAGCGCGTCGGTGAGGGTCGCCGCGACCGATGGTTTGCCGCCGATGGCGATGTCGGTGCGGCGTGACGCGGGCCCGTAGGCGTTGGTGTTGGCGTCGGTCCAGGACACGTCGAGGTCGGTGCGCAGCGTGCCGCCGGGGTGGTCGTCGGCGACGGTGTGGGCCATGGTGGCCGTGGCCACCTCGAACGGCGCAAGCACCACTGGGGCGTCGGTGACTGGGGTCGGTTCGGTGTCGACGGCTCCGTCGATCGCGAGGGCGAGAGCGGGGGCGCTGCCCGCGTTGCGCAACGCGATATCGAGGGTGACGTGCGCGCCTGACGGCGAGGTGGGCGGCCCGGTGAGGGTGGGGACCACGATGGGGAGGTGGCGGGTGCTGGTGGCGAGGCGTTGCGGTCCGAGTACGCCGCCGATGCTGGTGGCGGCGCGACCCCACGCGGCCGCGACGAGCGAGTCGCCGTCGAGGCCGGCGAGGCGGGCCAGGTAGGCGTCGGTGGTCTCGGTGATCCCCATCGCTTCGGGGATCGCGACGGGGGTGGTCAGCGAGATGGTGGCTGCGGCACCGGGGGCGATGCGCGCGAGTTCGGGGTGCGTGGTTGGGTCGTAGGTGCGCACCGAGCCGTCGGGCGCGACGAGCACGAGGGCCACGTCGGTGAGATCCGCGCCCGCTGCGGCCAGTTGCGGGGTGAGGTCGTCACCGAAACGCCACAGCGGCCGCACCGACGCGCCGGCCGGGTCGACGGTCACCTCCGAACGCAGACGCACCGCTGCGGTCTGGGCGGGGTCGAGGAGCTGAGCGACGACCAGGGGAGGCAGTTCGGTCTGCACCTCGACACCCCAGGTGCCGAGCGATCCCGGGTCGACGATCACACCGGCGAAGGGATCGGGGCCGGTGGGGCCGGTGGTGCCGGGGTGGGGGTTGGGGCGTGCGGCGATGGTCGGGGTGCCCGCGACCGGGACCCAGGAGGCGTCGGTCACCGACCACCGTTCGAGCGCGATGGTCGCGCCGGAGACGGTGACCGGCCCGGCGGCGAGGTTCTCGATGCCGACCACGGTCGGCACCAACAGCACGGCGCCGGCGTTCGACGCGACGGCGGTGTCGGTCAGGGTGGCGCCGGGTTCGACGTCGGCCGGGGTCTGACCGAGGCCGATGTCGAGGCGGGGAACGAGCAGCGGCGGAGCTGTTGTGCGCACCGGCGGTGAGCAGTCCGACGCGACGATCTGTGTTCCGGAGCCGCTGATGCGCACGGTGTTGCCCACGACGGCGCACGAGAAGCGGTGCCCCGAACCGGTGATGTCGATGTGACCGGCCGGGGCGAGGACGTAGCCGGCGAAGATCGAACCGGACCCGCTGATGTCGATGGCGTTGCCCCCCGAGCGACCCGAGATGGCGACCACGCCGTCGACGTACGGGGCGGCCAGCTCACCGCTCGATCCCGACATCTTGATGGTCCCGGTCGAGGCCAGCGTGACCGGCCCGGCCGCGAACCCGCTCCCCGAGATGGTCACGTTGCAGGGCACCCAGTACAGGCCTGGGGCAAGCGGCGACGGAGGCCGCCAACCCTGGTTACCGTTCGACGCGGCGCACGCGGCGCTCATGTCGAAGAACCCGGCGCCGGCCGCGACCGCGGCGCGTCCACCCGGCCGGTAATCGTCGAGCGGGAACGCCACTGGCGGGTCCTGCACCGCGACCTGGGCCGCTGCCGGGTCGAAGGTGTGCTGGCCCGAGGTGCGAAGCGTGCGCACGTAGGTGGTGGGCCCGGCGAAGTTCTTCGCTGCGCCGCTCACCCGGATGTCGGCGTTGGAGTGGGTGGCGCCGTCAATAGTCACCGACGAGCCGCTCACCCACAGGCCGTCGCTGGCCGTCGTCGACCCGGCGAACAGGCCCACGGGCTCAGACACCGCGACCTCGTCCAACGCGACGCTTGCGGTGCCGCCATCGTCATCGATCACCGTGACCGACGCGACGAACGTCCCCGCGTCGGGGTACACGTGCGAAGCCAACACGCTCCCCCACCCGGTGCCCTGGGCCGACACCGCAACGGTCTCGACCGGCGAACCGTCACCCCAGTCAACAGTCGCGGCGTGGGTGTCGATCGGACCTCCGTCGGTGAACGACGCCGTCAACAACGAGACCCCACCCGCGTCGGCGGTGTCGAGGCGGCCCTGCAAGGTCGGTTCCGCGTTGGCGACCGTGACCCGCACCACGTCAGATGACGCTTCGCGGCCGTCGGACACCGTGAGCTCGAGGTCATAGACGCCGTCGTCGAGCACCCCGAACGCGACCGCCGCGTTGGTGGTCGAGCTCAACGTGACCGGCGGGCCCGACGCGCGCAACAGCCGCCACGTCGAGCTCAGCGGGTCCCCGTCGGGATCGGTCGACGCCGACCCGTCGATCTGGACCGTCGCGCCCTCGACCACGACCTGGTCCGGGCCAGCAACCGCGACCGGGGCCTGGTTGGTGGCGCCGATGGTCAGGTCGTACAAAACCGGCGACTCGCCGGTACCGGCGCGAGCGAACCGCACCTCGATGCGCAAGTACCGGCCCGGGTCCACCGCTGGCACCTCACCGTTGACCGCCTCGACCGTCGGCCCGAACGCGACCCCGTCGTCGCTCGACGCGACCATCACCCGCACCGACCCGTCACCGGGCTCATCGGCGCTCCACGACAGCAGCGGCCACTGCGCCCCATCGCTGCCACCGTCGTGCACGACCCGCCACGTCCCCTGATCGGGACGACCCGACAACGTCGAGCCGGTCATGTCGGAGTAGTTGTACGGCCCCGGGTTCGCCAGCCCGGCCACCCGCAGATCAACGGTCAGGTCCGTGGTGTTGGTCGCGGGGTCGATCCGGGTGACGTCATGGGAGCTCAGGTTGGTCGACCACACCTTGCCCTGCTGATCCACCGCCACACCCGTGGGCTGGTTCCCCACCGGGATCACCGCCTCGATCACCCCGGTGTTGCTGAACCGGGTCACCCGATCGCGGCCGCTGCTGGCCACCCACACGTCACCATCGGGCGTGCCGACGACCCCTCGATCGTTGCTGCCGCTCGTGGTCGGGAACGTCCCCAACAACACGCCGGCCGGCGAGATCTTCTGGACCCCATCCGCGGTCCAGTTCGATACCCAGATGTTGCCGTCGACGTCGAGGCCCATTCCGTAGGAGAACCGCACCGCAACCACCCGCACCAGGTCCGGGTGTCCGTTCGGGAACGCCGGATCGATGCGCACCACGCTGCCCCCAGCGGTGGCCGTCCACACCACCCCCTGCGGATCCACCAGCCCGCCATAGCAACACGAGACCCCGCCGGTCTCACCGGTATCGGCCGGCAACGCCATGTTGATGACCCGCAACGAGACCCCATCGGAGCTCAACAGCTCCAGCTTCCCCGCCCCGTGCGGCCCACCCACCCACACGTCGTTCGACGGGTTCACCGAGACATGACGGATCGCAGTGCCCGCCGTGCGGACGTAGTGGACGATGCACTCATCGGTTGCCGTGCTGACCCCACCGGCGTTGTCGACACCGCCCGTGTTCGCCCAACCCTTGATGTCACCCAGACCCGTCGACGTGTCGATCTGACCGTTGCCGTTGCGATCGGAGCACTGCCCGTTCTCCTCCAACCCCAGATGCACCACCGAACCCCGGCCACCGGAACCCTCCGCCCGGTTCCCCACCCACACGTTGCCGTCCTTGTCCACCGTCGTGCGCGACGGATCAGTCGCCCGACCCGCAGGCGCGGAGCGGTACTCCCCCAGCACCTCACCCGTGGCCGTATCGATCTTGGCGACCGTCCCGCGGTTCGACAGCGCCACCCAGAAGAACCCGAACACCCGGGTCGTCTCGTCCAACTGCAACTGATCCGGAACCAGATCTGCGACGTTGACCCGATCACCCGCCGAGAAATCCAACGACGACGAATACACACGCGTCGGCACCACCCCCGACACCCCCGCCGCCGACGCCTCCGCCGCCTCGACCGCCCCCACCCCGGCCGCACCCGGCGCCACCAGCGAGAGCAACGAACCCACCAGCGCCACGACCACCAACGAAGTGAGAACACGCTTCGACATCGACATCAGTTCTGGCCTCCCGCCAACCTCCACCACCACGAACGGCCGCACCATAGCTGAACCGACCTACTTGGACTACCAGGGCACATCACATGCAGTGCGACTGAACCAACTCACGAGGGCAACATCGACGGCAGCCGGGTCCTCGTCGGACGCACCGAAGCGGTCCGTGACGACAAGACCCCCCTCAGGCTTGTACGAACCCGTCGAAGAACGCCCACCCGCATCTCGCACAACGACGCGCGATCGCAGGCACACGTGGTGGAGATCGAGGATCAACCCTCCGCCCTCGAACCCACTCCAGGCGCACCAGCGACGCTTCCCCCAACAGCGCACCGATCCAAGATCAAGCCGCGATCGTCACCCGACAGACCCACCCGCAAAGGGGCACCGGGGTGCGGCTGCGCCGGAGGGGGAACCCGCCTCCGCCGCCCCTACCTCCCACAACCACCCCACGTGCCGCATGAGCAGTCCAAGCGACCGTTCTCGCCACACTCAGCGCAGAACGAAAGCCCAACATCGGCGGCGGGGCAGCCCACTCCTGTGACCAATCGGTGACCAAGAACCAACGTTACTTGGCCACACAACCCCGCAGACCTGGGGTTTCTTAGTCATTCTCGTGTCGGAGGGGGGACTTGTACCGTAACCCCACGCGCTTTTCTCCTAGCGGAGTACTCGGTGGCCGCGTGAGGTCAGGAGGCCGCTCCGATGTTTCGGAACCGCGTCCTCCCTCTACATACCCACCCCGAAACTGAGGTGTGTCTGACTTCGCGCGACCAACTCGGGGGGAATTCAGACCGCATGGCTGGGTCGCTGGCGGGTGGTTGGTGGTGATGGTGGCGGTG
>Ga0335397_10009509_pt1 | contig 12126 bp, 10 predicted proteins | sample MAT04_FD_205740 | JGI IMG/M metagenome (GOLD analysis project Ga0335397, IMG submission 205740) | Freshwater microbial communities from Lake Fryxell liftoff mats and glacier meltwater in Antarctica - MAT-04 (spades assembly) (version 2) ...
CCGCTCGGCGTCGCGACGAGCTCCCCCCACGGCTCGCCCCAGCCACAGAACCGCGCGGCGCAGCGGCTGCTCCCGGCGCTGCCGGCCGACGTGCTCGCCAGCACGCTCGCCCCCGGCTACCACACGTTTGAGCAGGGCCAGCGCCCGCTCGGGCTCTACGTCGCGCCGCTCAACCTAGGCCCCCTGGCGGACGACACCCGCGTGCTGGTGATCGAGGATCAGACGGAGCGGCGTGCCCTGGAGGCGCAGCTGCGGCGCGTCGACCGGCTGGCATCCGTGGGCCAACTCGCCGCCGGCGTCGCCCACGAGGTGCGCAATCCGCTGGCGATTGTCCGCGCCACGGCCCAGTTGCTCGCCAGTCAGGCCGGGGAGGACGCCGTACTGACGCAGTACACTCAGGTGGTAACCAGCGAGGCCGACCGCATCGAGCGCCTGATCAGCGACCTGCTGGCGTATGCCCGCCCGCGCCCACCCGTCCCGTCCCCGCTCGATCTCATGGGCTTTCTGGATGCGGCGGCCCAGCACGTCCGGCCCTACGCGCTCCAGCACGAGGTGCGAGTCGTAGTTGAGGTTGAACAAAAGAGCAGCGTTGCCGCTGATGCGGAACAGCTCGGCCAGGCGCTGCTGAATCTGCTGCTGAACGCGGTGCAGGCGAGTGTGCCGGGCAGCACGGTGCGGCTCCTCGGCCACCAGGGCGCGGGCAATGTGGCGATCACCGTGCAGGATAGCGGGCGTGGCATGGCCCCTGCGGTGCAGGCGCGGGCCTGCGACCCCTTTTTCACCACTCGCCCCGACGGCACCGGGCTGGGTCTGGCCTTGGTTGCCGCCGTGGTCCAAGAGCACGGCGGCAGCCTCCAGTTTGCCAGCGCCGTCGGCCAGGGCACCAGCGTCACCATCACGCTCCCGCAGGAGGCCGCGCATGGCGCACGTGCTGGTCGTTGATGACGAGCCAAACATGCGCTGGGTCTTGCAGGAGGCCCTTGGCAAGGCTGGCTACCATACCCACGCTGCCGCATCCGGCGAGGAGGCGCTCGCGCTGCTGGCCGAGACGCCGATTGACCTCATCGTCCTGGACTTGAAAATGAAGGGCATGGATGGTCTGGCAACGCTGCGGCAGATCCACGCCCGCTGGCCGCAGCTGCTGGTGCTGATCCTGACCGCCTTCGGTAGCGTCGCCACCGCCGTCGAGGCGCTCCAGAGCGGGGCAAGCGACTATCTGCGCAAGCCCTTCGACCTCGAAGAAATCCTGTTCAAAATCAGCCGCGCCTTGGAGCGGCAGCAGCTCCAGGCAGAGATCGCGCGCCTTAAGCGCGGCGGTCCGGTGCTGACGCCCGGCAGCCATCCCGCCTGGCGTGGCGCCCTGGCGGCGAGTGCCGATGCGCTCACGGAAGGGCTCGATCTGCGCCTGATTGGCGAAGCCGGCAGCGGGCGCACGAGCATCGGGCGGGCGGCGCATCTGGCGTCCCCACGGCGCGAGGCGCCCTTGCTGGTGTGCGAGCTCGGCACCCTGCCAGCGGACGCGCAGGGCCTGCTGCTGGCGGGTGACGAGCAGCGGCGCGGCGTGTGGGCTGCGGCGGGGGCGGGGGTCCTGCTCCTGCGCCACATCGCCGGGCTCAGCAGCACGGGCACAGCGGCCCTGAACCGGCTCCTGGAGCGTCGCCGCGCGCACGGCGTTGGCCCCCTGCTCGTGCTCACCGGCACGGCGGAGGAGTGGGCGACCGCCCCGCAGCTCCCGCATCACTATGCGGAAATCACCGTTCCACCCCTGCGCGACCATCTCGATGATCTTATGCCATTTGCCGTCGCGTGGCTCCCGCAGCGCAGCATCACACCAGGGGCAACCGAGCTGCTCCACGCTTACGCCTGGCCGGGCAATCTGGGCGAGCTGCGGGGCGTGATCGAGCGCGCCGATCAGCTGGCAGCGGGCACGCCGATTGATGTCCAGCACCTGCCCGAGCGGGTGCGCGCCGCCCCGCTGCCGCACACGCCCATGCGCTTGCCGCCCGAAGGCCTGTCGCTGGAGGCGCTCGAGATTTCGCTTATCCGACAGGCGCTCGCCCGCGCCGGCGGCAACAAATCGCGCGCCGCCGAGCTGCTGGGGCTCACCCGCCATACCTTGCTCTACCGGCTGGAAAAGTACAAAATCGGCGAGCATGGCTGAGGCCGCCGTGCAGCCTGCGCAAGATGACGAAACTTCATACCATGCGCTGGCACACCTGCTACGCTTGCCCGATGAAGCGTAGACTGTAGCCCTTCAATCTGCGTGCAGCTTCACTACACGCAGGCCGTTTGCCCTTGAACCGCAGCCTACGCGCCGCCCGGCGCTACCCGCGTCGCTGCACCAGCCCCGACGCCCACATAGGCGTTTTGGCCTAACGCGATCTGGGCGATTGTGCGCTTTTGGGGTACGCCCACATGGCCGATGATCACGGCGTATGCATGGGAAAGGAGACCTCAATGACTCACGCACATCCTCCCGCCGCCCCCGCCCAGGTGACGTTCAGCCTCACCGGTCTGCACTGCACCGGCTGCGCCGATGCCGTCGAGCAGGCGCTCAAGGCCAATCCGCATATCACCCGCGTCCATCTGGACTGGCCCAACGACGTCGTCCATGTCGGGTATCACGCAGGGATGATCGATGAGGCGGCGATCCGTGCCGTCATTGAGGCGACCGGCTGCCCCTGCGAGCAGGCAGACCACACGGGGCATGCAGACGCCGATACGGGGCACGCCTCGGGCGGGATGTCGGCCCAAGCGCGGCTGAAGAACCTGCGCCACGGCGTGGATGTGCAGCCGATCACGATGGGCACCAAACAGGATCGCATGCAGTACGAACTGCCCGCCACCGGCGCCCACGCCCAGCACGCGCCCGACGCGGCGGCAGCCCAACCAGGTGGGCACGCCGGGATGGACCACAGCGCCCACGGTGGCATGGTTGCGTCACCCTCCAGCGGTGCGCCGATGGACCACGCCGCGATGGGCCACGATATGTCCGATCCCGGCATGGCAGCGGCGATGGAGCGCGATATGCGCACCAAGTTCTTCATCGCGCTGCTGCTCACCATCCCCACTGTGCTGTACTCGCCGATGGGCATGAATATCCTCGGGCTCCGGCTGCCCACCTTCGGGCTGAGCATGGACGTGATCATGCTCGTGCTGACGACGCCGGTGGTGTTCTACTGCGGCTGGATGTTCCTCTCCGGCGCCTACCACTCGCTCCGCCGGCGCGCCCTGAATATGAGTGTGCTGGTCGCCACCGGCGTGCTCGCCGCCTACGGAGGCAGCCTCGCCCTGATGGCGCTGGGCCAGGCGACCTTCTTTGAGGCGGCGGCCATGCTCGTCACCTTTGTGCTCTTTGGGCATTGGTTGGAGATGCGCTCCCGACGGGGCACCAGCGACGCCCTGCGCGCCCTGTTCGACCTTGTGCCGCCCCAGGCGACCGTGCTGCGCGACGGCCAGGAGGTCAGCATTCCCAGCGCCGAGGTGCAGGTTGACGACATCGTCGTGCTCAAACCTGGCGACAAGGTGCCGGTGGACGGCGCCGTGACGGAGGGCACGAGCAACATCGACGAGGCGCTCGTCACGGGCGAGAGCGTGCCCGTGCGTAAGGAACCGGGCGACCCCGTGATCGCCGGGTCGATCAATGGCAGCGGCAGCGTGCGCTTCCGCGCCACCAAGGTTGGCGCCGATACGACCGTCGCCCAGATCGTGGCGTTGGTGCAGCGAGCGCAGAGCTCCAAAGCCCCCGGCCAGCGCCTCGCCGACCAGGCCGCCCAGTACCTGGTGATCCTCGCCGTGGGCGCGGGCCTGCTGACCTTCATCGTCTGGTTCTTCGTGCTCGGCGCGCCCATCGCGCTCGCCCTCACCTTCGCGATCTCCGCGGTGGTGATCGCCTGCCCCGATGCGCTTGGCCTGGCGACCCCGACGGCGGTGGCGGTGGGCACCGGCATCGCGGCCCGCCACAACATTCTGATCAAAGACGCTGCGACCCTGGAGGGCGTGTCCGCCATCAGCGCCATTGTGCTCGACAAGACCGGCACGCTGACCGCAGGCAAACCTGCGCTCACCGACATCGTGACAACCGGCAGCGTCACCGAGGACGCGCTGTTGCGCCTGGTGGCGAGCGCCGAGCGCGGCTCGGAGCACCCGCTGGCCGAGGCGATCGTGAATGGCGCGCGCGAACGTGAGCTGGAGCTTGCCGACGCGACGCAGTTCGACTCCATCGCGGGCCACGGCATCCGCGCCACGGTGGATGGGCGCACGCTGCTGATCGGCAACGTGAAGCTGCTGCGCGACCAGGGCGTGGACGCCAGCGCCCTGGAGACCCGCGCGGCCGAGCTGGCTTCCGGCGGCAAGACGCCGATGTTCGTCGCGCTGGATGGGCAAGCCGCCGGGCTGGTCGCGGTCGCCGACACCATCAAGCCCACGGCGGCCGAGACGATCCGCCGCCTCGTCGCCGTCGGCATCGAGCCCGTGATGATCACCGGCGACAACCAGCGCACCGCCGAGGCGGTCGCGCAGGAGCTGGGCATCACGCGCTTCTTTGCCGAGGTGCTGCCCGCCGACAAGGCAGGCCACGTCAAAGCGTTGCAAGCCGAGGGCAAGAAAGTGGCCATGGTGGGCGACGGGGTAAACGACGCGCCGGCTCTGGCGCAGGCCGACATCGGCATCGCTATTGGCGCCGGGACCGATGTGGCGATCGAGACGGCCAACGTGGTGCTGATGAAGAGCGACCCGCTCGACATCCTGCGCGCGCTGATCATCTCCAAGGCCACGGTGCGCAAGATGCGGCAGAACCTGTTCTGGGCCGCGATCTACAATGTGCTGGCCATTCCGGTGGCGGCGGGCGTGCTCTACCCGGCCTTTGGCATCGCGCTGCGGCCCGAGTGGGCGGCGCTGCTGATGTCGGCCTCGTCGATCATCGTGGCGGTGAACGCCGTGCTCTTGCGCACCGTCGAGCGCGAGCTGGACGAGCCGTCGCAGCCGCAGCCCGCCATGGGTGGACAAGCTGCCCCTGCTACGTAGCCGGTGGGTGCGACGGATTGTTTCGGGGCGCTGGCTTCCATGCGCATGCCGTCGCGCTGAAGCGCGCAGCTGGTGCGGAGCGCAGCCCGCCTGCGCGGGCTGCCTGAGCCCGCGCAGGCGGGCTTTGCACGGCGAGCCTGCGGCTTCAGCCGCCAGGCAACGGGCGGGCCAGGGCGGCGCCCGAAACGTTACGCCGCACCCGTAGCTGGTCGGCTACACAGGATCATGACGGGGAACAGGCAGTCATGCATGCGGTCCGACTCCCCGTGCTACGTTCTACGCTCTCCCTACGCCATCGCGGCCATCTGACGGCAGCTCTCGGCGCAGCGCCGGCAGGCTTCGGCGCAGGCCAGCATGTGCGCATCGCCGCCTGCCATCTGCTCGCACTCCGTCGCACAGCGCTCGCAGGCCTCGGCGCAGACGCCGCAGGTGCGGGCGTGCAGCGGCGAGCGGCGCAGCATGAAGTTCGCGCTGGTCTGGCAGGCCTCGGCGCAATCGAGCAGCGTGGTGATGTGCTGGACCGAGGCGTGCTCGCCGCCCATGCCGAGACAGTGGTTCACCGTCGTCGTGCAGATGCTGTGGCAGCTCAGGCACGCCTGAATACAGCGCTCCATCTCGGCGTTCATCCCCTCGGTGTCGTGGTGCATCTCTGGTCCTCCTCCTCAAATCTGTGACAGCAGTATCACGATGAAGCGAGCGAGCAAACCGTGTGCCAGCTCAGCGGTATCGTCTACGTACAGTGCTGCCTTTTCCGCAGCAGTATGCGAAGAAACAGGTGCGTTGTCTGGGTAGACCCAAACCTCGTTCTGCACTGATGCACATAGATTATGTGGCATATCCGTTCTCCGTGCCGTATTTGACACAGCAGGATCTGCGGCGTCTGTGCTACGGTTCAGGACGGGTCAATCCCACTAGGCAGCCGCCAGATGCGAACCAGGCGCGTCAGCCCAACCCGCGCGCACCACTCGGGGAGCAGGGCGATTACCGGGGCGACCAGGGCACTCACCACGAGCAGGCCAGCTGGGGCTGGCGCGAGGCCAAGCGCAGCGCGCAGCTCAATGTAGGGTGACAATGCCCAGAGCTCGAAGCCCCAGCCGACCAGGAACGCTTCGACAAGCACGCTCACGCTCCAGAGCAGCGTGGCCGCCCAGGCAACCGGCCGACCAAGCCTGCGGGCAAGCCAGCGCCACACCCAGCCGCGCGGCCAGAGCGTGAGCTGGATGAGGCTGAAAAGCGCGATGCCAACCCCGATGGTGATCAGGATCATATAGCCCGACCAGAGCATCGTCGCGAGCAGGCTGACGAAGAATTCCTGCGCCGCCGCACTCCGCCGCAGCAGCGCTGTGGTGACACAGATCGCACCAAGATAGGACACGCCCGCACCAAGGGCCAGGAGCGCAAGCGGAGGCAGGATGGCGCCCATCCGGTCGAACAGTGCGAGCAGGAGGTCAATAGCATCACGCCGAGGTAGGGACGCATCCGCCGCGCCGTCCGTGGCGGAGCTACCTGGCTCGCTCGCGGACTCAGCAGCGCTTGGGCCAGCGTCGGGCGGCTCGCCAGCCGCGTACCCGGCGTTATCGGTGGCCGCAGAAGGTGCCATTGGAGACTCCTGGGTCAAAAGGATGCAGTGGACTTCCCGCAGCGTAGCGATCGCGCGGTAACCTGTCAAATCTGCCAACGCCGGGGCAAACAGTGTGCTGGATGATGTTTGTATTGCCACATGCATGCGCGAAAAGCTACGGCGCCGCAGCGCAGGCGCCGGTCACTCTAGCAGTATTTGACGCTCCTGTCGCGAGAGTCTACACTATGCGCACGAGGAGACACTGTAAGCAGCAGGGAGCAGCCAGTGAGCGCGGAGGAGATCAGCCTGCACCCCACACCACCGCGCACCGTGAAGGTTCACGCGCGCGGCGAAGCTTTCCGTATCGTCCAGCTCGTTGGCAATCTGCTCGTGTGCTCAAAGGAGCACGGCAACTGCTGCTGCGGCTGGACGGTCTATACTGTCAAGGATTATCGTCCTGCCTCCCGCTGCATCATTCATAGTGTGCCTGTTGGCGACGCCATTCAAAAAGTGCTATTCCAAGCGCATGTGTTACATTCATTGAGCCATTTGTTCCATACATCGGAATATGAAGTGCTTGGCGACACAGTGAAAGAATAGGTGTTAGAATCCCATGACGCTCATTGCCAATAACAAATGAGCAACTCGTTGGCAGTACTGATGAAAAGATAGTATTTGACTGAGAGGTTATCTCAAGCGCAAGTAAGGGTTGGAATGCGGCTTGTTCGTGCAGAAACCGTTCCAGGCTGTACACCTCCCACGCAACGAGCGACTCACAGCTCCGCGCCGTTTTGTGAATACGCTTCTCGTCTATTTCAGTATTACTGATAAAGATGACGTGACTACTCCCGGCCGCATCAGCGAGGCGGAGGACACTCCCGATATTATCAGGAACTTGAAGATGGGTTGCAATAATCTGCGGTGCAGGGGGAAACGGCTTTTGGGCACGCAGTGCTTTTTGGCGCTCGTAAAGAACCTGACCCTCAATCTGTGTGCCTGACGGGTCACGCATAGCGGCTCGGCATCTGCTGGAATAGTTGGATTTCCATGCCTATTTTCTTGTATAACGCGACCATTTCTGTCAAGATGATAGGTGATGCGCCCTACTTCATAGCCGTTTTTCTTGTATGGAAGGACTTTATCGCGTCCTCGCGCATCATATTAAATCATATTGATCGGTATCGTAGCGCACAAGCCACTCTTTCCGCATATCGCCATTTGGGGTTCTGTGCCGTTTTTGCAGCCGCTCCATGCGTACGTGCTCCTGTTACGCATCAGTTCATGTATGATAACCGTATTATACATATGTGAGTCCCGTTTTGCAACAAGAATGTCAGTGGATTAGCAGGGTGGCCTGGTTGACGCCCACCTGCGAATAGAAGCGTATGCAGACCCAGACACACTTCTTAATCACTGCGGCGCTTGGCCAGCTCGGTCGGCGCCGCGTCGCACTGCCCGTCCACACGCCGGCGCTGCTGGTCGGCTCCGTGCTGCCGGACGTGCCCTTCGCGCTGCTTACCCTGCTCTATACCGCCTACTACCGCTGGATCGCCCCGCCCGGCCAAGGCGCCGACGTTCACGAGCTGCTCCACTTCCGCCTGTTCTACACCGACCCGGTCTGGATCATCGGCCACAACACGCTCCACTCGCTCGTCATCACGGGGCTGCTTGCTCTCACGGGGGCGCTCGCCGGGCGTCGTGGCCGTCGCTGGGGCTACGTGCTTTTCTGGTTTGCCATTGGCGCCGGCTTCCACACCGTGATCGATATCATGACCCATCACAGCGACGGCCCGCTGTTCCTCTTCCCGCTGAGCTGGAGCTATCGCTTTGCCAGCCCGTTCAGCTACTGGGAGCCGGCCTATGCTGCCGGCACGGTGCGCGGCATCGAGTATGCGCTGAGTGCGCTCAGCCTACTCTATCTCGTGGTAGGCTGGATCAGCCGAAGACGCCAGGATCGTGACCGCTTACCAGCCCACAACGACCGCCACGATAGCGTATGACACGGCCACTCGGAGCAGCACAGTACCGCCATAGCGGTGATCCATGTCACATCCCACGTTTCTGTGGCGCATGCGGTGATACGAGCAGGTACCACGTGTCTGGGCAGCTGCTTGATGGCGAGGAGTTGCCGACAGACCCGGTCGGTGCTACGATGACACCACGCTTGGGAGTAAGGTGAGGTGGCTATGCGGGCGGTTACCATCGGTTTTGGCGCAGTCGTCGTTATTGGCCTCATCGTGCTAGCCGTGCTGCGCAGTGTGCCATCCGCGCAGGGGTGGGCCGATCCGGATGACGCAGGCTTGGTCGCGCAGGGGCAGCTTGTCTATCGCCAGCACTGCGCGTCGTGCCATGGCGCAAACCTGGAAGGCCAGCCAAACTGGAAGGACGAGCTGCCCGAGGGCGGCCGTGTTGCACCGCCGCACGACGAAACCGGCCACACCTGGCACCACGCCGATGCGCTGCTCTTTACATTGGTGAAGACTGGCCCCGAGGCCAGCTCACTGCCTGGCTACATCTACCGCATGCCGGCCTTCGGTGGCACCTTGAGCGACGAGGAGATCTGGGCCGTCCTCGCCTACATCAAGAGCACCTGGCCAGCTGAGACGCAGGCCGCGCAGGACGAGGTGAACCGGCAGGCGCCATAAGGCCTACCCCGCGTAGGCCAGATAGCGGGTAGTGCTAGCCGTCTCGCCCACGTACGATGATCGCGTACACCCGATCTAAGCGAGAGCGAGTAAACCTTATGGCACAGCAGCAGCTTACCTTGCCCGTTACCGGGATGACCTGCGCGAGTTGCTCGACCCGCGTCGAGCGTGGCCTCACGAAGGTCAGCGGCGTGGAGCGCGCCCTGGTCAACCTGGCCACCGAGCAGGCGACCGTCACCTACGACCCCCAGCAGGTCCAGCCGCAACAGCTCGTCGCCGCCGTCGAGGCCGCCGGCTACGGGGTGATTTCCGAGCAGCTGGAGCTGCCGATCACGGGCATGACCTGTGCGAGCTGCTCCACGCGGGTGGAGAAGGCCCTGCGCAAGACCCCCGGCGTGCTGGAGGCCAACGTCAACCTCGCCACCGAGCGGGCCAGCGTCAGCGTTGCCCCTGGCGTGGCCGACCTCGCGTCGCTCACCGCCGCCGTCGAGGCGGCTGGCTACGGCGTGATCGCCCCCACCACGGAGGAGGCCGCTGCGGAGGGCGAGGACGCCGAGACCCTGGCCCGCCGCGCCGAGCTCGCCGACAAGCGCCGCAAGCTCATCGTCGCCGTGGCCTTCGGTCTGCCGCTCTTCGTCCTCTCGATGGCCCGCGACTTCGGCCTAGTAGCACCCTGGCTGATCGGCGCCGGCGCCGCAATGATGGCCCAGATGCCCGGCGCTTCGATGGGCGAGCTGATGGGGATGGTCGCCGCACGCGACGACCTGCTGAACTGGCTCTTCCTGGCCCTGGCCACGCCGGTGCAGTTCTACAGCGGTCGCGACTTCTATGTCCACGCCTGGAAGGCGCTGAAGGCGCGCACGGCCAACATGGACACCCTGATCGCGCTGGGCACGTCGGCGGCCTACTTCTTCAGCCTCTGGGTGCTGCTCGCCGGCCTCAGTGGCCACGTCTACTTCGAGACCGCCGCCGTGATCATCGCGCTCGTCCTCGTGGGCAAGTTCCTGGAGGCGCGGGCCAAGAGCCAGACGGGCGCCGCTATCCGCGCCCTAATCGGCCTGCAGGCCAAGACGGCCCGCGTCCTGCGCGGCGGCGTGGAGGCCGATGTGCCCCTAGCCCAAGTGCGCGTCGGCGACATCGTGATCGTGCGCCCTGGCGAGAAGGTGCCCGTGGATGGGGTGATCACCCAGGGCGGCTCGGCGCTCGACGAGAGCATGCTCACCGGCGAGAGCATGCCGGTGCAGAAGCAGCCCGGCGACAGCGTGATCGGCGCGACCCTGAACAAGCTGGGCAGCTTCCAGTTCCGCGCCACCCGCGTCGGCAAGCACACCGCCCTGGCCCAGATCGTCAAGCTGGTGCAGGAGGCCCAGGGCTCGAAGGCCCCAGTGCAGCGCCTGGTCGATCAGATCTCAGCGGTATTCGTGCCCGTGGTGCTCGGCATCGCCCTCGTCACCTTTGTGGTCTGGTGGTTCGCCACCGGCGATCTGACCCAGGCGCTAATCTTCGCGGTGGCGGTACTGGTGATCGCCTGCCCCTGCGCCCTCGGCCTGGCGACGCCGACGGCGATCATGGTTGGCACGGGCACCGGGGCGGAGCACGGCATCCTGATCAAGAACGCCGAGGCCCTGGAGCAGGCGGGCAAGCTGAGCCTGGTGGTCTTCGACAAGACCGGCACACTCACCCAGGGCCAGCCGGCCGTCACCGACGTAGTGCTGAGTACTGCGTGCTCAGTGCTGAGTGAGGCTGGAGCGCCGCAGGGTGCCGCTCGTAGTTGGCGCGTGGAAGACGCAGCACGCAGCACGCAGCACGCAGCACTGCTCGCCCTGGCCGGCAGCGTGGAGCGCGGCTCCGAGCACCCGCTCGGCGAGGCGGTGGTGCGCGCGGCCCAGGTGCGCGGCCTGACGCTCGCGCAGCCCGAAGGCTTCACGGCCATCGCCGGCCACGGCGTGCAGGCGACGGTGGACGGGCGCGCCGTGCTGATCGGCTCGCCGCGCCTGATGCGCGAGCAGGGCATAGCGCTGGGCGAGCTGGAGGCGGCGATTGAGCGGTTGCAGGGTGAGGCGAAGACGGCCGTGGTTGTCGCAGTGGACGGACAGGCCATGGGTATTATCGCCATCGCCGACCCGGTGAAGCCCACCTCAGCCGAGGCCATCGCGGCGTTGACGCGGCAGGGCGTGCAGGTGCTGATGCTCACCGGCGACAATCGGCGCACGGCCGAGGCGATCGGCCGACAGGTGGGGCTGGCCCCCGCGCAGGTGATCGCCGAGGTGCTGCCCGCGATGAAGGCGGCTGAGGTGAAGCGGGTGCAGGGCGAGGGCCGGGTAGTGGCCATGGTCGGCGACGGCATCAACGATGCGCCAGCCCTGGCGCAGGCCGATGTCGGCATCGCGATGGGCACCGGCACCGATGTGGCGATGGAGACGGCCGACATCACGCTGCTGCGCGGCGATCTGCGCAGCGTGCCGGAGGCCATCCAGCTGAGCCGAGCGACCATGCGCACGATCCGCTGGAACCTGTTCTGGGCCTTCATCTACAACGTGATCGGCATCCCGCTGGCGGCGGGCGTCTTCTACCCGCTGCTGGGCTGGCAGCTCAGCCCGATCGTCGCAGCGGCGGCGATGGCGTTTAGCTCGGTCTTCGTGGTGAGCAACTCGCTGCGGCTGCGTGGCCTGAAACTCGCGCGTATCCCGCGCGAACCGGCGCCTGCGCCCCAGACCGCCCCGGCGACCTAGCCGAGCCCCTCGCGACATAGACCAGCGGGGCGCGACCCTTGCGGATCGCGCCCCGCACGCTTTCGCTGCACACTCTACGGCAACCACTTCCGCGACTACCCCGCTACCTACGTCTATCACTGTCACAACATCGAGCACGAGGACGGCGGCATGATGCGCAACT
>Ga0335397_10009511_pt1 | contig 12124 bp, 12 predicted proteins | sample MAT04_FD_205740 | JGI IMG/M metagenome (GOLD analysis project Ga0335397, IMG submission 205740) | Freshwater microbial communities from Lake Fryxell liftoff mats and glacier meltwater in Antarctica - MAT-04 (spades assembly) (version 2) ...
ACTGGTCATTGGTTGACCTGCCCAAGGCGCAACCAGCAAAGGTGAAAACACCTGCCCCCCCAGCATTTGAAATTCGACAGGAGCCGTCATGCCTCCCAAGGCATGGGTTTCACTGCGGCCATGGGGCCAGGCCATTTGCCAGGCGCGCTGTGTGTGTGGAGGCAAGCCCATGAGCTCAGTTCCGCGGCAAGTGTCGAAGGTTGCGGGATTGAGCATTACGCCCAGTCCCGGGCTAGTAGGCCCTGTTAACATAGCGTCCCCATCAATGGGGAACGCCTGTTCGGTAAGGTTCCAGCGCAGGGCGATTGACTAGTTCCAACATGGCGAACTTTATGACTTAAATTGAAACTCTGGACAATAGTCCCGATATCTGGAAAAAGTGACTCATGGTAGCGGCGGGCCGGACAAAGGACAAATCTAGACCTATAGGGACGCAGACTGATGCGGGGGGCTCGCGCAATGTATGGCGCGTTCTCGGCATACTCGATCTGATGCTTGCCCTTGGCGAGCCCATAGATGTTGCGCATATTGTGAAGGCCCTGAAAATTCCAAAATCGACGGCTTATGAGCTTATGCGCACTTTGGTGGAAACCGGACTGATTGAACCGCGCGGGCGCGGCAGCAAATTTTATCTTGGTCGCAAGCTGTATGAACTGGGCATGGCTTACCGTGCCCAGGTCGACCTGTTGAAGGACGGTGGACAAATCGTCGAGGAATTGCGTGATCTGACGGGTGAAACCGTTCAGCTCTCGGTTCTTGAGGATGGCATGATGCATGTTTTGATCAAAGAGGAAGGCAGCGGCCCTATTCGCATCGTCAGCCGCATTGGGTCTCGCGTGCCCGTAAACTGGGCTGCCGCCGGAAGGCTGTTGGTTTCCGACCTTGACGACAAGCTGCTTGGGGATTTGCTCACGAGGACTTGCCGGCAATCTCCATCAGGCAAAGCAATCATGGATATTCCAAAAGTCATTCGGCAAATCCGCCGGTTTCGCCGACAGGGTTACGGCACGGAAATCAACGAAGTCAACGATCACGCGGGCTGCGTGGCAGCACCCGTCATAGACGGACAAGGTCGATGCATAGCGGCAATCAGCATTGTTGCACCCGAACAACGGCTGGACAAATCCAATCTCGGCGTACTGGTTAAATCGGCAATGGCCGCTGCGAAAAAGCTTTCGCAACGGCTAGGAGCGGCCTGAAATGCTGTGCAGTAAGCGCGGGCCAATGCAACGATTAGGATCAAGTGGCGGATTTGGCCGGGTCATTCCAAGGGGAATCTCGTGAATACTAGGAACGTCGCGGTTGGTCTGCTTGGCATCAGTAAGTCCTATGGCAAGGTTGAGGCCGTGAAGCCGCTCAATCTTGATGTGTTGAAGGGTGACTTTCTCGCCATTCTGGGGCCGTCGGGCTGTGGGAAGACGACACTGCTGCGAATGATTGGTGGCTTTGTCGAACCCACTACCGGCCGCATAATCGTTGAAGGCGCCGACGTGACCAGACTTCCACCAGAGGCGCGCCCGACCAATATGGTGTTCCAGGGCTATGGCTTGTTTCCACATATGAACGTGCGTCAAAATATAGCCTATGGACTGAAGCTAAAAAACCTCCCAGCAGATAAAACCAACGAGCAGGTAGCGCGCATGCTGGCGCTGGTCCGGCTTGAAAGCTTGAGTGAACGCATGAGCAGCGAACTTTCCGGCGGACAGCAACAAAGAGTCGCCGTAGCTAGGGCACTTGTCATGGAGCCGCCGGTCCTGTTGCTCGATGAGCCATTCGCCGCACTTGACCTCAAATTGCGACAGGCCATGCAGGACGAGTTGAGGCGAATACATCGTGAAGTCGGTGGGACATTTGTTTTCGTTACCCATGATCAGACTGAAGCGCTTGCACTGGCAAACCGCATAGCTGTCATGAATGAAGGCCGTCTCGAGCAGATAGGTACACCAGAAGAAATGTACTTAAGTCCTGCCAGTCGCTTTGTCGCCCAGTTTATCGGCGAGGCCAACGTACTGAATGGAAACAGGCATGGCGGCATTGTTACGACAGCCACTGGATTAAGCTTCCGCAATGAAGGAATCGATGGCGATATAATCCTCGTTATAAGACCGGAACACGCAAGGTTAACTGACAAGCCGGAAACCCACGAATCGTCGGTTTCAGGCCTGGTAGATGAAGCTACATTCTTCGGATCGCATATGCGTTACACCGTCGTTCTCGGTTCTGGCGAGCGCATCAACGTCCATGCGCCGGTGACAGCACAGCTCGCAGTGCAAGGACAGCAGGTGACGGTCGCATGGCCCCGCGCAGTTGAGCGCCTGATCGACGCCTGACGCAGTGTTTTACCGTTGTGCGTCCCAGGTCGAAAAGTTGGTCCGGGAGAACGTCAAACGTACTTTTGCTAGATTCGCTTGCCCGCTGTGAGCCCGCCGTCCATCAGCCAAACAGATCCGGTTGCGAAAGCCGCGTCTGCGCTAGCGGCATATGCAATCAGTGAGGCAATTTCGCGTGGAGCGGCGATTCGTCCGAGGGGCGCGTAGTTGGTCCACTGATTCAACGCCGCCTCGTGATCGCGGGCCGCCGCTACCGATTGCGTCATCATGTCGGTGGCGACTGGCCCAGGGCATATGCACACGGCGCGCACATCAGGTGCGAGTTCAATTGCCAGAGCCTTTGTAAGCCCGATTAACGCTCCTTTTGAAGCACAATATGTGCCGCCGCCCGCAATTCCCAGCAATCCGGCGTCTGAAGCCACATTTATTATTAGACCACGGCGCCGCCTCAATCCATCCAGCATCAATCTCGTCAGCAGCCATGGGGCTGTCAGATTGACGTCCATCGTCCGTGCCCAGCTCTGCGCGTCAAGGCCCTCCAGAGTCTGTTCCTCATAAATGCCCGCACAATTAATGAGGACATCAATCTCTCCCGCAGTCTCCGCAAGATGGGCAATATCAGCCCGCGATGAGAGATCAGCCGCAATGCCGCTCACCAGCGCCGGCGCAGCTTCCAGACGGGCTACCGCAGCATCCACATCCTCTCGGTGCCGGCCATGAAGGATGATATCCGCGCCTTGCGAGGCAAGATACTCCGCTGTGGCGCGACCAATACCACGCGTCGATCCGGTAACAAGTATTCGCTTGGGCATGGCGCTCACACAGCCCTCCAAACACGGCCCGCCGTACTTCCGCCATCAAAAGCAATGGATGAACCAGTCATGAAAGCCGTGAGCGGCGACACCAATGTGATGGCGAAGTTCGCCACTTCTTCAGGCGAGGCAATGCGCCCGAGCGGGTGATATTCATTGAACACCGCGTAATATTCCTTGGGGTTGCCGCTCGCGGCGGCACATTCCTGCATCAGATCTGTATCCATGGTGCCAGGGCACAGCACGTTGACGCGAATTCCGTGCTGCGCCAGCTCAATCGCCAGCGCTCTCGTCAGCGCGATGAGACCGTGTTTAGCCGAGACATAAGCCACGTTGTTGGGAATGGCATGCAGTCCAAGTTCAGACGCCACGTTGAGAACAACGCCTCTGGATTGACGCAAGGCCGCAGTGGCCCGTGCCACGACAAGATGTGGCGCGCGCAGGTTGATGGCGAGATGCATGTCCCAAAGCGCATCGGTGGTTCTTGCAATGTCATTTTCAATATTGATCGCAGCATTGTTAACAACGATGTCGAGATGTCCCAAACCCGCCAGCGCTTGATCGACACACAGTGCCGGCCCTTCAACGCTGCTCAAATCGGCGGCGGCGGAAACAGCACAATCACCCAACTCGGTGAGGGCGGCGGCGAGTTGGGATTCCGACTTGTCATTGAGCGCGACACGGCAACCCTGGGCAACCAAAGCCCGTGCCATGGCAAGGCCCAGTCCCCTTCCCGCGCCGGTGATCAATGCTGCTTTTCCTGCAAATTCTCTATCCATCGTCACCCCTGATAGCGGCTGAAGCGCAACGCCAACGCGGTAGATCCGATGCTGACAGCGAGAAGGAGCGTAGCGAGGGCATTTATGGTGGGGTCAAGTGAAGTGCGCACCAGCCCCCAGACCATGGTCGGCAGAGTGTTGCCGCTGCCTATCGTGAAGAAGGTAATTATGAAATCGTCAAGTGAGATCGCTAAGGCAATCAGTCCCGCCCCAACCACGGTTGGCTGGATGACCGGCAAGGTGATGGTGAAGAAGGCGCGTGCCGGTGTGGCCCCAAGATCGCGGGCACTGTCGACGATCGACCAGTCAAAGCTCTGCAGCCGCGCATAGAGAATGGCTATGACAAATGGCTGCACCACAACTAGCTGCCCGAGGATTACCGTGAGAAGCCCAAGTTTCATGGGGAAAAGGCGGACAAAAAAGGTCAGCAGCGAAATTCCGATGATGAGCGCGGGAAGCATCATCGGCAGGCTCAGCAGGTATATCAATCGCTCGGAACGCTTGGCAGGCATCCGCGCCAACGCGAGCGCTGCGAGGGTTCCGGTGGCAACGCTCACGACGCTTACCGCGGCCGCAATGATCATGCTGTTCTGCAGCGCCGGCCAGAAATAGTCGATAGAGAGCAACTTGCCATACCAGTCGAGAGTGAGGCCCGAAAGCGGCAGGCTGGTGAGGGCCGAAGTATTGAAACTGAACAGCACCACCAAGGCAATGGGGATGAGAAGATATCCCGCAATCAGGAACGCAATGGCAATCCAGATGGAGTTCAGGATACTGGCGCGCGTCATGGCTTGAGGCCCCACACGAGCAGAAACCTGACCGCGGCCACCACCGCCAGCGTTGCGGCCATCGTCGTGAAGGCCAAGGCACTTCCAAGCGGCCAGTTAAATGCAATAGTGAACTGGTTCTCAATGAAAGTGCCGATGAGCGCCGCGCCGCCGCCGACAAAGCGCGGAGTCACATAATCCCCTGCCGAGATCAGAAAACTTAAGGTAAAAGCGGTCAGCAATCCGCCCTGGCACTGTGGCAGCACGACATCGCGCATGACCGATATAGGGCCCGCGCCCAGATCGCGGGCGGCCTCTATCGTCACGTCCTTGATTGATCGCAGGCTGCCATAGATAGGAAGCACGGCGAAGGGCAGCAGGAAATAGGTGAGTGTGATGACGACGCCGTTGGCGCTGTAAAGCAGCGCTCCAAGCGGCTCCTCGATCATGCCGAGCCACAGCAGGGCCTTGTTGAGCACGCCATCGGTTCCAAGGATGCTCTTCCAGGCATAGATTTTGACGAGATAGCCGCCAAACAGCGTGATCAGCGTCAGGAAAAGGAAGAGATTGGCGAAGCGGCCCAGTTTGAAACGGATGGCATAGGCAAACAGGAAAGCCAGAACAGTTGTGGAAATGGCGATGATGCCGGAGATAGCCAGGGTGAATGCCAGCACATCGCCGTACTCGGATACCGTTTCGACATAGTTCTGCGGCGAAAAATCCGGCCGCATCGTCCGCGTACGGACAGTCCAGAAACTGATAACAAAAAAATAGGCCAGGGGCACGATGAACAGCACGGCAAAAATGGCGCTGGCCGGTGCGAGTGCCAAGGCATGCGCCCCGCCGCGATCACCAGTCAGCCGCTTGCGCCATCCCTCCGTCAAGTTTCCCGGCCCTTCCGCAGCGGCGCTTCAGCCCGGATTCATCTTGACCGGGCCGTGCCTGTCAAGTTAGCATCGTCTGGACATGCAAACAAGCGTCCGGAATACTGGACCGGGATAAAATAAAAACGGCAGCAAGCCGACAACAGGCCAACAGGGAGAAACGCAATGAACAAGCAAGTGCAGGGAATGGACAGTTTGCTCGAGCTGATCGAGCTTTCCAAACAGTCAAGACGCGGAATTTTAAAAGGCCTCGCGGCGCTAGGCAGCACAGCGGCGCTCGGCTTTACGTCCTCGCCCGCCTATGCCGCCACCACAATGACATGGATGGGCTGGCAGGGTTATGAGACGCCAATCAAGTCGGGCTCTTTCCTTAAGGACAATGACATTGATTTCCAACCTACATTTATTGCCTCGAACGAGGAGATCATCAGCAAGCTGCAAGCGGGTGGCATAGGCAAGACCGATCTCGTGTCCATGTATTTCGGCTATCTGCGCCTCATGTACGAAGCAGGATTGATCGAGACCATCGACGAAAGCAAGATCGAATCCTTTGCCAAGCTCATTCCCGAGTTTACCTCCAACCAGGCCATTCGCGTCGACGGAAAACTCCTTGGTGTGCCATGGAACTGGGGTTCCTTGCCTCTCATGTATGACCCCGCGGTTGTTCCCAGTGCTCCTGAAAGCTGGCTTGACATCTTCAAGGATGAGTACAAGGGCAAGGTGGCAATGGTTGACGATCCGCTCACTTATTTGCTGATCTGGGGCACCGTCACGACCGGGCGGCCCGACGGCACGCTGATCAAAAAGGACGAACTGGCAAAACTGATCGATCAGCAGATTCAGTTGAAGAAAGAGCACGCACGCGCCTTCTTCCCGAGTTACGGTGATATGGCTGACGCCTTTGCCCGCAATGAAGTAGTGGTTTCAAATCTTGGCTGGGAAGCCGTGGCAATCTGGGCAAAGGCCAAGGGCAAGGAAATCCGTTACACAATTCCGAAGGAAGGCACCGGTCTTTTCATGGACTGCCTGGTCATTCCAAAGGACGCCCCCCATGCCGACCTCACCTACAAGATGATCAATCACATTCTATCGCCCGAGCCGCAGAAGGTTTTCGCCACCGAGCAAAGCGCCGGGATTACCAATCTCGATACCGTCCCAGCGCTGCCGAAGGAGCTGACCGACGCATACGGCTACGCGGAACTTACGGACAAGCTCACCAAGGCGCGCTTGCAACCCATGCCGCCGACCGAGTCAACCGAATGGGCGACTTATGACGACTTCCTCAAGGAGTACCAGCGCCTGCAGAAAGCTTGAGTTCGGGCCTCAAGTGTATCTCCTGAAGCATAGCGCGGGCTGGCGATGACCGCCGTTCCGCCAGGTTCCTTTGACTACATCATTGTTGGCGCGGGCTCGGCGGGATGTGTGCTGGCAAACCGTTTGTCCGAGGACGGCAAGCGCACTGTAGCATTGATTGAGGCGGGCGGCACGGATACGTCATGGCAAATCCGCATGCCGGCCGCTCTCGCCTACCCTTTGGCAGATGACCGCATATTATGGCGCTATGAAGCGGACGTGGAGCCCCATCTCTCGGGCCGGCGGGTGGGCCATCCGCGTGGCCGCGTCCTTGGCGGCACCTCGTCGATCAATGGCATGATGTATGTGCGGGGCCATCCGCTCGACTTCGACCGCTGGGCCAGGGAGGGGTGCAGCGGCTGGACCTTCGCTGAGGTTCTTCCATATTTCCAGCGGATGGAAGCCGCTTCCGGCGGCGGCCCATTTCGCGGCACAGGGGGCCCTCTTGCCGTCAGGCGCGGAAATGCCAACGCAACGCCGCTCAATGCAGCTTTTCTTGCGGCTGCCATTGAAGCGGGTTATCCGCAAACCGAGGATATCAATGCAAACCAGCAGGAGGGTGCTGGTCTGATGGAACAGACCATTCGTCAGGGTGTGCGCGAGAACACGGCAAATGCTTACCTGAAACCTGTGCGCGGGCGCTCCAATCTCACCGTTTTCACCGATATGACGGTGCAGCAGGTGCTGCTCAAGAACAAGAGCGCGCGCGGAGTCCGCGTAATGCAAAACAGCCGCAAACACGATATCTTTGCGTCAAGTGAAGTTATCCTGGCGGCAGGCGCAATTGGCTCGCCGCATCTGCTGCTGCATTCAGGAATTGGCCCTGCGGCAATGCTGAAACAGCATGGGATCGAAATCGTAACCGACCTGCCCGGCGTAGGAAGCAACCTGCACGACCATCCGGATGTCGTTCTGCGCTACCTTTGCCCTGAACCGGTAAGCTTGCACCGCACCACTCTCACGATTGGCAAGGTGCTGGCGGGCCTCCAATGGTTCTTGTCGAAGACGGGCCCGGCCGCAACCAATCATTTCGATGTTGGCGCCTTCATCCGGAGCGGTGCAGGCGTCCGTCATCCCGACCTTCAACTATCATTTCTTCCTCTCGCCCTGGCGCCAGGCGCTGTGCAATCCGACCAAAGCATCGGCGAGGATGGTTTCCAGATTCATATAGATCTATTGCAGCCGCGCAGCCGTGGCGCCCTAACCCTAAATAGTTCCGATCCAGCGGTAAAACCTTCACTTAAATTCAATTATCTCGCCGATCCGGAGGACCGGAAACGGCTGGCAAAAGGCTTGATGCTGGCCCGCGAGATTGTCGGCCAGCACGCCATGGACCGCTATCGTGGCCATGAAGTGACCCCCGGCACTCATGTGCAGTCGGTCGACGGGATTGAGCGCTGGGTGACGGAGAACACCGATACCGCATATCATCCGGTGGGCACCTGCCGGATGGGCAAGGCCGCAGCGAAACTGAGCGTCGTGGATCCCGCCTGCCGCGTCAAGGGCATTGAGGCCCTGCGCGTGGTGGATGCATCGATCATGCCGTCGATCGTCAGCGGGAATACGAATGCCGCGACGATCATGATCGCCGAGCGCGCATCGGACATGATCCGGGGCCTGGCCCTGCAGCCCGCGGTTCCCATGAATGCCTGGGAAAATCCGCGCTGGCGGGATGTCCAACGATGATGGAGATTGCTCAAATATGAAAAAGCCGGAATTGTCCAAAGGCCGCGCCCCCTGCCCGATCGCAAAAGTTGACGTTTTCCCGCTGGCCCTGTCGCGCGAGGAATCCGACGAACTCGACTCGACCGTGGATACAGTGGTGGTCCGTCTGACCGATGCCGAGGGCCGCACCGGCATTGGCGAAGCCGATGCTCCGCCCATCGCGGTAAAGGATTTCGTTGAAATGCCGACCGGCCATCTCTGGAGCCAAAACATTCCCAGCCTTCTAATCGGTGCCGACCCCATCGAAACTGCAGCCCTTTATGAAAAACTATATCAGGCCACGATCTATTCCGGTCGCCGGGGTCTTGGCATCCACGCCCTTTCGGCTGTCGACATAGCCGTGCATGATCTGGCAGGAAAGCAACTGGGGCTTCCAACCTACAAACTAATGGGCGGTGCCCGGCGGGAGAAACTCAGGCCCTATTGCACCATCTACCCGGGCCTCTCCAAAGGCGGTCAGACGGTTGATGATTTGATGGTCATCATCGGCCAGCAATTTGCGCGCGCCCGTGAGATCGGCTTTCGGGCGGTGAAGATGGAGGTTCTATTCTACGACTTGGTGAGCGATGCCGAACTGGTGGAGCTAATCCATCAGGGCCGCAGAATGCTCGGCGATGACATGCTGATGGCGCTAGATTTCGGCTATCGCTGGCAAAACTGGCGCGACGCGCAATGGACCCTCGAACGCATCAGCGACTGCCGCATTCATTTTGCCGAAGCCTGCTTGCAGCATGACGATCTCGATGGCCATGCGCGGCTCGCCGCAGTGTCGCCCATGCGCATTTGCGGCGCGGAGTTTGCCGCCACGCGCTTTGAAGTGCGCGAATGGATTGATCGGGGCAAGGTTGACGTGGTGCAGCCCGACATTAGCCGCTGCGGCGGCCTGACGGAGATTCGCCGTATAGCGGAAATGTGCGAACTGAGCGGTGTTGAAGTCATTCCGCACGGCTGGAAAACTGGAATCCTTGCTCATGCGGGACGCCACTTTCAGGCCGCTTGCCCGGCAGCTCCCCTGTTTGAGTTCATTTCGCCGCTAGTCTTTGACAGCCCGCTGCGCCGCGACCTGATTTGGCCGGAGCCCGTGATGATCGACGGATACATGGATCTCCCCTCGGCACCCGGCCTCGGCATCGAGCTTAATCTCGATATTGTTGAACGCTACCTGATCCGGAAATAAAAAGATGGGTATGATGGGAACCCGTGCCGTGATCGGCGGCGGTGGAATCACTCTCGAATTTGCATTCCAGCCGCTTATCAATCCAAATCTGTTGCCGGAATTTCGCGCAAGCCGATAAAAGGGCTTGCACTGTACCGTCCGGATGGTATAGTACGCGGACAGGGAGCAAAAGCATGGCAGGAACTGCCCTCAAGCTGGAGAAGACCACCCGCGACGCCCTTCTTGATGCGGCCGATCACATCGTGGCTTCAAGGGGCGTTGCCAGGCTCACCCTGGAAGAAGTTGCGCGCGAAGCGGGCGTGAGCAAGGGCGGCCTGCTCTATCATTTCAAATCCAAGGACGCGCTGACCGAGGCCATGATTGGCCGGTTCATCGAGCTTTTTGACGCTGCCGTTGACCACGCCGCACAGCATGACGCTGATCCCATCGGGCGAAAGACGCGATCTTATGTCCGCGCCACCATTGGCGAGTCGCCCTTTACAAGTGAGGATTTCGACCGGGCTAACGGCGCCATTACAGCGGCGCTTGCTAATTTTCCCGAGCGGCTGGAGCCGGTGCGCCAGCAGAGCCTGCGAAGCCAGGCGCATGTGGAAAATGACAATCTCGATCCCGTGTTCGCCACCATCATCCGGCTGGCGATTGACGGCATGTGGCTGGCTGAAAATTTTAATCTCATGCGCTTTGATCCGGCCTTGAAGCAGGCGGTGGGCGAGCGCCTGACGGCATGGACGAAACTGCGTGCCCTGCCCGATGCGGACCGCAGGGGCGCTCCGGTCAAAAGTCCAAAAGAAAAAACCACGAAAAACAGAGGATAAATCATGAAGAACCTACTTGTTCCCCAGGGTCCACGCGGCATCGGCTACCAGAATCCGACGCTCATCAAGGCGGCCGAGGCGCCCCGCTTCCTCTGGGGCGATGAAAAAGCGAGTTACGTTTCGGACTGGATTTATGGATCGAGCCCTAAAATCCACATGATGAGCTTTGAAATGTCGGTAGGCTCGCGCTTTGGAAATTCACCGGATTTCAAGACCTATTATAATTGCGCTGAAACCTATTACTGCCTGAAAGGGGAGTTCACCTTCCACTGCCCCGAGACCGGCGAAGTTCATGTCCTCAAAAAGGGCGATGCCTTATACTTCCCGCCCGATACCTGGCACTGGGGTTATAATTTCGGCTCCGAGACCAGCCACATTCTCGAATGCCTTACGCCGCGCGTCGAGGAAGCCGTCGAGGCCTATGCCATCAAGCAGCCGTGGCTCACCGACATCCGCTACAGCAGCCTTGGCGAAATCAAGTCCTACCAGCCCGGCGGCACACGCGGGGTTCAGCGCGCGACGGTCGCCCGCGCCAATGATTTGCTTTATGAGATCGTGGGTGAAGACCGCCCGCTGCGCGTGGGCCTCATCTGCTCGACAAGCATGCTGACGGTTGGCGTCATCGATCTTTACGTGGGTCAGGAAAGCGAGCTCATGAGCCATCCCGGAGACAAGGTGCTGTATTGCCTCGAAGGCAGGGCCAATGTTTTCCTTCCCGAGGAGTCGCCTAATTGGTGGGAACTTACGCCGGGTGATTCCGCCTTCATTCCGGGCGGCACCACGCACGCCTTTTTCAATACGTCGGACGCAACGGCCAAGGTAACCTTCGGCGTCGCGCCGCAATACCGTTAAATTCTTTTTGAAGCATGGCGGCAAGCAACTGACCGCCAAATTGAAAACGTAAACCAGGGAGAAAACAATGCGCATTCACAAAGACGACCTAGCCCGCCTTGCCGGCCTCGACCGGCGGCAATTCCTGATGGCCCTGGCCGCCGCAGGCGGCGGCCTTGCCGTGGGCGCCTCGCCCAGCTATGCCGATGCGACGGTTAACTGGGTGGGCTGGCAGGGCTACGACGAGCCCTTGAAGGTTGGCTCCTTCCTCAAGGACAACCAAATCGCCCTTGCCACGACCTACATCAACTCCAACGAGGAAATCATCACGCGGCTGCAGGCGGGCGGCGCTGGCCAGGTTGACTTCATCACTATCTATTTTGGCCATGTGCCGATCCTGATTGCGGCTGATCTCATCGAAGCCATTGACGAGAGCAAGGTTCCGGGCATCTCCGACATGTTCCCCGAATTCCTCAACGTCGATGCCATCCGCAAGGACGGCAAGCTTTATGCCGTGCCCTTCACCTGGGGCACACTGTCGATGGTTTATGATCCCGCGGCCACCGCCAAGCCTGTGTCCTGGAAAGATGCCCTGAAGGATGACGTCAAGGGCAAGGTGGCGATGGTTGACGACATGACCGGGCTCATTGC
>Ga0335397_10009515_pt1 | contig 12122 bp, 8 predicted proteins | sample MAT04_FD_205740 | JGI IMG/M metagenome (GOLD analysis project Ga0335397, IMG submission 205740) | Freshwater microbial communities from Lake Fryxell liftoff mats and glacier meltwater in Antarctica - MAT-04 (spades assembly) (version 2) ...
TTACTGTACCATTCATCTCCTTCGGGCAAATCATGCGGTTTGCGGGGGATAATATGCAGATGCAGATGCGGAACCGTTTGCCCTGCTGAAACGCCATCCTGTATTGTCCAGTCGAAACTGTCGCACTTGAAAACTGATTTTAAAACTGTGGTTATTTTGCGGGCGAATATCATCATCTCTCCAAGATCATTGTCGGATAATTCAATCAGGGATTCAAAATGACCATTAGGAATAATAAGCGAATGACCCGGCAGGACAGGAGCCACATTATAGAGAGCACTGAATTTTGAAGTTGTATAGAATGATTTTTTAGTAACCGCTTTTTTGCAAAAAATACAATTTTCAGCAGATGCAGTGTCAGCAATAATCGTTGGCATAATTGAGTTTAAGAAAGTCTATTTCGGGAAATTCCCCGTGATTTTAGAAAGGAATCTGTGAATCCCGTGAATTGAACCCACCGGTTCGGCAAACATCATAATGCAGCGATCGGCGATATAATTCACGCCTTTTCCATCGAGATAACGGATCACTTCAGCATTGCTTGATCCCTGTTGCAGCCATATATGGTGAATCCCTTTCTTAACGGCGTTTTCAACTATTTTGATCGTTTTCTCAGGCGGTGTATTTACAAAAACCGCTTTTACTTCAGGAGGAAGTGTATCGATAGTGCTATAACATCTGTCCCCCTCGAAATGCGTTAAGTGCGGATTAACAGGGATGACTTTGATTCCTTTCTTTTTAAGGGTCTTATAAACGGCATTCCCGAATTTGTTTTTGTTCCGCGAAACTCCAACTACGGCAATAAGTGGTTGTTGCAGAAACAGATTAATAGATTCGCTTGTTTTCATAACCGTATGTTTTTATAAGTATGATTCTGATATCAGATAAGATATTGCATTTTGTGCTTGAAGCCGGAAGTCCGTAAAACGGAACACAAAGTTAATAACACTTTTCATATCAAATTTATTGTACTTTTCACTGACTTCTTACTTCCGTCTTCGGCCTTCCGTCTCCCATCTCCCATCTTTCAACTTCCGTCTTCCTACTTTGGTCTTCCAACTTCCGTCTTCCGACTTCCGTCCAAAAACCACAATCCAACCCTATTCAAAAACAATTTTCATTTCAACGCGCCTGTTTTGCTGCCGGCCTTCAGCAGTTGTATTCGGAGCAACAGGTTGTGTTTGTCCAAACCATTCCGTTTTGATGCGTTCCGCTTCAACTCCATTTTTTACAAGGTAATTTTTTACAGCTAATGTTCTGTTTTTCGACAGCATAAGATTTACGGTAGGTTTTCCTACATTGTCGGTATGGCCTGCAAGAGCGAGTTTGAATTCGCTTCGTCTTTTCATCACACCGGCAAGTTCGTCGAGCGAACTTAAAGATGATGTTCTGATTACGGATTTTCCTGTTTCAAACTCAAGGTTGCTGAATGCTTTTTTCAGGATTTCCTGCTCCTCTTTTATTATTTCCGGGCAGCCGTTGTTTATGGCAACGCCGGGCATCGTCGGGCAAAGATCATACTTATCCGAAATCCCATCTCCATCACTATCGGGGCATCCTCTGAAGGCTGCCTGTCCGGCAATACTCGGGCAATCATCATCTTTGTCGGGTATGCCATCCTTATCAGTATCCTGATAAGGACAGCCCTGATTTTCAATAGGGCCTTTTATTCCCGGACATTTGTCAGCTTCATCTACAATACCATCACCGTCGGTATCAATAAACGGGCATCCGTGGTTCTCCCGTGTTCCCGACACTTTTGGACAATTATCATCTTTATCCGCTATCCCGTCACCATCCTGATCGGGGCATCCTTTCATCGACAAAGGACCGGCATTGAACGGACAGTCGTCATTCTGATCAATAATGCTATCTCCATCGCTATCGGGACAGCCATTAAAATATGCAAGACCTTTTGCATTTGGACACTGATCGAGATTGTCAATAATTCCATCTCCGTCCGTGTCGGGACATCCAGCAAATTCCTTCAAACCTGCCACATCGGGGCATTTGTCCTTTTCATCCATAACACCATCCCCATCAGCATCCGGGCAGCCGTTTAATGCTAATAATCCCGCAATATCCGGGCAATGATCTTTTTTATCTGATACCTTATCGTTGTCTCTGTCGTGGGTATGACCATAGAATATAGGGACTTTAAAAACTGCCGATAGTGATGATCCATACCTGAATCCGGAGGACGCAAGAGCAGAGAAAATGTCGTTTGAACCTAACCAGAAAGACCCGATCCGCATTCCCAGGCCAATATTCCACTGCTTGAGTGCATTGTATTGAAAAGGAACTGAAATCCCGAACCATTTTTTATCGAACCGTGGAACTATATTATAAGCGGTTAAATAATGTACCCTGTTCGCCTTATCGCCTTTACGGTTTATGGCCACGTACGGAGTAAAATTTACATATAATCCATTGGCAATTCTCACATCAGCCTGCATGCTGAGGCAAAGAGGAAGATTCATTTTATAATTATCCGAAGCGGTAGTAGTCACAAAAACACTGTCGATATAATGATTGAAATCAGCTAATGAGTTAATTCCCAGATCATTTATATTCAGACTGTCATACTTGGCATAAAAATCCCTGCTTTGCGGATTTCGTTTGTAACGGACGCTGCCGATATCGGAGGCCGTAAACCCGATCCTGAGAAGGTATTTATCCTGGTCCCTGCTCCAAAGATTGGTTTTGCCATCAAGATCATACTTGTATTTCATCCAGCCAGGCCGGTATTCATATACAAATCCCAGGTCGAATGATAAGGATGGATTGGCATCGAAACGATAACTGAAATCTTTATCAAGATTGTCGGATGTGCCAAAGTTTGTATAAGAGTTATATAATGAAATGGTAGAGTCATTATGAAACTTATAGTTTAAGTCTTTTATAAAAATATAACCTGATCCCAAACCTTGATTGAATTTCAGCGTTCCTCCGGCTTTCAGGAAATGCTTATTCTTGTCGGTAATTACGCGTGCGTAAGTAAATCCATACTCAACCCATGAATTGAACTGGGCATTTAAATTTTCATTGTTAAGACTTCTGTTCCATAAGGTTGAGTCTTTACCAAGGTCATTAAGCTGTGTGACAAGGTTTTCAGTCAGATTGTCGATATTTACTATTGCCCTTATTGATGGTGTAAATGCTATGGATGATTTTGGTGAAAGTGAAATCATAAATGAAAAAATATCCTGCTTCAAACTAAAAATTCCTGTTTTGTCCTGGCCGTTTTTGCTTTGTGAAAAATAGGGGCCGTTTAAATCTATATCCTTAAATAATTTAGGATGTGATAACAGGTAAGGATCTATTCCATAATGATTATTTGTAAAGCTAAGACTTGTTGAACTTAATGCCAGGTCAAACTTATAGCGGCTGTCAGCAATGGATGCAGGCTGAAGGTGAACACCTGTAATACCGGCATAATTACTTGACGCAAACGGAAGGAAATCCTGGGCATTTGTTTTCACTGAAGCCAGGAGAAAGAATAAGGTTAAATACCAGAGGTGTTTCATAGTTAAGAGGCTGAAAGGAATAGTTTTATCAAAATTAAAAAAAATGTTTGTGGATTGATACCAAGATCCTATAATATTTATCAGATTATTTTTATTAAGAATATCTTTGCTGTCGAAAATACTGTTTAATTCAGAACAATGAGTCATACCATCCAACAGGCATATAATGGTACCGTGCTGAAATTGAAAGCATTGCATACGGATGCAGAAGCTCGTGCCATGGCTGACAGGCTTTTTGAGCATTATTTCAATCTTACCCCGGTACAAAGGGTTTTATCAGGAAAATCTCAGGCAGATGAAGATGAGATTTCGTTATTTGAAGAAGCAGTAATCAAATTATTAAATCATGTTCCTTTGCAATATGTGTTAGGTTCGGCATATTTTATGGAAATGGAATTCATGGTTGATTCATTCGTGTTAATACCAAGACCTGAAACTGAAGAACTAGTAAGCCTGATTGTAAAGTATAATTCAGCTCAAACGAAAGACAAGAACCTTCAAATTCTGGATATAGGGACAGGTAGCGGTTGCATAGCCGTTTCCTTAAGTCACTATCTGGCCGGATCGCTTGTAACAGCTGTTGATATTTCGCAGGAGGCAATTGCCATAGCCAAAGCAAATGCTGGTAAAAACAGTACCATTGTTAATTTCGTATGTGCTGATATTCTTGATCCAAGGCAATGGGATGCATTGCCTCAAGCAAATATCATTGTTAGTAATCCTCCTTATGTAACTTATGCTGAAAAGAAGTTCATGCTGCCCAATGTTATTGATTATGAGCCACATACTGCTTTATTCGTTCCGGATGATGATCCACTGCTGTTTTATCGTGCGATAATGATGTTTTCAAAATCGAAACTGATGAATGAAGGTATGCTCTGGCTGGAGATGAATGAAATATTTGGTGAAGAATTACGAAACATGGCTATAAATCAGGGATTTATACGTGCAAATATTATTTTTGATATTCGGGGAAAAAGTCGATTTTTGCAATGTTTTAAATAGTAACTCTAATACAATTCCCATTTATAATAACTAAACAAAAACATGACAGACACCATTAGGAAATCACTTCGAGACTCAAAAGCCGCCAGGTGGTCGGCACTTGCAGTTGTTGCATTTACAATGCTTACCGGTTATTATCTCACCGATGTAATAGCCCCTTTAAAAGGACTTCTGGAAGGACATTTAGGCTGGGACAGCTCTGACTTCGGATTTTTCAACAGCGGATACGGCTGGTTCAATGTATTTCTAGGAATGCTGATTATCGGCGGTATTATTCTCGATAAAATGGGCGTTCGTTTTACCGGACTTATGGCTGCAATTGTAATGGTGTGCGGAACAGGATTAAAATACTGGGCAGTTCAAACTCATACACTCGACGGTGTGATGTGGCATCCGCTCTGGTTCGATGTAAAAGCTCAGGTTTTGATGGCTGGTCTTGGATTTGCCATTTTTGCTGTTGGTGTTGAAGTTGCAGGTATCACTGTTTCGAAAATCATTTATAAATGGTTTAAAGGTAAAGAATTAGCTTTAGCTATGGGTCTCGAAATGGCTACCGCCAGGCTTGGTACTGCTCTTGCTTTGGCCACCTCGGTTCCTATCGCAAAAGCAACCGGTATGGTCGATGTTTCAAGGCCAATTTTATTAGGACTAATCCTACTCTGCATCGGACTTCTCTCATTCATAATGTATATTTTTATGGATAAAAAACTGGATGCTTCCGAACTTGACGAGAGCAAACCGGTTGAAGAGGAAGAAGCGTTTAAACTGGCGGATATTGTAATGATTGTTACTAACAAAGGATGGTGGTATATTGCCATTTTGTGTGTGCTGTTCTATTCTGCTGTATTCCCTTTCCTTAAATATGCAGCAGATCTTATGGTTAATAAATTTGGAATAAGCGATGATCTTGCCGGTACCATTCCTTCCATGCTGCCTTTCGGTACTATCTTGCTAACTCCTTTATTCGGAAGTCTTTACGATAGAAAAGGCAAAGGAGCTACCATTATGATGATTGGTGCAGGTATTCTGATTGCCGTTCACGCATTGTTCGCGGTACCATTCCTGAACCAATGGTATGTAGCTATCGTTTTAATACTTGCATTGGGTGTTGGTTTTTCACTTGTTCCTTCTGCCATGTGGCCATCGGTTCCAAAAATCATACCTGAAAAACAATTAGGTACTGCTTATGCTTTGATTTTCTGGGTTCAAAACTGGGGATTAATGGGCGTTCCTGCACTGATTGGCTGGGTGCTTGATAAATACTGTGTAACGGGTCAGGTAATGCGCGAAGGTGTTTCAGTTAATACATACGATTACACACTTCCAATGATGATCTTTACAGGATTTGGCCTTTTGGCTCTTTTATTTGCCTACCTCTTAAAGGTTGAAGATAAGAAAAAGGGATACGGGCTTCAGTTACCGAATATCCAGAAATAATATTGCTTAGATTAAGCTGTTATTAACTTTTATGCCGGGCGAAGTTGTAAAACTTCGCCCGGTTTATTTTTGTCCACTAATGTTTTAAACGTTTTGTACTTTTGTAAGCAAAAAAAAATATACAATGAGAAAAATAATTCTAAGCATCTTCCTTGTAACTGTGATCATTCCTGCACTTTTTGCAGAAAACCCGGTGGAAAAAAAGAAAAATGTACCCGCTGGCCAGCCCAAAAATATCATTCTCATGATTGGCGATGGTATGGGAACTGCCCAGGTTTACGCGGGCTATACCGCTAAAAAAGGCATAATGAATATTACAGGTATGCCGGTAACTGGTTTTTCGGTTACCTTTTCTGCAAGCGATTACATTACCGATTCAGGTGCAGGCGGTACAGCCTTGTCAACCGGGCATAAAACCAAAAATTACAGTATTGGAGTTGATACCAGTGGTAAGCCTCTGGAAACCATCCTCGAAATGGCTAAAAAAAGAGGTCTTTCCACAGGTCTGGTTTCCACTTCATCCATCACCCACGCCACGCCCGCTTCATTTATTGCTCATACCAGCGACCGGTCGAAGTATGCCGATATTGCATTCGATTTTCTTCGCACCGATATAGATGTTTTTATTGGCGGCGGTTACAATAACTTTGCACTAAGGGTTGATAAACTTAATCTTACCGATAGTCTGAAAGCCCGTGGCTATTATGTAGCCCGCAACCTGAAAGATGTTGATGTGAAATCGACAAATCGCTTGGCTGCTTTGCTGGCTCCCGAACATATGCCGCCCATGTCGAAAGGCCGTGGGAATATGTTGCCCGATGCTACTGAGATGGCTCTTCAGATATTGACCAGAAACGAAAATGGTTTCTTTATCATGATCGAAGGCTCGCAGATCGACTGGGGAGGACATGCTAATGATGCTGCCTATGTGGTTGATGAGACGGTTGATTTTGACAATGCCGTTGGGAAAGCTCTTAAATTTGCTGAGAAAAACGGCGAAACCCTTGTGATTGTTACTGCCGATCACGAAACCGGCGGATTTGGCATAACCGGTGGTAGTGTGGTTGCCGGCGAAGTTCAGGGCGGTTTCCTGAGCAAGGATCACACTGCAACGATGGTGCCGGTTTTTGCTTATGGCCCTGGTTCCGAAATATTTACCGGAGTTCAGGATAATACGGATATCTTTAAAAAGTGTGTTAAATTGCTGGGCTTCAAATAAAATCCGGGAATGTTAAACAGAACTTCAACCATGAGGCTTCTTATTGTATCAGCCACTTCGCTCGAGATAAAACCCTTGCTTGGTGAATTGGGTAAAGGGCGGGTTTTGAAGCATCACATTACCCGGTATAAATATAAAAATTTTCACATTGATGTTCTGGTAACCGGGGTCGGAATGGTGCCCACGGCTGCCGGAACAATAATGGCTTTATGTTCGTATACTTATGATGCCGTGATCAATGCAGGCATTTGCGGAAGCTTTAACCGTGAAATCCCGATAGGCAAAGTTCTTAATATCACTTCCGATTGCCTGCCCGAAACCGGCGCCGAAGATGGGGAGTACTTCCTTTCAATCATCGATCTTAAATTGCTCGATCAGGATGAATTCCCTTTCGAAGGCGGGAAACTGCTTAATGATTCGGTTTTCAAAAGCAGCCTGATCAATGGATTGCATATAGCCACCGGAGCCACTGTAAACACTGTTCATGGAAATGCTTCAAGCATTAACACCTTCCTGGCAAGGCATAAAGTAGATGTGGAATCGATGGAAGGAGCTGCTTTTATGTATTCCTGCAAAATGAGCAGGATCAGGCATCTACAGGTGCGGAGTGTTTCAAACTACATCGAAGACCGCGATATTACAAACTGGGATATTCCGCTTGCCGTCAAAAATCTGAATCAATTTCTGCTGGATCTGCTCAATGAATAATGAAGAGTGTCTACACACCCGCAGGGTGTCTGACACTGGAATAGTGAAAAGTGAATAGCGAATAGTGAATAATGCGAATCAAGGGTTGAAATTGCAACTTATTAGCTGCCAGGCGAACTCTTCCAGAGTTTAAAACTATTCCAGCGTTTAACGCCCAATAGACAAAACATGAATTCAACCCTTGATTCGCATGAAAAGTGAAAAACAGAACATAGTAATTACAATTGTATGACCCCCATATGACCACTGTATGACTACTCTTTCTACTCGTACCACTCATTTTAACCATGTCCAACTTTATCGCGTAGCTTTAAACTTTTTCAAACCCGAAACCCTTCAAACCCGAATCACCATTAACCATTTTCTCTTTTCCTTTAACTACTCCCCACCCAATGAAACTCAGCCTTGGTTTCTCCCCTTGTCCCAACGATACCTATATTTTCGATGCCCTTGTCCACCAGAAGGTGGATACCGAAGGTCTTGATTTCGATTACTTTTTAGATGATGTTGAGAAACTGAATGGGCAGGCTTTTGCTGAAATTCCTGATGTTACCAAGCTCAGTTTTCATGCGTTTATGCATCTGGCTGGTCGATACCTTTTACTTGATTCGGGGGCTGCGTTAGGTTTTGGCGCCGGCCCGTTGGTAATTAGCAAAAAGCTGAAGCATTTTAATGAACTGGCCGGAAAAACAGTTGCAATTCCTGGCGTTCATACAACTGCAAACCTTTTGTTGTCGTTGGCAATGAAAGAACCTGTTCAAAAAAAGGAACTCCTTTTTTCGGATATTGAAGATTCAATTCTATCAGGTGAAGTAGATGCCGGTGTAATAATTCACGAAAGTCGCTTTACCTATCAGCTCAAAGGTCTCCACAAACTGATTGATCTGGGTGAATACTGGGAAAAGCTTACCGGTTCGCCGGTGCCGTTGGGTGGAATAGCTGCCCATAAAAGGCTGGGAAATGATGTTATTGCAAAAGTTAACCGTAGCATCAGGCGAAGTGTTGAATTTGCAAATGCCAACAAAGGCGAATTAAATGAATTTATACGCTGCCATGCCCGCGAAATGGACGATGCAGTAATGCAACAGCACATTGATCTTTATGTGAATGGATTTTCAGTCAGCCTTGGTTTGCAGGGAAAACAGGCTGTAAAACAAATGTTTGAGCTTGCCGTTTCGGCAGGAATTATACCGAAGATGCCTGAGCAGATTTTTGCTTCCGGGGCAATTTGATTTTCAGGGTAAATGAAATTATTAAGGAAGCCACTTTAAAGAGGTATTACCGTTTCTGCGGTTTCATTGGTGGTCATGATTTTTACACTACTTTTGTTGTAATTACAAAATGAAGATTAATTGAGATACATACTTCCCTTCTTTATCATACTTTTCCTTGGATTTTCGGCTCAGCCGGTCTTTTGCCAGGTTGACAGGGGAGGAGTTCCCCGGAGTTTCCAGCTTCAGTTTGTACAGAAATCGCTAATCAAGGTTATTGATATTGCTTCTCCTGACCTGCTTGCCATTCAGAAAGAAGATATGGAAGATGCCAGTCGCGAAAAGCCATACCGGGTAGGAGTGGAGGTCCCTGTAAAAATTTCGCCTGATTCGGAAGGACAATGGGATAATATTACAGGAGGAGCACGTGTGTGGCGAGCAACCATCCGTTGTAAAGATGCACAGGGAATTGGTTTAAATTATAGTGAATTACGCTTGCCCGAAGGATCTGATCTATTTGTTTATACCCCTGATCATAGTTCAATAATTGGCGCAATTACTGCTGAAGAACTCCCTGATCCGGCTTTCACAACCCGTCCTCTAAGAGGCGACGAACTTGTTATCGAATATTACCAGCCGGCTAAAGTTATTGAGCTGCCGGTAATTAATATTTCAGGAATCGTTTATATGTATCGTGGATTTGAGACTTCGGATTTTAAAGATAGCAAATTTGTGTCTTCCGGAAGTTGTGAAGTAAATGTGAATTGTAAACCAGAGGGTGATACCTGGCAGAACGAAAAACGGGGAGTTGTAAAAATACTGACCAAAGTTGGCGCAAAAACATTTTATTGCAGTGGTTCTGTTGTAAACAACACATTGCAGGATTTTAGCGGGCTGATCCTTACGGCAGGACATTGTAGCGAATTCACTGATAAGAGTGATACCATAAGAGCCTCGGTTGAGGACTATAAGCATTGGATATTCTATTTCAACTATGAATATTCCGCTTCTCCAGATTCTGCTTGTCCATATCGCGGTTCAATACAGGAGTTAACAACAGTTGGTGCCCGCAAACTGGCCACTTCAGCGGGTCTGCCTGATTTTGGTTCTGATTTTCTGTTGGTTAAATCCCTTAAAAATATTCCGGCAAAATACAAACCTTTTTATTGTGGATGGGATATGAGCAATAGTAATTCTTCTTCCGGTGTAAGTATTCATCATCCGGGTGGAGATGTGAAAAAAATATCAACCTATAACACTTTGCTTGGTTCAGGATCATTTCCAGGCTCAGGTCAGTTATCCCACTGGATTGTAAAATGGGCAAAAACTACCAACGGATATGGCGTTACTGAAGGAGGATCTTCGGGTTCACCTCTTTTTGATAAGGATGGTTTGGTAATCGGAACTTTGAGTGGAGGAGGCAGCAACTGTAGCAATCTGAATGAGGTTGATAACTATGGCAAAGTATCCTATTCATGGATATCAAATGGAACCAACCCCGGCAGGCAGCTAAAGCCTTGGCTTGATTCAATTAATTCCGGAATAACCAAAATGCCCGGTTCTTTTAACGAAAGCCTTACCGTGGCTGATTTTTCAGCTAATTCCAATATTATCCCGGTGGGCGGGTCTGTTAACTTTTATGATCTGTCGTCGGGAAAACCAATTAAATGGCATTGGTACTTCCAGGGTGGTAAGCCTTATGAAGCAACCGATCAGAATCCAACAGGAATTGTTTTCGAACGATATGGTAAAATGAACGTGAAGTTGGTGGTGACTAATGCTTTAAATTCTGATTCAATAGTAAAAGAAGGATTTATTGATGTGAGGGCAATTGTGTCGCCAAATCCCAGTACTGGTTCAGTTAGTATATTGTCGGATATTAATAATACGAATGAAATTACGATAGAAGTATTTGATGCCATCGGGAAAATGGCTCAACGCTATACCTATACTGGTTCATCAGCGGCTAATTATACAATAAATTTACCTGATTATGGCAATTTGTTTATTATCCGGATTATACAGGGAAACCAAATTCAGACTCATAAAGTAGTCGTGGTTCATTAAATGGATTTTTCACTTTAGTGGATGCAAGGCTGAATAATTAATATATGTTTAAATGATGATTTCAGAAATAGTTAAAATGTCGGCAATTGACAGCCGTATCAAAGATATAGCATTAAAAGTTCTTGGTTCAATCCGGATTACTCCCGAAGAAGGTATTTTACTTTATCGCGATGCCGATACTTCGTTACTGGCCTTGCTTGCCGATCAGGTAAGGAAGCGGATAGTTGGCGAATATGTTTTCTACAACCGTAATGTGCATATCGAACCTACCAATATCTGCGTTTACGACTGTAAATTTTGCTCTTATTCGCATCATCAGAGCAAGGAATCGTGGGAGCTTACCATTGATGAAATGATGAATACCGTTGTGAGCCTGGGCGATGAAATTACCGAAGTTCATATTGTGGGTGCTGTGCATCCGGGGCGGGATATTTATTATTATGCCGACTTGGTAAAGCGTGTACACGAAGCAAGACCTGAACTTCACATCAAAGCTTACACTGCAATTGAGATTGAGTATATGGCGAAAAAGTCAGGCTTAAGTTTTGAACAGGGACTTCAGCTGTTGAAAGATTCCGGACTTAATTCATTGCCTGGCGGAGGTGCCGAAATATTCGACGATGCTATCCGTGAGCAAATCTGCGGAAAGAAATCCACTACCGAAGCCTGGCTCGAAATCCACGAAACTGCCCATAAACTCGGCATCCCAACCAATGCAACAATCCTTTATGGCCATATCGAAATTTTTGAACACAGGATTCATCATATGGAATTGCTCAGACAATTGCAAGACCGCACAGGAGGTTTCAATGCCTATATACCATTGAAATTCAAGAGCAAAAACAATTTTATGTCGCATGTAGGAGAAGTGTCGCTTATCGAAGATCTTCGCAATTATGCGGTTTCGCGTATTTACCTTGATAACATAGCACATTTAAAAGCTTACTG
>Ga0335397_10009516_pt1 | contig 12121 bp, 11 predicted proteins | sample MAT04_FD_205740 | JGI IMG/M metagenome (GOLD analysis project Ga0335397, IMG submission 205740) | Freshwater microbial communities from Lake Fryxell liftoff mats and glacier meltwater in Antarctica - MAT-04 (spades assembly) (version 2) ...
CTCCACGACCACCACGAGCACCTCGACCACCTCGACGGTGCCGCCCTCGACGACCACCACGACGGTGACGCCGGCCATCACGACGATGCCGCCGGCCACGACGACGACGGTGTCGCCCACGACCACCGCCGCGGCGCCGAGTACCACGACGACCACCGTCCCACCCGCCGTCCCACCCGCCGTCCCACCCGCCGTACCGTAGAAGTCTGCGTTCGTCCGGGGTCGGGTGTTCGTGACAACGTGGCCGACGTGAGCGACGTCGCTGCCAGTACCTACGACGAGTTCGGGCTGTTCCACGAGAACATCGCCGAGTTCCACCTCGATGTCGACGACCTGCCGCAGGTGGTCAGGGTCGAGACGCCCGTCGACGACGGCGAGGGCGAGGGCGGCACCCGCGTGGTCAGTGCACTGCGGTGGGGGAGTGATGAACCCGAGTTCGTTCTCGTTCACGGTGGCGCGCAGAACGCCCACACGTGGGACACGGTGGCGCTCTCGCTGGGTCGTCCGCTGCTCGCCGTCGATCTGCCAGGCCACGGACATTCAGAATGGCGCGCCGATGGGGCCTACACCCCGATGAACCTCGCCGACGACGTCGCTGTGGTGGTCGCTGCACATGCACCAGGCGCGCGTGCCGTCGTCGGGATGTCGCTCGGTGGGCTGACCTCGATGGAACTGGCCACCCACCATCGCGCACTGGTGCGTTCGCTGGTGATGGTCGACATCACCCCCGGTGTCAACGCCGCGAAGGCCAAGGCGATCACCGATTTCGTCGATGGCCCGCAGGAGTTCGCCAGCTTCGACGACCTGCTCTCGCGCACCATGGAACACAACCCGACGCGCACGGAGTCGTCGCTGCGTCGCGGGATCCTCCACAACGCCCATCAGCAACCCGACGGTTCGTGGCAATGGCGCTACGACCGGGGCAGTCACGCCCGACTTCGTGACACGCAGCCATCGGCCGAGTCCGACCAGCGGGCCGCCGCAGACGACACGCCGGCATCCGACGAGATCGCCGGCGCACGGTCACCGTTGTGGGATCACTTCGGCTCGATCGCGTGCCCGGTCGCCCTGGTGCGGGGTTCGCTGTCGCCGGTGGTCGACGACGACGACGTCACCGAGGCCCGCCGCCGCCAACCAGGTCTGGCGGTGCACATGGTCGATGGGGCCGGCCACAGTGTGCAGGGTGATCGTCCGGTCGAACTGGCAGCGATCCTCGCTGCGATCAGCTGACGAACGACGTCAGAGTTGTGCGAGACAGGCGTCGGTGCCTTCGAGGACTCCTGTGCGGAGCGAGTCGATCTTCTCGAACGCGTTGCCGATCACGTTGTCGTCGACGCCGGCATCGCCGATGCGCAGCACTGTCTGGATGGCCTCGTCGAGGTCGCCAGCCGAGATCCGTACCGAGTCGCGGGTTGCCAGCCGGGGTTGCGGTAGCGCGAAGTCGATCGGGGTGACCGTCTTCACCCAGCCGCCGGTGAGGCAGTCGTTCAGCAGCGCACGGGCTTCGCCGGTGAGGTCCGAGCCGAGTGCCTCCTGCACCGCCTCGCTCCACGCTGCGCCGAGGGCGTAGCCCACCGAGAAATCACCGAGCGAGCTGTACAGATCCAGCGCCACCGGTTCGTTGAACAACACCTCGTTCGTCGAGGCGCACCAGGCAGCGCCGTGGGTGAGGTCGCCACGCAGGTCGTCGCAGGCCACGTCGTCGGTGGATCGCACCACCGACACGCTCAGGCGGTCGAGTCCGACGATGTCGAGTTCTTCGTCCCAGTAGCGGTTGAGGTCTTCGGGGAGGAATCCGACGAGGTCGTTCTCGCCGTAGCCGAACGCAGCGTTGCCGCCACTTTCGACGTCGCCGGGGGTGAACTCGTTCGGTACGAGCGGCAGCGGATCGTCGAGCAGTTCGGCGCAACGCGCCGGCCCCTCGTTGAAGCCCACCTGGAACGCACCGACTCGGTCGAATGCCGAGCCGTGTCCGCCGGGCATGAACTGATCGATGCCGACCGGGTCGGCCACCTTGGTCATGGCGATCAGGCCGGCTCGCACATCGCCGTCGCTGAAGCGCACGGTGGTGGCCTCGCCGCGAGCGGCTCGGCCGGTCCAGGCACCTGCGAAGCAGTCGGCCTGCTGCTCGGTGGTGATCGTCGGCAGAGCCCGGTCGAGCCCGCCGTTGCGGAGTTGTACGGCGTGGGCGAACTCGTGGGCGAGCACGGTGCCGATGGTGGCGGCACCGTATTGGCGGGCCAACTCGGCGAGCAGGCCATCCTCGCCGTCGTCGTACACGATGAAGTCGCCGACACCGCAGTAGAACGCCACGTACTGCGTCACCTCGTCGTAGGTGGTACGCGGCGTGCCGCAGCCAGGGATGTCGTCGGGCCGCCCGGGGTAGGCCGCGTAGACATCGCCTTCGAGCGGCGTGAATTCCTCGCCGTAGATCAGGGGATACTGCTCCGTCCACCAGATGTCGAGATCGGTCATCACGGCGAGCAGGAAGTCGTCGTAGGCCCGTTCGGGCTTGTCGAGACCGAAGTTGATGGCGCCCGGATCGACGTCGCCGCTCGGTGGGAGGGGTGCGGTCGTGGTCGTGGTCGTGGTCGGTGACCTACCTGCGTCTTCGGGTTCTGTGTCGTCGGGCGACGGCGTGGTGGTGAGCGCCGGGCCGTCAGCTGTCTGAACACGAATCGGGTCCGCACGCTCGGTGTTCACCTCGACGGCTCCAGCGCACGCGCTCAAGGCCACGACGCCGGCCGTAGCCAAGGCGAGCAGCGTCGAGCGGTGCATTCAGGCGATGCTACGCGACGAGCAGCTCACGGCGTCGGCGCAGCCGAGTTCTTCACGGTGTTCTTACATCGCGTTCAGGATCCGAGCGGCCGGCGTGTGATGTTGACGTCGTACCCGCTCGAGCCCGTGATCACGATCTCGAACTCCCAGGTGTCGCCGACGCTGTCGACGGCCGTGCAGGGAAACCTCGTGCCCTCGTCCTGGTTCTCCGGCTCGCTGCACGTCGCCGTCACGAAGGTGGTCTCAGCATCGAGGAAGGTCGCATCGCGTAACCCGACGTCGTCGACGATGAACGTTTCGGCGTCAGCGCGGAAATCGGCCGCTGTCGTGAAGCACCCGCTGAGCCCGAAGGCGGATACCGCCATCGCAGCGATTGCCCAGCGCTGGCCCGTCAGCCTCCGAAACATGGGGTGAGCGCTTCGGTGAACTCCGCAGGTGGCTCGTCACCCGATGCTGCGAGCACCGTGGTGAGGTCGAGCGCCTCGAGTGCATCGCGAGCACATTCCTGGTCGACCCCGTCCCCCATACCGGTGACGATGCTGTCGATCAGTTCGTCCTGGTCGGCGCAGGCGATCAGCTGGAGCGACACCTCCTCGCCCTCTGGGCTCAGGTCGGCGTCGCCATCAGCCGCGGCGAGTGCAGCGTCTTCGTCGGAGAGTTGAACGGCGACATCGTCCACACAGCTTCTCTCGAGCGTGATTCCCTGCTCGGCGGCCGAATCGACGGCGGCTTGGGCAGCTTCGGCTTGAATCCCCGAGACTTCGGTGCTGTCGTCGCTGCCGCAGGCGGTGAGTGCTGTCGCTGCGACGAGGGTGATGATCATGGCGGTGCGCTTCATGCGGGATCTCTTTCTGGGTGACGAACAGCAAGCGAGAATATCAGGCGACAGGGTCGAGCATCGACGACCGTCGGTGCGTCGCCACCCGATCCCACATCACCACGAGCAGCGCGACCCACACGAACGCGAAGCCGATCACCCGGTCGACGGGCACCGATTCGGCGTAGACCAGCCAACCGAGTCCGAAGTTGATCACCGGGACCAACAGGTTGAGCGGCCCCAGCAGGGTGAAGGGGATCGACTGTGCAGCGGCCGCGAACAGCGTCAACGGTAAGGCGGTCACGATGCCGGTGCCGGCGACGAGGATCCAGTCGGTGGTGTCGGCGGACTGCACCACGCTGCCCGATGTGGTCGAGAACGCGATCAGGGCGATGACCGCCGGCACGAACAGCACGAACGTCTCGCCGGCGAGACTGTCGACGGCGCCGAGCGGAACCCGTCGCTTGGTGAGGCCGTAGAGACTCCACGTCGCAGCGATGAGCAGTGCGATCCATGGAGGCCGGCCGTAGGAGATCGTGAGGATCACGACGGCGATCGCAGCCAGCCCGAACGCGGCTCGTTGGGCACTCGTTGGTTGCTCCTCCAACACGAACACCCCGATGGCCATCGTGGCCAGCGGGGCGATGAAATAGCCGAGCGCGGTCTCGATCACACGGTCGTTGGTGACCGCCCACACGTAACTGCCCCAGTTGACGGTGAGCAGCACCGACGCCATCACCAGCCGCCGAGCGGTGGGCCCGTGGCGCAGTGCGCCCACGATGTTCGGCCACGTTCGACGCACGGTCACGATCACGGCCATCACGAAACCCGCGAACGACATCCGCCAGGCGATCAGCTCGAACGCATCGAATGCCCTGAGCTGCTTCCAGTAGATCGTGAGGAAGCCCCACAGCAGGTAGGCGGTCATGCCCAGCTGGACTCCTCGCTGCACGGTGAGGGTCACCGGTCGCGTGGTGGTCGTCGGGGCGGGCGTTGACATCGTTGCCCACGGTACGGCCCCGCTGCCTCGACCGGAGTGGCGGTGACGGTCGCCTACGGTGGGGGTGTGGAGCTACGCGTGACCGACGACCCTGCCGCCGACGCCGGGCGGTGGCTGGCCAGGCGCCTCCGTGACGCCGTCCGACGGCGTGGACACGCTGCGTTGGCGGTCAGCGGCGGGGGTTCAGCGCCGCCGATGTTCGACGTGCTGCTGGCGGCGGACGTGCCGTGGGAGTCCGTCACGGTCTGGCAGGTCGACGAACGGGTCGCCCCCGATGGGCATCCAGAACGCAACGCACTGCAACTCGTCGATTTCCCGTGCCGAGTCGAACTGATGCCGGTCACCGATCCCGACCTCGTCGGGGCGGCCGAGCGTTATTCGGCGGGTCTGCCCGATCGATTCGACGTGATGCACCTCGGGCTGGGCGACGACGGGCACACCGGCTCCTGGCCGCCGGGCGATCCGGTCGTCGACAGCGATCGCTGGTGCGAGGTGATCGGCGAGTTCAACGGCTATCGACGGATGACATTGACGCCGCTGGTGGTGAACGCCGCGCGGTCGCGACTGGTGCTCACCTTCGGCGAATCGAAGGCGCCGATGATGCAGCGTTGGCTGTTGAGCGACACGACGATCCCAGTCGCTCGACTCCGACGAACCAGCACCTGGATCATGATCGACGCTGCCGCGGCAGCCGATCTACCAGAGTCCGAGCCTGGCGGCTCGCGATAGGTTCGACGTCGATGGACTCCGCCGATCTCGTCTCGGCCCTGGCCGAGTTCCCCCGCCCCGCCCACCTGCGCGAACTGTTCGCCGACGACCCCGAACGCGCCGAGCGCTACGTGGTCGAGGTCGCCGACCTGCGCATCGACTATTCGAAGCACCGCCTCGACGACACCGTGCTCGCCCGCTTGCTCGAGTTGGCCGAACGCGCCGGAGTCGAGGCTCGCCGTGATGCGATGTTCGCCGGCGAGCACGTCAACGTCACCGAGGACCGCGCGGTGATGCACGTCGCGCTTCGTGCACCGCGCGGCACGGTGATGATCGTCGACGGTGTCGACGTGGTGCCCGACGTGCACGCCGTGCTCGGCCAGATGAGCGAGTTCGCCGAACGTGTTCGCAACGACAATCGCATCACGCACGTGATCAACATCGGTATCGGTGGCTCCGATCTCGGTCCGGCGATGGCCTACCGTGCCCTCGATGCGTATCGCCACGAGCGGATCCGCTGCTCGTTCGTGTCCAACGTCGACGGCGCCGACATCGCTGCGGCGCTGGGGGGCTCCGACCCGGCTTCGACACTGTTCGTGGTGGCCTCGAAGACGTTCGGCACGATCGAGACGCTCACCAACGCCCGCACCGCCCGCGCCTGGCTGGTCGACGCGCTGGGCGAAGCGGCGGTCGCCGACCATTTCGTCGCGGTGTCCACCAATGCCGAGCGGGTCGCCGAGTTCGGCATCGACGCCGCCAACATGTTCGGCTTCTGGGACTGGGTGGGCGGTCGCTACTCGGTCGACTCGGCGATCGGGCTGTCGGTGATGATCGCCATCGGTCCCGAGAACTTCCGCGAGTTCCTGCACGGCTTCCACCTCGTCGACGAGCACTTCCGCACGGCCCCGCTCGCCGAGAACGCCCCGGTACTGATGGCACTGTTGGGGATCTGGTACGTCAACGGGTTCGGCTTCGACACGAGGGCCGTGCTGCCGTACGCCGAGGAACTGAGCCGTTTTCCGGCGTATCTCCAGCAACTCGACATGGAATCGAACGGCAAGTCGGTGCGCCTCGACGGCTCGCCCGTGGTGGGCGAGACCGGTCCGATCGTGTGGGGCGAGCCGGGGACGAACGGCCAACACGCCTTCTATCAGTTGCTCCATCAGGGCACGCACATCGTGCCGGTCGACTTCATCGGCTTCGCCACGCCGCATCACCCGTACCGAGAGCATCACGACCTGCTGATGGCGAACCTGTTCGCCCAGTCCGAGGCGTTGGCGTTCGGGCGTGACGCTCCAGATGGCGAGCCGTACCGGCAGTTCGACGGGAACCGACCGAACACCGTGATCCTCGCCGACCAGATCACCCCGTCGGTGCTCGGTCAGCTGATTGCGCTGTACGAGCACGTCGTGCACGTGCAGGGCACCATCTGGGGAATCAACAGCTACGACCAGTGGGGCGTCGAGCTCGGCAAGCAACTCGCCAACGAGATCACCCCTGAACTCACCGGCGAGCTCACCGGCAACCTCACCGGCGCGCCGGTGGCGGCAGCCCACGACACCTCCACCAACGCTCTCATCGCCTGGTACCGCAGCCGCCGCTGAGCGTGGAACCAACCCGAAAAATCCCCCGATCGTTGCGCTGAGCGCAACGCTGACGCGCCATTTCGGGTCTGGGTGGCGTCGTCGGGCTGCAGATACGGGGAGGGGTACGCATCGCTCGATGCGATTTCCCGAGGATGTCAACGACGATGTGTCGAAGCGGTTGCGTCGTCTCGTGGGTCAGATCGGCGGCGTGCAGCGGATGATCGACGGGGGCCAGGATTGTGCCGATGTCATCACCCAGCTCTCGGCGTGCAAGGCAGGTCTCGACAAGGTCGGCTACCGCTTGGTCGTTGCCGGAAATGCGCCACTGTGCCGCCGTCCAGAGCGGTGGTGTCGGCGATCCGAAGATGGCGGAGTCAGGCATCAACGCCGACGAGCTCGAACGCCTCTTCGTGAAACTGAGCTGACGTCGGCGGCAGCTCGGTTGCGCCGCAGGGGCGCCGACACGCGAGACTGAGTGAATGCGCGACTACACCAACATCTACATCGACGGTGCCTGGGTTCCCTCCGACGGAACCGGAACGATCGAGGTCATCAATGCCGGCACCGAACAGGTGATGGGCTCGATTCCGGAGGGCACGGCCAGCGACGTCGACAAGGCCGTCGCAGCGGCTCGTCGGGCGTTCGATTCGTGGGCCGCCACCCCGGTCGAGGAGCGCCAGAAGTACATGATCCGCCTCAACGAGGCCCTGCAGGCACGCTCGCCGGAGATCGCCGAGGTCATCGCTGGTGAAGTCGGCATGCCGATCACCTGGTCGACCATGATCCAGGCCGGCCTGCCCGCCGGCAACATGCAGACATACGCCACCCTGCTCGACACGTTCGAGTTCGAGGAGACGATCGGCAACAGCCTCGTCGTCAAGGAGCCGGTCGGCGTCGTCGGCGCCATCACCCCGTGGAACTATCCGCTGCACCAGATCATCTGCAAGCTGGGCGGCGCTCTCGCCGCCGGTTGCACGTTCGTACTCAAGCCGTCCGAGGTTGCCCCGCTCAACGCGTTCATCCTCGCCGAGATCGTCCACGAGGTCGGCCTCCCGGCAGGCGTGTTCAACATGGTCACCGGCACCGGCCCGGTGGTCGGCGCGGCGATCTCGGAGCACCCCGATGTCGACATGGTGAGCTTCACCGGCTCGACCCGCGCCGGCAAGCTGGTTGCGGCCTCGGCAGCCGGCACCGTCAAGCGCGTCGCGCTCGAGTTGGGTGGCAAGTCCGCCAACATCATCCTCGACGATGCCGACTTCGCTGCGGTCATCCCGAAAGGGATCTTTGCGGCGTACCTCAACTCTGGCCAGACCTGCACCGCCCACACCCGCATGCTGGTCCCCAACAGCCGCTACGACGAGGCCGTCGCCATCGCCGCAGCCGCCGCTGAGAAGATGTCGGTCGACGACCCCGCCAAGGAGGGCATGCACCTCGGTCCGCTGATCAGTCAGGCCCAGTGGGACCGTGTGCAGGGCTACATCCAGACGGGCATCGACGAGGGCGCTGTCGTCGTCGCTGGCGGCCTCGGTAAGCCCGAAGGCCACGAGACCGGCTTTTTCGTGAAGCCGACCGTGCTCGCCAATGTCACCAACGACATGACCGTTGCCCAAGAGGAGATCTTCGGCCCCGTGCTGTCGATCATCGGCTACGAGGACGAAGACGACGCCGTGCGCATCGCCAACGACAGCCTCTACGGCCTGTCCGGCGGCGTGTGGTCGGCCGATCAGGACCGTGCGATCGCGGTCGCTCGTCGGATGCGCACCGGCGCCGTCGACGTCAACGGTGGCGGCTTCAACATCGCGGCGCCGTTCGGTGGCTACAAGCAGTCGGGCTACGGCCGTGAGAACGGCCCGTACGGCATCGACGAGTTCCTGCAGACCAAGTCGCTGCAGCTCTGAGCCGACGACGGCTAGCGTCGGCTGCTGATGGTCGACCGCATCGAGCGCCTCACCAACCTGTTGGCGCTCCTGCTCGAGACGACTCGGCCGCTGAGCCTCATCGAGATCGCCGGCGACCTCGACGGGCAGTATCCCGATGCCGACAAGGCCCGGCGTGCTTCGTTCGAGCGCGACAAATCTGCGCTGCGTGACATCGGGGTGCCCATCGAGACCGAGATCGTCGGGGGTGGCCCCTTCGCTGGACAGACCACCTATCGCATCGATCGACGTGCCTATGAACTCGCCGACCTCGATCTGACGTCCGACGAGATGCGAGCCCTGCAGGTGGCGGTCGCTGCGGTGCGCAGCGACTCCGGCAAGGAAGCGATCTGGAAGCTCGGCGGAGCGTTGGGAGACGAGCGTCCACCGGTGTCGGCGATGATCCCCGAGCGCCCAGAACTCCCGGCGATCCGCGCAGCCGTCGCGGCTCGGGCCTCGATCGAGTTCGGCTACCGAGGTGAGCCGCGCACCCTCGATCCGTGGGGTCTGTTGCTGCGAGGCGGTTTCTGGTACGTGACCGGCCACGACCATGCCCGTGGCGAGCGACGCACATTTCGAGTCGACCGGTTCGACGGCGGGGCCGACGGTGTGCTCGCGGGTGAACCGGGCTCGTTCGAGCGGCCGTCATCGTTCGATCCACGCACTGCGTTTCCAGCCGACCCGAAGCAGATCGGATACGTCGCCGACGAGAGCACCGACGCGCTCGTGCTGATCGATGGGCTTCGTGCCGACGCCATCGAACGAGAGCTCGGTGCCGATCGCATCGTCGAGCGCAACGACAACGGCAGCATCTTGGTGTCGGTGCCTGCGGGGAATCTCGCAGCGTTCAGGTCGTGGGCGCTCGGGTTGCTCGATCATGCCGTGGTGGAGTCGCCGCCCGAACTCCGAGCGCACATGATCGAGTGGCTCACCGCTGTCGTCGACAGCAACTCCGAGCCGGGGCGTCGATGAGTGGGCCGCGAAACGCCGAGGACCGTCTGCGTCGGCTGCTGGTGATGCTGCCGTGGTTGATGGAGGTCGGCGAGGCCCCGCTCGCCGACGTGGCACGTCGCTTCGAGATGACCGAATCGCAGGTGCAGAGCGATCTCGAACTCATCGCGATGTGCGGCCTGCCGCCGTTCGTCGACGAGATGATCGACGTGTTCGTCGACGACGGCATCGTGTTCGTCGGGATCCCACGGCTGTTCACCCGCCCGCTGCGGCTCACCGCTCCGGAGGCCTTCTCGTTGCTCACGTCGGCACGAACGGCGATGGAGCTACCGGGGGCGGACGCTGCGGGAGCGCTGGGCCGAGGTCTCGCGAAGCTCGCCGCCGCCCTCGCCGACGCGGGGCTCGCCACCACCACCACCACCACCACCACCACCACCACCACCGGTGGCGACATCGACGACGCGGCTGGGGTCGTCGTCGACCTGGCCCGCCCCGAGTTCGCCGATCATCTCGCCGAGGCGGCAGCGTCGGGAACAGAGTTGGAGATCACGTATTACTCGCCGGCTCGGGCGGAGATCACACGCCGATCGATCGTGCCCCGCCACGTGTTTGCCGACGCCGGCAACTGGTACGTGTCGGCCGACGACGATCGATCACAGTCCCGACGGACGTTCCGAGTCGATCGGATCGAGTCGATCACGGCGACCGGTCGAACGATGGATGTCGAAGCGACCACGTCACCGGGTCGGTTCTTCGAAGATGCCGATGTCGACCGAGCGACCATCCGGGTGTCGCCTGATGCCCGATGGGTGCTCGATCAGTATCCGATCGACGGCGTGGTCGAACTCGCCGATGGCTGGGCCGAAGCCAGGCTGCCCGTGTCGAGCGATCGGTGGCTGGCCAAGCTCTTGATCCGCCTCGGCCCCGACGCAGTGTTGATCGAGCCCGCTGGCGAGAGCCCCGCCGCAGCGATCGCCCGATGCATGCTCGATCGTTACCGTCCTGTTGCTGGTTGAGGCTGCTCGTTCAAGTTGGATATCGAGCGAGACCGTCAACGGACGTAGAACGGTTCGAGCTGCGCCACCTCGGTGATGCCGTGTGCAGCGAGGAGATGGGGGAGCACCGCAGCGGTGGCGGTGGCGTCGCCCAGGGCATCGTGCGGCCGATCGAGGGCGACCCCGTAACGTTCGCAGACGTCGCCCAGTCGGTGCGACATCGTGCGCTCGGGATCGAGGCGTCGTGACATGCGCAGCGTGCACAACCGTGGTTCGAGGCCGACCCGGACGGGGTCGTCGGCCGGGCGGCGCCGAACGGCTCGGGTGAGGAACTCGCTGTCGAACCCGGCGTTGTGGGCGGTGAAGACCGAACCGTACATCCGGTGGCCGAGTTCGTCGAGTGCGGCGTCGAGGCCTGGCGCACCGCGCAAGGTGGAGCGGTGGATGCGGTGGATGTGGGTGGGTCCGACGCGCTGCATTGGCCAACGCAGTTTGACGAGCGAGGACCACTGGTCGACGACGGTGCCGTCGGCCTCGACGACGACCATGCCGAGTTGCAGGATGCGGTGCCGGCGGGTGTTCAACCCGGAGGTCTCCAGATCGACGACGGCGAAGCGGGGGAGTGCCACGGCGCCCACCATAGACAAGGGGTGTCGCAGCCTTCGTGGGCCGGTGGACGTGAGGGTTCAGCCGGTCTGTTGCGCTAGTCGTGCGCGCACGCCGATCGGCGCCGACACGGTGAACCCGGCGAGGTGGCGATCTTCTTCCGATTCGCCGGCCCAGAAGCCGTATTCGTGGTTGGACCTGGCGTGCGAGCGACACGGCTCCTGCACGGGACACGAGGCGCACAATTTGTCGGCCTTTGCCTCGCGTCGGCCCCTGGCTTGGGGTCGTTCGGCTTTCGGAGGGAAGAACAGCGTCGTTCTCCCCTTGCACAGCGCGTAGTCCTGCCAGGGTGTGTCGTGATCGTGATCGAACAACTCTGCGACGGCCATCGGGTGCTCCCTTCGTGCTCTGGAACGACGGGGAATCGGAGGGGTCCTCATCCGCCGCTGCATTTAACACTAAATGTTCGGAGCCAGTCCTGCAACCGGATGACGCTGATTTCGGAGCACTGTTCGTCAAGCGTCCGACGTGCGCTCCTCAGGCTGGCGAGCTCAGAGCAGTTCGGCGGCCAGGCTGGCCACGTCGCTGCGTTCGCAGGCGGTCAAGGTGATGTGCCCGAAGCAGGATTGACCGGCGAACGCTGAGGCCAACACGCTCAACGCGTTGTTCGTCTCGCCGAGGTATGGCGCATCGATCTGGCTGGTGTCGCCGGTGAAGATCACCTTGGTTCCGTGGCCCACGCGGGTGAGGATGGTGCGCAAGGT
>Ga0335397_10009517_pt1 | contig 12120 bp, 7 predicted proteins | sample MAT04_FD_205740 | JGI IMG/M metagenome (GOLD analysis project Ga0335397, IMG submission 205740) | Freshwater microbial communities from Lake Fryxell liftoff mats and glacier meltwater in Antarctica - MAT-04 (spades assembly) (version 2) ...
GCCACGGCGGCGGTGTGTTGGGCTTTCGCGTAGGTGTTGTAGGCGGTGGCGGTGGTCACGGTGCGGGCGGCTTTCGCGGCTTCGAGGGCGGCGCCGTGGGCGGCGTAGGGCGAGTTGCTTTGCTGGCCCGCCCAGCGTCCGACAGCTGCGGAGAAGGCGTTGGCGGTGGCGATGGTCTTGGCTGTGGCGGCGTCGGCCATGGCGTCGGCGAAGGTCTTCCACGGTTGATCCATCGTACCATAAAACGCCCCGGCCAGCGCCGTCATCGCCTGCGAATACGCCTTGCCCGCGGTTGAATCGGCCCCCGCCGCCGCCCCCGCTGCGGCGTGGATCGAGTGCCACGCATCGTTCGCCGACTGAGCATCCGCGAGCGTTTGTGCCGCCCCCACCGCTGCCAGCGCGTTATCAAACGCCGACCAAGCGGCCTCAGTCGCGTTGGCCCAACTGACATAGGCAGCGTTCGAAGCATTCGTCTGCGCCTTGTCAGCTGCGGCCTCGGCGTTCCAGTACGCGGTGATCAAGGCGTTGACGCTGGTGTCGTATCCGGCCCACGAGTCGGTGTTGGCATTCGTCTGCGCCGCATCGGCTGCGGCGATGGAGTTGTTGTAGGCGGCCAAGGCTCCGGCGACAGCGGTCAAGCGAGCGGCGAGGGCGTTGTTGCGTGCGGTCAGTGTCGAGGACGTGTTGTTGGCCACAGTGTCATAGGCATTCCAAGCGGCTGTAAGAGCGGCGTCTCCGGCGGTCTTGGCGGCGTTGACCAAGGCCGTATGCGCGGTCGCGCTGGAGGTGAGAGCGGACTGCAAGGACGACCACACTCCCGATTCCCCGGTGTTGAACGCGCCCAGATTCGCTGTCTTCTGAGCGGCACGAGCAGCACTCGCTGCGGCTGCGGCGGTGTCGTATGCAGAGTCCGCAGCGGCGAGCGCTGTTGTCCGCTGCGTCGTCGAGGAGGCTCTCGAAGTCGTGATGGTGGTCGTAGTAGTGGTGCCGTTGTTGGCCGTGGCGGCATGGGCCGCGACCTCAGCGGTGTAGGTATTGATCGCAGCGGTGACGGCACTTTGATACGTCGCGAAGTTCGCAGCGAATGCGGCGTTCGCCGTCGATCCCAAGGCGGTGGCGCCGGTGTCGTAGGTCAGTTTCGCGGCGTTGTAAGCCGCGTCATAGGCAGCCTTGGCGGAGCTGAAGGCTCCCGCATAAGCACCGGCAGCGGCGGCGATGTCGGAGTTGTATTGCAGGTCGTTCGCGACATCGAGCGGAGCAGTGGGCGCGGCGGGGGTTCCCGCGCCGCCGTTCGTGGTCTGGGGGACTAATGCAGCCATGGCGAGGGCGAGGGCATTGTTCGCGGCGTTCACGGCGGCATCGTAGGTGGCCTCGGCGGCTGTGTTGATGACTCCGATTGCGGTGTTGGCGGCACCGACGGCGGAGTTGTATGCAAGATCTGCTGCGTCGATGATGGCTTGCAGGGCGTCCTTCGAGATTTGATCGGCAGCGGTCTGTGCGGCATTGGCTCCGTTGACCGCGTTGTTGTACGCGGTATTCGCATTGGCGACGGTCGTGTCTCTCGCAGCCGCCAACTGATCGACCAAGATTTTGTGCGCGTTATTCGCCGATTGGTCAGCGTCCTTGAGTTGCAGATCGGCAGTGGCGATGGCGCCGTCGTATGTGAGTTTTGAAGCGGCATTGGCCTGCGCCAGTGCATTATCGGCATTCGCAATTTGATCGAGGAACGCATTCCAGGACAAGGTATCGCCCGCCACGCGAGCGTCTTTGGCGGCCTGCAGGAGCGAGTTGTATGCTCCGAGAGCGTTCGTGATGGCTTGGCTAAAGGCTTGGTCGGCAGCTGCCGTGTTGAGCGTGGAACCGGTCGTCGTGCTGGTGGGAAGCCCGACATTCGTCGGCGGGGGCGAGGTGGGCGGTGGCGGGGTCGTGGTTCCCGGAGCGACGTATCCGGGCGGGAGTGTGGTCGTCGTCGGTGGCGGCGTGGTGGTTCCCGGTGGTTCCCGGTGGGACATATCCCGGTGGGAACGTGGTGGTTCCGGTCGTTGTGCTGGATGTTGTCCCCGTGGTGACAGTCCCCGGGGATGGCGGAAAGACCGGGGGCGTATAGGTCGACGTAGTGCCTGCGATGGTGCCTGCGGTGGTCGTGCCGGGCATCGCGGGTGACGTTGGACTCGTCGTTGTGGTGCCTCCGGTTGTCGTCGTGCCGGGAAGCATCCCGATCATGTAGCCCGTCGGTGCCGTGGTCGTGGTCGGTGTTGTGGGCGGCATGTAGGCCAGCGGTGGCATGTAGGTGGTAGTTCCGTCGAGCAGCACCCGGCTTTCCAGTGCAGCAACGGCCATCGATTCGTTGCGGGCCGATTTGCGGCGGCGGCTGCCGAGGCTACGCCCCCCCCCCCAGAATACCAATCAGTTTTGATAGCCAACCCTGCGACGAATTCGTGCGGTGAATCATGATCCGGTCCCTTGAGTTGTCACTCATCACATCACAAAATTCCCGACGAGGCGAACGCCTCAGCGACAGAGAGTAAGTTGGTGGCTGAAAACTACAAGAGGAGTTTTCGGGGGGATTTGGAAAGATTTCCCAAATAGTTTGGTACGTCGATGTCGGAGAATCGAGGGCCTGGCACGTGGGAAACGCGCCCCACCTAGAGTGGTTCTGGACATCTGCTCGCGGACCGCTAAGCTCGCAAAGTGTTTACTTGGTCCGTTCGCTTGTTGGCAGCTCCATGAGTCTTTTGAAATTCGGCATTTTGGGATGTGGTCGCATTGTGCAGCGGGGGTTGATCCCGGGGTTGAAGGGGTCGCAGTTGGCGGTGTTGCATGCGCTGGCCAGTGAGCGACCGGGCGTGGCGCAGGAGTGGGCGTCGATTCATGGTGTGCCGAAGGCGTATGACTCCTACCAAGCGATTCTTGATGACCCCGAGATCGACGCGGTGTATATCCCCTGTACTGGGGAGCATCACATCCGCTGGACGATCGCAGCTGCGAAGGCGGGGAAGCATGTGCTGTGCGAGAAGCCGCTGGCTCTCAATATGGACGAGTCGCGAGAGATGGTGGAGGCGTGCCGGGCGGCGGGCGTGATTTTGCAAGAGGCGTTCATGTGGCGGCATCACCCGCGGTCCAAGCTGGCTCGTGAGCTGGTGCGGCAAGGAGCGATCGGCCCGTTGCGGCAGATCGTGGCGAGCTTTTCCTTCGACATCGACCGCAGTGATTGGCGATTGAACCCCGAGCGCGGCGGCGGCGCGATGTGGGATGTCGGGTGCTACGGAGTGAATTGTGCCCGGTTCTTTGCGGAGTCGGAGCCGACGCGGATCGACTCAAGTGCGCACTGGGGGCCAACCGGGGTCGACCTGTCGATGCGGATGGGGCTGACCTTTCCCGGAGAGGTCCTGGCCAACATCGATTGCAGCTTCGAATTGCCCTACCGATGTCAGGCGGAGATCGTGGGCGAGAAGGGCCGCATTCTGCTGGAGGATGCGTTCGCGCCTCCCGACGATAGTGTGCTGAAGATCAAGCGGAACTGCGACAAGGAGACTCCGTGGGAAGAGATCGCCATTCCGACAGCGAACCAATACGCCGAGCAGGTGAACGATTTTTGCCAGTCGATCGCTGCGGGCCGACTGGTCGATCCAGGAGAGGACGGGTTGGCGAACATGAAGGTGCTGGAGCTGGCCCATCAGCTGGCTGCCGGTCAGAGCTGAGGAGTCGGTGCCTTGTCACCCATGGTCATGCGTGTCGGGCGACCTGAGTGGTGAGTGTGCTGGTTTTTGCGATTCTGAGCTGCCCACTCACTCCGACTGGGGCTATGGCGAGCGTCGAAAAGGGCCCCACAAGTCGGCTCGGTCCGCTCACCCGCTGCGTCAGCCAGGGCGCAGGCTGGGAGGCCGTGTCTCGCTGTGCCGCCTCGCGGAATTGCTCGTGCGATTCACCCGCTCTCGCGATGTGTCTCATTCTCTCCGGTCGCCCTCGCTGACGCGGCGGGTTAGTATGCTCTGCCAGTTCGCCTTTGCTCTCAGTGTTCAGGCACGACGGAGCACTAGTCGCGCTGCGATCCAAACGCCACAATCCGGGACAGTAGCTCCGCACGTGGGCGGCTCGGTTTTGAACCTCTGATCGCGGACGATCCCCTCTTCATGAAACGCACGATCCCTTTGCTGATTACGGCACTCGGCGGCATCGTGCTGGTGATCGCGTTTTTCATCCCCGCGTTTGAGTCGTGGGGTGAAGAGGCGTCGATCTGGTTTGATATCCTGGCGGCGATCGCGTTCATCCTCGGCGGTGGAAACCTGTTTAAGGTCCACCTCAAAGCGATCAGTGATCGTAAAAAGGGCTGGGGATTTTCGACAGTGACGCTGGGGGTGTTCCTGCTGATGCTGGTCTTTGGGCTGCTTAAGATTGGCAGTCAGCCGAGCCCCAGTACGGAATTCTACGGAGAGTCGCTAGTTCACTTTCCACTCGAATGGATGCCGAAGTATTTCGTCCAAGGCCAATTGCGAACCAGTGCCTCTGCCGATCCGATCCCAGCGGCTGTCCAGAGGCAGCTGGAAATTCGGAATGGGGAATTGCGATTCCAAGGCTGGGTCGATGGCCCGCAGTCCGGGACGCTCGACACGCTGGATGACGAACTGGCGTGGCGTTGTGCGTGCGAGAAGCTGAGCGAAGAGGCCCAGCCTCCCGCCGAATTGCAAGGGAAGATGCGGCATCTCGCCGACCACGACAAGCTGGCCTTTCGCGGTGTGATGTCGCCCGAGGAAGAGAGGAGGATGAAGCATTACTTTATCCAAACCCGTCAGACTCACGAGGCCATCACACAGCTGGCGATCGCCTCTCGAATCGTCCATCCGATCAATGCGAAGCCGCCGGCGACCTTCAGCGTCCCAGATTCGCTGAGTGGCGTCGTCGCGACCACCGAGGAGGGCGTCCAGGTCACCGGTCCAGTGTCAACGGAACTCCGCGATCAACTGGCTCGCACAATATGCAACTATGATCTCGCGAAGCCGCTCGACGCCGCCGCTCGGCTGGCCCTTCGCCAAGAACTGGAATCACACGGCCAGCCGCTGACCGAGGCGCAGCAGCAAGCCTTCGAACAATATATCAACGGCCTGTGGCAGATCGACTTGTTCAACCAGGTGCTCGAAGGAACCGGCGCTCCCAAATCGGGACAGAAGACAAGTTGCGAACTGCTGGAAGAACAGCGGGCGGGCGTCACCGACTTGGTGAGAGACATCCCAGTGACCGGGACTTTGGAGCCGCTCACTGAGGAGCAGAAGAAGCTGTTGGTGACCTTTGAGCAATCCCCGGAGATGACAGCTGCGGAATGGATTGACTCGCTGAGGGCGGCGAATCTGACGGCTCCGCGATTGGCAGCAGTTGTCGCGTTCGCAGACCAGATTCCCACGGTGGGGGACCGCAACAAGGCCCTGTGCATTGAACTGCTGAAGGCGGGACCGCTCTCGAAGCCGCAACGAGACTGGTTATTGAAGGACGCGCGCGAACAGTATGCTTGGCGACGGGCAGTGGGCGATCTCTTCGTCCAGGCTCACGCGGTGCAATACCCTTGGTCCGGCGACTACTCCGAAGGGGGCACGCCGTTCGATTGGGTGTTCACCTGGGTGTTACAGCCGCTGATGACGACAACCTTCGCGTTGCTGGCGTTCTATGTGGCTTCCGCGGCGTTTCGAGCTTTCCGGGCAAAGAACCTGGAAGCGACGCTGCTGCTTGTGACTGCACTCATCATTCTGTTCCGAGCGACGATGTTCGCCGGAGTGGTTCAGGTTCCACTCCCCGACGGATCGCAGGTCGGGATGGACCGGATCTACGCCTTCGTGATGAGCGTCTTCAACACAGCGGGTAACCGGGCGATCATGATCGGGATCGCCCTCGGAATCGCGTCGACCAGTCTCAAAGTGTTGCTGGGGATTGATCGGTCGTATCTGGGATCGGATGATTAAGGGGGAGAGCAGTTGTCAGCCATCAGTTTTCAGCGGTCAGTTCAGATTCCATCGTGTCTTCGAGTTTCGGTTTCGGCGGGCTCGCTCCGCTCCCCAGAGCCTTCGCGTCGCGGCTAAACGGTCACTTCTCTTTCATTCCGGTCGATCAACGATAAGCCATCAACCCTCTTCACTCATGCTGCACTTCTTGCAAACTTTTGATCGTCGTTGGATCTTTCTGCTGATGGCGGTGGCGGTGGCGGTGCCGACATTGGCCCAGCTGAAGTTCCCGGAGACGCCGGGCCAGTTCTCTCAAGATGTGTTCGACGAGATTGAGAAACTCCAGCCGGGTGACAAGGTGTTGATGGCGTGGGATTACGACCCCTCGACGGAAGGGGAGCTGAGCCCGATGGCCAAGTCCTTCGCCAAGCAGTGTGCGGCGAAGCAGGCGAAGCTCTATTTCATCACGCTGTTGCCGCTGGGGCCGCAGATGATCGACAAGACGATCGATGATGTGATCCGCGTGGACTATCCCGAGTTGGTCTACGGCGAGGACTTCGTCAACCTCGGCTTTAAGTCGGGCAACGAAGGGGTCATCAAGGTCATCATTACCAATCTGCGGGGGCTCTACACCACCGATTCGCGCGGGATCAACATCGACCAGATCCCGATGTGCCGCGACGTGAAGAGCGTGCAGGATATGAAGCTGATCGTGAACGTCAGCGGAGCCTACCCGGGCACCAAAGAATGGGTCCAGTACGCGGTCACTCCTTATCAAGACCAGCTCAAGCTGGTGGGCGGTTGCACCGGAGTTCAAGCCCCTTTGCTCTTCCCGTATATCCCGGAACAACTGAATGGACTGCTCGTCGGGATCAAAGGCGCGGCGGAGTATGAGCAGCTGGTGGTCGACAACTACTTGAAGGACAATCCCGATGATCCCCGGTTTGGGGATGCTCGCAACCGGATGGGGCCGCAGGCGATCGCCCACTTGGTGATGATCTTTTTGATTCTGCTTGGAAATGTGGTCTTCTTCTGGGAAAGGCGAGTCCGCCTGAAAGGCGGCGTCTCCTGATGTCTACTCTGCGTGCTTACCTCCAGCTGTGTCGTGCCCCCGCTGTGTTCACCGCATTGGCGGATATCCTATTGGGCTATCTGTTGACGCGTACCAGTCTGGAGCCAGTGTCCTCACTCGCTCTCTTGCTCGGAGCCTCGGCGGGACTCTACCTGGCAGGAATGGTCTGGAACGACATCTTCGATCGAGAACAGGACGCGAAGGAACGACCGCAGCGACCGATCCCCTCGGGGCGTGTCTCACTGCGAGCCGCAATCACATTCGCGAGCGTGCTGACTCTCATCGGGCTGGGCTGCGCCGCAGCTGCGGGGATGCGCAGTCTGGTAGTCGCCGGGATGTTAACGGCGTCTATTTTTCTCTATGACGGAGTGCTGAAGAAGACGCCGCTCGGACCGTTCTTGATGGGCGGTTGCCGATTCCTCAACGTCATTCTTGGTGCGAGTACTGCGGGGGTGCGGTTTGCCAGTGCGTGGCAGTTTCCACAGATCTGGGTCGCGGCCAGCCTCGGGGTCTACATCATGGGAGTGACCTGGTTTGCTCGAACCGAAGCCCTGACTTCACGGCGCAGCATACTCGTCATGGCGGCAATCATTATCAATGCCGGACTGCTTGGGCTGGCAACCTGGATCGGTGGATGGACGATCAACTCAGGGTTCTTGATCGGAGCGGGAGGCGTGCGTGACCCGAAGATGGTGCTGCTGGTGTTGGGCATGATCGCGTTAACCATCAACCGGCGAATCTTAATGGCGATTCAATTCCCCGAACCGCAATACGTTCAGGCCGGAGTGCGGATGATGTTGCTATCGGTCATCATGCTCGATGCGACCTGCATCTACTTTAAACTCGGCGACCCCGGCATGCACTACGCCGGAGCGACCGCATGTCTGGTGATCCCCAGCTTGATCCTGGGGAAATGGATGTCGATGACGTAGGAGCGACACTCGCCCCTCGCTGGCTATTCGTCGTGACACGGATCGGAGACCGACTCATGCAATCTCTCTTCCCTTGTGGCCAAACTCGGCGGGAGTTCGTCTGGCAGATGGGTGGCGGGTTTGCCGGGTGTGCCCTCGCTTCGACGTTAGCCAGCGATGGCTTCTTTGCTCGCCCTGCGGATGCCGCTCCCGCAACTGCGGCCAATCCACTCTCTTCGAAGCCGCCGCAGATTGCGACGAAGGCGAAAAGCTGCATCTTTCTGATGATGAATGGAGCCCCCAGCCAGGTTGACACGTTCGACTATAAACCCGCACTCACCAAGTATGCGGGCCAGACCCTCCCCCAGGACAAAAAGTTCATCAACAGCGGGGGGCGTAAGGTCGGCTTCCTGACACCGAACTTCCGCCCGTTCCGCCCCGGAGGCGAGAGTGGCCTGTTGATCTCGGACTACTTTCCGAATGTCCGCAGACACGCGGACAAACTGGCGGTGATCAAGTCGTGCCACACCGATAGCCACGCCCACGGTTCGGCCCTCGTGCAGATGAACACCGGTAAGACGCTGATTGGTCGACCGTCGATGGGCAGCTGGATGGTGTACGGTCTGGGGACCGAGAACCAGAGCTTGCCAGGATATGTGGTGATGCTCGATAAGCGGGGTGGTCCGATTTCGGGCCAGCCGAACTGGGCCAGCGGATTCATGCCCAGCACCTTTCAAGGGACGCTCTTCCGCCCGGTCGGGAATCCGATCCTCGATCTCAAAGGGCCCGAGTTCATGGACCGCGTGGCCCAGCGCCGGCAACTCGATCTCCTGGGAAAGTTGAACGAGAAACACTTGCAAGCTCGGGCCAGAGGACAGGATCTGGCCTCGCGTATCCAGACCTATGAGCTGGCCTACCGTATGCAGGCCGAAGCCCCCGAAGCGGTCGACCTGGGGACCGAGACACAAGCGACTCTCGATGCCTATGGAGTGGGACAACAACCGACCGATGAGTTCGGTCGCAACTGCTTGATCGCCAGGCGACTGGTCGAACGCGGCGTGCGGTTTATCCAGCTGTACTCCGGCGGCGGCCACCTCGAAGAGACATGGGACGCGCACGAAAGCATCGAGAAGAACCATGGCCGCCATGGAGCGGAAGTCGACCAGCCGATCGCAGCCTTGCTCGACGACCTCGACCAGCGCGGGCTACTCGATTCCACTCTCATCGTCTGGGGCGGCGAGTTCGGTCGCATGCCGTTCAGCGAAGGGCAAGGCGCTCCCGGTCGCAATCACAACCCCTACGGATTCAGCATGTGGATGGCTGGAGCCGGCATCAAAGGCGGCCTGAGCTACGGCGAGACCGATGAGATCGGGTTCGAGGCTGTCGTCGATCAGGTTCATGTCCACGACATCCACGCCACCATCCTGCACCTGATGGGCCTCGACCACGAACTGCTCACGTATTTCCACCAAGGACGAGACGAAAGCCTGACCGATGTCTTCGGTCGAGTAGTGACTGGAGTCTTGGCGTAATGCACCGACTTCTGAACCGCGAAGCGGCGACAGGAGCTGGCCAGGTGACGCTAAACATCGAGCAGATTCAGAAATGGTCTTCATCAGAAAAGCAGACAGGAATGTCTGCTCTACTGGAGTAGGACAGACGTTCCTGTCTGTCTCGCCTGAAGAGAGATTTTGAATCTGCTCGAAAGGGACATGGCGACTCCGAAATCGACGCTCCCCGGCGCTTCTTCAAGGCTTTGCTTCACGGGGGGAGACTGGTCCATGGGCTGTCGTCCAGGCCGACAGGCTGTCGCCGCGATGCGGCTGAACATGCCACGAGTCGTTTGAGACAATCAGCAGAACGAGAATTCGCCGACTTTCCTGATAGATACATTTCAATCGTTGAGCCCCTGGCAGTTCAGCGGCAACCCAACTCTACGGTGCCACGGGGGCTTCGCGTTCGGCGATCTTTTTGAGGTACTGCTCGATCGCCTGGCGGTAGTGAGCGGGGTATTTCTGATCGAGCATGTTCTTGGCTGCGGCTTGGGCTTTCTCGGGGAGGTTGCCCCAGCGGTCCTTGTGACCGGCGTTCTTGGGATCGACTTCGCCATCCCCCTCTTTGCCGTCGCCGAGGTAGGACTCCTGAGCGCCTTGCGGCTTCCCGCTTTGAGGTGAGCTCTTCCCGCCGCCGCCTCCCCCGCCGCCTTGCTGTTGCTCGGCTTTCTTGATCAGTTCATCGAGGGTCGTGATGATCTTCTCTTCCACGCGCTGAACCTTCTGCCCGGCATGTCCCAATGCGAGTCGACGCCGCACATCGTCCATCTGGCGCGAGACTTCATCGAGTGATTTTTCTTCGAGCTTCTCAAGGTCGACTTTCATCAGCTCGGCCAACGTCACATACCGAGCGGGAGTCTGCTCAGTCTCGTGCAGTAGACGGTCAAGCGAGGTGAGGGCCGCCTCCTTTTGCAGCAGGGCCGTCTCACACACCGCCCGGTGGAACAAAGCTCCTGCGGGGTCGACGACATGCTGTGGATCAATCTCGCTGTAGACCTCCAGCGCTTCGTCGTATCGGCTCCAACTCGTGAGCGCTCGCGCATACAGCAACCTCAAATTGTTGATGTAGAACAGCTCGTCATACCGCGACTGAAACGCAGATGTCTCGACGGCTGAGGACTCATTGACAGCGGCGATCGCTTCAACAATCTGCAACGTCTCCGAATCGGCCAGCGCAAAAGCCTCGATGACCGCTTCAAACCGAACCGCCACCGACGCTGTTTCAGGTAGCGAACTCAGGGTCGACAGGAGAATCGCGGCCGATTTATCCTGTGGGACCGCCCGCTTCGTGAGCCACGCCTGGACCTGTTCCCGGCACTGATCCACCGTCAGCGGAGCGTAGACAGTGTTCGCAGCCTCGACACCGCTCGCGCACAGGTTGCCCGCCCAGCATGCAGCGAGGAGAATCCATCGGTATTGAATCTGGAAGTTCACTGGCGTTTCCTCATTGTGTCGAGGCGATCGTGAGGACACAGGTCTCGACTGAAACATCGGCAATCTTGCCCGTCCTATGCGACGATCGGCCCTCAGAGCGGCATGCTCCCGACCGAATCTGGGTCGAACTCGAAGACCCGTCTCCGGGCTTGCCGGGGTGGTGGGTCGGTTGATTTCACTCGGCTGCCGAATCGGGCTGTTCAGCAGGAGGGACCATTCCCACCGAGTCTAGTCGCCCGCGGGACGGGCAGGGTTGCCCGTCCGACTGACAATTGACCACTCCGCTATGGCCCCCTACTTGTTCCGTCCCGTCGACAAATCATACGTCGCAGCCTGGATCCGCTGCTGGCGTTTCGAGAGGTCTTCGGTGAGTTTTCTCTGATCGGGGTCGGCGGATTGCTCCCCCTCGATCTGAATGCCAATCTGCTTGGTGATCCTGTTCACTTGGTTCTGGAGCGAGCGAATCATCTTCAGCTCGGCCAGTTGATTGACCAGCTTTTGATCCTCGGGGGAGCCTTGTGGCTTCTGCTTTTGGCCCGGCTGCTTCTTCTGGCGAGCGGCTTCCATCTCCTTTTGCAGGGCGAGAAGAATCTCCTCCAACGTCTCCTGCACAATCTGTTCCAACAGCTGAGTCGTGTCTCCTGTATCCGCCCGAGTCAGGCGATCCACGACGGACTCCATGTTGCCCCGCATCTGCTCGACGGCCTCCGGAAAGGCGACCGACGAACCCTCTTCCTTGAGGAGCACCAGCGCCTTGTCCGCCTCGATCAAGTTCTCGTTTTGCTGCCGAGACACTTCATTACACTTATCGAAGTGGGCGGGGTTCCGCTCCGCTTGCGGAATCTTCTCCAGGCGTGTGGTCTCCGCATTGATCTGCAACTGTAGTCGCAGCATCTTTTGAAATCGGACTTCCAGCATCGCCAAATACAGCTCCTTCTCCTCCTCGCGAATTTGTCGCAGGATTTCTTCGAGCTTGGCCTTCAGCTGTTCGAGCTCTTCCAGAGCCCGTTCCTGGTCCTTCCCCGCTGCGTCTCTGCTCTTCTGCTCGAGTTCTTCGATCGCTTTCTGCATCGACTCCTGGGCTTCTTTCAGCTCATCGCGTCCTTCGGTCCGCGGGGGCTGCTGCTCTTGGGGCGGCTGAGGGTCCATCGGGGAGGGGGGCTGTTGTCCCGGCATCGGAGGCATCGGGCTGCCGGGCATTGGGGGTTGATCGCTCGGAG
>Ga0335397_10009518_pt1 | contig 12120 bp, 11 predicted proteins | sample MAT04_FD_205740 | JGI IMG/M metagenome (GOLD analysis project Ga0335397, IMG submission 205740) | Freshwater microbial communities from Lake Fryxell liftoff mats and glacier meltwater in Antarctica - MAT-04 (spades assembly) (version 2) ...
TTCTTTCATCCGCAGCGGCCAGTTGCTGTCGATGCTCATCCCCGCCCTCGCCAAGTTCTTGTCGAGGAGCAGAAACGCCGTGGTCAGGCGATCCGGACCCGTTTTCGGGAGTGGTCCGCCCAACCGGCTCAGCACGATTTGCCCGTGGATTTGAATCCGAGGATCGAAGTCGGATCTCGTGATGGAGTTGAGAACGTGATTCGTGATCCGGATGTCGTTCACTTCGAAGGCCGCGAAGAGCCGCATCAGTTCGCGGTCGGTGGCCGGTTCGCCCGTCGGGAAAGCGCGGGTGAGCGATTCCCAAATCTTTTCGGTCGGCGCCTTGCGGAAAGTGTAACCCTCGTAGGCCGTGCCGATGGCTCCCTTCGCCCCGAGGTCGCCCAAGGAAATCTGGTACTTCCGCAATACCAACAGCCGCTCGGCCGGCGTCTTGGCCTTCGCCCAATCCGCTTCGGTCACGTCGCCGGTGATCCGCACGAACGGCTTCTCGTCGAACTTCTCCCACGGGATGGGCTTCGCGTCCGGCGTCGGCTTGATGGCGCGGATGCGATAGACCACACCGCGAGTTCCCCGGCCGCCGCTGGCGACGTACAAGTCGCCCGTCGTCGGGTGTACGGCCATGCCCGTGGGTGCGAAGCCGCTCTCGCCGGTCGATTCCAAAAACGATTCCAACTTTCCGGCGAGCGTCTCGCCCGCGGGGGTCAACGGGCTGAAATAGACTTTTCCGAAGGTCCAATCGGCGAAGAAGACGCCGTCGTGGTAGGCCTTCGGGAAGGCCGTGTGGCGATAGCAAACGACGCCCGTCGGGGAGCCGCGACCGGCCGTGAGGATCGGCGTGACTACGTCCGGGAAGTCGGGCGGCTTCCGCCACGTCTGCGTGAACTGCGGGTTCAGCCAGCCGTAATGGCCATTGGGTCGCACGTGGTAAAGCCGCGTCGGTTCGAACCAAGGCAGCCCGACGCAGCGCTCGTTGTCCGAATCGAAGGTGATCGCTTGGCCGCGGGAGTTGAAGTCGAAATCGTAGGCGTTGCGGAAGCCGTCGGCCATCAGGCTCACGGCGTTGGTCTTCGCGTCGATCCGCAAGAATCCGCCCGCGACCGGGTCTTTCACCGGCGACATCGGGTCGGTGATGGTCTTCGCCGCGATCCCCGAATTGTTCCCGCACATCAGGTATAGCGACCCGTCCGGCCCGCGCTTCACGGCGTGGGCCGCATGCTCGCCATCGGCTCGGATCGCGAGGATCGTCGTCGGCTTCTCCGCGCTCGGCTTCTTCCCGGTGACACCCGCGTAGCAGTGCAAGCCGCCATCGACGACGACGTACAGGTTCTCTTTTTCCCAGAGCAGGCCCATCGCGCCGCCTTTCGGCGCCGGAATCAACTCGACGGCCCGATCCACCGTGCCATCGTTGTCGGTGTCGATCAACTGTCGGACGTACCCTTTGCCGGCCACGACGACGCGCCCCTCGGCGTCGATGTGCAGGGCGTAAATGTCGTTGGCCAACTCCGGCCCGGCGAATTGGTGAACCTCGAAACCGGGGGGCAGTTTGAAACCTCGGGCCGGCTCTGCGGCCATCGACGATGACCCAATAATGGCCAAGGAACTGGCGATCAAGAATCGCATGGGAGAAGCCTCGGGAATTTCTTTTCCAGAATTCTGCACGAAACCGGCCGCCCATTTCCACTAATAAATTGCACCACACCGATGAGGATCCGCCGATGCGACTCACTTTGCGAACCCTGCTGGCGTATTTGGATGACACCCTCGACCCGGCCCAGGCGAAGGTCATCGGGCAGAAACTCGCGGAAAGCCCGAGCGCGCGGGAACTCGTGGATCGCATTCGCAAAGTCACCCGGCGACGCGGCTTGTCCACGCCCACGAACTCCAATGAGCAAGGCAGTCCGTCCGATCCGAATACGGTCGCCGCGTACCTCAGCGATGCCTTGCACGCCGAGCAGTTGGCGGAGTTCGAAGAGACATGCCTCGCGTCTGATGTGCACCTCGCGGAAGTCGCGGCCTGCCATCAGATCCTCACGCTAGTGCTGTCGGAGCAGGTTCTCGTCCCTCCGCCGGCGGTGCGGCGCATGTACGCGCTGGCCAAGGGGCGCGAGTCGATGCCGAACCGCAAACCGGGAAACACGATCCCCGTCGGCGGATTGCCGAGCGATCCCGCCGGTGCCCTAGACGACAGCGATGCCCCGTACCTATTGGGCATGTCGGCCTATTCGCCATCGCAACCGATCGCGCTCCGGATCCTGAAGTGGTCGGCCGTCGCCGCGCTATTGCTCGGCTTCACCGTCGCGGCGTACATGGCATGGACGAGCGAGCGTCCCGCGTTCACGTCCGCCCCGACGGCGCCGTCCCAATCGACGGCGCCGACCAAGCCGAGTACCGAATCGACCAAGCCGCCGCTGACGCCGCCGACGAAACCGGTGGAACAAGTTCCGCCCGTCGAGCCGCCCGTCGAACCAGTGCCGCCCGTCGAGCCGCCGGTCGAACCGTCACCGCCGGTCGAACCGATGGCGGGCCGCATCGCCGTGGCGAAATTGGACGCGCTCGACGTACAGGTATTGGTGGCGAAGAACTCGGAGACCTCCGAGTGGTCGCGCGTCGCCGGCGGTGCGGATTTACTATCGTCGGATCGGTTGGTCTGCCTGCCGGGGTATCGCACCAAGTTGAAGTTCGACGGGGGCTCGACCGTTGAACTCGTGGGCAATCTCCCGGAGTTGCTCGGGTTCCGCGTGCTCGAAACGGCGCTGACGCTGAACATCGCACCGCACGGGTACGACGCCGACCTCACGCTCCACGTAGGCCGGGTCTACCTCAACACGAGCCGCGCGGCGGGTGCGAAAATCCGGGTGCGATTCCTCAAAGAAATTTGGGACATCACCCTACCGGATGCCAAGGCGGAGGCGGTGCTGGAACTCACGCACGAACCGACTCCGGGGACGCCACCCGAGTCGCCGCAATCGTTCGCGATCCTTTCTACAATTGCCGGATCGGTGAAGTTGCGTATCCGTCAAAAAGATTTCCCGGCGATCCCGCCGAAGCAGATCGTGCTCTGGACGAGCAAAGGACCGAAGGCCGAAGGCCCGCGTCTTCCGGATCCGAAGTTGAAAGAACCGGACGCCGCGTACTTCGACCGCTTCGCGATCTTGCCGAACGAAGCGATCGCCAAGCCGACGCGGGCCGCACTCGACAAATTCGCCAAGGGTTTGAAGGCCGGCCAACCGGTCGCCGCGAAATTGACCGAGACGCAACAAGTCGATAAAGCCTCGCTCAGCGACGAGACGGTGCTCGGCAGTCGGTTCGCGGTTTACGGCTTCGCGGCCATCGGCGAATTCTCGCGCGTCGTGGACGCGGTGAACGACCCCGAGCGCCCCTTCTGCCGGTTGACCGCGATCAAGGCCCTGCGTTCCACGCTCGCGATTTGGCCGAAGGAAGAAGAGAGTGTCCGGAAATGGGCCCAAGAGAAATTCCGCTTCGAGAAAGCCGAGGCGGAAGCGTGGGTCTTCCGCCTGCGCGGCTTGACGGTGGCCGAACGAACCGACCCGATCACTATCGACGGGATCGTCGCCGGACTCTCGGGGTCCGAGATCGCCGAACGCGAGCTCAATTTCTTCTTGATCTCGCACATCGTCGATCCGGCGTCACTGGCGAATCGGGAGTTGATGGCGTTCGACGCCGCCGGTACGGTCGATCAGCGCGCCGCCGTGACGCGGTTGTGGAAACGCCGCGCTGAAGATATCAAAACGGCCATCAAGACGATGGAAAAGTAAAAAAATCGCCATGAACGATTTGACAAGAGCAATCTCGGAGCGTATATTCACCAGTATACTTGTTAGCACTATTTGAGTGTCCCCCATGCTGATCGGGAGATTGTTGGGCCCCGAAATAGCCTGATCCCCAGAAGAACACTTGCTTGGCCGGTTTCGGCATCGGTAAGGTTTCCAAATCTTTGGCCATGGGGATGATGATTGCGAATACGGCATCTGCGGGAACTTGCGGCGGATTTGTACATTTCTTCGGAATTATTGTCCGCAGGGAAAGCGGATTCGTATTGAAGGAGTAAGCCGGATCCGCCTTTGAGGAGAGTTGCCATGGCAGACACAATGGCCGAATGGGTGAAGCATCTTTTGCCCACCAACACGCCGATGCCAGTAAAGTACGACCTCAAAACCGGAGCCGCGCTTGAGATGAAAGGCGTACCTTTCGGAGATTGGCGACCGGCGTTCGATTCCAGCCTGATCATGCACAACGGGGTGAAGAACCACACGCTGACGCTGGTTCTCAAGATCTTCTACAACCAGCTTCTAGGCCAATCCATTCCGCGGAACCTCAGCATGCATTACATTGAGGCAGGAACCCCGCCGCGGATGTACATCATGAGGCCGTGGCAGCCCGGACCGTGGGCGGAGTTCCTTCGTGGAGTGAAGCGGGAAGCCCAGAAGTGGAACAACAAGTTCTACCTGATTCCACCGGCCGGGTTCTCGATGCTCGACGTGAAGGTCGGCAGCCGCACGATTCGGCCCAATGTGTACTGCCACCTGCATCTGGAAATCATGCAGAACATGGCGAATGCCTACCATAAGATTGATGTTCTGAACCTCGATCAGCAAGACATGGCCCTTCAACTCGGCGTCCGCGAGAAGCAACTCAACAGCGGGGACAGCCGCTCGAACGCCGCGCAGTACGATTCGCTCGACACGAAGAACCGAATACAGACAACCACCACGGAAAGCGGCGCGGTCGTCGAAGCCAAGAACTACTCGACCATTGTGCACGAACTCGGACACTCCATCGGGCTTGACCATATCAGCGTCACCCATCAGGATCCCGTCTGCAGGATGGCGATCCTGCTCGACCAGATGAAGCCGGCCGGGACGACCCTCCCGGCGCTGTTCAACGGTGGGGTAAACGGCAACGCGTGTTACGGAGCCTTCGGCAAGGCCGTACGCGGCGGCAATGTGATGGGCGGGGGCACGGCCTTCGACGAATCGAACGCCGCTCCCTGGGCCCAGCGGTTGGCGCTACACACCAATACCAAGCCCGAGGCATGGACCGTCTCGATGAGGCCGGTCGATCCCAAGCCCGTGTGAATAAGGCAACCGAATAGGTCCAGCGACCCGCGCTCGCCTTCGACTCGCGACATCGCGGGATACCGCTATCGTCTCTCCATGTTCGACGATCTCGTTATCTACCTGATCCTGACGTTCTCGGCTTTCCTGGCCGGGGTCATGAATTCCATCGCGGGCGGGGGCACCCTTCTTACGTTTCCGGCGCCGATGGCCGTGGTCGCGCCAAGCAGCGCCAACGGTACCAGTACGATCGCGCTCATGCCCGGCTCGTTGCTTGTAGTCCTCGGCATGTTGCTTCAGTCCTTCGGCTCGTTGAACCGGGCCATATCGGTAGCTGTTTTGCAAATAGTGCGGACTCGACAAAGGCATGCCAGAAGTGCCGGTGACGCAGCTGAGTGTCATCGGGCTCAGCAAAAGGATCACCAGCAGAAGTCTCTTCGAATGCAGCGTCATGGGGAACTCCTGTCCGGGGGGGCCGAACTGGGCGTAGGTTAGTGGCTTCGGCGAAATCCCCCGCAAGGCCAACCGTCCATGACACGAATCCGGGGCCGTCTGGCCCCTTCCCCGACCGGTTCGCAGCACGTCGGCAACGCTCGGACTTATCTCTTGGCTTGGCTCTCGGCCCGCTCGCAGGGCGGCGAAATGGTGCTGCGGATGGAAGATATCGACGTCTGGCGGAACAAGCCGGATGCGGCGGCGCAGGCGCTCGACGACTTGCGCTGGCTCGGGTTGGACTGGGACGGCGAAGCCGTGGTGCAATCGGCGCGGTTGCCGGAACACGAAGCCGCACTCGCGGAACTGCAGCGATTGGAATTGGTCTACCCCTGCACCTGCAGCCGGAACGACATTGCGAGCGCGGCGAGTGCCCCGCACGCCGAGCACGAAGGGCCCACTTACCCCGGAACCTGCGCGCATCGCAAAGTCGCCGATGCGGCGAAGCTGGATCGGCCCTTCGCATGGCGGTTCCGGGCGACGCACACGCCGGCGTACTTCGATCTGTTCCAAGGCTTGGTCGAACTCGATTTGCAAACGCTCGGGGGCGATTTCGTCGTCTGGCGCTCGGCGAAGGTGCCCGCGTATCAGTTGGCCGTTGTCGTCGACGATGCGGCCGCGGGAATCACAGAAGTCGTCCGCGGCGGCGATCTGGTTCCCTCGACCCCGCGGCAATTGCTGATCTACGATGCGCTCGGGCTGACTCCGCCGCGCTTCGCCCACGTGCCGCTCGTCGTCGGGGTGAACGGCCAACGGCTCGCCAAGCGCCACGGTGACACCCGGTTGTCATCGCTCCGCGACGCCGGGGTGAAACCGGAAGCGCTGCTGGGATTGTTGGCGTGGAGCTGCGGCTGGTTGCCGGAGTCGGAATCGATCACCGCGAAGGAATTGCTTCCGCTGTTCCGGTGGGACTCGATTCCAAAGGAGCCATTCACCTTGCGGCCGGAATTGTTGCGACAAATCGGTTTTCCACTGCCAATATCGGAGAGTTCTTGACGCGGTCCCGCGACGGAATACTATCATGTGTGTAGAGCCTCGACTCGAATCCGAGGCTCCTTGTTGCCCGGCCTTGTGAAAAAGTTCACACAGTCGCCACCGAAGGATCGAAAGGCCGCGTTTATGGCTTCGCCCGATCTCGTACTGACGCCTTCGGGCCTCGAACCAGCGTTCGACCTCAGCTCGTATTACGCGATTCTGATCTACGCCCTCGCGGTGGTGTTGCTCGCTGTCGCCACCCTGGTCGCCACGCACACACCGATTTTGAAGCCGTGGAAGCCGACGAAAGTGAAGAACATGCCGTACGAATCGGGGATGGACCCGATCGGCACGGCCCAGATACAGTTCGATATTCGGTTTCACCTGATCGCCATTTTGTTTCTCGTCTTCGATGTGGAATTGCTGTTCCTGTATCCGTGGGCGGTGATTGCCTACGGCGAAGGTGGCGACACGGCGTGGAAAGCGACCTTCGGCACGCTGGTCTTCTCGGAAATCCTGATCTTCTTAGCGACGCTCACCATCGCTTATGTCTACGCCTGGCGCAAGGGAGTCTTCCAATGGCGCTGAAGCTCGACGACAATATCTTCGTCAGCAAGCTCGACTTCCTGGCGAACTGGGTTCGCAAGAACAGCCTCTGGCCGATGCCCTTCGCCACGGCCTGCTGCGGCATCGAACTCATGGCCTCGGCCAGTTCGCGATACGACCTCGCCCGCTTCGGCAGCGAAGCGATGCGCTTCACCCCGCGCCAGTGCGACGTGATGATCGTAGCCGGGCGAGTCGCGATGAAAATGGTTCCCGTAATGCAGCGGATCTGGCTGCAAATGCCAGAACCGAAGTGGTGCATCAGCATGGGGGCTTGTGCCAGCAGCGGCGGGGTCTTCGATACCTACTCGGTGGTGCAAGGGATCGACCGCTTCATTCCGGTGGACGTTTACGTTCCCGGTTGCCCGCCGCGACCGGAGCAGGTCATCCGGGCCGTGCTCGATCTCCAAGAAAAGATCATGAAGGGCGGCACCATCGACGGCCGGGAGTTCGCCAAACGGACGGCGTACGAAGGCCCGGGTGACCGCTTGGGCGAATTGGATCCGTCCGAAGTGGTGATCGCCCCGGGGAATTTTGCCACGGGCAAGCGCTTGCGGGGGTTACCACTTGTCAACTGAACACACCACGGCCATTGACGCCAAATTCGGGGCCGGCTCGGCTACCCCGACGGAGTTCCGCGATAACAAACGGCTGACCGTGCCGGTGGAGAAAATCTACGGCGTGCTGGCGTTCCTGCAAACGCACCGCGGGTTCGACATGCTCTGCGATCTCGCGGGGATCGACTACCTCGGCTACGCCGACGCCACGGATCGCTACGGCATCGTCTACGCCCTCACGAACACGACCACCGGCGAACGGCTCTTCGTGAAAACCTTCGTCAACGACCCCGACCCGGAAGTGCCGAGCGTCGTCGATCTGTGGGAAGGGGCCAACTGGATGGAGCGCGAACTGTTCGACATGTTCGGCGTGAAGTTCATCGGCCACCCCGACCTGCGGCGGATTTTGCTCCCTGACGAGTTCACGAGCTTCCCGCTTCGCAAAGATTACCCGTTGCGCGGCTACGGTGAGCGCCATAACTTCCCGACCGTGACGCGAGCGGAGAGCTGAAATGCCTTTGGAAGCGGTCGCCTCGGTCGACGAAACGGGAACCGACAAAGAGTTCCTCTACACGCTCAATTTCGGGCCGCAGCACCCCGCCACGCACACGACCTTGCGTTTGATCCTCACGCTCGACGGCGAAACCATCGTGAAGGCGGTGCCTGACATCGGCTACCTGCATTCGGGGTTCGAGAAGCTCGGCGAAGATTTGGATTTCAATCAATACGTCACCATCGTCGACCGGATGAATTACATTTCGCCGGTGGCGAATGAAATCGCTTGGCACCACACCATCGAAAAACTGATGGGGTTGGAAATCACGCCGCGCTGCAAATACATTCGCACGATTCTCGCGGAACTCGCCCGCATTAGTGACCACTTGCTTTGCGTCGGCGCCGTCGCGCTCGACCTCGGCGGATTGACGGCGTTTCTTTATGCATTCAACGAGCGCGAGCGGATCTACGACATCATCGAGAACGCTTCGGGCCAACGCTTCCACCCGAGTTACACACGCGTCGGCGGATTGCTGAGCGATGTCAATGATCTGTTCGTGAGCCAAGTGCGGGCGTTCGTCAAGTCGTTCCCCAAGGCCCACGGCGATGTCTGTCGGTTATTGAACAAGAATAAAATCTTCATCGACCGCACGCATGGTGTCGGCACCCTCACCCGCGAAGAAGCGATCAATCGGAGTTGCACCGGCCCGGTTGCCCGAGCTTCCGGAGTCGCCCGCGATCTGCGGAAAGACGAACCCTATCTCGCCTACCCCGATTTGCAATCGTCGTTCAAGATCGTCTGCAGCAACGAGGGAGATTGCCTCGCCCGCTACCTCGTCCGCATGGGAGAGATGCTCGAATCGGCGAACATCATCGCCGCGGCCATCGAGAACTTGCCGAGCGGCCCGGTGAATATTGGCACTGACAGCAAAGTGGTGATCCCGGATAAATCGGCGACCTACCGCAGCATCGAAGGGTTGATCCAACACTTCGAATTGTTCATGTGGAACCGCCGGTTCGAAACGCCGGTGAACGAACTCTACGGGGCGAACGAAACGGCCAACGGCGAACTCGGCTTTTACGTGGTCAGCGACGGCAGCGCCAAAGCCTGGCGGGCCCGCACCCGGCCGCCGTCGTTCATCCACTTCGCGCTCTTCCCGCACCTAATCGAAGGGCACCAGATTTCGGATGTGCCGGCGGTGCTTGGAAGTTTGAATATCATCGCCGCGGAGTTGGACCGATGAGTGCCCTAACTGAAGATCTTAAGAACCGAATCAAAGCCTATCTGCCGCGCTACCCGCGCAAGCAGGCGGTCGTGCTGCCTGCGCTGCATTTGGTTCACGACGAAATGCGCACAGTCTCGAACGAGGCCATCGTCGAGATCGCGGAGATTTTGGAACTGCATCCGTCCGAAGTCCACGATACGATGACCTTCTACGAGTTCTTCAAAACCGACGGCGACAAGCTCGGCCAAACACGATTCTGGGTCTGCCGAGGGCTCGCCTGCATGCTCCGCGGCGGCTACGAACTGCTCGAACACTGCGAACACAAACTCGGCGTGAAGTGTGGCGAAACGACCACCGACGGACGGATCACGCTCGAATTCGCGGAGTGCATCGGCGCCTGCGATGGTGCCCCGGCCTGCTTGAGGGACGACGTGCATGTGATGAATGTGACGACCGACAAAGCGGATGCATTGCTGCAGCAGTTGCAATTGTTGAACTGACAACTGATATCTAACAACCGATGTCTTTTTTATTCAGTAATCAGTGCTCAGCATTCAGATGATAGTATCCAGGATGATCTTGTATGGCCTTCGAACCAACACTACTGGCCCGCACCTCCAAGCCCAACAGCGGGAAGCTGGACGGGTACCGGGCTGATGGCGGCTACGCCGTCTTTGAGAAGACCCTCAAAGACAAGCAACCGCTCGACGTCACCACGCAAGTGAAGGACTCCGGCCTGCGCGGTCGCGGCGGGGCGGGGTTCCCCACGGGGTTGAAATGGACGTTCCTGCCGAAGGATCACCCAGGGCCGATTTACCTCTGCATCAATGCCGATGAATCGGAACCGTGCACTTACAACAATCGCATCTTGATGGAGAAGGATCCGCACCAAGTGCTCGAAGGGATCATGTTGTCGAGCTACGCGATCCGTTCGCAGTGCGCCTATTACTACATTCGCTATGAATACGGGGATGCGTATCGATCGACGCAAGCTGCCATCGACGAATGCTACGCCGCCGGATTGCTCGGCAAGAATATCCTCGGTAGCGGATTCAACCTCGACATCTATATGCACCGCGGGGCCGGGGCGTACATCTGCGGTGAGGAAACAGGACTTATCGAATCGCTGGAAGGTAAGCGCGCTTGGCCGCGGATCAAACCCCCCTTCCCGGCCATCGAAGGGGCTTTCCGCAAACCGACCATCGTCAACAACGTCGAAACCATGGCTTGCGTCACGCAGATTCTGCGCCGCGGGAACGACTGGTTCAAATCCCTCGGCGTCCCGCCCGACCCGAAGAATCCGCGCGATGCCGGGAGCTACGGGCCGAAGCTCTACACGATCGCCGGGCATGTGAACGACCCGAAGTGCGTTGAACTGCCGATGGGCGTGACGATTCGCGAGCTCGTCGAGAAGCACGGCGGCGGCGTCTGGAAGGGTCGCAAAGCGAAGTCGGTGAACCCCGGTGGCCTCAGCATGGGCTTCGCCGATTGCAACCTTCCCCTCAAGGGCGAAGACGGCAAGACCGAGTACGACATCCCGCTGGATTTCAACGGGCCGGGCAAGATCGGCTGCCTCGGGTTGGGCACCGCGGCCATCACCGTCATCGACGACCAGACGAGCATGGTCGATGTGCTCCACAACGTCTGCCAGTTCTTCAGTCACGAGAGCTGCGGCCAGTGCACCCCCTGCCGCGAGGGCACGGGCTGGATGCTCAAAATCACGGATCGCCTCCGCCGCGGCCAAGGCCGACGTGAAGATCTCGACGTACTCGTGGATGTCGCCGACCGCATCGGTATCATGCCGGGGACGACCATCTGCGGTTTGGCGGACGGGGCCGGTTGGCCGGTGAAAACCGCCATCCGCAAGTTCCGCCGCGAGTTCGAAGACGCGATCCAAAGCGGTTCGAAGAGCACGTACGCGAAGTCGCTGCAATTGGCCGGGGCCCACTAACCGGAGGGGAGGACGACCATGCGAATCTTGTCGGCGTTCTTGATTTCCGCCACCGCTCTTCTCGCGTTGGCCTGCGGCAACCCGGTCGGGAAAGTGCGCGAAGCGGCGGAGCGTCAAAAGCAGCAGAACGACCTCAAGCAGTTGGGGCTGGCCTTCAACAACTTCAACGACACGAAGATGCGGACACCGAGGGATTTGGACGAGCTGGAGAAGGCCGGGTTCCTCAATGGCCCGGATGTCGCCGCGCAAATTCGGGCCGGCACGCTCCAAGTGATTTGGGGATTCGATATGGCGAAATCGACGAACCTCGTCATCGCCCATCGGGCGACGAACAATATGGTCATCGTGCTCAAAGGCGACGGGACGGTGACCGCGGAAACGCAAGCGAGTTTCGCGTCCATGGCCAAAGCCGTCATGCTCCCCCCGAAAAAGACCGATGCCGAAGATCCGCCCGTGAAAGATCCACCCCGGGGCAAACGATGAAACGCCTCCTGCTGATCGCTGTCATCGCGGCGTCAGTCGGTTGCCGGAAGGCGCCGAAGACGGCCGAAACGCAAGCGCCGGTCGATCCGCGTAACACGAACTATCAACCGGGTGCGGGCGCTCTGATCAACTCGGCGCGGGCCGGTAAGCGAGCCGCAGCCACGAATGACTTCGCGAATTTGAAAGTGTTCATCTTCGATTTTGAGCTCAATAACAATCGCATGCCCACAAAAGAAGAACTCCGGGGCGATGTGAAAAACGCC
>Ga0335397_10009526_pt1 | contig 12105 bp, 10 predicted proteins | sample MAT04_FD_205740 | JGI IMG/M metagenome (GOLD analysis project Ga0335397, IMG submission 205740) | Freshwater microbial communities from Lake Fryxell liftoff mats and glacier meltwater in Antarctica - MAT-04 (spades assembly) (version 2) ...
TTCTGCACCCGATTGGGTTAGCGAACCGCCGTACAATCCTAGACAATTGGCAGTCTTTCAAGCATTCGAGGCACACAAAGCGGCCAGGAAATCAGGAGGTTTCGCTAAGTTTCGCACCTACAGAGATGTCTCTCAGACTATTCGGTTTCAGGTATCAAATTGGCAGGCAAAAACTTTCTATCCCCAAGCAACCAAAGGTTTGAACTTCAAGGCTTCTGAAGCGATTATCGAAGTAATGCAACACGAGCCAACGCTTAGCCTAATTAACGGTCAATGGTTCATTAGTTATGCTATTAATCAGGTAAAGTCTCAGTCATTAGAATCGAGTTTGGTTATAGCACTTGACCCCGGCGTTCGTACCTTTATGACTGGTTTTGATGGTCAAGATGTACTAGAAATTGGCAAGTATGATATCGGTCGCATCTACCGATTAGCAAGGCATCTAGACAAAGTGATGAGTCGTATTGGGCAAAGTAAAGGCAATTGCTTTGAGCGACTTCGCTATCGCCTAAGAAAAGGTGCAGCCAAAATCAGAATCAAGATTAAAAACCTAGTCTCTGATCTGCACAAAAAGACAGCAAAATATTTGTGTGATCAGTACAAAGTAATCTTTCTGCCTACTTTTGAGACTCAACAAATGGTCAAGAAAGGAAAGCGTCGCTTGGCTACCAAGACAGCAAGAGCGATGGTTACTTTGAGTCATTACAAGTTTAAACAAACGTTGAAGCATCAAGCAGCCAAACATGGTTGTATCGTAGTAGACGTGACAGAAGAGTACACAAGCAAAACTTGCTCGAAGTGTGGACATATCCACAAAAAGTTAGGAGGCAACAAGCGTTTTACTTGCCCCTCCTGTGGTCACAAATTAGACCGCGACTTAAATGGCGCTTTCAATATTTTATTGAAAGCTTTGAGAGATACCTCCCAAACCGGAATCCTGACCGATTATCAGGTTTTGCCATACACAGCAACCCCGGATTGCCGGGAATTGCCGGGTTAAATGTATCTGGAGTGTCAGTCGATCGCCCGCTCGAAAAAATTTGTTTGTTTCCAGGCAGAGCTCTTGTGTTGCATCAATTCCCAAAATCTTCCTTTCTTTGGAAGCACCATCGAGGATAAGCAAGTTATAATTTGTTGCGGAAGCGCACAGAGATTTTTTTATGAGTAAACCCCCAGTTCATGCTTTTTTTGTAGGCAGAGCAGTTGCTGAAGCACTATACGAGCAATTAGAAAGCGCAGCAACGAACGCTTTTTCTCAACTCGGTAAATTTGACGCGGAACAAAGAGAACGCCTGCGCCAGTTTACCGATCGAGTTGTGGAACGCGCTAATCGATCGGCCGATGAGGCGATGCAAACCAGAACCGGTACTGCAAGCACCAGCACTACCATTCAAAACATCCATCCTGCTGATCTGCAAGTGACTATTGACGAACTGCGCGCCGAAGTTGCTTTGGTGCGATCGCAATTACAGCGCTACCGCACCAGTTTGCCTTAAAAAAGGGCGATCGAACTACTATTGACCACCACGCGAGCGCAAGACAACGCGCTCCTGCGCTCCAACCTGCCATCAAAGCAACAACATAAAATAAGCAATTTGGGAACCCAAGTGTCTGCTCTCCTTAATGACTCTGTTAATCGCCAGCGCCCCCCCAAGCGCACTGGCGAGGCCGATGAGCCAAAAACTGCTGGTAAATCCTACAAAAGTAAAGCTTATCGCTGGAATCGCGAAAAATACTCCCGGAAGCGCCGCTTCTTCGACATTTGGGCCTTTGTCCTGCTCTGGCTGGCTTCGCTGTGGCTCGACAGCAAAAATTGGAGCTACTGGGGAGGCGTAACTGAAGAAAAGAAAGTTTCCAGACGCCGCTTTCAAGCTATCTGGGTTCGAGAAACACTCTTGGATTTAGGCCCGACTTTCATTAAAGTTGGACAATTATTTTCCACCCGCGCCGATTTGTTCCCCGCAGAGTTTGTCGAAGAACTTTCTAAGCTGCAAGACAAAGTGCCTGCTTTCAGCTACGAACAGTTAGAGGTAATTGTCGAGCAAGATTTGGGCAAGACAGTTCAAGAACTCTACCACAGCTTTGACCCGGTTCCTCTGGCTGCTGCCAGTCTGGGTCAGGTACACAAAGCTCAACTTCACTCTGGCCAGGAAGTTGTAGTCAAGGTGCAGCGGCCTGGACTGCGGAAGCTGTTTGAAATAGATTTGCAAATTCTTAAGGGAATTGCTCGTTACTTTCAAAATCATCCTAAGTGGGGCCAAGGCCGAGATTGGATGGGAATTTATGAGGAATGCTGTCGCATTCTCTGGCTGGAAATTGACTACCTCCATGAAGGCCGCAATGCTGATACTTTTCGCCGCAATTTTAGCAACTGCGACTGGGTGCTGGTGCCGCGGGTTTATTGGCGGTACGCCGCTCCCCGAGTGCTGACTTTGGAATACCTGCCGGGGATTAAAATCAGCCACTACGAAGCTCTCGAAGCTGCAGGTATCGATCGTAAATTAATCGCTCAGTTGGGCGCGAAAGCTTATTTGCGACAGTTGCTCAATGATGGCTTTTTCCACGCTGACCCACACCCAGGCAATATCGCTGTTAGTGCTGACGGAGTTCTGATTTTCTACGATTTTGGCATGATGGGGCAAATCCAGTCGAACGTCCGCGAAGGACTGATGGAGACTCTCTACGGCATTGCTTCCAAGGATGGACAGCGGATTATGGATTCTCTGATCAATTTGGGCGCTTTGGTTCCTACGGGTGATATGAGTCCGGTGCGCCGATCGATCCAATATATGCTTGATAACTTCATGGACAAGCCTTTTGAAAATCAGTCCGTGAGCGCGATTACTGACGACCTTTACGATATTGCCTACAACCAACCTTTTCGGTTCCCAGCTACCTTTACTTTTGTAATGCGAGCTTTTTCTACCATCGAAGGGGTAGGCAGGGGTTTAGATCCAGAGTTCAACTTTATGGAGGTGGCACAGCCTTTTGCCATGCAGCTTATGACTAATGGAAATGGTTCTGATGCAAGTAGCAGCATTTTTAACGAAATCGGCCGTCAGGCGGCTCAGGTGAGCTCGACTGCTTTGGGCTTGCCCCGCCGGATTGAGGAGACTATTGATAAGCTAGAACAGGGAGATTTACGGATTCGCGTCCGTTCTGCCGAAACAGAGCGATTGCTCCGCCGCATGACCAGCGTTCAAATGAGCACGAATTATACTCTGATGATGAGTGCTTTTACTTTGTCGGCGACAATTTTGTTTGTCAGCAATCAAGTTTGGCCGGCTGTCGCTGTGGCTGTGCTTGCTGCTGGTACGGGGTTGGCTCTGCTGCGTTTGTTCAAGCGGATCGATCGCGCCGATAGAATGTCATAGGGCGCAATTTGAAATCGGAACTTTCTGGTTTGAGATTTCTCGCCAGCCAAAACTTAGCCTCGGATGTTAAGTTTTGGCTGAAATATTTCTAAAATTTACAGCACTTAGGAATGAAAATTTAATAACTTAAGCGATTTCTCGTTTTCTCGTTACTTTCGCTCTGCCTGGTAATGCAGATAGGCGAGGAAGAGCCGACTTCGATCTCGCAACTTACAGGAGAGAAGACTGTAGGAGGTGCTTAATTTATTAAATTTTCGATCCTTAGCTGCTTTGACGCTAAAAATACCGTTGCTTCCTCGGTTTCTCGCCAGCCCATCCTCTGATTTTTTGCCAAAATCCAGTTGTTTTTGGCAGGCGCTGCTTCAGGCAGCTTGATTTACCGGAAAATTTAAGACGCGATTAGCACTAGACGATCTACAATATGAGATCAAGGAAGTGCATTTTTTTCAAAACGGGCGATCGCGGGCAGCAGCAATTTTAAGTTTCGTTCGCGATTTAAGTTCTGTCAAAAAAAACTGCACCAGTTAAATCAAGCTTTTAATTTCGATGAGTCCATTCACCAATCTATGAAACGCTCTTTCGCAGGTAAGACAGACACAGGGCTAGTTCGTTCCGTAAATCAGGATTCGTACTACATAGATCCTGACGGGCGATTTTTCATAGTTGCAGACGGAATGGGAGGACACGCCGGAGGCCAAGAAGCCAGCCGGATAGCGACTGGGGCCATTCAATCTTATTTGCTCGAACATTGGGAAGGCCCAGAGGATTCTGTGCAGTTGTTGGAAAAGGCTTTTTTAATCGCCAATCAAGCAATTTTGACGGATCAGCTAGAACATCCCGAACGTGGTGATATGGGGACTACGGCTGTGGTTCTGATCTTTAGGGATGAGGGCAGGCCTTGGTGCGCTAATATCGGGGACTCTCGCTTGTACCGGCTGCACGGGCCTCACTTGGAGCAGATTACTGAAGACCAGACTTGGGTGGCTCAGGCTGTCAAAAGAAAGGCTTTGACTCCGGATCAGGCTCGCCAACATCCTTGGCGTCACGTTTTGTCCCAGTGTTTGGGCCGCGATGATTTGCACGAGATAGATATTCTGCCGGTGGATGTAAAGCCGGGGGATCGCTTGCTGCTTTGCAGTGACGGCTTGACTGAGGAGCTTTCCGATCCTTTGATAGCTTCGCCTCTGAAGTCGATTCGCGCCGGCGATGGTGCTGCAACTGCTTTGATTGAAGCAGCTAAGGATAAAGGGGGACGCGATAATATTACTGTGGTGATCGTGACGATCGACCTCAAATAATATCCGATCGCCCTTGCACACCTAAAAATCCCCAAATCTCCCAATCAAACAATCTCCCAATCAAACAATCTCCCAATCAAACAATCTCCCAATCAAACAATCTAAAATCTAAAATCTAAAATCTAAAATCTAAAATCGAATGGTTCGCGTTATCGGTTTGATCAGCGGCACATCGGTGGATGGCATTGATGCTGCTTTGGTGGATGTGGTCGGTTCCCAAACAGACTTACAAGTAATGTTGGTAGCAGGTCAGACTTTCCCTTATCCTGCTCATTTGCGATCGCAAATTCTCTCGGTTTGCAGCGGCTCAGCTTTGTCAATGGCTGAACTCGCCAAATTAGATGATGCCATCGCCCAAGAATTTGCCAGCGCGGCCTTGACAATTCAAGCAGAATATGATAAAGCCGAATTAATCGGCTCTCACGGTCAAACCGTCTACCACCGACCCCCAGGGAATACCGAAAAGAGCAGTGTTTCTGCTGCACACACCCCCGGCTCAGACATGGGTTACAGCTTGCAACTCGGGCGGGGCGCGTTAATTGCCGAATTGACAGGCATTACTACTGTGAGCAATTTTCGATCGGCAGACATTGCAGCAGGAGGTCAAGGAGCACCCTTAGTCCCCATAGTTGATGCCTGCCTGCTGGCAGAACCCAACCGCAGTCTCTGCATCCAAAATTTGGGGGGAATTGGCAATGTTGCCTATCTCCCAGCCAGGGAAAAGAGGGAAAACAACAACGAGTCGGAAATTGCCTATCTGGGAGATGGCATCTTGGGTTGGGATACAGGGCCGGCAAATTCGCTGTTAGATTTGGCAGCGGTACACTTCTCTGGCGGCTCTTTGACGATCGACTCCGGTGGAGAGTGGGCGGCAAGCGGCACTCCCTGTCAAGCTTTAGTCGAGGATTGGCTGCAGCAAGATTTTTTCGTCCAAGCACCGCCCAAATCTACAGGGCGAGAGTTATTTGGTGTAGACTATTTTAACTGTTGTTTGCTAGAGGCATCCGCTTACAATCTCAGTCCTGCTGATGTGCTAGCTACTTTGACAGAACTGACTGTGGCTTCGATCGTTCGCAGTTACCAAACTTTTTTGCCGCAGATGCCCGATCGAGTTTTACTGTGCGGGGGCGGTAGCCACAATCTCTACTTAAAACGCCGATTGCAATCTCAATTGCATCCAGTCCAAGTGTTGACTACTTCTGAGGCAGGCTTGAGTGTAGATTTTAAAGAGGCGATCGCTTTCGCGGTTTTAGCCGCATGGCGGGTTCGGGGCATTCCCGGCAATCTGCCTCAAGTGACTGGTGCCCGGGCACCGGTACTTTTAGGGGAAATTAACTCTTGTTGGCACGGTTGGGCGTGATAGCATATAGTCTGAGGGACAACGGCTGTGCGTTGTTGCACCAGTATTGTAGCCAGCAGGAAAAGCATAGGAACAGCACTGTGGCTCACACGTTTTTAATGGAATCTGGCCAATGGACGCTCGAAGGAAGTTGGATTGAGCGCAATGGCGTGCCAATTACGGTTAAGGGCAAAACTTTAGTGAGCTGGAACCGAACAGATTGGTTCAATATGGTGACGAAGCTCATTTTTCCTGGAGGCGATCGTGAAGAGATTATTTTGAATTACCGAGGACACCTCAACAGCGATGAACGGCAGTACACTTTTGTACTCCAACACAGCGAACTCGGCCGCGTCGAGGGCGAAGGTTGGATTGCTCCCCAGTCGATCGTCCAGCGTTACTGGGTACTGGGAGACGAACGCCAGCGGCGGACGGGTTTTGATACCCTTCACCGCGTTGATGACAATCGCTACTATCAATCTAGCGGCCTCATGTCTGGTCATTATTTGACCAGTACGATGGAGGCGACTCTGGAACGTCAGCCGGAATAACTCTCGATCGAAAAATTGGGTCTAAAACCCCGTCCTTTGAGGACGGCTTTTTGCTAGACTGTCTAAAAAGTCGGGATAGGGCATTGCCACGACTCGCCTGTGGAGAGCGAGGGAGAGTCAGACTACCGTTCGGTAGCATCATCCAAGGTCGTTTCAACAATCACCGCACATGAAAAGGCGGTGAGTATGTCAAAGACTCAACAGTTACGAGTTCGAGGGTTTGATTTAAAAATTCAAGGTCTTGCTAGTCGGAAGTCGCGCTCAAATGTCCGACTAGCACCATTGTTGTCAAACCTCATCCGCTGCAACTACAGACAAATATATTTAATTGGCTAAATTTTTGAAGGGGTTAAAAAATTAACGCTTGATTATTAACCATCAACTTTTCTAGTCCAAACGCAATAAATTATTTTTGCGCTATCCTGTAATGTCGATCGACAGATTGCTCGGATCGACTCCCCAAATTGATGGGAATCAAAAAATCAACAGTGAAATTTGCCCGATCGACCGTGAGTCCGTGCAGATACTTTCTACATAGGCTCGGTTTCTACATTCTGCTCAAAGAGTGACGCCCCATCACCCCCAACTCCTTTCCATCTGAGGAAACAGAGTAAGAGACGGAGGTCGCCTACTGCGACTGTGCTACTCAACACCAGGGTTAGGTTCTAAACCCCAATGGTGTTTGAGAAAATGACGGTACATAGTTTCCCGCAACATCATTTGCTCGTAAAGCTTGACCAAAAACTCCTGAGCTTGTTCGCGACTCATGTCACTTACCTGTGTTTTGAAGGAACAAAGGCTAAATTGTTGCTCTAAAGACAATTCTGCTGGCTGGCTCATGGCTAAAGGCTCCTCTGTAAGTAAAGGTGACTTGAAAGTAAAAACCTGGATAGACCCAATTTGTAACTTTTTCAGCGATCGACCGTTGGTTTCAGGATGCCCTCCGGGCTCATCTCGCTTTAGTATATATTACAAAAGGTAACAATAGTTTGACAAAATTACCATCTATCCCAGGAAATAACTTAGCAATAGAGAACGCGAAATTTCTGCAAAAGTTCCTTCTGCAGGCATATACAACTCTATCTACTTACCAAGAGAAAAAAGGCTCAGTACGAACCAAAATAATTGAAGCGCTTTATACCAAATCGGGCGCAGCTTCTCTCTGGGAGATGGCGAGAGAGGGGGAGAGTGGGAGAGGGGGAGAGGGGGAGAGTGGGAGAGTGGGAGAGTGGGAGAGTGGGAGAGGGGGAGAATTTCTATTTATAGCCCAATACGGTTTACTTAAGGTTTGTTTGTCATTGCGCTTCGGGAAAGCAATCGCAGCGTCTGTTTGTCACATCGTTTTTCTCCGTGGACTGTCTTAAATGAACCGTATTGATTTATAGCCTTTCTCAAAAAGGTGAGGAGTTGAGATTTGAGATTTTAGATACTTTGGCAACGCCGGCGTACAAGTTTTAGAGTTGAGATTGAGGGATTGAGGGATTGAGGGATTGAGGGATCGATACCTCATCGAGAGTGAGAACTGCTATATCTCTTTTTTCTTCTTCGTTCTTTTTACCCGCTCGCGAAGCCGTTATAGCCCTCTTCCTTCTTCTTTCTTCCCTCTTCCTGATGACCAATGACCAATGACCAATGACCAATGACCAATGACCAATGACCAATGACCAATGACCAATGACCAATGACCAATGACCAATGACTAATGACTAATGACCAATGACCAATGACCAATGACCAATGACCAATGACTAATGACTAATTCGAGGGCCCGACATTCTGCGGTGGAGCGGCCGCTCCAGGGCTGGAATTGGGAGCAGTGGGTGCAGGCGAAACAGGAGCAATTCCCCGATCTGCTCCAGAGTCGCTAGGCTGCTGTGGAGCTGGCAGAGGGGATTGAAACTGATTGGGATTGAACTGCTGCTGTGGAGCTGGCAGAGGGGATTGAAACTGATTGGGATTGAACTGCTGCTGCCCCGGAGCCACAGGAGAGGGCAGCGGTTGACCGATATTGCCCGAAGGTGCCGCAGGAATGCCAGAATTGGGAAACGACGGATTTGGCTGCGGGGAAGCAGCCGAACTAGGAAGAGTGGCCAGGGCAACTCGATCGCCCCCTACCTCTCGCAATTTGTCTAAAACCTCTACCACTTTGGCGTATCTAGCATTTTGAGGGGCATACAAAACCGTCAATCCCGTAGGATTTGTGGTGTGGAAACTCTTTAAAACTCGATCGAGCTGTTGGTAATTAACAGGCAATTGGTCGATATAAGTTTGCCCCAAATCGTCAATGCTGACAATCAGCATCTCTCGCATCTGCGTTTGTCCCGTCTTCGCCTTCGGCAAATCGACATTAATCGCTTGCTGGCGAGTTAGTTGCAAAGCCGCCAGCAGAAAAAACGTCAAAATGCAAAATATCACATCAATTAAAGGCACCAGTTCAATCCGAGCCTCTTCAGCAGGAGTATCTAAGTTAATCTTCATTAGTTCTCCATCGTTCTAATTATTAGAAAGTGTATCTTCAGTATGATCGGAACCTTTCAATTTTGGCTCCCGCTTCCGTTCTCCCGATTCTTTAGAATTGAGAGAACGCCTGTTCAAACCATCGGAACCAAAGGAAGAATTGTTGTGTTCTGTATCAGGCGATCGACCTTTAGCATTAGCCACCGGCCAGTATTGCCTGTAAAGCAATTCCATTTCATTTCCGGCTCGGCGAAATATTTTTGCCTGGTTGAACAAAAAAGCTTGAAATATCCGATAAAACACCAAGGTAAAAATTGCTACTACCATCCCAGAAGCAGTAGTGATCAGCGCCTCGCCAATCCCCAAAGTCACGCCACTGGTGGCCGCCGTACCGATGTCGCCCAGACGGATGGAACTGAGCGAGTTAATCAAGCCCAAAACTGTTCCCAGCAAGCCCAGCAAAGGAGCTATAGCGATCGTAGCTTCTAAGATTTTGTCGCCGCGGCGCATCGAAGCCAACTCTTCATCGGCTGCGGCTTCGAGTGCGAGTCGAAATAAGTCTGGTTCAGGATTGTACAGGCGCAGGGGTGCAGAGAGAAATCGCCCGATCGGCTGTCGGTTAGCTTGTCTGGCCATCTCGTTAGCCGCCCCCCAATCGCTGCGGGCCGCTTCAAGAATGCGGTTAACTATCTGCTTTTCTTTGCTCAGGAGGCTCGCCCAGAACCACAAGCGTTCGATAATTGTACTCAAAGATAGAATCGATAACACCAACATGGGCCACATGGCGGGGCCGCCTTTTTGAAACAGTTCTTGAATATTCACAATATTGTTGCTCCTGCAGTACCCGCTAATTTTTGCTTCTGTTCTAATTTTTTTAACAAATTCTCGGCCATTTAATTTTAGCTATTAATGTACTCAGGGACTTACCCACTCGCGATTAAAGAAACCGGGTTTTGGTACCGAGGTGTTGGGCCGCAAAGAAGTATCTGATCTCGTGTCCGGTCGATCGACCCATCTCACGATTGGTTCGCGCGTGCGGACTAAAGTCCGCACGCGCGAACGGTTTTTGCTATGGTAGTCGATCGCCCGTGATATTACTCTATAAAATCGGGTTGCTGGGTAAGTCTTGGTAATATTTGGGGCTTTTTTAGTGGGCGACGAGGGGGCGGCTACCTCCTCAGAATTCCTCTAAATCTTCTTGACACATATCTTGCAGCGACTGGTGTTGCAGGCGGCGCGAAGAGCGGCGATATTTTTTAGTTTGCAGTTTCGGTTCGTACTGCTGCGTACCATCCGACTTGGTTTGCTGCTTTAAACTCGATTCGGCGCTGCTGGAGTTTTGCAGAGCTTGTTGGCGGACGATCGCCTCTTCGAGAAAATTCAAGTAATATTGGTAGCGTTCCCAAGATCCCCGCACCACACAGTTAGGCTCGTCTCGGTGCGAACAGTCGCTAAACTGGCAGCTACCCAAAGCCAGCCTCTGACGCGCTTCTGGGAAATATTCAGCTAACTCGGACGGATCGCATTCTAGAGCCGGCTGATTAAAGCCCGGAGTATCTGCCAACAGTCCGCCGCCCGGGAGTTCAAATAGTTCGACGTGGCGAGTCGTGTGGCGGCCGCGGCCGAGTTTGCCAGAAACAGCGTTAACTCGCAGGTTAAGCGCCGGAATTAGTTGGTTGATCAAGCTGGACTTGCCAACTCCAGAGGGGCCGCAAATTATCGTTATTTTGTCTGAAATGTGGCCCTCAAGCAAGTTCGGCAACGAATTTTGTACGGAATTTAACGCATCTAACGGAGAAGCTGAATTTCCATTTAGGGAGTTATCCTCAAAAGGCAACATAGAACTATCTATATTGTCCGATAAAGGCTGAAAAACTATTTGTTTGACATAAATTGTATTTTGTAAATTAGCCACAGCTTCCTGGACTCCTAATCCGCTGCGAACACTAATAAACATTGGTTCGTAGCCCCAGCTTGAAAGCCGATCGCGCCACTGTTCCAACTCCTGCGGCGTGACCAAATCGCATTTGTTCAAGCACAAACTCACCTCTAAACCTGTAGATTCTGCCTTGACTAAAAACCGAGTTAATGATGCGGGGTCTAAATCCGGTTCGGCGAGGGCAAAAACTAGGAGAATGCGATCGGCATTAGCTACAGGCGGGCGGTTGAGTTCTGTTTGGCGCCCGAAGACTTCAGAAATTGCACCCCGGCTGTCAGTCCAGTCTGGTTCGTCTACCACCACGCGATCGCCCACCATCACCTGTTGATTAATTTTTTTCAGTCGAGTGCGGCGAGTACACAGGAGAATTGGAGCATCCGCTTTGGCTCTATTTTCGTGAATCCCGGCGGCTGGATCTAACCTGACTCGGTAAAAGTTAGCCTGAACAGCCACTACAGTACCGACGATCGAGGAGGAATTCAGGCTCATCATGCTTCCTGGTGTTCTGGGCGCTGCACTTTCATCGCAAAAAAGCCGGACTCCGACTCATCCGCCATAAATTGCGTTTCTAGAATTTGATACCCTTCCATTTTCAGACTATCGGGCACTTGTTCGATCGGCTCCCCAGCATCCAGCCACACCTCCAAAACAGCACCCGGAGCCATTTGCTCCAAGCGCAGTTTAGTGCGGACAAAGTTCAAAGGACACGGAGTCCCCCGCAGATCGATTTTGGCATCTGGGGATTTGGGATTTTCAATTTTCGAGGTTGAATTCATAATGCGTTTTTGATTCTCAAATTTCCCATCTCAATTCCTGAAACCCTTATTTTTTCGTGAACTCATTGCCGAGTAATTATTATACCTGTAGAAAATGAGCGCAATTGCGCTCACTTTTTTGACAGAGAATTAAACAAATTGTCGGCGAATTATTCTACCGCCGATTTTTGACACCAATTGGTGTCATTTTTTTGAGGACTACTCCCACAAATTGTCGAAGAATTATTCTTCTTGGACAAAATGTGCGCAATTGCGCTCACTTTTTTGACAGAGAATTAAACAAATTGTCGGCGAATTATTCTACCGCCGATTTTTGACACCAATTGGTGTCATTTTTTTGAGGACTACTCCCACAAATTGTCGAAGAATTA
>Ga0335397_10009527_pt1 | contig 12104 bp, 14 predicted proteins | sample MAT04_FD_205740 | JGI IMG/M metagenome (GOLD analysis project Ga0335397, IMG submission 205740) | Freshwater microbial communities from Lake Fryxell liftoff mats and glacier meltwater in Antarctica - MAT-04 (spades assembly) (version 2) ...
GTAGCTGATTTCTCCCGCCTGCTTTCTGATGAACACTGCTTGGTCAAATACCGCCTTCCATGCTGGGTAAGACTCGACCTCGTGAATAATTAAAACGTGTTGCATAAACCTCCCTGATAAATAGCCTTGGCGTTAGGACTTCATGTTTTTTGGATCATTTATATGCTGTATACCTACAAGATTCCAATCACCATTGTTGCGATATAGTCGTTTTCCTTGGTTCGGATAATCTGATATATCTTGTTGCAGTCGTTGTCCCATAACAAGACAGACCAATGTTTCATCACCATCATTAACAATAGCGTGTGCCGCCGTATTTCGCGGAAAACCAACGAAATCGCCTTTTTCGAACTGATAGGAATCGCCCTCAATAATAAAAGCACCTTTCCCAGAAAGCACGTACACACATTCTTCCTCATAATGGTGTTTATAATATTCGGTTGTGTTCTTTCCTGGCTCGACGTAGATTATATGTACGCCAATATGATTCAGGCCAATTGCGTCGCCCAAGGACTTATTGATGCGCACGGCGTTGGGACTCAGAAAATGAACCTTGCGATCCCCGGCCATTTCCTCAATGTCAGCCGCTTTAAAAAGCAACTTACGCGTTTACATATTTCCCCGCATCAGGTTTTGAGTCAAAACGCACATCAGACTGCTTTTCCAGCACCTCGATTTTTAGGACTGGATTTTTAGGAATGCCGGCACCTTGTGAAAGTGGATAGTCCATTATAGAACCTGTTTTCCGATAGCCACGCCGCAAATAGAAGGAAATGAGCTCCCTTCTTGAGGACACAACAACCATAATATATTTTCTGCACCGAAAACGTTAAAGGCATACCTTTCAGCCTGGGAAAGCATTTGCTTACCCTCACCGGCATCTACATACTAATCAGATGTATACTTGTCTTATATTCATTTATCCCGCATGATCCAGGCGTAAAATTAACTCGAACAACAATGAAAGGAGCTACATTGAGAAACTATCGATTGTTTTATATTTCATTCCAACAAAACCGCTGAAACAGGAGCTTTTGTCCTGGTATGGATGGCTCAAAAAATATGCGAAGGTTAAAAATATGAAAATTCGTTTTCTTCAAAAACTCATACATAATTCGAGTTTACTAATTGCAGTTGCATTTGTCGGAAATTTATCAGCTGCTGATTTGGCGGATGTAGAAATTAAAGGGGGCGATAAGATATTGAATCAATCGGGAATTGAAAGTTCCCTGGCAGAACGAATGAAAAAAGCCTCTCCTACTCCTCAATTTGAAAAATCTTTGTCAGATGATGCTAAGGATATTGACAATAGCATTCTGAATAATGTGCAGGTTACTGGTCTTATTGTGAGCTTCCGTTCCATGGAAGCAAAACTTCTTTCACGTAATAATTTACCGCCACCACAAGCGTTAATTGAAGAAATAAATAGATTATCTGGAATCACTGTGGAGTTTCTCCGTGCCATGTCGTTGGATCGTTTTGTTTTCAGCTTTCCCAAGACTCTAACCTGGGCAGAAGCAGAAATCATTGTGAATCGCATCAGACAATCCGATAACGTTGAGAGCGTGGAACCTAATACTCGCGTAAATCATTCTATAAGCCCTAATGATACATATACATCTAAACAATGGAGTCTTCAAAGTAGTTCGGAATTTCCAGGGTCTGCTCACCTAGAACCAGCATGGGATATCACGGTAGGAGCATCGGATACTGTAGTTGCTGTAGTCGACACCGGAGTGAGACCCCACGTTGATTTTTCCTCCAGGCTTCTTCCAGGGTATGACTTCGTTTCAGACCCCACCGACAATGATGGAGACGGACGAGATAACAATGCATACGATCCAGGAGATTGGTCTAACGCTGATGAATGTGGAACAGGAGAGCCTGCACAAGATAGTTCGTGGCACGGTACGCACGTTACCGGGATTATTGCCGCAACCGGCAATAATTCCTCCGGTATCGCCGGAATTAATTGGTCGACCCGTATTCTTCCGGTTCGTGTATTGGGCAAATGTGGCGGGAACCGATCCGATATCATTGATGGCATGCTATGGGCAGCGGGAATTGCGGTTCCAGGCGTGCCGACTAACGCATACCCGGCACAGATAATAAACATGAGTCTTGGTGGTAGGAGTCCGGGCGGATGTACCGGTACCATATATCCAGAAGCAATTAATCAAATCAAAGCAAGAGGGACGTTGATAATTGTTTCGGCTGGCAATAATGACAGCGAAGCAGCCAATTACGTGCCGGCATCGTGCGATGGAGTAATGACAGTAGGCTCAGTCGGGCCTTATGGATATCGAGCGAGCTATAGCAACTACAGCGATAAGTATAAAGTAGATATATCTGCCCCGGGAGGCGATACGAAATTGGGCGACTGGGCAGGGATTTATTCAACTGTGAACTCTGGCAACACAGTCCCTGAATTTTCGACGTATAAATATCTTCAAGGAACCAGTATGGCAGCACCCCATATATCTGGTGTGGCATCTCTCGCCTTAGCGCTGGATCCCCAAATTGCTCCGGAACTGCTTGCATATAGCATAACTTACGGGAGCCGTGCCTTCCCAACTGACTCTCAATGCACAAAATACTGGCCACTCTGTGGGGCAGGTGTCGTTGATGCCTACAATACCTTGTTAGCAGTAAATGCATTCAAACCTTTTTTTTTAGTTTATGAATACTACAATATTGATCTGAATCATTTTTTTCGTACCGGATCAAGGTCTGAATCAATTTCAGTGCTGTCAGGTGGGGCAGGGGCTGGCTGGCGCGACACTAAGGGATATTTTCTAGCATGGAGACAGGCTTCTCAAGGTGCGGTGCCAGTATGCAGGTTTTATGGAACACCAGGAAAAGGACCGAATTCACATTTTTATACCGCAGACCCAGGCGAATGCAGCCAGGTAAAAAACGACCCCGGCTGGACATATGAGGGAATCGCGTTTTACGTGAAATTGCCAGTAAATAATACCTGCCCGGGAGGCACCACACCTATCTACCGTCTCTATAACAATCGATGGATGTATAACGACTCCAACCACCGCTTTACCACTGACACGACTGAAGTGAACGCGATGACTCTTAAAAACTGGGTGTCAGAAGGTTTGGTTATGTGTGGTGCCGGCGGTTGACTCTGACTAGTTTCATAATTTATTTGTGCTACTAGAGATTTGCTTGTTTATAAGTTAACTCTGGATACACACTCCTCAAATTTTTTCCCAACCTATGCGGTATATCCTTACTGATTCGGCCCGATGGAATATGAACTTTCCATAATTTTGCTTGCCGAAGGCGTACGAACAAAAAAATTGATGCGCATGACGTTGAGATTCAGAAAATAAACCTTGCGATCCTCGGTCATTTTCTCAATGTCAGCCGCTTTAAGAAGTAATTTACGCGTTTGCATAATTCCCTTGGCCAAATTTTAAGTCAAAGTGCACATCAGATTGTTATTTCAACACCTCGGTTTTAGGTACTGGATTTTTAGAGATGCCGACATCTTGCGACAGTGGATAGTCCATATTAGAGTATTGGGACGGCTTTCCTTGCGGGGTTGGCGGGCTAGGGTCGGCATGGAGTACCATGGCCTGAAGGTGCTCCGTGAGGGGTGGCAGGCCTACATATTTGACGAGAGGATCGCAATCATGCAGCGAAATCAGTGTCGTGTATCACGGACTATGCACATTGAAACCGTATCCAGGGCCACAGCTGTGATCAAGCGTAGGGGAGTATTATCACGCCTCGCCTCGATTAGCCTGGGGCTGCTCCTGGTTCCATTCTGGTGTGGCGAAGGCAGCGCAGCGGAATCTGCGAGCGCAGCGCCTGCTGTGCCCACCGCCAAGCTACTGTTTAAATCGAACTTCGGGCCCGGGGTGACACTGGGGGAGCCGTCTGGAGGGGGAAAGAGGGATACGTATCGGCCCCTCATCGGCACGGACCGTGAAACACGGTATACCTGGCCGGTGACCGCTTTGGGATCCAATTTCTCTGGAGTGCAGCTGATTGCACCGGCGCCACCGATTGCCCCCCGCACCCTCAACGATTATGTTAGGGCCGAAATTCGAACCGTGCCTGGGCCCAGCGGTGCCCCGATCTCTGAGCTCTTCCTCAACACAATCGACAACGGTGGCGCAGGGAGTCACGGTAGCGCACAAACGGATTTCTTGATTCGCCGATCCTGGAAGGACGGCGACATCACGAACCTCTACACCACGTTTTGGTTTAAGCTGCAACCGAACTTGGTCGCGAGCCTGGATCCAACGGTCTCGTCAGGCAATTGGAAATCACTGACGGAATTCAAGACCGGGGGCTATCGCAATACGGGCGGCGGCGACTACCGCATCTATCTGGGCATCCTGAAAGATAAGGCGGGAACGCCCTACTGGCACATCAAGGGCGACGATGGCGCCAATCGAAAAATCACCACTCCAGCAGGTGCCGAGGTCGCGTGTCCCGATCCGGTCTATTGTCCGCTCGTGCAATACTGGCGGGAAGAGAATCATACGGTTCCGGTGCCGATCGATACGTGGTCGAAGCTGGAAGTTTACTGGCACCGATCCAGAGGCGCTGGCGGGCGCTATTGGGCAGCGATCAACGGGCACGTAATTGTCGATCATCGTGGGCCCAATATGGGCGAATTCAACCTACCCATCACGCGGATTTTTTCCATGTTAGCCTACAGTGGCGGGCATCCGCCGAACGAATCTCACACCACCGGATTAGAGTTTTGGGACGGCTTCCCTTGCGGGGATGGCACGCCCTGCTACAAATAGACGCGCCTCAAAAAATGGACTGACTCTGCCGTCGGGCACGCGCTCTTTTTCGAGCCACAGTTACAAAGCGCGTGCGGCACTCCAGAATGAGCAGGTGGAACACCGCTCGCTGATGTCCGTTTCACTCTTCATCGTTCACGCGTCACACCTTGCTTGCCCATTCGTTCCGCCCGGGCTTATGTTCGCCCCATGCACGTCCAACTCAGCCGCCCGATCAGAACCAGACCCCAAGAGGCTGTTGGTCGCATGCCTGGCTTCGTTCGTACTGCGACTAATTGGAGAGGTAGGTAAAGCAAAGCAGATGGCGTTCAAATTCCAGAGTAATACGAGACGCACCCGTCCCGTGCTTTCTATGATCAGATTAGCTTTGCAACTTGTACAACATGGCATGGCGGCATTCCCGACATAAGAACTTAATACAGCACTTAAACGCCCGCGTTATGATCATCCTGCGCTGCAACTTTGAGGGGAGACCTCAGAGGCTAACCATAAATTCATGCAATAGTTCAAGTTAAATCTAATCTGACCCCAATTCCCCTAGATCATTGCATCATTCATCTGCTCACGTAACGTCTTCATCTTCGTCTCCTTGATCTGATCGGGGACATCCCCCGCAATCAAGGATCGAAGATTTCTACGTCATTTGCAGCAAGATAATTCAGAAGGGTGAAGCAGGATGCGATGGGATCGGAGTGCCACCGCATAGCGGTTTAGTTCAACGTTCAAATTCACCCGACGGTGGAAGCGGGCAAAGCCCGCTGTAGCCGGTCGGGTGGAATGCAGGGTTGGGCGTGAATGCTCGCTGTAGCCTCATCCCGCTGCAACGCACGAACATCAACACTTCAGCGCTCAGGCTTGCAACGCTTGCCCTGGTATTCAAAACGATTCGGTTCGTAAGATTTACCGTTCCAGCGCTGCACCGGAAAGCAGAACCCCAGGCCGCCTATGGATATATCCGGCCAGCCTCCGACGCCTTTGGTTTTTAGGAATTCCGGAATCCCCGTATCGCCAGTTATCACACGCCAACGTCCGTCAGCCTGTTGGCTTAATAGTTGAAACCCCGCTTCGGCACTGCCGTAACAAAACGTTCCGCTGTCGGTAACGATCGCTTCGGGTCTGCCGTCACCATTAAGATCGCGTACTGTTTCAATTGCCGCACCTGCCGCTTCAGGCGTGCCTGAATGGGCGGGGGGTACGCAAATGAGCCATTTTCCCTTTTTAAGCGTGGCGCCCGCCGCCTTGAAAACTGCCACGCGATCTGCTTGGCTCAACGTCAATTTCGCAACTTCGGTCTGGGCCACGGCTGCGGAGGCGAACACCAAAAAAACTAGCCCGGTCAAAATTTTGTAAAAACACGGGTTTTTCGGTGTCACGATTACCTCCACTAGTTTGGTTTACTTCAACGAAGGGACGAGGAATTTTTCGGTGTACAACCAAGTTGAACCCGACGTGTAGGAATCCGGCGGCGCAGTGCGCACCCCTGACACGAGATAGCGTGCGGGACACACTGCGTTCACCCGGTTCACTGAAGTCGTGATGATGACCGTGCCCGAAGCTGAGGGAACAATCGAATCCCCTGGAAACGCGGTGAACTTGCATAAACCTGCGCCCGGTAATTGATAGCGATTATACGGCGTTTGCGTGCCGGGAATTATGGCGGGACTCCATTCTAGAATGAATGCCCCGGTGGTCGCCGTTACGCCTCGAAGATCGGAAATCCAGACCTTAGTCGGGGGTGGCGGCGGAGGTGACTTGGCGGAGGCTGTCGGCAAATAGGCGCCTAGAAAAAATAGGCTCAAAAAGCTTGCGGCCAACACTCGGGCGTAGCGAGGCTGTTTATTTTTTTGCTGAATTTCATGCGTGTTCATAGTGATCCCTTTTCATGTTCGGTGTGCGATTAGAATCTGCTGACAGCAACAATTTCCTTGAAATAATAAAAGCCAATCGCAGCCACCCCGGCGATGCCAAGCACAGGTGTGATAGCGCCGAGAATTACGCCCACAGGCAGCCCATACAGCAGTGTTTTGGCTGCCCCGGCAAAGATCATTGTGCCGCGCTCGATGCTATGTTTTTTGCCATTGGCTTCCACCGCAGCGATGAATGGTCGGGTAATCATTCCGCGCGACAAACCCTGCGAAATGCCGACCCGAATGTGCTCACCTGGAACCATGTAATTCCGCAAATAATCGGGGACAAGAATCTTGCGAAGATGGTGTTCCCCAATATCGAGCGCTGAAACAACAGTCTTGCCCCCGCCGCCGCCGTCATCCCACGTGCCGCTGCCGATCAACTTGAGTTCACCTTCTACTATTTTCATTGTCTCTCTCCTGTTTGAGTGGCTTTGGAGGCGAAGCCACAGACGCCCAACGAATAGCGTTTATCTGCCGCCCCACCCAAACGTGTTTAACCCGCGTCCCATGTTGGCGGCAGATAAACCTTGTTGAACTGAACCTTACGGAGAGCGGAACCTATGGGGATTGTAAGGTTTTGCGGCAGATCGTCAACTGCATGATCGGGGCATACGCCAGTGGGTGAGGAATAAGCGGTGGATCCAGAGCATACTTTCTGCGCTTATTTCTGCCTGAATACCGCGCAAAAGGATAAATGCTAACACCATTCCTGCCGTATGGACGAGCGCATCCACAACAGGTGTAAACACACGATTGCTGGGACGGCGCAATAAAAAAAAGAGACTTCATGGTGGCGCGCGGGGCATGTGCGGGGAATCGCCTGCGCTACCCGAAATACGCCTTCGCCACAGTGCGGACAGTTCAGCCACTCGAGGCCCGCCACCCGCCGCATGAACGCTTCCACCGATTCCACCACGATCGGGGCAGGGATGGGCGCTTCCAGCGCCGCGCGCGCGGCGGCCAGGTTGGCGGCCGTGGCGCCCGCAACGAACTGGGAATATCCGCCACTTGCCACCCACCGTACGCCAAATTCAAAATCATCCCAGGCATCGTTTAAAAAGTATTCATTAAAGGGCACCTCTAAAAATTCACATTTCGTCATTCCCGCGAAGGCGGGAATCCAGTCTAATCAAGCACCTGGTTCCCCGCCTTCGCGGGGACGACAGCATTTTTAGAGGTGCCCTAAAATCGCCAAGCGACTAAAATTTTGCTTTCTTGATTGAGGCATTACCGGCATAGAAAAATGTCTTGGGCCAAACGTCCGAAATATGGCGCATGGGAACACCAAATATTTTGCCAGAATCCTCCAGCCAACGCGCGAATATGTCTTTTCGTAAGTCATCAGAAAATAGCCTCGAGACTATCCCCACAGCGTTAAGATCAGGGTTCAGTGTGTGGTATTCCGCGTAAGCGGCAATCAGGCCGGGAGAGGGATCGAAATCGTCCGCGAGAACCACCAGCAGGTCACCATCGGCCTGAGCAGCCGCCATGTTGTTTTGGGTCGCTCGTGCAGGACTTGAGCAGCTGACTAATGAAGCCGAGATCGCAGGATATTGTTTGCGAAATTCAGCGAATACCCGCGATATGGACGCTTTGGCTTGACCATCGACGAGGAGAAATTCGAACGCCTCATGGGGATAGGTCTGGGCTGCGATTGAAGCGTTGTAAGCTTTTAATTCTGGCTGAAATAAAATTAAGCATCAATAAAGCGTAATTTAGCCTGTGTTTGCTCCTAGTCCGTGGCGTTATGTTCGATGGCGTACAGACCCAAAAATCATTTCGATGACATACTTAGAAGTAAATCAACGGCACCTGCGAAGGCAATAAAGTCGACAACCTCATCAATTGATCAAATAATCCGCGCTGTACCTTAAGCTTATTTGATTGCCGGAACCAATGACAATGATGCCAATAGGTCAGCTCCTCCACAATAAGGAAGTCGCTAAGTGGGTATGGCAAAAAGAAAAGATAAAATTAGGATGGATGGGACTAACGACGATGCCGCGCCGTCTGATGCCTTGGTATTATTCGGTGCAACGGGGGATCTTGTTTACAAAAAAATCTTCCCGGCGCTCTACGCAATGGCGAAGCGCGGCGTCCTTAATGTCCCTGTGGTCGGCGTTGCATCCTCGCAATGGAGTCTGGCACAACTTCGAAACCGGGCGACCGACGGTATAAAAAAATCTGGCAAGATCGATGACAAGCAGGCTCTGCGTCATCTACTCTCCCTGCTCAGGTATGTGATGGGCAATTATAACGATCCGGCTACGTACACAGCGATCAAGGAGACACTGGGGGGTGCTCAACGTCCAGCGCATTACCTTGCCATCCCGCCCTCGCTATTCGCGATAGTCATAAAAGGACTCGGCGCAGCAGGCTTGGCTGAGAATGCACGCGTTATCGTGGAAAAGCCATTCGGGCGTGATTTGGCCTCCGCGCGTGAGCTTAACTTGGTTGCAAAAGCGGTCTTCCCGGAAAACGCTATCTTTCGTATCGACCACTACCTTGGAAAGGAGGCGATCATGAATATCCTTTATTTTCGCTTCGCCAATTCATTCCTAGAGCCGATCTGGAACCGCAACTGCGTAGCGAGTGTCCAGATAACGCTAGCCGAGAATTTCGGCGTGGAGGGTCGCGGTGAATTTTACGAAAGTGCCGGCTGTCTGCGTGATGTCATTCAGAACCACCTGTTCCAGGTCGTCGCACTGCTTGCCATGGAGCCGCCAGCCTATCAGGGCTATGAAGCCGTGCACATCGAGAAAGCAAAAGTCTTTAAAGCCATGCGTCCTCTGCAGCCGGACGACTTGGTACGCGGCCAGTATGTTGGTTACCGGAAGGAGCCACACGTAGCAAAGGGCTCCGACGTTGAGACTTTTTGTGCCCTGCGGCTGTACATCGATTCATGGCGTTGGGCGGGCATACCGTGGTACCTGCGTTCCGGTAAATTTCTGGCTACAACAGCGGCAGAAGTGCTGATTCAGCTGAAACCACCGCCGCAAAGGCTGTTCGACGATTCCGCTCCGACGGATGATCGAGCCAACTATCTGCGCTTTCGGCTCTCTCCCGATTTTGTAATAGCCCTTGCGGCTCGTGTTAAACGCGTGGGTCAGGAATTCGTCGGTGATCAGCACGAACTCGATTTGTTTTATAAACAATCACAAGAAGAAGTACCCTATGCACGGCTGCTGACAGATGTTATGGCCGGTAATGGCACACTGTTTACTCGTGAGGATGCGATTGAGGCCGCCTGGGCGGTGGTTGAACCCGTTCTTAAAACCCATCATCCTGTACTCCTCTACCAACCTGGCAGTTGGGGGCCTAAAAAGGCTGATGCACTGATCGCAACAGATGGAGGTTGGTTTAATCCCATACTGGAGCAGACAGCGACATGTTAGTTGCGGACGAGATAGTTTTTCTTTTGGACGTGGACAATACGCTGCTTGATCACGATTGCATCGTAGCTGATCTTAGCGCCCATCTCGAGCGTGAGTTTGGTGCTAACAGTCGGGACCAGTATTGGGCCGTTTTTGAAGCGCTACGTATAGAGCTTGGCTACGCGGACTATTTGGGTGCCTTACAACGCTATCGGCTAGGTGCTAGGAACGATCCGAAACTGCTGTTGATGTCCACCTTTCTGATGGACTATCCGTTTGCAGATCGCTTGTTTCCCGGTGCGCTCGAGGTCATTGAAAATCTTGGCCGCTGGGGGCCGACAGTCATCCTGACGGATGGGGATGTCGTATTTCAACCGCGCAAGATACAGCGCTCCGGCTTGTGGGATGCAGTCGATGGCCGGGTGCTGATCTATATTCACAAAGAGCAAATGCTGGATGAAGTCGAACAACGCTACCCAGCTCGTCATTACGTTATGGTGGATGACAAGCTGCATATTCTGGCGGCAATGAAAAAAATCTGGGGAAAGCGCCTGACAACCATTTTCCCACGCCAGGGGCATTATGCATTCGATCCAAAACAACTCACCTATCCACCAGCTGACATAACAGTGCAGCGCATTGGCGATTTGATCAATTACGATTTGCCCGCATTGCTCGGCCCTCTCAATACCACGCATGCATAACAGGAGAAATCATGAAATCCACACAACAATTGCATAATTTAGGTCAGAGACTCTGGCTCGACAACATTACACGCGAGCTTCTAACCAGCGGTACATTACGCCGCTACATTGATGAACTCTCTATAACGGGGCTCACTTCTAACCCCACAATTTTCGATAACGCCATTAATAAGGGCGCTTTCTATGACGAATCCATCCGTCAAAAAACACTAGCGGGTCAATCAGGCGAGGCACTGTTCCTTGAGCTTGCTCTGGAGGACTTAACCCAGGCGGCCGACCTCTTTCGTCCGGTTCATGATGCTACTGACGGGGTTGACGGCTGGGTGTCGCTAGAAGTATCGCCTTTGCTGGCCGACGATACGGTTGGCACCATAAAAGCGGCGATACAACTTCATGCGCGAGCAAATCGTCCCAATCTTTTCATCAAGATTCCAGGCACTCGCGCAGGCATTCCTGCGATTGAAGAAGCCATTTTTGCAGGCGTGCCGGTGAATGTCACGTTGCTGTTCTCGCGCGAGCATTACATCGCGGCAGCCGAAGCGTATATGCGCGGCATAGAACGACGCATCGCCAGCGGTCTTGATCCTGTAGTTAATTCCGTAGCGTCGATTTTTGTCAGCCGCTGGGATGCGGCTATCAAAGAAAAGATTCAGCCTGGTCTAAGCAATCGTCTAGGCATTGCAATCGCCATGCGCACTTACAAAGCTTATCGCGACTTGCTCTCATCACCGCGTTGGCAGAAGCTGGCTAATTGTGGAGCTCGGCAGCAACGTCTGCTCTGGGCCAGCACAGGCACCAAGGATCCTGACGCCTCAGACATTCTTTACGTGGAAGCGCTCATGGCACCCGACACCATCAATACCATGCCCGAGAAGACGTTACTCGCTTTCGCCGATCATGGCGAAGTGCATGGCGCCCTGCCGGTTGATGGCGGCTATGCCGAAAGCGTACTCACCGAATTCGCGGAAGAAGGCATTAACGATGAAACGCTGGCCGCCGACCTTCAGCACGAAGGTACCGAAGCTTTTACCAAGTCATGGATCGACCTGATAGCTTGCATCAAATCAAAGAGTGACCTATTGACCAAAGGTAATTAAGCATGCCTGCATATTGCCCTGCGCGGTACAGTAAAAAGGGCTTTGTCAAGCGCTCGCCTGTAACTCAATGTTGGGCAGTTTTGCTCATTGCGCCAGAACACTGTAAGGGACAAGGGATAGGGAGTAAGCCATGACCGACCAAATTCAACTCGACCAGCTTTGCATCAACACTATTCGCACACTTTCCATCGACGCCGTGGAAAAAGCGCAATCGGGCCATCCGGGCACGCCAATGGGTGCA
>Ga0335397_10009530_pt1 | contig 12103 bp, 7 predicted proteins | sample MAT04_FD_205740 | JGI IMG/M metagenome (GOLD analysis project Ga0335397, IMG submission 205740) | Freshwater microbial communities from Lake Fryxell liftoff mats and glacier meltwater in Antarctica - MAT-04 (spades assembly) (version 2) ...
GGCGATCGCCCAAGCACCCCAAACCCGTATGAGTAGTTGCGGGGTTCGCAACTACTCAACAACACTATCAGGCGCATGGAATAGGCAAGCAGCCTAGGCCAAAATAGAGATGGCAATAGGGAAACGGTGGTAAAAGATATGAGTCAATCCACTAACGCAGGCGATCCACATCACTTAGACCGCTTCGTGGAAGTACAGAAAAAGAATTACGAACAGGCACTCTCTGAAATCAAGAGGGGTCGCAAGAGGTCGCACTGGATGTGGTACATCTTTCTCCAGTTCGATGGGCTGGCGGACGGTCTGAAATCCCAAAAGTATTCAATCAAGAGCATTGCAGAAGCTAAGGCGTATCTGAGTCATCTTACTCTTGGCCCACGGCTCACAGAAATCACAATGGCGGCCCTGAGTATTGAGGGGAAGTCGGCTCACGAGATCTTTGATTCACCTGATAATATGAAGTTGAAGTCCTGCGCGACCTTGTTCGCGCATGTGTCGCCTGCTGGGTCGGTATTTGAGCAGATGCTGGACAAGCTTTTCCAGGGCGAACATGACTCCAAGACGTTGTGTCTGCTGAGTGTTGCCTCTAAAGACACGTGATACTTCAAACTATTGCTCAGAGCAACTTGCCATCAGCTCAACCCTCCAACATGCTTAATTAGGATCTGCATCTGAACGGTAGACCATCTGCTTTATTGCCAAAAATGCCTCTTTTCGGCAAAACTCGGACAATTATTCTGAATGAGTAGTCCCTATGAGCTGATTGCCTAATGCCCCCCAAGACGTCATCAAACCGGTGCTGTTGTAATTTAGCAAATGATCTGGTGCAATTAGCAAACTAGTGGCGCAACTGTTGCAATCAGCTTCCGTACAACGTTTTTACCTTCAAGTTCACCTCGGTGACTCTTTGAGCTTAACGCCATTTGTGAAAACTTAAGAGATTGGGCAGGATGTCAAGACTTGCGAAAATGGTAAATTAATGCGGGAGGAAACCGAGCCTCTCGCAATCCAGACCACATTCGCCGCCGCAACATGCCTGCTGCAGCAATCCTCAGTATGAGAATAATTCTCACAAAAGCCTCTGATTTCAGTTGCTTTGAGTGTTTCAAACCCGCATCCTGTCGTTCAGAAAATTGAGCGAGAAAGCTTACAAGAGCGCTTATTTCAGTACAAATGTTTCAAAATGAGAATTGCTGTGCCTGCTGCCAGCAGCAAAGCGGTCGAGGCCCATTTCAGTGACCTGCTCAGTCTGATTGTCTACAGTCAACTGCAGGCGTATCGAGAACTAGGATTACGTCAGCCGATTTTAACCTTGCCCCCGATGGTGGCAAGGTACTCACATTGCTATGGCGACAAGTGCCGTCGGTGTATGAATTAACCCGACTGTTGAACCGTGAGAACTTGTTATAGGTAAACGCGGTCAAGGTGTCTCAGCAAGCCTCAGACAAACGCTTACTGACGTTTCCACCGGTCTTATTTGAGCAGGTGTTCGAGCAGATTCGATGGGTGATGAAACCCCAGTGGCAGGCGCGGGAGACTCGCCCGTTACCGGCCAGTATCGGTTTCAGCCAGCGGCACTTTGGCCAGATTTGGGTGGTCGATGGCTCTACCCTGAAAACCTTACTTCGCAAACTCAAGAGTTGCAAGATACCCCGCTTTGCTTAGCAGGCAAGCTTTACGCCGCGCTATTTTTGCTGTTTAGTCAAAACCGTAATCGGTAGGCAACACTCATATGCAGGCCCCTATCCTGAAAATTACGACCTCGATCATTTAAATCAATAACCGGAACTCCATAATCTGCACGGATTTCTAGGTTACGCCAAGGGTACCAACGAATTCCCATTCCTGCACTCGCTAAAAAATTCTGATCTGTCAACTCATTTGGGTTATTCGGGTGGTTCCAAACTACTCCCAGATCGACAAACGGAATGATTTCTAGAACCGTGCGTTGCTCTCGATCGCGCGTTTCAGAGGCGATCGCAATACGATTTTCCAGGGAGACCACTACACCATTATCTCCAGCGCGGGCACTCTCACGATAGCCGCGTACCGAGCGATAGCCACCAATTGTAAACTGCTGAGAGGGGAGCAGACTGTTTGGTGTAAGCTGAGCTTCCGCCCGCAGCACTAAGCTGTGATTGTTGCTAAAGCGCTGCATCCGCTGCATCCGCCCAAACAAGCTGATAAATTGCCCATCAGGAATGCTGCCTTCATTGGTAGTTGCATTGAATAAGCCAGTTCCAGCACTGAACTGAAGTTGCCCAAACCAAAAGCTGCTGTTTGCTTCACGACGAATGTAATCTGTGCCAAGCTGAATGACACTAGTACGGCTCCTTCCTTCTTCATCGGGACCAATTCCAAGCGGTGTAGGGACATCATTGAAAACAAAGGTTTGTCCATTTTGAACCGCTAAGCCCAAAGAAAGGGCAAACTCTCCTCTTAAGGTCTGACTTAAGGCATGACGGTAGGTGACTTCCTGCAGTCTTGACTCTGCAACCAGGTCTAGGTCGTCAAATGGAGCTTCTGTAATTTGATTGCGATTCCAAGCTGTCCTAAATTGAATTTGACCGGGGGTTTCATTAAGTGGAATTCGGAAAAATGTTTCCAGGAAAGCTGCATCAAACGGATCTTCCTGGGCAACAGAGCTAAGATCTGGAAAATCTCCGATCGCCGCGATGCTGACCACTTCTCCAGAAGGAACCCAAGATACCCTGGTGTTGAGCGGGTTACGCTCAGAATTAGAGTTGGAGCTAGAGCTATCCGCGTTTTGGAGGGATGCCAGAGGTCGAAACAAGCGGAGATTAAGCTGAATGCGTTCGGAGCCAAGGCTAGGAGGCGCGTAGTTGTTGACCTCAAAATCAACTTGGAATACCTCAGCTTCTTCAACTTCTACCGTCAATCTGCTGGCACCCGCACTGCTTCCAGAACTGAGAATTGTCTCAAGACGGCCAAACAACGGATCGCTGCTGGCCAACGTATCATTTCGCAGCAAACGAAGCTGTTCTTCTAGAAGATTTACATTCAGCGGAGTGCCAATTGTACTCAAAACGCGACTGTCGACATAGCTTCTGATTCGCTCTCGAATCCCATTTTCCCAGGCACTTTGGTTCGAGTTTGTGGGTGTTCCTACTGAGTTACAGTTGCTTGTATTACCTTCTCTTCCATTAATAGTGGCACGTATGACAATGCATTCCAGATATCCTTCCTGAACCATAACCTGCACTGTGCGATCGACTACCTTGACTTCCTCTACCCTAGAGGTGATGTAGCCCTCCTGAATGTAGAGAAACGTAATTTCATCGCGCAGGCTGCTCAGTTCTGCTGGCGTTAACACTCGACCTGCATAGCGCTCAATGACCGCTTGAATCTCGCTCGTTAAGACCGTACAGCCTATGACCTGAATGTTATCAGCGCTGGCGCAGGATGATGAAGTTGTATTGTCAGAGTCTGTCTCTTGTTGAGAGTCTGAAGCTATGTCTAACGCTGTGCGTGTTGATTGTGGTATTGAGATAGAGGCAGATAGGTTGGTTTGAGTGTTAGGCGGGCGATCGTCCTGCAACTCTTCTAGCTCAGTGACAGAGAAACTAAATTCCTGATCTGAAATTGTCGAAGCATTGAAACTGACAGAATCATTTACAGTTGAAGGATCTACAGTTAAAGAGTCAAAGCAAGGAGCAGTTGCTGATTCGCAGGATAATTGTTTGGTAGAGCCAAACTTGGCGTTCTCCAAAAGGCTGGGAACAGTTTCTGGAGGAGAAATTTGCGCGATCGCAGCAGGCATATTGCTCCAGACGAGCACCAATATTGGTAGCCAAAAGCATTCGTGTTGTCTACCAGTAGGAACGAACTGAACCATGAGGGTTGAGCAGGTAATGGAAAGCTCGATCAGGTCTAGCAATCTCTTCACCAGGGACTGCCAATCAGCGTGAAGGATGCCCAGTAGAACGGATGGGCAAACGGGTTCTCTCCTTCTTCTAACGTTGCAATTAAAACGTTTAGGCGAGTTGCCAACCGCTGACGGTCTTCAATCGACAGTTGAGCCAAAGCAGGCAATGCAGAGCTACGTTCCAGCAGGGTTTGTAACTCTTGCAAATTATCTAAAATGCGAGACGGGTCTTGTATCATTGCAAGTTGAGCTTTCTGGAGCGCTTGAGCTTTAGTGGGCGCAGTGTCTAACTGCTTATAAAATTCTTGCATCAGCACAAGCGAACCGAGATCTCCGACCAGCCAGAGGCTGGCTAAAGCAGATTTCACGCCAGACTGAAGAGCTAACCCCGCAAACCCAAGTTCTGCTTCTTGGCTACCAAGGGCAGTGTTACAAGCGCTGAGCACTAGCAAATCGATTGATGGAGCGTCCCAGTCCAGCAGGCGCAGTTGCAGCGGATCTAATTGCAATTCTGAATCTCCAAGCTGAATGCTGGAGTTGCTCGGATCACCGGGTAAAAAATCTGCATGAGTTGCGAGATGCACAATCTGAAATGGGCGCTGTTGACGGCTTTGCCGCAATTGTTCAAGAGTAAAGTTTTGATTGAGAAATACTTGAGTCGATCGCCCAGCTTCACTAATGCTTGCCAGTTCTAAAGGAACCGCAGCTAAAGCAGAGAACCCTGATTCAGCGGGAAACTCTGAGGCTCCCATCGCTAACACTTCTGCGTTTTGGAGGTTGGTATAGCGAAAATCAGTCGAACTAAAGTTTGGAATAATGCTGAAGCTATATTTTTCAACAAAAAACTCTTCATCGCTCTGGTCGTATAAAGCCGCTAAGGGCAACAGCCGCAAACCGCTGTCCATCGAAAATAAAAAGGTATCAATTTCACTGGCTAGATTTCCAAGTCCTGTTTCCAAAGGCGTGATGAGCATCCCATAGACTTTGCTGGCGGCGTTAAGATACTCTTCTTGTGAAGAAGTGGGATCTTGAATAATTTCATTTAAGCGATCGACGGCAGCTTTTAGTTGTTCTCGCGTGTCTTGAAGTTGAACTTTTCGGCTCACAGGATTTCCAGAAAGTTCTGTTGTTTCCACTTGCAAGTAAATCTTGCCTCCCTCTGTAACGAGGTAGACGACTGCAGAATGATTACCCTGCGCTTCTCCTCGACGAGTTTGTTCTTCTATTGCCTTTAGCGTTTGAGCGATGTAGTCAGAAGAAGCAAACTGGCGGTTAAACTCTTTCCCCAACCCAAAATATTCTTCAAACTCTTCCTGTCGTCGCTGTTCAACGATTTGAGTCTGATCAAAACGTGCTGCTGCATCCGTGGATTGGAGGGTGACATTTGGGGGTACTTCAGTAAGCTGAATCGAAATATTGGCATCTGTGATGCTAGTATCAAAGAAGCCATTACTGATTGTCCCAAGCTGTGGTTGCGGAGCATTGACGCTGAGCCCACCACCATCGCTGGTGAAGATCGCCGATGTTCTGACCACTCCACTTGATTGGAGTGAAATCAAGCCACCTTGCTGACCTATTTGGGAGAAATCCAAACTTGCTTCCGAAAATAACAAATCTGTGAAAACGTCACCTGTTGTTGACCGCAGGGTAATATCTCCCCCGCTGTCATTTCCTAACGTAAAAGTACCGCTGCTGACATTACCCACTGTGATATCTCTTCGGGCTTCTACAGTAATGTTGCCGCTATTGGCTCTGTAGCTGACGCTTTGCAGATCGTTCGTCGTAATACTATCACTGGACAAAAAATTAATGATTCCACCGTTACCATTGTAAGAAACAGCAGATACAGCACCCGCTTGAATTTGACCTTGTTCAGTAGAGAGCGAAATATCTCCACCATTTCCAGAAAATCCACTGCTGTTAATATCGTTTACCTGAATTCGCTCTAGGGCTTGGATGTTTACAGACCCAGCTCCCCCTGCGTCGGAGATTGCAAAGGAGAATAAGTCACCATTAACAACGACGCTACCTACTTGCGAGTTCAAAGAGAGGTTTCCGCCTTGCCCCTCATTGTCATTCGTATTGATGAAGTACCTGAAACTGGTTCGGCGATCTCTGGTTCTGGAGGTTCCGTCTTCCTCCTCAGAGTATTCAATCGAGAAGGTCGAACCATCACCTAGTCCGCTACGGCTGTCAACTGTTCTAGTGACGATATTGCCATTAGACCTTAGTCGAATGTTACCGCCATCACCTAAATCGGAAGCAGACGTAAGTATTCCAGTTTGAATTGAGCCAAACTCAGCATCGAGACGGATTCGACCACCATTGCCCCTGTCTGTGCTGCTGTTGATCCTATCAGTGACAATATTACGATTCGCATTAAGTCCAACAGAGCCTCCGTTGCCATTGTTTGTAGAAGTGTCGATTGCCTCTGTCCGAATACTGCCCGGCGACACGTTTGGTTCATCACTACCCGTAAGCAATTCTGGCAGAGAGAGAATTGGTAGACCCCATGCTTCCGGTTGATCCCCTGTGATTGCCAACGATTCGACTTCTAATTGCAGCATATTTCCAGGCTGACTGATGCGGACAACACTTTCACCCGGAACAGAGGAAAGAATTACGTCTCCACCTGGAACTCTTAGCAACCCATCACTTCTAATTGTTCCAGCAACCAAACTCAGTTGCCCTCCAGACTCAAGCTTCAGGTCGCTGGTGAGAATTGCGCCGGGACGCTCCATTGTGAAGGCAAAAGCGGCTGGGTTGCCGACAAAACTTGCGTAGTCATTTGTCCCTGACGCACTAAACCAGCTATCCCCAAAGCCAATGCCATTGGCAGTTGTCGCCGTAAAACTAGCGGGCAAGTTTAGACGAGCGTCACGCCCAAATACAATTCCAGCCGGATTCATCAGAAACAGATTAGAATTGCCCCCTTGAATTTGCAGTACTCCGTTAATTCGAGATACATTGCCGCCCGTTACTCTAGCAAAAATACTGCGGATCTCAGGATTGGACAGAAAGTTGACAATTTGATCGCGACTCAACCCAAATTCCTGAAAACTATGAAATAGGTTGGCGCGATCGCGTGAGAAACTGCCGCCTTCGATATTAAAACGATTGCCATTTTGAGTCACTCGCGTATCCGCGCCATCATTTGCTGAAACAGGATTAGCTTGTGCTGGGGGGAGAATTGATCCTAAAGCAACAAGGCAAACGATTAGATTGAATATAAGTCGCGCTCTAGCTAAAACCATGACTGATTCGGAGTGGGGCTTAAAGATATACAATAATGCAGAACTGAGTCTGTAACGAAGAAGCTTAATAAAAAAACGCTGCCTCAGGCGAGGATGCCTTTGATGTCCAGTTTCGTGCAGGAGTTTAAATCTACAGTTACTGTGTTGCCTTTGCTTTATGCAATCGTCGCTTCGCTACTGATTGATCCAGGGTCTGCTCAAGCAGCAGAAACTCCTGTTTCCTCATCCTCTGTCGAAGAACTCTGTACAGCAAACAGCGTCAATCTTTATCTGAATGATGAGGAGGGTATCCTTAATCCTGATCGCCTCAATCAGGTACTGGCTTGTGGTGAGGCATCAGTTCCTGACCTCCTGACAGCCCTGCAGTTTGAGCGCGATCGCTACCTAGCAATTTATGCCCTGGGTCGGTTGGGAAAATTGGGAAACTCGGCAGTTTTTGCCTTGACTCTTATTATAGGTGACAAAACCGAAGCCAATAGCATTCGCTCCATCGCTGCCTTTACGCTCGGACAGATTGGCAGTGCTGCTGAGGTTGTAGAACCAGCATTGGTTGCTGTTCTGCGTGATGACAGCAGCAGCGACAGTTTAAGAACCAATACAGTTTTTGCTCTGGGACAAGTTGGCGCTAGACAAGCAAGCACAATCGCTTTACTGATTGATATTTTACGAAGCGGCGAAGCGGAGTTACTACGGTCAAACGCAGCGTTTGCGCTAGGGCAAATTGGCACTGAAGATCAAGGCGTTGTGTCTGCATTAATCGAAATTCTACTGAGCGATCGCAGCGACCGCGTGCGCTCTAACGTGGCTTACGCCTTGCGTCAAATCAATCCAACTGATCCTGCCGTCATTGAAGAACTCATTCAGGCAATGCAATCAACGCAGGGCAGTATCCAAGGTGCCATTTTCTACAGCTTGGGCAGCACTCGAACCAATCATCCGATCGTTTTGGAGGCTCTTGAGGAATCCTTAGAAGATGACGATCCTCTGCTCCGCACTCGCGCAGCCCGATTGCTAGGACAGCTAGAGTTAGGAACTGCAACCACAGAAGCACTTTTGAACATGCTACACCATCCAGATGCAGCCGTTCGAGGCATTGCTGCAGAAGAATTAAAGCAAGCTGCGTCAGGTGACCACATTGTCCTTGCAGCTTTAATTGAAACAGTTGAGAATAGCAACGAATGCACAAACGTCCGCATTCTGGCGGCTGATTCACTGGGCCATATCGGAAGAGGCAATTCAGAGGCGCTCGCAGCACTGATGGCGATCGTCGAAGACTCTAGTGCTAGCCCAAATTCTGCAGACTGCCGCGCAATCGATGCTTTATCCAGTGAGCAAACTTCTGACGAGCACCAAAACCTGCGGCTCGTAGCGGCTTTTATTTTGGGCAGGATGGACTTGGCTGCTCAGTCCATTATCGTTCCCTTAGTTCAACAGTTCGAGGTAGAACCGAATGAAGACCTTCGCATTATTATTGCAGAGGCTTTGGGCAAAAGTGGCTCCTTCCTAGCGGTTGAGCCACTTCGCCTTGCGCTAGTAGACGATAATCCACTCCTCCGCGCTACAGCGGCTGAAGCTTTGGGGAAACTTTCTGCTACAGATGCCGAGTCTGTTCAAACATTGATTTCTCTTTTGAATACTGATCCTGATCGGCTCGTTCAGTACAGCATTGCGATCGCGTTGGAGACAATTGCAGCACGGGGTAATACTCTAGCAGCAGATGCACTATCCACTGCGGCACAGTTCGTTAATGGATTAAAGCGCAGGGCAGATCTCAGAAAGGTGTTAGAAGCGGATCGAGTTGGAGTACAGGACCTCTTAAACTCTCTCCGGAATCGTTTTAGAAACCGATCGCAAAGAAGATAGACGGCTATGGCTAACAATACCCAGCACACCTGTTTTCGCGGTCGCTCTTACCGCAACCAGAAGATCTTAAATCCAGACTTCAGCAACGCTGATATGCGAGGAGCCGACTTCACAGACGCGACGTTAGAATCTGCCAACTTCAGTCATGTAGACCTGAGGGGTGTCAGCTTCATAAATGCCACTCTAGTGGGAGCTAATTTCAACGATGCTAATGCTGGGCTGACACTTAGATGGACGGTGCTATTAGCTGTGGGATCACTGCTGCTAGCAGTGCTTTCAGGTTGTATTGTCGGCTATGCCTGTGGCGCATTCGGTACATTTTTGTTTTCAACAGAAGTACTGGTTCCACAATTGAGTGGAATTGCTTTAGTACTGTTAACTTTGTTTGGGTTCTTTATGATTCGCCAAGGGTTGGGAGTTGCCTTGGGCGTTTTGGCAATTACGATGGCGGTTGTGATGATTCTCTTCCTAGTTTTATCGAAAGCATCCCCCGGAGAGACGCTGTTTACGCTGCTATCAATGATCATTCTTCAACCGGTTATGCTAGCTGGGGCATTGGCAGGAACGGTATTAGGAGCGCTAACATTAGCGGTCGCTGAGTTGGTCGTTAGGCGATTCTCACTCCTGCTGTTTGGATTGGGCATTCTGACAGGGGCTGTTCCCAGTATTGTTGAAGCCTTTGATAACTCAACCACTTTGTCTCTACCCATTGCGCTAGCAGGGGCTGGAATTCTTACCGTCATCCTTGTGTTGCTGAGCGTCTACATGGGGAGGCAGTGCTTACGAGGCAACAAGAATTATGCGTTGCTGCAAACGATCGCTATCTTTATTGCTACGTTCAAAGGCACTAATTTCAGTCAAGCTAATCTGACTGATGCTAGCTTTATTCGCGCGAATCTTAGGCACACCAAGTTTAGTCAAGCAATTCTGACTCGTACTTACTGGTTTAACGCTGCCCATCTAGAGCAATCTTTGATTTCAGGCACTTATTTAGAGAAGTCAGAAGTTCGAGAAGTTGCAATCACCCTTAACGGCAGAAACGCGAAATTTGATCACTATGATTTGCGAGGGGTTAATCTGCAGAGCGCTGACTTGACAAAAGCTAGCTTTGTTGGTGCAAACTTGAGCGAGGCAAATTTGCGCGAGGCAAATTTATCTGGGGCAAAGCTTGCACAAGCTCAACTTTATCGCGCGAGCCTTACTCATGCCACACTCACTGGAGCTTATATTCAGGACTGGGGAATTTCGCCGGATACCCACCTGGAAGAGATTGAATGCGACTATGTTTTTATGCGGTTGCCCACAGAAGATGACCCTGATGTATGTCGAAAACCTGATAATAAGCGTCAAAAGTTTGAGAAGAATGACTTTTCTGACTTCATTGCCCCTCTAATTAAAATGCTCGACATATACCGTCATCAAAACATTGATCCACGAGAAGTTGGAAAAAGCTTTAAGACGCTTGATTTATATCATCATGATGGTATTGATCCAAAGGCAGCGGCCATCGCTTTCACTCAGCTAACACAAGAATACCCTGATGCTGATTTAGAAATTGTATCTCTTGAAGGACCAGCCGAAGACAAAGTCAACATCAAAGCTCGTGTTGCTGGTACGGCTAATCGCGATGAGCTAAATCGACGATATTTTGCTGCCTATCAAGAGCTTCAAACTTTGCCATACAGCGATTTGCAATCTCTATTGACAGGGATGCAGGCAAAAGAACAAGAAATTGAGCGACTCAACAAGTTGCTAATGATCGCACTTGAAGCCAGAGGATTTTACATCAACGTGAAAGCTGGAGGCGATATTGGAGATGTAAGTGGTTTAACTGCAGGAAATGTAGATGGAATCGTTAACCCAGGCAATATTGAAGGCAATACAGAGAACACTGTCGCTAAACCTCCCGACGCCAGTTAATGATGTACAACACCTCATTGGAGTCCCTGTTAAACTCAGGGTAAGCGCATCTCAAACCCTATTGACACAACAGTTTTGGGGTTCATCCAAAACGCGAAGAAGTTCAAAAGTACTACATTGGGGCGACGAGTGGGATTGACATTTTAGCTATTGTGTGGCAGAAATTTGTAAAAAGCTGTGCATTCTCTGTTTTTTCAATTATTTGTGCTCAATTGTCCTGTTTTGAGTAGAAATTTGGAAAAAACTAGAGCCTCGTACTTTTTATCTGTATCAAAAAGTACAAAATTAGATGCGCTTACCCTGCTGTTAAACTGAGGGATTAGACAATAATAAAAGTAACACGCTCACTAACGTAGCTTGAGCTTTACCTCAGACTCCCACTAAGTTATTGTCACAAGCTCAATTCAATTAATGATGAAAGATGCTATGCCTGAAAACTTTATCAATATCCAATCCAGTGGGTCTATGGGCAATGTCAATGGTGTTGTTGGGGGGGATGTCACTGGCGTTTTGAATTTGGGAACCATTAGTGGCAGTGTCAGCAATGCCATCAACCAGTTGCCCTCCTCACCGACACCAAACGAGCCTGGATTAAAAGAACTATTATCTCAGCTACAATCGGCGATCGAGGCTGAACATGAATTGCCCCCAGAAGATAAGGCTGAAGCTTTAGAGCAAGTTAAGATTTTAGCTGAAGCTGGGCAAAATCCAGAAGATGGCGTACTGAAAAAATCAGCAAAGACCGCCCTGAAAATTTTGAAAGGAACGGTTACAACCCTTCCTGATGTAACAAAGCTGGTTGAAGAGTCAGCTAAATTGCTTCCAGCGATTGGGGCTCTTCTTACGCTTTTGTAGTTCTGAAGCTAGAGTGTAAGTCTCAGAATTAATTGGCACCTTTTCTTCAACGCTCTTTGGCACTCTTCTGTGGTTCCGCTTCACCCTTCAGGCACTTCTGGATGTCTGTGCTTGGCGACTAAGCGACTCACCGTAGACGGATGGATGTTGAACAGTCGCGCCGCTTCAGAACCGCTCTTCTCCTCCCGACTGACCATTTCGACAATGGCTTGCTGTTGCTGACGCGTGAGCTTTGGGCGACGCCCCCCGACCCGTCCTTGTTGGCGAGCGATCGCTAGTCCGGCTCGGGTGCGTTCTCGAATCATGGCGCGCTCAAACTCAGCAAAGC
>Ga0335397_10009531_pt1 | contig 12102 bp, 12 predicted proteins | sample MAT04_FD_205740 | JGI IMG/M metagenome (GOLD analysis project Ga0335397, IMG submission 205740) | Freshwater microbial communities from Lake Fryxell liftoff mats and glacier meltwater in Antarctica - MAT-04 (spades assembly) (version 2) ...
GCCGAACTGAGCATCACCTCGTCGGCGGACAGCACGTCGGCCTCGGCGATCGGGCGCAAGTTGTACGCGATGCCGACCTCCTCGCACAACTCGGCCAGCAGGTCGTAGCGTATGCCTTCGAGCACATGGTCGCCCTTGGGCGGGCCGAGCAGCGCGCCCTCGTGCACCACCCAGACGTTGCTGGCGGCCGCCTCGGTGAGCCAGCCGTCACGAAACAAGATCGTCTCGGCCGCGCCATGGTCGGCCGACATCTGCCGCGCCAGCACATTGCCCAAGAGCGAGATGCTCTTGATGTCACCACGCTCCCAGCGGAAGTCACGCGCGGTGATGCAGGCCACGCCCTGATGGCGCATGTCGGCTGAGGGCGGCTTCATCGCACTGGTCATCACGAACACGGTGGGCGTGAGGCCCTCGGGCATGACATGGTCGCGCAGCGCCACGCCCCGGGTGATCTCGATGTAGACGAGCTGGTCCTCGGCCGGCTGCGCCGCCACCAGCGCACGTACCAGCGCCAGCCAGCCCTCGCGGGTGTGCGGGTTGGGGATACGCAGCTTGCCCAGGCTGCGCTGCAGGCGCGCCATGTGCTCGTCGAAGCAGAACAAGCGCCGGCCGTAGACCGGGATCACCTCGTAGATGCCGTCGCCGAAGATGAAGCCCCGGTCCAGCACCGACACCTTGGCATCGCGCAGCGGCAGGGTCTGGCCGTTCAAGTGGCAGAGGGTTTCGGGGAGCACGGGCATGGCGGCCTTTCAGGCAAAAGCTGCGGTCAACAAGGCGTCACGGGATCTGAGCGCAGGTCTGGGCGCAGGTCTGGGCGCAGGTTCGGGTGAAGGTCTGAACACAGCTTAGCCGATGGCCGGCCGCGGCGCTTTGACCTGATCCGGCGCCACCCCGCTTCATTTGATCCAGAGCCGGATCGAATCCCAGGCCCGGCCCAGCAGACCGGCTTGCGGCACCGCCTGCAACACCACCAGCGGCAGGCTGGCGACCTTGACGCCGGCCGCGGTGCTGACATCGAGTGTGCCCACCCGTTGGCCTGCCGTCAGTGGCGCCACCAACGGGTCGGTGCGGGTGATCACGGTCTTGAGCTTGTCGCCCTCGCCCTTGGGCACGGTCACCACCATGGCCTGCGCGGCGCCCAGCGCGGCGGTGGGCTGCTGGCCCTTCCAGACCGACACCTGCGCCACCGCCTTGCCGGCCTCGAACAAGCGCACGTCGTCCCAGGCGGTCCAGCCCCAATTGAGCAGCTTCTGACTCTCGCTGGCGCGGCCCTCGCGGGAGGCCGCACCCATCACCACGCTGAGCAGCCGGCGCTTGCCGTTGGGCATGTCGCGCTGGGCGCTGGCGATCAGGCAGTAGCCGGCAGCGTCGGTGTAGCCGGTCTTCATGCCGTCGATCGACGGGTCACGGCCGAGCAACATGTTGCGGTTGTCTTGCTTGATGTTGTTGAAGCTGAAGTTGCGCAGCGAGTAGTAGCTGGCGTAGAACTCCGGGAAGTCGCGCAGCACATGCGCCGCGATCACGCCCAGGTCACGCGCCGAGCTGTAGTGGCCGGCCTCGGTCAGCCCGGTGACGTTCTTGAACTGGCTGTTCTTCAGGCCCCAGGCCTGAGACTGGCGGTTCATCATCGCCACGAACCCGTCGAGCGATCCGGCCACGCCCTCGGCCAGCGCCACTGCCGCGTCATTGCCCGAGACGGCGATCATGCCGCGCAGCAACTCGTCCACCTTGGGCGTCATCTTGGGGTCGATGAACATCAGCGAGCCCCCGCCCTTGCGCTCGGACCAGGCCCGCAGCGACACCGGCAGGGTCTGCTCCAAAGTCAGCTTTTTGGCCTTGAGCGCGTCGAACACCAGCCAGGCCGTCATCAGCTTGGTCAGCGAGGCCGGATCGGCCTGCACGTCGGGCGCACGCTCGGCCAGCACCTGGTCGCTGTTGATGTCGATCAGCAGGTAGCTTTTGGCCGCAATTTCGGGCGGCTGCGGCGCTTGTGCCAACACGGCAGTGGCGCTGGCGCAAGCCAGTACAAGGGCAAAGAGTCGTTTCATCGGGGTCCGAACAGGAAAAGGGGGAGAAAACCGGCTCAAGGGTGCCAGGCCTGAATCACCTGGTTTTTCAGCAGCGTGAGCTGGCCGTGGAAGAAGTGGCCGACACCCGGCAGCACGATGACCGGCAACACCTGGGGCCGGGCCCAGTCGAGTGTGGACAAAAGCGGCACGACCTCGTCGGCCTCGCCGTGGATGACCACGGTGTCGGCCGCCACCGTGGCAGGCAGCTCGAAGCGGCTGGTGGCGGGGCCGACCAGCACCAGGCGCTCGACCGGCGCGCTGGCCGCCAGATGGGCTGCGGCCTGCGCCGCCACATAGCCGCCGAAGGAAAACCCGCCCAGCGCCAACGGCAGCCCTGGGGACCGGGCACGCTGGGCCGCGATCACGGCCAGCGCGTCGCCAATTTCGCCCCGGCCCTCGTCCCAGGTGCCGGCCGACCCGCCGACGCCGCGGAAGTTGAAACGCACCGCCCGGTAGCCCAGCTGCACAAAAGCGCGCGCCAGCGTGATCACCACCTTGTTGTCCATCGTGCCGCCAAACTGCGGGTGCGGGTGGCACAGCACCACCAGTCCGCGCGGCGCTGCGCCGTCGGCCAGCGCCGGCTCGTCAATCGCGCACACGATGGCGCCGGCCGGGCCGGCCACGGTTTCGCGTCGGGTATCGGGCTTCATCGCCGCGTGCGGCCGGACAAGGGCGCTGCGCTCATCGGCCAACGTCCGGCGCCAGACGCAGGCGCTCGACCACGCGGCCATGTTTGAGGTGCGATTCGACGATCTCGTCTACATCGTCCTGGTCGACAAAGGTGTACCAGACTTCCTCGGGGTAGACCACCGCCACCGGCCCACCGGCGCAGCGGTCTAGGCAGCCGGACTTGTTGACCCGCACGCCGCCCGGCCCGGCCAGGCCGGCGGCCTTGACCTGCTGCTTGCAGCGGTCGAAGCCTGCCTGCGCGCCCTGATCGGCGCAGCAGCCCTCACCGGGCTTGCGCTGGTTGAGGCAGAAAAAGATGTGGTGCTGGTAGTAGCTCATGGGGCGCCGATTGTAGGGACCGGGTAAAAACCCGCATGACCCGTCCCCGCCACCGGACCGTCCGCCGTCAGCGCTCGCCCAGCCGCGCCAGCAGCCAGGCCAGCGCGGCATACGGCCACAGCCAGCCCACCCACTGCGCCAGCCCATGCAGCCGCACAAATTGGCCTTGCTCCCAGCCTTGCAGGCTTTGGGCGAAGTACGGATCGGTCGGGGCGCCGTGCACCAGCACCACCAGCCCGGTCAGCGACACCAGTGCCAACGCGGCGGCCAGTCGCGGCCGCAGCCACAGGCCCGCCAGCGACAGCAGCAGCGCTGCGGCCATTGCCGTCTCGGTGGCGGGGGTGCGCCAGGCCAGTGCATGGTCGGGGCCAAAATTCAACGCGGTGGACAAGGTGGTGCCCAGCACCGCCACCAGCGCCACCGCCACCGCCAGGCCCAACCGGCGCCAGCCCGGGCGCGACGCCGCAAAGGCCAGCAGGCAGGGCGACAGCAGGCCCAGCACCACGGCCAGGCCCTCGGCCGGTGATGACAGGGGTTGGTCCTGCGCGGCGCCAGACTCCAGCCAGTCCGCCAGCGGCGCGGCCCAGGGCACGTCGGTCAGCAGATCGGCCAGCCGGACCCGCAAGGCTTCGCCCACCTGCCCCACGCCCAGCGGCACCGGCGTCGGAAACAACAAGGCCGCCGGCCACAACACCAGCAGGGCCAGCGCGCCACCGCTGCCACGCTCCAGCCAGCGTTCTCGGGTGGTTTGCCAGCGCCGCAACAGGCCCAGGCGCTGAGCGGCCGCCGCCAGCAGCGCGCCCAGCGTGGTGCCGGCGCTGTTGAGCACCCAATCCAGTGCCGACGGCACGCGCTGCGGCAGCAGGTGTTGCAACACCTCCATGCCGTAGGACATGCCCGCGCCGGTGAGCAGCGCGCCAGCCAGCGCCAGCGGCACACGCGCGTCGTGCCGCAGCCGCGCAATACATACCAGGCCGCCCAGCGGCGCGTACGCCAGCAGGTTGCTGATGATGTCGAACGGGATGAAATAGCGCGGCCAGGGCAGGTACAGCAAGCCATGGGCCGGCAGGCCAGGCGGCCAGCGCCAGCCGGTGAACGGATACAGGCTGGCGTAGACGATCAGCGCAACCCACGCCCAGGCCAGTGGCCAGGCCGAGCTGCGGTAGACCCGATCACGGCCTGGCATCGGCGCCGGGCGGGGCTGGCGCGCGGTGCGCACGTTTCAGAACGGTTTGACGACCGCCAAAACCACAATGGCGGTGAACAGCAGCACCGAGACCTCGTTGAACACGCGGAACCAGCGGTGGCTGCGGCGGTTGGCCAGTTGCTCGAAGCGGCGCAGGTGGCCCCGGCACAGATGAAGGTAGCCGATCACCGCCGCCACCCCGAGCAATTTGAGGTAGAACCAGTAGCCGCCGGCAAAGCGCCCGGCACCAAAGCCCAGCCAGAGCCAGAGGCCCAAGCCCAGCGCCACCACCATCAACACGTTGGCAAACCGGTAGAGCTTGCGCGCCATCAGCAGCAGGCGTTCACGCTCGGCGTGGCTGTCGGCGGGCACCATCGCCAGGTTGACAAAAATGCGCGGCAGGTAAAACAGGCCGGCAAACCAACTGGCCACAAACACGATGTGAAAGGCCTTGATCCAGAGGTAGGGCGCGCTCATGGACCAATTATGGCGATCTGGCCGCACAAAAAAAAACCCCAGTCACCAGGACTGGGGTGGTAAGCCTTGCCGCCACGGGGACGCCAAGACACCTGCTCAGGGAGGAAAAGCAGGGAGCGAGCACCTTCCGGCGCTCAGCCCAAAACAACTTTATCAGATTCATCTGATCAAATCGCAGCGCCTTGGGTCGATCCTGGGAAAGCGCGCAGCTTTTTGCACTCCCCCGGGATTGCAACTGCGTTGCGGTCCCTGAAAATCAGCGATCCAAGGAGACCTCCCGACATGGCCCTGCCGCCCCTGCCCGCCTTCCCTGCCAGCCGCCCGCGCCGGCTGCGCCGCGACGCCTTCACCCGCGACCTGGTGCGCGAGCACCGTCTGCACCCCAGCGACCTGATCTTTCCGGTGTTTGTGCTGGACGGCCAGGGCCAGGCCCAGGACGTGGCCAGCATGCCCGGCGTGCAGCGCCTGTCGATCGACCGCCTGCTGCCGCTGGCCGAGCAGTGCGTGGCGCTGGGCGTGCCGGTGATGGCGCTGTTTCCGGTGATCGATGCGGCACTCAAGACACCCGACGGTATCGAGGCCACCAACCCGGACGGCCTGGTACCGCGCACCGTGCGGGCGCTGAAAGACCGCTTCCCCACGCTGGGGCTGCTGACCGACGTGGCGCTCGACCCATTCACTTCGCACGGCCAGGACGGGCTGCTGGACGAGACCGGCTACATCGTCAACGATCCCACCGTGGCGATGCTGACCAAGCAGGCGCTGGTGCAGGCCGGTGCCGGCGTGGACATCGTCGCGCCCAGCGACATGATGGACGGCCGCATCGGCGCCATCCGGCAGGCGCTGGAGGCCCACGGCCACATCCACACCCGCATCATGGCCTACAGCGCCAAATACGCCAGCGCGTTTTACGGCCCGTTCCGCGACGCGGTGGGCAGCGCGGCCAACTTGGGCAAGAGTGACAAAAAGGCCTACCAGATGGACCCGGGCAACAGCGACGAGGCGCTGCGCGAGGTGGCGCTGGACATCGCCGAGGGCGCCGACATGGTGATGGTCAAGCCCGGCATGCCCTACCTGGACATCGTGCGCCGCGTCAAGGACACCTTCCGCGTGCCGACATTCGCCTACCAGGTGAGCGGCGAGTACGCGATGCTCAAGGCCGCGGCAGCCAACGGCTGGCTGGACGGCGACGCAGTGATGATGGAGTCGCTGCTGGCCTTCAAGCGCGCCGGGGCGGACGGTGTGCTGACCTACTTTGCGCTGGACGCGGCACGCCTGCTGCGCCGGGGCTGAAGCAACCGCTGCAAGGGGATCGGCTTGCGGGTCTTCCACGTCCAGGGCAGCGGCTTTGCCGAGTTGTCGGGCATCCCGGCGGCGTTGCCGGATGCCGGCTTCCTGTGGCTGGCCAGCTCGCGCGACGGCTTCAGCGCCCAGGCGGCCGACTTGCAGGCCACGCTGCAACGCTACGGCTGCGGCGCGCTGGTGGACGAGCATGTGTCGGACCTGCTGAACGATCAGTTGCCGAGCCACTTCGACACCACCTCCTGGTACGACCTGTTGGTGTTCCGGCGCCTGGCCGCCGGGCTGCCCAGCGCGTCGCTGCCCGGCGACAACACCGACAGCACGGCAGAGACGGCCCGCCTGACCCTGACCACCATCGACACCAGCCCGGTCGGTTTTGCCGCGTTCGACCGGGTGCTGATCACGGTGCATCCGGCCGACTGTGGGGTGCTTGAATTTTTTGCCGAGCGCCTGGCCACTCTGGTGACGGCCGGCGACGGGCGCGGCACGGCCCGGCTGCCGGCCAGCCCGGCCGACCTGATGCTGCGCATGGTCAACCACATGGTCGACAACTACCTGGCGCTGCGCCGGCTGCTGACGCGTCAGCTGGGGCTGCTGCAGGAGCAGTTGCTGGATGCCCGCAAACGCTTCGACGACTGGGCGATGCTGTTGGAATCACGCAACGCGCTGCACACCCTGGAGGACACCTGCGAGGACCAGAGCAGCGCGCTGCAGGAGTGGATCGACGCGCTGGACGAGTGGCCAGCCGAGGCCGACGCCCAGGGCCAGCGTGAGCGTGAGTTGCTGCGGGTGCGATCACGCGACGTGCTGGAGCACATCGAGCGGGTGCTGTCGCATGTGCGGCGGCTGGAGCAGTCGGCCGAGACAGCCGTGCAGCTGCACTTCTCGGCGCTGGGCCACCGCACCAACGACATCATGCGCACCCTCACCGTGCTGACCGCGGTGTTTCTGCCGCTGAACCTGATCACCGGATTTTTCGGCATGAACTTCGACCACCTGCCGTTGATCCACAACGGCACCGGGGTGTGGATCGCGATCGGCGCGATGCTGATGGTGGCGCTGGGCCTGGCCGGCTTTTTCTGGCGCCGGCGCTACCTGGGCAATTCGCGGCCCGACTAGCTGCCAGGTCAGCGGGCGTAGGGGTCGGCCAGGCCCAGGCCGCGCAGGATCTCGGTTTCACGCGCCTCCATCGCTGCCGCCTGTTCGCCGTCGTCCTCGTGGTCGTAGCCCTGGGCATGCAGCGCGCCATGCACCAGCAGGTGGGTGATGTGGTCGGCCACCGGGATGCCCAGCTCGGCCGCCTCGCGCTCCAGCACGCCGGCGGCCAGCACCAGGTCGGCCACCACCACCGGTTCGTGTTCGTAGTCGAAGGTCAGCACGTTGGTGGGGTAGTCCTTGCCGCGGAAATCGCGGTTCAGCGCCTGGCCTTCGGCATCACCGACAAAGCGCACGGTCAACTCGGCCGGCAACTCCAGCGCGGCGCGCAGCCAGCGTTGCACCTTGTGGCGTGGCAGCAGCGCCCGGTGGCGGGCGTCGGCAAACTGGAGCGACAGGCTGAGTGCCGGGCGCGCTGTGCGGCTCATGGCGTGGCGCCCGGATGGCCTGCGTTGGGAGCGGTGTGACTGGCGGCCTGGCTGGCGTTGACCAATTTGGCCGCGTCGTAGGCCTCGACGATGCGTGCCACCAGCGGGTGACGCACCACATCACCCGAGCTGAAATGCGAAAACGCGATACCCGGCACACCGGCCAGCACGCTCGCCGCCTCGACCAGCCCGCTGCCAGCGCCACGCGGCAGATCAACCTGGCTGACATCACCCGTGATCACCGCCCGTGAGCCAAAGCCGATGCGGGTCAGGAACATCTTCATCTGCTCGGGCGTGGTGTTCTGCGCCTCGTCCAGGATCACGAACGAGTGGTTCAGCGTGCGCCCGCGCATGAAGGCCAGCGGCGCGATCTCCAGCAGGCCTTTCTCGAACGCCGCCGTCACCCGCTCCTGCCCCATCAGGTCGTACAGCGCGTCGTAGAGCGGGCGCAGGTACGGGTCGACCTTTTGTGCCAGATCGCCCGGCAAAAAACCCAGCCGCTCGCCGGCCTCCACGGCCGGGCGCGTCAGCACGATGCGCTGCACGCTGCTGCGCTCCAGCGCATCCACCGCGCAGGCCACTGCCAGAAAGGTCTTGCCGGTGCCGGCCGGCCCGATGCCGAAGGTGATGTCGTGGCTGAGGATGTTGTGCAGGTACTGCAGCTGGTTGGGCGTGCGGCCGCGCAGGTCGGCGCGCCGGGTGTGCAGCCGGATCGTGTCGGCGCCGGGTGGCGAGGCGGTTGGCGCCTCGGACGGATCAGTCGCGGCGCGGGCCTCCACCAGCGCCAGTTGCAGGGTCTCGGCCGGGATGGGCAGGGCCGCCTGAAGGTAGAGCGACTGCAGCAGCGCCACTGCGCGGCGGGCGGGGTCGGGCTCGCCATCGACGCGGAACACCGCGCCACGGCGGCCGATCTGCACCGACATCGCGGCCTCGATCGACCGCAGGTGCTGGTCGAAAGCGCCGCACAGGTGCGCCAGGCGGGGGTTGTCGGTGGGCTCGAAATCGTGGCGGAGGATCACTGCTGGGGCCGCGCCAATGCGCGCAACTGGGTGGGGTAAGCGGTGGATTCTCCAACGAACAGCGCCTGACCGCCTGCCCCACAATCGCCGCAAGATCACCAGCCATGTCCGTGCACCCCACATCAGCCGCGCCCCTGGCATGCCCAACCCCCCGGGGCCGGCGGCGGGCGGCGCACGCCCTGAGGGCAGCCGTGCGGCGGATCGCGCAGCTGACCTGGCTGCAACAAGCCTGGGTGATCGCGCTGTTACTTGGCGCCTGGACCGGGCCAGCGCAGGCCGAAGTGCAATGGCTGCGCCAAGCCCAAACCTTGGCCGAGACCCGCCCGCAGGCCCCTGCCACACCCCCGACCGACTGGGCAGCCGCCCGCAGCGTCGCGCTGCCCGACGAATGGCCGGACGACCGTGCCGGCCCGGCAGGCGTGGTGTGGTACCGCTTGACCCTGGACAGGCCTGCCGCTGGCGATGGCACCGCGGCGATGCAGGCCGACAGCGCCCTTTACGGTTTGTACGTCGAACGCGCCTGCAGCGTGTTGCAGGTGTGGCTGAACGGCCGCCTGGTGCATGAAGGCGGCCAGTTCGACGAGCCCGTCACCCGCAATTGCCACCGCCCGCAGTTGGTACCGGTGCCGGCGGCGCTGTTGCAGCCCGGCGCGAATGTGGTGGACCTGCGCATCAAGGGCTACCCGCTGGCCGCGGTCAGTTCGCGGCAACGGGCGGGCGGCTTGTCCGAGATCGAGTTCGGCCCCTACGACCTGATGGCCGCGCACCATGCACGGCGGCTGGTGTTCGCGATCCGCCTGCCCGAGGTGATGAGCGGCGCGCTGGTGCTGATGGGCAGCTTCATGTTCGTGATGGGCTGGTTCAACCGGGCGCAGAGCTACCTGGCCTACTTCGGCGCGCTGATGGTGGGCTGGTCGCTGCTGCTGGCGCGGCTGTGGGCCGCCGACCTGCCACTGCCCAACGGCATGACCGAGCTGGCGCTGGCCGGGTTGATGAGCTTCATCACACTGGCGGCGGTGCAGTTCCTGATGCGCTACGCCGGGCACCGGTTGCACTGGCTGAACATCGCGCTGCCGGCGCAGTGCCTGCTGATGCCCTTGTCGCTGGTGGCGGCCGGGCCGGCCCGCCTGCACGCTGCGACCGGGCTCTGGTCACTGCTGCTGACGGCGCAGATCGTGACGGCGGCGGTCTACTACCTGGCCGAAGCCAGGCGCCACCACACCCCGCAGTTCTGGTCGATGGCCGCGCTGCTGTCGGTGATGGGCGTGTCGCTGGCGGTGGGACTGACAGTGCAGATGATGGCGCTGGACGCCCGCATCGGCTATGTCGCCGAGTTGATTCCGGCGCTGGGCTTCCTGGCGCTGGGGCTGCGCCTGGTACAGCAGTTCGGCCGCGCCTACCAGAGCGCCGAGCAAGACCGGGCCGAGCTGGAGGTGCGCATCCGCGAGGCCACCGCGCAGATCGAGCGCAACTTTGCCCAGCTGTCCGAGCTGAAGGTCGAGCAGGTGACCGAGCGTGAACGCAAGCGCATCGCCGCCGACCTGCACGACGACCTGGGCGCCAAGCTGCTGACCATCGTGCACACCAGCGACAGCGAGCGCATCAGCACGCTGGCGCGCGAGGCACTGGAGGAGATGCGTTTGTCGGTGCGCGGCCTGACCGGCAAGCCGGTCAAGCTGATCGACGCGCTGGGCGACTGGCGCGCCGAGGTGGTGTCGCGCCTGACGCAGTCGGGGGTGCAAGGCGAATGGAGCTCACCGTCCGACGAAGAGGTGCCGCACACCCTGTCGTCGCGCGCCTACGTGCAGACCACCCGCATCCTGCGCGAAGCGGTGAGCAACATCATCAAGCACAGCGGCGCGTCGCAATGCTCGGTGCGCTGCACCATTGCCAGTGGCGACTTCCAGCTGGTGATCCAGGACAACGGCAAGGGCATCCCGATGGAGCTGGACGGCCGGCTAGACAAGGGCCACGGCATGGCCAGCATGAAGGGCCGGGCCAAACAATTGCAGGGCCAGTGCCTGGTTGAATCGGGCCCAGGCTACGGAACCGTGATACGCCTCACGCTACCGCTAGAGCGCCACACCACAGGCGGTTGAGCCGCTGCTAGTATCAATTCGCGTCGTTCCGGCGCCCCGAACGACTGCCCATTTTGATGAACAACATCCTGCTGCTCGAAGACCTGCCCGAGATCCGCGCCTGGCTCAAAAGCCTGGTGCTGCAGGTGTTCCCGACCGCGCGCATCACCGAGTGCTCGCGGGTGCAAGATGCGCTGCACCAGGTGCAGGCGCTACGTTTTGATCTGGCGCTGTGCGACCTGGGCCTGCCCGACGGCAGCGGCACCGACGTGGTGGCCAAGCTGCGCGACGTGCAGCCCGAGGCGCTGTCGGTGGTGGTCACCATCCACGACGACGACGAGCATTTGTTCCCGGCGCTGCAGGCCGGCGCCTACGGCTATATCTTGAAGGAGCAATCCCGCGAGCTGATCACCGAGCAGCTGCAGCGCATCGCGCAAGGTGAGCCGCCGCTGTCGCCGTCGATCGCGCGCAAGGTCATCAAGTACTTTGCCAGCATGGCCAAGCCGCAGGCCAACGCCATGCCCGAGGTCTCGCTGACCGACCGCGAGAGCGAGGTGCTGCTGCGGGTGGCCAAGGGCTTCACACTGCCCGAGATCGGTGTGCAGCTGGGCCTGTCCCGCCACACTATCGCCGACTACGTCAAGCAGATCTACCGCAAGCTCAACGTCAGCTCGCGTGCCGAGGCCGCACTGGAGGCGCAACGGCTGGGGCTGTTTCGGCGCTGACCGGCCGCAGACTTGCCGCGGGTTGGCCCGCGAGGGGCCGGAGGGCGTAGGCCACAATCCGGCCCATGATCGGACGACTCACAGGCATCCTGGCGGAAAAGTCGCCCCCGCAAGTGCTCATCGACGTGGCCGGTGTCGGTTATGAAGTCGATGTGCCGATGAGCAGCTTCTACAACCTGCCTGCGCTGGGCGAGCGCACCACGCTGCTGACCCACTTTGTGGTGCGCGAGGACGCGCAGCTGCTGTTCGGCTTCCTGACCCAGGCTGAACGGGGCGCCTTCCGGCAACTGATCAAGATCTCGGGCGTCGGCCCGCGCATGGCACTCGGCCTGCTGTCAGGCCTGAGCGTGGCCGAGCTGACCCAGGCCGTGACCCAGCAGCAAACCGCCCGGCTGGTCAAGGTGCCGGGCATCGGCAAAAAGACCGCCGAGCGCTTGCTGCTGGAGCTGAGGGGCAAGCTCGGCCCGGACCTGGGGCTGCCGGGGGCGGCTGTCGTCAGCGATGCCCAGGCCGACATCGTGCAGGCCTTGATCGCGCTGGGTTACAGCGAGCGCGACGCCGCCGCGGTGCTCAAGTCGATGCCGGCCGATGTGGGGGTGAGCGACGGCATCAAGCTGGCGCTCAAATCCTTGTCACGCTGAGCCTGCTGCACTGA
>Ga0335397_10009533_pt1 | contig 12101 bp, 16 predicted proteins | sample MAT04_FD_205740 | JGI IMG/M metagenome (GOLD analysis project Ga0335397, IMG submission 205740) | Freshwater microbial communities from Lake Fryxell liftoff mats and glacier meltwater in Antarctica - MAT-04 (spades assembly) (version 2) ...
CACTTCGCCACATGGGAATCGTTTCGGCAGGGAGAGCGGCTGCCCGGGGAGCACTACTTGCTGATCTTCATGAAGCGGTGGCCCGTCGCGACGAACGGCACGCGGGCCGCGCTCCCCGAGACGCCCAGTGTTGCGGTCAACGCGATGAAGACAGAGGGAAGTGGCGGAAGCGGGTCGGCGCTCAACGGCACGCTCGAGGTCGTATCCTCCACGCCGGCGGGAGGCACCATCGTCGTCCACGCACGCAACGGTGACGCGAGCCTCGACGGCCCGGTACCGTTCGCCATCTGCAACTGAGTGCTCGCGTCATGGACGAGGATGCTCTGAGCGCGAGCGCTACGGCTTCCGTCGCGGCAACGGTGGAGGCTTCGGGGCGAGCCGCGGCTTGACCGAGTCGAAGAGGTCCTTGCGCGGGTCGAAGAAGGCGCCCTCGCTCGCGTGCGCCTCCACGTCCTCGAGGAGAGCGGAGTCGTCGAGGAACGCCGGATCTGCGGAGAACTTCGGCGGAGGAAGCGACGGCAGGTAGTGAGGATGGGCCTCTTGCCACGCCGTGCGCATCGCGTCCACGTCGGGCCAGCGCTCGATCTTCGGATAGAGGAGCGCGCGATCGATGACCGCGACGACCTTGCTCGGGAGCTCCGGCGCAGCGTCCGCGAGAGAGCGGGGCTTCACCTGTGCGCTCGCGAGGAGCATCGCGTCGAGGTGCTTGCCCGTGTGGACGGACTGTCCCGAGAGGCAGAAGAAGAGCGTCGCGCCGAGCGACCAGACGTCACTCCGAGCGTCCACCTTCTTCGTGAGGCCGAGCGCTTGCTCGGGAGGCATGAAGGACGCCGTCCCGACGACGTCCTGCGCGGCGTCGGCGGTGTAGCCGCGCTGCTTCGCGAAGCCGAAGTCGAGCAGCTTGACGCCGCCGCCCACGAGGATGTGGATGTTGGCGGGCTTCAGGTCGCGATGCACGACTCCCGCACGATGAACGGCGGCGAGCGCGTCCATGACGGCGTCGCCGATCGGCATCATCTCGCCGAGCGGAACGCGACCGCCCCGCGCCTGGCGAAGATCGTCGAGCGACTCTCCGACGAGCACCTCGAAGACGATGAACGCGCAGTCCCCGTTCACGCCGTCGTCGAGCACCTTCACGGTGCCCGGATGGTCGATCGCAGCAACGAGGCGAGCCTCGGCAAGGAGCAGCTTGAGGATCTTGGGATGGCGGGTGAGCTCCCGGTGAAAGAGCTTCAGCGCACCTCGCCCGCCTCCGGTGACCTCGGTCGCGAGATAGACCGTCGAGGTGCCCCCCTGCCCGAGCACGGACTCGACCTTCCATCTTGCGCCGAGGACTCGCCCGCGTGGATCGTCGTCCATCGTCACCAGGGTATCACTTGCCCGAGGGGCCACGGCCCTTCGGGCTGCGGTGGTGGTGGTGCTGGCGGTCCGGTCACGATGGGTGGCGCGGGCGGCGCTGCGAGCCGCCTGTCCACCGCGTCGACGACGATCGCCAGATGCGGCCCCGAGGGCGTGAAGGTGGTGGAGCAGCCGGAGAGGAGCGCGACACCCGCGAGAGCGAGAGGAAGGAGAGGAGCCCGCATCGACCAACGAAGTCGTAGTGGAAGTCGACCGGCGCGTCGACCAAGCGAGGGCGCGCGCGTCAGCCGAGGAGATCGGTGATGGTCTCGAGCCAGGTGAGGTTCAAGGATTGGGCGCGTTCGGTGATCGCTGCAAGGATCGCAGCGTGGTTGTGGTCGCGGACGTCCAGGGAGAGCGACTCTCGGCGATGCGGTGCGACTGTCTCGAAGACGAGCTGCTCCTTGAAGCGGTGAACGCGGTAGATCTCGCGCCACGCCATGAGCCAGACCTTCTTCTTGTTCGTGACGCGGATCCCCTCCGCCGTGATGTAGACGAAGTCGCGACCGCGGATGCGCGCGTTGTAGAAGTCGCGGCCGAGCACGAAGGCGAGCACGCACGGGAGCATCACGAGGCCCCACTTCCAGGAGATGCCCTGCCACCACATCATCGCGGGACCGACGGTCAGCACCCCGATCACCCCGTAGATGGCCTCCTTCGTGAGGTGCATCGGCTCGGGAATGAAGATCTTCTCGTCTAGCATTCGTCCGCGATGTGTACGTGACTCGCGCGAGCGCGTCACGTCAGGACGGCGGGGTCGAAGCCGCGTCGCCTGTCTGTCTCTATCCGGCGAGCGAGACGTCCTCGACTCGGCCCTCGCGCGTCAACGCGGTGAGGACGTAGTGCCCGGCGAAGAGCCCGCCCTCGTCGATGCCGTTGTCGGCGAAGAACACCGAGGACCTGCCGTCAGCGTAGATGGTCACGGACAAGGGCTTCAGGTGGGCCATGAGCGCCGGACCCGTCAGCGCCGCCCCATCGGCGCGCCACGTCTCGTCGTACTCGCGGAGGAGGGAGGACCCGATGACCTCGTACAGACCACTCCATGTCTGGCGAATCATCGAAACTGCGGTGGCGCCTTGATCGATGAGGAAGGCGAGGGACATCGGCTCGTCCCATGCCCCCTCGTCCACCACGATCTCGATGCTCAGTGGTCGACCCTCGAACGAGAGCTCGCCCATGTAGGCCAGTTCGCCCTCGTTCCAGGTCAACGTGCCGAGTACGGGATGCTCGTACGTGGGCGGGAGGTCGATGGGCATCAGAACGGGAGATGATACCCACGAAGAGTCCCCGACCACGCGCTCGGATCGAAGCCGCCTACGTTGCGTGCAAACGTCGACACGGATGGGCTACGGCGAGGAGGCCAGGGCCTATCGCGTCGCGACGGGCGTCGCCGCTCTCGCCGTCGGAATACGCGCTACTACCCGTTCCTCAGCGACGACGCGCTCATCCGCTTCGCCATGCCGAGCGACTCCTCCAGGGCCACGGCCTCACGTGGAGCGAGGGCCAGCGCGTCGAGGGATACTCGGACCTCCTCTGGGTGCTCGCATGCGCCGGTCTCGGCGCGCTCGGCTTCGATCTCGTCGATGGCGTCAGGGGCTGGCAGTTTGAAACAGTACTACCGAGGTAGTATAGCTGTGAGATGCCTCGTGGTGCTCCGGCTTCCAAGCTCGCAATTACGGTCGACCGTGACGTTCACGCCAAGGTCATCAGGGCTGCAGCCGAGGACGGGATGAGCGTGTCGGCCTGGCTGACCGCAGCGGCGCGCCAGGCGATTCGTCGCCGAGAGGGCCTCTTCGCCGTCGCGGAGTGGGAGGCTGAGCATGGCGCGTTGTCCGAGGAGGAGCTCGCCGAGGCACGTAAGCGCATCGTGTCATTCGTTGCGACGAAGCGTCGGACGGGGCCTCGCGCGAGGCGCTCCCGATGACGAGCGTCGTCTACGACGCGGGTGCTCTCGTCGCAGCGGAGCGCAACGACCGACGAATGTGGGCCGAGCATCGTGTGCGGCTCGAGCTCGGTCTGTCCGTCGTCGTCCCCGCTCCGGTCGTCGCTCAGGTGAGTCGTTCGCCGAGACAGGTGCAGCTGCGGCGATTGCTCGCCGGTTGCGAGGTTGTCGAATTCGACGAAGCCGGCGCACACAACGCCGGACGCCTCCTCGCGTCGTCGAAGACGAACGACGTCGTGGACGCGGCGCTCGTCGACCTCGCCATCCGTCGCGGTGCCGACGTCGTCACCGGCGACACTCACGACCTTTCGAGGATCGCGAGTGCCGCGGGTGTCCGACTTCGCATCCTCGAGATCTGAGAGATCTGAATCGGATCCCCGCCCCGGTCGAGCTGCGCTGAGGCGCTCAGCTGGGGCAGCGATGCAGCACATCGCCGCCCCACAGCGCGAGAGGCCTAGACGGCGCCTGACGGCTTCGGCTTCGCCATCTCCGCGCCTTGCTCCTCCATCCTCTTCTTCTCCTCCGCGGCGCGCTCGGGCGTGGGCTCGTTCTTGAGGGGCCCGGGCGAGGGCACCCGCTTCAGGTCCGCCTTCGGGTCCGCCTTCGGGTCGGATTGCTCGTTGCTGTCGTTGCTCATTCAATCACCTCTTCCGCGATCACAAGCAGCAGGTGTGCCAGCGCTGGGTTGCGGTTCAGGTCCTCGGCTTCTTGGTCGAGCCCTCGGTTGCACGACGGATAGCAGTACGAGCCGCTGCCGGGGAAGGGGCAGCACGTGAGCGTCGGGCCGCAAGTGGGGAGCGGGAATCCGCACCGGTCGCCCTCTGCCCCTCGGCAGTCGGCGCAGCGCGAGCCCTTGCAGCAGAGCGTGCTTCGACGCTGCACGCGCCGCTCATGCACTGCCGGTCCTCGGAGCACTCCGTCATGTCGAGGCGTGAGCGCTCGAGATAGCAGGTCGGCTGCTTGCGCCCGTCGAACGCCGCGCAGAACAGGTTGGCACCACACGCGTCGATGCCGCTGGCAAGGCAACATGGCTGACTCACGGTCTGCGAGCTCGCGACACCGCTGCAGTCCTGGACGACGCTCCCGCCGTCGCCCGCCGCCCCGCCCTCGCGGTTGTCGGCTCCTGCGTCGGCGAGCGTCCCCGTCGTACCGCTCGATCCTGCACAGCCGACCAACGCGCCAAGCATGACGGCCGAGAAGATCGCGGCTCGTATCCTGCAGAAATGGAGGGCGTTCGTCATTCTTTGCCAAGAGCCGCCAGCCCAGGGCGTGTCGCATTCTTTTTCGTTCCGGCGCGCTCGCTTCTCGACGGTTTCTCGACGGCTTCTCGACCACGCCGCCGGACGGTTGCCCTCGTTCGTGTCGGACGCCGGCTTCGTCGACGTGGCCGGGGTCCGCCGCGCGCGGACGACCTACGGCACGCTCGCGTATCTCCGGGCGCGACAGCGTCCCGCGGCTTGAGCGGGAAGGGGATCACATCATGTTGCTTCGTCAGCTCATGACGAGGTGTCGGCTCACTTGCTGCGGTAGACGATGCCGTTCGGCTTCTTGCCGACCGGGATCGTGGCTTTCACCTTGCGCGTGGCTGCGTCGATGATCGAGAACGATCCCGCGAGTTGGTTGGTGATGAAGCCCGTCTTGCCGTCGGGCGCGAAGGCGATAGCGTGCGAGCCGGCGCCGGTTGCGATGTCGGCGACCTTCGCGTCGGCCGTGGTCTTGTTGAAGACGACCTTGCCGGCGTCCACGTCGGTGAGCCATAGCTCGTCGGTGCGGCTCGGCGGTACTGCCGCATATCCCGGCGTGAAGCCAAGGTTGTAGGTGCGCACGACCTCGAGTGTCTTCGGGTCGATGGCCTTGATGGTCTTGCCGACCTCGCAGTCGACGTACATCATGCCGTCTGCGCCGGGCCAAGCGCCCACAGGCTCGCGATCGACGGGGATCGTCTTCACCACGGCTTTGGTGCCGACGTCGATGACGGTGACGTCGTTGCTGGTGCCGTTCGCGACGAACGCGTACTTGCCGTCGGGCGTGAACGTCACCTCCGCGGGGACCTTCCCGACGGGGATCGTCTGCTTCGTGGCGAGCGTCGTCGCGTCGAGCACGAGCACAGTGCCCGCATCGGTGAGCTGCGCGGTCCAGAGCTCGCGCCCGTCGGGCGAGAACGCGGCGTTGTGGTTCGAGGCATCGAGGCGCCGTGACGCCAGGGTCGCGCCCGTCGAGGCGTCGAGCAAGAGGACCGCACCCGCCGGCGCCGCCGCCCCGCTGTGCCCGCCGCCGTGCTCTCCTGCGGGCGCCGACGCGGCGCCGTGCCCGCCGCTGAGATCGTGGCCCGGCACCGCGACCGCGAGACGCGACCGATCCGGGCTCAGGTAGATGTGGTGCGGGAACGCGATGTTCTTCAAGGCGATGGTGCCGAGGACCGTTCCGGCGCCGGGATCGACGACTGAGATGGAGGCGTCCTCGCCGTTCACGATGTAGAGCGCGTCGGTGGTGACCGCGGCGATGGCAACGCTCGTCGGAGGCTCCGCGGAGGTCGTGCCGCCATGACCGGCGTCGGACTCGTGGCTCCCGCAGGCCGCGATGAACGAGCCGATGACCATCGTGCCGAAGAGTGAGTGCTTCATGGGACCTCCGGGGACACTACGCATCGCACCACGCGGCGGTTTCGCCGGCAAACGCGGCGAGTCGAGTCTCTGCGAATCGTTGCAAACCGCGACGTGACCGCGGGTGTTACGGGCGCGAAGGCGCGGCTTTCGCAAGGCGAGCGCGGGCGACGTTCGAGTGCTTCTGCGACTACCGCGAGCACTGCACGATGATGGGGCAGGTCGGCAGCGTGGAGGTCGCGCCGTAGAACCCTTTCAGGGCGATGGTGGGTCTCACGATCCCATGGACCACCCAAGACGGCTCGGGACGCTCTCTCGCGTCGGCGCAGCGTGCTCGCTCCTGCTCGCCACGAGCGGAGTCGCGCATGCGGAGGGCGGGGGCACGCCGCGCATCGCCGCCGGCGTAGGCCTCGTCGTTCCCGTGCTGAGGTACTCGAACGCCGCAGACGCGAGCTGCCGGAGCCTGATCGGCGCCAACATCGACTTCCGCGGCGCGGACGTCGGCTTCCGGTGCTGCTCACCGTAGTCGGGGCGAACGGGGCAGCTCGATCGGACTGACGTGGTCACGAAGTGGCGGCCGCGGACGGCGCGATTGCGCGCGGCGGCTCGAGGCTGTCGAGCAGCTTTGCCCCGAGTTCCTCGCGCTCGTCCTCGGGGAGCTCGTGCCGTCGTCGCCGCATCCAATCAAACGCTCACCACCTTGTCGAACCACTCATGAACGGCCGGCGACAGTTCCTCGGATCGATGACAGTCATGCTCGCGGCGTGTCGCAGCGAGCACGCGCCCCCACCCGCGGCGCTCCCGTCGCCCGACACCCGGCCGGTGATCGGGCTCGAAGCTGCGTTCGGAGAGCTTCGTCATCTGCGAAGCGTCCTCGAGCGGACGCCGGCGGGCGCGGTCTCGACGCGAGGTTGGGACAACCTGGAACAGACCGAGTGGCCGTTCTTTGCGCTGATCTTCTACGCAGACGCAGCGACGCGCTGCGCGAGTCTGCCGATTGCGGCGAGTCGACGCGACGCCGTCGTCGCGGAGGCTCGCTGGGCGCTCGAACGGGCAAACGCAGTCGGGATCAAGGGCGCCGATCCACTGCTTCCCCACGGGCACCTTCTGCTCGCGTTGGAGCGGTTCACGCGCGGAGGAGGTAGAGAGGCGGAGTACGGCGACTTGAGGGATCACCTTGCCCATGATCTCGAGAGGCGTTTCTCAGCCTCCGAGACCGGGATGTTGCCCAGCTACCCATCGATGTGGTGGACGCTCGATCCGGTCCCCGCCCTCGCGGTGTTGACGTTGCGGGAGGAGGGCGCTGCTGCACGCGAGCGTTGGGAGGCAACCGTCCGCGCGTCGGCGGTCGACCCCGCGACCGGCCTCGTCATCGCGGGATGGAATCCGGAACGCAGGCGGGCGATAGGCACACCGCGCGGATGCGCGCTGATGCTCGCGTTGCCCGATCTCTACGTTGTTTCGCCAGGGCTCGCGCAGGAGCAATGGTCGCGTGCTCGCAGGCATCTCGTACGCACCGTTCAGGGCATGACGGGCATGCGCGAGTACCCGGAGCCGATCGATCTGCCTGCAACGACCGATAGCGGTCGGATCCTCTTCGGTCTCGGCGAAGCGGCGAGCGGTTTTGGTCTAGCGGCAGCCGCCGCGGCAGAGGACATGGTCGTTCTCGCGGCGCTCCTTCGCAGCGCGCGTCGAGTTGCGCCGCCCGCTTGGCATGGCGACCAGCTGGCTCTCCCCAACGTGCCTCCCGTTGGGCAAGCCGCTCTCCTACGCGCGAAGGTGTGGAACGCGACAGTCGCCGCCGTTGCTGGGCGAGCGTAGGCTGCGCTCGACGAGCCCAGTGCCTCGTAGGATGTGCCTCGGAAATGCTTGAATGCCGAGGAGCCGGTGACATCGAGGCCGCCCGCGTCGCGCCCCATGCCATCGAGCGCCTACTCGGCTCGAACGCGAATGCGAACGCGAATGCACGCGTGCGTCCGTCGTCGATCTCGCTCGCGCACTGCCTAGATCGATCGCCGTCGCCAGTAGGCGGGGCGTCGCTTCGCGTGCGCGACTGCGAGGATGTCGATGCTCTCCTCGACGACGACGTAGACGACTCGGTAGGGAAAGCGCTCCACCTTCGCCGACCGAATGTCCGGCTCGTAGAGCAAGGGGAAGGCGAGGGGAGACTCCGCAATCGCAAAGAGGGCGCGTTCGACCGCGGCCGCGAAGCGGTCCCCTCGTCCCGTGTAGTGCTTGTTGTAGGTAGCGGACGTCGGCAGTGAGCTCGCGCGCGGCTGCCGGTCGGAACCGGATCACTTCAGCAGGCCCCGTTTGACCTCGTCCCACGGGATGCCTGGAATGCCGCCTCGCGCGTCGGTCGCCCTGCGTTCGATCTCTTCCTTGTCGTCGACCGAGATCCCAGGCGTCGGCTCCAGGCTATCGAGCAGCTTCGCCGCGAGCTCTTCCCGCTCGTCTTCGGGGAGCTGCATGGCCTCAGCGAGGAGCTTCGCGGCGGCATTCATGAGGAACAGCTTATCCCGACGGGAACTCCGTCGGCGAGCACCTTCGGAAGTCGACCGAGACTGCTCTTCGAGGGCGTCATGCTGCCGACGCGCTCGAAGAGCTCTGCGCTCTTTCTCGGCGTCATCTGCGTCACGACCCACAGCGCCTGCTGCGCGGCGCGCCGCGTCCAGAAGTCGCCGATGATACCGAGCGACAGCTCCATCGGGCTCACGCAGCGACCGTCCTCGTCCTTCCTGTCCTTGTAGAGCGTCCGCTCGACGACAACTTCGCCTGCCGACGTCATGTACGTCTGCGACTGCCGCAGCACGCGGCGATGAAGCTTGCCCGCGATGACGACGGCATCCACGTCCACCTCGAGCCGCGCCATCTCGCCGGCGACGATGTCGCGCTCCGCCTCCATCATCCGCTCGTGCAGCTCGCGCTCGAAGTCGGCGAACGACCGAGGGCCCGTCTTCGACCTCATCCCCTCAGTTTCCAGGAACTCGCGCAGCTTCTCCAGGGGCGTCGACTTCGCCTCCTTCAGTTCACGCGTGGCCGCTCGCGCGGCAACCACTCGGCTCGGGCTCGTCATGCCCCCTGCAACGCTGCACCAATCCTGTTAATTCCCGCGCCTTCACCCGTCACGATCGGATATGCACCCTGTCGAGAGCTCGAGCGGGCTTCGGTGCGCTCACGAAACTGAGCTTGGCAGGTCGCCGTGTGGATCGAGTTTCGCAACGCGACGGTTGACGACCACGCCTGGCCCGATCAATCGCACGGCGCCATCGCCCGCGCATGTCCGCGAGGAGGGGTCTGGGGAGGGAGGCGCAGCTCCCTCCCCAGCGTTCGCCGAAGGCGAACCTCACGAATGGTGGAGGCGCCGGGAATCGAACCGTGATCAGTGCAAAGTCCCAAGTGGGCGGCGGCACTCGTCTTTCGTCGCAACGGTTCGAGATCCTGGCGCTTCGTCGGCTGCGCGGAGTCCACGGCAGTCCCCGTGGAGCTCTCGGGATCGACCCCGGTCGTGGAGACATTGTGGAAACAGGGAAGATGCACGTAACGGGTCACTCGCGACCACGCCCATCAACGCGTCGGCCGAGGCGTTGAGCCAGAGGCGCCCTGGACGCGATCACGCCAGTAGCTGGGTCGGTCTCGACGAAGCTGGGCGTTACCCAGCGTCACTCTGACTCGGTTGTCATCGTGTTCGACCTGGGAGCCGCGGCCGAGGAAATCGGCATCGAAGAGTACGTCTGGACCTCGAGCAACGACGAGAGGTGCGGACGAACCGCCGCGACGAGCACGAGAAAGGCGGCATCGACGGCCTAACCTTCTCGTGGGAGAGCTCGCGATCCCTAGGATTTCCACCCGTGCGACGCGCCGAATTGCCGGTGGACCGCGTACCCGATTCTGCCCGAGCTCGCGGACGACGCCGGGGCGACGACGACGTGGAACTGAACTAGCGACGACGGGGCGCCGCGCGTCTCGCGGCCGTTCGTGGTGCCCGGCCCTTGAGGGCTGCGATGTCCTTCTCGATCTCTCGGTGGACCTTCGCGTGGCCGGTGAGCTCCTGGTCGAGGTCGTCGAGGCGCTTGTTCATCTCGGTCCGAAGTCCGTCGATCTTGACGTCGAGGTCGCCCTTCGTCGCGAGCTTCTCGATCGCCCTGAGCACGTCCTTGATCGTCGGCTCGCTCATCCACCCAGTCTATCTCCGCGCGATGCCGAGCGGCAACGTTCGGGGGCGCTCGAGACGAGGTCATGCGGGCCTCGAGAGGTCCCACGATGTCCAGTGGCTGGTCCGCGAGGGCGCTCCGCTGCAGGCGAGCCAGCGCTCACAAATCTCCCGTCCGAGAATCGCGATCTGAGTAGTTCCACGTAGGGCCGGTCGCGCGCAGCCTTGTGTTTCTTCCAATCGGTACGGTGCGCATCGGCGCGCGCGAGACAAAGAAGGGAGGAAATGTTAGGGCCCATCGGCGATGACGCCGAGGTAGGGGCTGTTGACGGAAAACGTCTTTCGCGAAATTAGGTCAGCAACGGAACGACCGACCGGGGTGGAGGCGCGTGATCCGAGCCGAAGCGGGAGGCGCGACCGGCGAGTGCGCCTTGAACCAGTCGAGCAGCGCGTCGAGATCGAGCCCACCAGGAACGCGATCGGTGCCGCTCTTCAAGATCGCGAAGCCATCGCCGCCGTCCGCGAGGAATGCGTTCACGGTGACTCGGTACGTCGTCGCTGGCTGCACGACCTGACCCGCGATGGCGATGGACGCGGGGTCGACGCGACTACCGATGGGCTTCGCGAGTCCCACGTGTACGTGAAGCCCTCGGAGACCTGGAGGATGGCGGCCTTCTCGGCAGCACCGACCATCTGCCATTGCATGTCGGTGACGAGCCTGCCGAACGCGGCAGCACTGGTGACGAGCTTACCGCCGATGTTGCAGACGCGCGCGGCGTTCGTGTGGCCGGCGACGACGGCATCGATCGCAGGGTCGAGGTTGTTCACGATCTGTTCTCGAGGGCTTCCCGAGGGGGGGCGACCGCGTGGTTCCTGAGTGAGCTCGCTTACGGGCGCAGGACGCCGTCGCACGCGCCCACGCTGCACCTCGCGAAACGCACGGGCTTGGACGAGGCAGGCACGACCGCTGCGACGAGCGAGTCTGGAGGCGCGGCCCCGCCGCAGTAGGCCTCGACTCGGAGGCCGACCACGATCTCTGTCGGCGTCTCCACGACCCATATCGCGTTGACGTTCTGCCTCACGGTCGTGAAGGCGATCCGCCGCTTGCCGAAGTCGAAGGGATCGCGCTCGGCGAGGGCCGCGAATCCAGGCGGACGCACCGCGCGCGCCTCGCCCTGGAGCTGGTAGCCCGATGCAGCGAGCGCGTCCTGCGAGTCGAGCACGCCCTCCGTCTGGCGTGGGGATTCGGGCCTCGTCAAGAGAACGGTCTCGATCGTCAGCGCGATACCGGCGACCGGAGGACAGCTCTCCGGCGCGGCCTTCTTGGCTTGATGCTTGTCACACGCCACCAGAGACGCCGCGACGACGAGCGTGAGCAGAACCGAACGCACTGTTGTCGCCACGAGAAGAGAGCTTAGCACCTTGCGAGCGCACGGCGATGCGCCTGCTCGCGATGGCGCGAACGTGGTGACGTCGACGGACGCGGGATTACGAGCTCAGTAGCCGGCGGGGAGAACTGATCCTAGTTCTTCACGCGGACGAAGACGATCTTCGTGCCGTCGGCGAGCGCCTTCTGCATCTGCTCCGCCGTGGCCGGCTCACCAGCCTTGAGGAGACCGAGGCCCGGCACCTCCGCCTAGGTACTCGTGCATGACGGTCATGTGACCGCCCTGACGACCGGGACCGCGGCGCGTGAGCTCGTCGAGGGAGAACATGCTCGAGGTGCTGAGCGCGTTGAAGTCGACCTTCCACGAGGTGATGACGGGCTGACCGTCGTGGAGGGCCTTCTGGACACGCTTCCAGAACGCGCGGCGCTCCGTCGGGCTGGTCGGGTAGTTGAGCTCGTTCCACGCAAATTTTCCTTCGCGGGGGGAGAGAAGGAAATGTTGGACGCATCGGCCTGGCCGGTGGCGCTTGAGTCGGTGGGTGGCTATGGGGAGGAAGCGGAAGCGTGCCAGCCGGGACGGCTGCGGCGAGGGCCGAGTCGTGCGTCACGGCAGCATGG
>Ga0335397_10009537_pt1 | contig 12099 bp, 10 predicted proteins | sample MAT04_FD_205740 | JGI IMG/M metagenome (GOLD analysis project Ga0335397, IMG submission 205740) | Freshwater microbial communities from Lake Fryxell liftoff mats and glacier meltwater in Antarctica - MAT-04 (spades assembly) (version 2) ...
TTGCCCTCGTCGAAAATCACCCGCCGGCGCCAGCCAACGGCGGGCAGTCCGGCTGGGATTCTGGATGGGATTCGCGCATCTACGCGATCAGTCCGGCGAACGCCGACTTTCTGCGCGAGATCGGCGCCTGGAAGCATTTCGACGCGCGCCGGATCGCGGCGATCCACGCCATGCAGATCGTCGGCGACGGCGGTGCGCAGCTCGAATTTTCGGCCTACGAGGCCGGCGTCGGCGAACTCGGCTGGACGCTCGAGTCGTCGCTGATGGCCGCCGAACTGTGGCAGAGCGTCAAGCGACAGAGCAATCTCACGCTGATCTGCCCGGCCGCGCCGCGCACTCTTGCGATCGGCGCCGACGCCGCCCAGCTGACGCTCGCCAACGGGCAGATCTTGTCGGCCAGCCTGCTCGTCGGCGCCGACGGCCGCGACTCGTGGGTGCGCGAACACGGCGGCCTCGAGGCGAGCAACATACCCTACGGCGAGATGGGTGTGGTCGCCAACTTCGCCTGCACTCGTGCGCACCGCGCAACCGCCCGCCAGTGGTTTCGCGACGACGGCGTTCTCGCCTGGCTGCCGCTCGCCGGCGATGAAACGCAGGAGCCAGGCCAAGAGCGCCGGCGCCATCGCATCTCGATGGTCTGGTCGACGCCCGACGCGCACGCCCGCGAGCTGCTCGCGCTACCGCCCGAGGCCTTGGCCGAGCGCGTCGCGGCAGCCGGCGGCAAGGCGCTCGGCGACTTCGAACTGATCACGCCGGCCGCCGCTTTCCCGCTCAGCCTGCTGCGCGTGCCGCGCACCGTCGCGCCGCGCCTGGCGCTGATCGGCGACGCCGCGCACGGCGTCCATCCGCTGTCGGGCCACGGCATCAACCTCGGTTATCAGGACGCCCGGGTGCTCGCCGAACTGCTCGCCGCAGCGCCCGAGTGGCAGGACGTCGGCAGCTTGCGCCTGCTGGCGCGCTACCAGCGCGCGCGCCGTGAGGAAACGCTACTCGTGCAGTACACGACCGACACACTGCGCTGGCTGTTTCGTGAGAAACTGCCGGGGCTAAAGTCCCTACGTAACGTCGGCATGAACCTCAGCGACCGCTTGCCGGTCGTTAAGAACCTCCTGATTCGTTACGCCATTGGCGCCTTTTAACCCCCGCTTCAGACGGAGATACCCATGTTGAAAAAACTCTTGCCGCTCGCTTTGTTTGCCGCCCTCAGCGTGCCGGCGTCCGCCGACGAAGCGAGCGTCAGAAAGGCGATCGAGGGCAAACTCGGCGCCAAGGTGACGAGCGTTACCAAGAGTCCCTATCTCGGACTGTACGAAGTCTATGTCGACGGCCAGATTCTTTACACTGACGAGAAGCTCACGGCGATCCTCGCCGGCACGCTGATCGACGGCAAGACGATGAAAAACGTCAGCGCCGAGCGCATGCAGAAGCTGACCGCGATCAAGTTCTCTGATTTGCCGATTGAATTTGCCGTCAAGCAGGTGCGCGGCGACGGCAGCCGTGTGCTGGCGAGCTTCGAGGACCCGAACTGTGGTTATTGCAAGAAGCTCGCCAAGGATATGGCCAAGCTCGACAACGTGACGATCTACACCTTCCTCTACCCGATCCTGTCGCCCGATTCGCTCGAGAAATCCAATCAGATCTGGTGCTCGGCCGACAAGGCCAAGGCCTGGAACGACTGGATGCAGGACGGCAGGGCGCCGTCGGCGAAGAGCGACTGCGACACGAGTGCGGTACAAAAGACCGTCGACCTCGGCCGCAAGCTGGCGATCACCGGTACGCCGACGCTGTTTTTCACCGACGGCGAGCGCATTCCGGGCGCCGTCCCGCTCGCCCAGATCGAAAAGAAGCTCGGTCAGACCGCCGGCAAGTAGTTCGCGCGGCGCGCCGGATATTCCGATCGCGCCCGCAAGAGGCTGCCTGAAGGCAAGCGAAGCGGGCGCTAAACGGCGTCAGCGCCGCGCGGCCGGCAGCTAACGCCGGCCGATCGCTTTGACGAGCGGGTCGGTAACCGGCTCGGCGTCAAAATCGGCATCGGTGAGGATGTGGGTTCCGGTTTCGCCGCGCAGCGCCTCTACCGCCGTCTCGAGGCTGGTGATAATCACCCGCTTGCCGCCTGAACTCAGGAAAAGAATAGCCGCCTCGATTTTTGGCCCCATGCTGCCGGCTGGAAAATGGCCCTCGGCATGGTATTTGCGCATCGTGGACAGCGACACATGATCGAGGTCGATCTGGTTGGGCTTGCCGAAGTTGATCGCCACGCGGGGCACCGCAGTCAGGATCATCATGTCGCGGATGCCGAGCACATTAGCCATGACGGCGGCCGTCAGGTCCTTGTCGATGACCGCTTCGACGCCGCGCCGGCGGCCCATGCTGTCGCGCACGACCGGGATGCCGCCGCCGCCGCCGGCGATGACGATGGTCCGCAGGCACATCAGCGCTTCGACCAGCGAAATATCACAAATATGCCGCGGCTTGGGCGAAGCGACGACGTAGCGCCAGCCGCGTCCCGAATCCTCGCTGACCGTAACGCCGAGTTCCTCGGCCAGCGCACGGCCTTCGGCTTCGCTGAAAAACGGTCCGACCGGCTTGGTCGGATGGTCGAACGCCGGGTCGTCGGCGTCGACCTCGACCTGCGTCACCAGTCCGACCACATGACGCGGGTTGCCTTTCTCGCGCAGCACGTTTTCGAAGGCCTGAGCGAGCAGATAGGCCGTCGCGCCTTGTGTCTGGGCAACGAGAATGTCGAGCGTCTGCGGCGTGACACGATGGCGGGCGATGGCGTTGGCGAGCAGCAGCTTGCCGACTTGCGGGCCGTTGCCATGGACGATGACCAACTGGTTATCGAGCTCGAGTAAAGGCAGCACCGTTCGCGCCGTGAGTTCGGCGATCGCTTTCTGCCCTGCCGGCGTGTCGTCACCGCCTGCCGCATCGATCGCGTTGCCGCCGATCGCGACGATCAGCCGGCGCGGAACCTCGTATGAATTTTCCATAGCTGACTCTCCTGACACGGTGATTGCACAAATGCGCAGATTATGCGCACGAGCGCAGCAGGCTTTGATTGAATCTATTGCACAATCGGTTCCCCGCGGCACCGACCTGCTCCCGGCAAGGCCAGACGGGGCAAGGCGTACCAGCGTTCGAGCAGTATCCGGAGCGTGCCCGGGCGGGCTTGACGGTGGCCCCTGCGTTGACGACTATGAATCCCGTAACAACCGAGCGGGGCGCGAAACCACGCGCATGTCGATTGGCGAACCTTCAGGGGGGCCGACGTGCCGCATGGCCTAAAAGCCGTTTTAGCATTCGTTTTCGTTTTCGTATTGCGGTGGCGCGAGCGTCGTGTATTTTTTGTCAATATAGGGAGTCGTACAAAATGAAAAAACATTTTTTAGCGTTGTGCCTATTTCTCATTGCTGGGAGTTCTTCGGTGATTGCTCAAACCGCCGTAATCAAAGGTCAGGTTCCCGCCGGCCAGAACAAGCAGGAAATCGTCGCCATGGTGCAGAAAGTCATTCTCGGCGCGATGGCCGGCGACCGGGCATTGGTAGACCGCTACATGGCGCCGGATGTCGAGCTCATTTTTGTCGGGCGAAAGCTCGGCGCAGCCGACGAGATCGGCAAGTTCAACCAGACGCGCTATAAGTGGGTGAAGAAGTCGATAGACCGCTGGGACGTGACCTTCGAGGGCAACGAAGTAATCGTTTCCAGCCTCGGCACGTTGTACGGTGAGTGGCTCGACGGCACGCCGTTCAAGGGCAATCGCTACATCGACCGCTTCATTCTTGTCGATGGAAAAATCACCAAGATGGACGTCTGGAACGACAGCGCCGAATTGCTCATGAAACGCGCCGGACTGATCAAGAACTGAAACGCCGTAGCGGCGCCGCCGGCCGCTGCGGCGTTTGAACGAATGTCTTGCACAATGGGTTGCGCGCGGGTCGTTCAATTGCCGCGCAAGCCCAGGTGCTGCAAGGCGTAGCGCCCTTGCAGCGGGGGCCGTGTGGTGTCGCTTGGCGTGTTGACAGATACCGGGCATCTCACGAACATATTCGGGGTCGGCGCGCCGGGCGGTGCAATACCGACAGTGGTGAGCGGGCGCTGGAAACAACAGGAGAGTCTCAATGCTGCATGCAGTCGTGATCAAGGGGTGCTTCCAGGATTCGGTGACGCTGATGGTCGTCTCGCGCGATCTGTCGGCGAATCCGCAGGTCAATCGCGTCTCGGTGATGATGGGGACGCCGGCCAACAAAAGCGTCTTTCGCGAAACCGGCCTGTGGCACGCGGCGCTCGACGCGGCGACGCCGAACGACCTGTGCATCGTCGTCGATAGCGAGGCCAGCGACCCGGCGACCGCCGACGCGATGGCCGAAGCGGTTAGCGCTCGCCTCGCCGAGCTTGCTCGCGGCAAGCGGACGGCTGGTTATCCGGTCGCGCGAAGCTGGCGGCGTGCGCAGCAACTGCTCCCCGAAGCCAATATCGCGCTGATTTCAGTCGCCGGTCACTACGCCCATGAACCGGCTCGCCAAGCGCTCGAAAGCGGCTGCCACGTGATGATTTTCTCCGACAACGTCAGTCTGGAGAAGGAAATCGAACTCAAAACGCTGGCGCGCGAAAAGGGCTTGCTGTTGATGGGCCCCGACTGCGGGACGGCAATCGTCAACCAGGCGCCGCTGGCTTTTGCCAATCGCATCCCGACCGGGGCGATCGGCGTCGTTGGCGCTGCGGGTACCGGAATCCAGGAAGTCACCTCGCAAATAGCCCGGCTCGGCGGCGGTATCACGCACGCGCTGGGCCTTGGCGGCCGCGACCTTTCCGAGCGCGTCGGCGGTATCAGCGCGCTGACCGCGCTCGACTTCATCGCCCAGGACCCGGCCAGCCGCGTCATCGTCTTCATCTCGAAGCCGCCGGCGGCTTCGGTCAAGGAACGCATCCTGGCGACGCTGCAGGCGATCGGCAAACCTGCCGTGGCGCTTTTTCTCGGCGAACGCGTCATCGCGCGCAACGTCGGCAACGTGCATTTCACGCAAACGCTCGACGAGACGGCGGCGCTCGCCGTCGAACTGGCGGGCATCGATAGCCGCCTGGCGATCTTGCCCGACGTTTCCGGGACGACGATCTGCGGCCTCTACTGCGGCGGCACGCTGGCCGCTGAAGCGGCTTTCCTGCTCGCCGAACGGCTCGCTGTCGAGACCGACGCGGCGCATCCCGATGGCGTTATGCTGCACGCGTTAGGCCATCGCATCATCGATCTGGGCGATGACAGTTACACGCGCGGTCGCCCGCATCCAATGATCGATCCGTCGTCGCGCAACGATGTGATTGCCAAACTGAGCGACGATCCTGCGGTCGGCGTTCTGCTCTTCGACGTCGTTCTCGGCTACGGCGGTCACCTCGATCCGGCCGGCGAGCTCGCGCGCGCTGTTGGTGAATTGCGCCTCGCGCGCGGCGCAGCGGCGCCACTCGTCGTCATCGCGACGCTGACCGGGACCATCGGCGACCCGCAGGACTTGGCCGGCCAGACCCGCGCGCTCGAGGACGCCGGCATCACCATCGCCGAGAGTGTGCGCGCTGCGGTGCTGCTCGCCGCCAGCGCCGTCAGTGCCAAGCCGGCATCGGCTGGTGAAGCGCCGCCCTTGCTGCGCGAGACCCCGGCGGTAATCAACATCGGCCTGCGTGGCTTTGCCGACGACCTGTTGCATAACTCGGTGCGCGTCGTACACCAGCAATGGGAGCCCGCCGCGGGCGGCAACGAACGTCTGCAACGCCTGCTCGCGCAACTCAATTGAGCGGCATTTATTTTTAACGGAGAATCCCTTGTACGAGACCCTGAACCACGCCAACGCCGCCGTCATCGCCGAAATCAAGAAGGCGCGCCCCATCCTTGTCGACGTGCGCCCCGCCGCCGATTGCGTACCGGCGTTGCGCGAAGGCCGCACGCTGCTACATGCTGGTCCACCGATCGCCTGGGCGCAAATGACCGGTCCGATGCAGGGCGCGGTGATCGGCGCGTCGCTGTTCGAGGGCTGGGCGACGAGCGCCGCCGCCGCCGAAAAACTTGCCGCCGAGGGCGCAATCCGCTTCCTGCCTTGCCACGACCATTCAGCGGTCGGTCCGATGGGCGGGATTACGTCGCCGCACATGCCGGTGGTCGTCGTGAAGAACAGCGTGCAGGGCAATTTTGCCTACTGCAACCTCAACGAAGGGATCGGCAAGGTGATGCGCTTTGGCGCCTTCGAAGGCGAGGTGCAGACGCGCCTGGCCTGGATGCGCGACGTGCTCGGCCCGGTGCTCTCGGCGGCGCTTGCGCGCCAAGCTGACGGTGTTGACCTCAGCGCGCTGATGGCGCAAGCGATCACCATGGGCGATGAATTTCACCAGCGCAACATCGCCGCGTCGGCGCTGCTGCTGCGCGCGCTCGCCGCCGACATCGTGAGCAGCGGCGCGAGCAGCGCCGAGCAGCAGGAGGTGCTGAGTTTCCTCGCCCGCACCGACCAGTTCTTCCTCAACGTGGCGATGGCTTACTGCAAGTGCGCGATGGACGCTGGTGCGACGATAGAGGCCGGCTGCATCGTCACGGCGATGACGCGCAACGGCCTCGATTTCGCAATCCGCGTCAGCGGTTTCGGCAAGCGCTGGTTTACGGCGCCGGTCAATACGCCGGTCGGCCTCTTTTTTACCGGCTATTCGCAGGACGATGCCAACCCGGATATTGGCGACAGCGCGATCACCGAAACGCTGGGCATCGGCGCCGCGGCGATGATTGCCGCGCCGGGTGTGACGCGTTTCGTCGGCGCCGGCGGCTTTGCCGACGCGCTCGAAATTTCTGAAGAAATGCGCGAGATATTCGTCGATACCAACCCCTTGCTGCAGATTCCGACCTGGGATTTTCAGGCCGCCTGTCTCGGGCTTGACGTGCGTCGTGTCGTCGAAACGGGAATCACGCCGCTGATCAACACCGGTATCGCCCACCGCAACGCCGGCATTGGCCAGGTTGGCGCCGGAACGGTGCGCGCGCCGCTCGCCTGTTTTGAAAAAGCGCTTGAAGCGCTCGCCGAACAGCAGGGCGTCACGGCCTGAGCAAGAGTTTTCAGAATAATTGATTGGCATTTCCTGCGTAGCCGTTTCAGAAACATCAACCGATTTCACAAATATCAAGGAGTGGTCGAATGAGTACGAACGATTCAAGCGCCCCAGTCGCTGACCGGAGAAACATGGGCATCCTGGCCGTCTTGGTGGTCTGTACCGGACTGGCTTTCTACGCCCATTCGGCTCCCGGAACCGGCGTTGCGCAGGTCATCGGGATCATCCCGATCGTCCTGATTCTCGGCCTGCTTTTCATGCAGGTGAATATGCTCGTCGCCGCGCTCGCCGGCGGCGTCATGGCGATGATCATCGGCGGCATCGGGATTTCGGTGGCCAACAAGGGGCTGCTCGAAGCGGTGCCCAAGATGCTCTCGATCACCGTGCCGATCATCAACTCGGCGATTGCCATGGCGGTGTTCAAAGCCGGTGGCTACTCGGCGGCGCTCACCCTGGTGCGGCGCAATATCGGCGGCCGCGTCGAATACGTCGGCGCCTTCATCGTCATCCTGCAGGCCGCAGCAACCTATATGTCGGGCATTGGCGGCGGTAGTGCGATGGTCATCGCGCCGCTCGCCTTTGCCGCGGTCGGCGCCATCCCGGCCGTCATTGCCGGCATGTCGATCGCCGCAGCAGCGTCGTTTACGACCTCGCCGGCTTCGCTCGAATCGTCGGTTGTCTCGCAGCTTTCGGGCACGCCGGTCGGTGAATACGTCGCTACCATGCGCCCCTACTGGCTGCTCTTCTGCGCCATTGCGGTGGTCATCGCCTTTGTCGGCACCTTGCGCGCCAAGTCGCTGTTCCATGGTGAAGAGCCCGAGGAATTCAAGGCGATGTCCAACGGCGAACTGTGGAAACGCACGATCCCGGCGATTTTCCTGCTCTTCGCGGTCATCGCTGGCCCGTTCATCAACAAGATGTTCGGCGGCCCGGTTCTTGGCCCCGTCGTTTATGCGATCGTCACCGTGGCGCTGGTCTATCTGTGCAGCGATTTCAGCCTCAACCAGTCGGTCGATGCCATGGTTGACGGCTCGTCGTACATTCTGACTCGTCTGTTCCAGGTCGGCCTGTTCCTGATCTTCATTGGGCTCATCGAAAAGACTGGCGCGTTCGCGACCATCGCCGGTGTCGTCAAGATGGTGCCGTTGTCGATGGTCGTCCCGGCCGCCGTGCTCGCCGGCTTTGCCATCGGTTTCCCGGCCGGAGCCTACGTCGGTTCGATCCTGGTGCTCATCCTGCCGATCGCCGTGGCCCTGGGATTCAGCCCGCTGGCCATCGGTTTCGTGACCATAGGCGTCGGTTTCGGCAGCCAGGTTTCGCTCGTCAATATCACCATGCAGGCGCTCTCGGCGGGGTTCCGTATCTCGCTCGTCGAGGTCTCCAAGGGCAACGCGCCGTACGTGTTGAGCTGTCTTGCGCTGCTGCTCGTGTTGTCGTTTGTGATGGTTTAAATCACGCCATTTTGTTAAAGGACTGGACATGGATCTCGTTTTCCGCAAGGTTCGACTCGACGACAACGGGTCGCTCATGGATGTTGCAATTGACGGCAGCAAGATCGCCGACATCGGGCCGGATCTGGCGTGCCGCGGCGGCAAGGAAATCGAGGGCGCAGGCCGGGTGCTGATCCCCGGCCTGATCGAGTCCCATCTGCATCTTGAAAAAGCTTTTGTCATGGACCGCAAGCCGAACCGTTCGGGGACGCTGATGGAAGCGATCGCCGTCAGCGCCGCGCTCAAGCCGACCTTCACGCGTGAGGATATCGAAAAGCGGGCACGACGTGTCTTGAAGACGATCATCGGCTTCGGCACCACCTGCGTGCGTGCGCACGCCGAGTTCGATCCGGCGCAGGGTTTTACCGGTTTCGACACGATCCTTGACCTGCGTCGTGAATACGCCGACCTGATCGACATCCAGGTTGCCGCTTTCCCGCAGGAAGGCATCTTGAAAGCGCCCGGGACCGACGCCATGATGGTCGAGGCGATGAAGAAGGGCGCCGACGTCGTCGGCGGCATCCCTTACAACGATACCGACGCCACCACGCATATCGACTGGGTCTTCAAGCTGGCCAAGGATTTCGACAAGGACCTCGATTTCCACCAGGATTTTCGCGACGACGCCGACGCGATGTCAATCGAGTATCTGGCGCGCAAGACGATCGCCGAGAAGTACCAGGGCCGGGTCAGCGTCGGCCACCTCACGGCGCTCGGCGCCGCAGCCCCGGCGCTGCGCGCGGAGATCATCGCGCTCATGCGCGACGCGGGCATTTCGGTCATGTGCCTGCCGGCCACCGACATGCATCTGGGCGGCCGCAAGGACGAGAGCAACGTCAGGCGCACCCTGACGCCGCTGCGCGCCTTGCGCGACGGTGGCGTGAACGTCTGCCTGGCAACCAACAACATCCGCAACGCGTTTACGCCGTACGGCACCGGCGACTTGCTGCAGATCGCCGCGCTGGCGCTGCCGGCCTGCCATCTGGGCGGCGCCGACGACCAGCCCACTGTGCTGCCCATGCTGACGACCAATCCGGCCAAGGCCCTCGGTTTGAAAAACTACGGCCTGGCGATCGGCAAGGACGCCGACCTCGTCCTGCTCGATGCCCAGCGGGTCGCCGACGTCATCCTCGACATTCCTGATCGCAATGTCGTCGTCAAGCGCGGTCGGATCGTCGCCGAGACGCATCGGCAGGTCGAATACGCGTTCTGAGCGCGCGTCGATCGACGCGCGAACGCCGAGCGTCGCAAAAGTCCGGGTCAGGCCGCTGGCGCTGAGCAGTGCGGCCAGTGCCGCGCTCCAGTGCGGTACGCCCGTGCTGCGCGCCATGCATCGCAACGGCTTCAGCCTGACCATTGCCGGCAGCGACGAAGACCTCTATCTTGGCGCGCCGGGCTGCGGGCTTTTGCCGCTGCACATCGTCGCGCGGCGCTGCGATCTGCAGCGCATCGGCGCCACCGCAAGCCGGGCCGGCGCAGCGGCGCAGGCGCCTTTCGAGTTCTCCGTCGACACGGCTGGCGTGCGCATTTTTGTCACGCAGCTAGCGCCCGACCCGGCCGGCATGCGTTCGCCGCGCGCTCACGCCAATCTCGCGGCGCTTGGCCACGGGTTGCGCGCGCTGTCGGCACCGCTCGGCCTCGGCCTCCCGGCGGCGGACCTGCTAACGCCCGGCGGCTGGGTGATGCAAACGGTCGCCGCCGTGCACGGTGCAGCGCCCGCTGGCGAGGACGCTGCGCTGGCGTTGATCGGGCGCGGCGCCGGATCAACGCCAGCCGGAGACGATATGCTGGTCGGCATGCTGGCGCACGCCTGGGCAACGGGTGGGGCGAGCGCGCCGCTCGTCACGCTGCTGCGCGGCCTTGCCGACCGGCTGCCGGCCTTGACGACGCGGGCGAGCGTCGGCTACCTGCGTGCGGCAACGCGGGGCGAATTTGGCAGCCATCTGCTCGCGCTCGTGCGCAGCCTGCCCAACACGCAATGTGCGCACGTGCTCAAGCTCGCCGGACGCGTAACGCGCCACGGCGCAAGTTCAGGGCTCGACACGCTGAGCGGTCTGATCGCCGCGAGCGAAGCCGCCGCCGCCATAGCGACCGACGCCGCCCAGCGCGCCGCGACGGCTTATTCATAACGCGGCGGCGTGCTACAGTACAGCGCTTGAGACCGCGCGGCGCCTGAAGCGCGCTGGGTCCGCCTGACTGGAGATGCCGTGTCCGAGTCGCTGAGATCGAGGTTGAGTCAGGACGAGTTGCGAACCTTTCTCGCCGTCGCCAGGCTGCGCAGTTTTTCTGCTGCGGCCGACCTCTTGCACAAATCGACTTCGGCCATCAGCTACCGCATCAAGACGCTCGAGGACAGCGTCGATGCACCGCTCTTTCAGCGCACGACACGCGCCGTCACGCTGACGCCATCCGGCGAGTATCTGTATGAGAAGGCGAGCCAGATTTTCGACTGGCTGCACACCTTGCCCGACGAACTCAAGCAGGTCCGCGAAGGCATAGAGCCGCATTTCAACCTCGTGGTCAACAATCTTCTTTACGATTCGGCGAGTATCGCCGCCTTGCTCGCCCATCTGGCCGAGCGCTTTCCGTATACGGAGATCAACGTTCGCCGGGAGGTGTACATGGGCGTCTGGGATCAGATGCTGCACAACGGCGGTCATCTCGCCCTCGGTGTTCCCGGTTTCGATTCGGTCCACGACGATTTTACGACGCTGCCGCTCGGCGTCGTGAATTGGGTCTTTGTGGTCGCCCCCAGCCATCCGCTGGCGCTCGCCGAGGGGCCGCTCGGCAGCAACGAGTTGCGCGCCTATCCGGCGATCAACGTCGAGGATACGTCGCTGCATATGGCCAAGCGCACGGCGTGGCGGCTGGCGCGACAACGCGAACTTTACGTCCCCGACATGCAAACGAAAATCGCCTGCCACGTCGCTGGTCTCGGCGTCGGCTTCCTGCCGGCGCCGATCGCCGGCGAACTCGTGCGTCAAGGCCTGCTGCTCGAGCGCCCGGTCGTCGTCGGCCGCCAGCCATCGCCGCTCGCGCTCGCCTGGCGGAGCGCCGGCACCGGTCAGATCGCCACCTATCTCAAGCAACTGTGCGTCGCCAACGATGCGACGCTGCGGCCGTTTTTCGCGCCGATCGATCCGCACGGCCCGAGACCGCATGACGGAGAATTCGGCGCTCGCCGGTGAGCGACGCCGACGCCGTGCGCGGCTCCTTGCCGTTCATCTTTCTCGGCTTGCTCGGCCTGCTCATTGTCACCTACGTCCCGGCGCTCAGCAGGTGGCTTCCGCGCCAGGTCTATCAGGGTCTGTAAGCGACGATCAGTCGCTCCTTGGCCGGCCGCTGGCAAGCCGGGCGAATCACCCGGCCTCTGAACTTGCCAGCGAGATTGCTGACCAACCGACACCCCCGACTCGCTGGCCGGATGGCCGGCTTGCCTGATTCCCAGTCTTCCGGTCTGAGGCCTTATGAAGCGAACCGCGCTGTACAGCAGTGCCCGAAGCCGGGCCCTTGCCAGCGAGACCGCCGCGTC
>Ga0335397_10009538_pt1 | contig 12099 bp, 7 predicted proteins | sample MAT04_FD_205740 | JGI IMG/M metagenome (GOLD analysis project Ga0335397, IMG submission 205740) | Freshwater microbial communities from Lake Fryxell liftoff mats and glacier meltwater in Antarctica - MAT-04 (spades assembly) (version 2) ...
AAGACTTGAACGAGCTCTGGTGGGATCTGGTCGAGAAGTACCAACTGCTGAAGCGCCCGGCCGGCCGCAGCGCCCCGGACTACGGGGCGAAGATCCACATCTGCAGCGCGCCGGTCTACTATCACAATTACATGATGGGGCAGCTCTTCGCGTCACAAGTCCACCACACGATCGCGAAGGAAGTCTACGACAACGCCGAACCGAGTACGGTGCTGTACATCGGCGACAAGAAGGTCGGCGACTTCATGAAGAAGAAAGTGTTCGAGCCTGGCCGCACGCTGAGCTGGAAGGAACTGATGAAGTACGCCACCGGCGAAGAACTCAGCGCAAAGGCGTTCGCCAAGGATTTCCGGACGAAGTAGGTCGCGTTCGGCTCTCACGCCCGAGCCAGCACGACCCCTTCGCCGTTTCTCAAACTGATCTGCGTGACGACCGGGCCGAGGGTGCCGTCGTTGCGGACGACCCGATGGTTGCCGTCGAGTCGCTGCACCGTCGCGGTGTTTTCCGCGATGGTGCCGCTGATGCCCCTCGTGTATGCCAGCGGCTTGTAAATCACCGTGGCATTCTGGTATCTCCGCTGGTAAACCTTGAACTGCAATGCCGAGTTTGATGGGTCTTGGCCGCTGTGGATCTGCGTGAACGCCCCGAGGGGCCGGCCGACGTTGAACTTGATGGCGTCGGTCCAATGCTCCGTCCAACTACTGGCGGGTGCCTTGCCGCCGTTGATCATCAGCATCGATAAATTCGGGTCGGCTAACAGGTAGTACATGGCCAAGGTCGTGGTCATGGCCCTCGGATCCGTCAGTGCGACTTGCGTCGTCAGGCTGTCGAGGATTTCGTAGGCCTTGCCGCCGTTGAGCGTCCGCCTGAAGGCGACGGTCGCAGCGAGGTCTTCGAACATCACGTGGTTCGCTTGCAGAGGGCGGATAGCGAACTCTTCGAGATAGGTCACGCCGTTGGCGACTTGCGAATTGACCGACGCCCCGCCGCCGGCGGTGTTCGACACGATCCACTTCGAGCCGAGCGAGCGGTTGAGTATCCCGAGCAAATCGCCGTACTGCTGGGCGTATTGATTCACCGGCTCGATGATCGAAGCCGGGTCGACCGGCAAACGCCCCGTGGAGTTGTCGACGAAGAAACCGCTGGCTTTCGGCAGGGTCTGCAAAACCCGGCGGTGGTAATCGACGACCCAGTTTCGGAACTCGACCGAGCCGACGTTCGTGGCGAAGCGGTTCGGCCCGTAGTACGGGAAAGACAGGCGGGATTCATACTCGAAGCGGGCGTTGAACCCGCTGCGGCGACGGGCGTATTCGGCGTCGTTGAGGTAGCCGTCGCCGTCGCGGTCAGCGACCGAATCGAAGGCGGGGATCGTCCCGACTTGTCCGACCTGCTGGACGTAGTCGCGGCCGAGGATCGTTTTGTAAACCGGTGCGACGCCTCCGACGGCCGTGGCGACGCGGACGTAGTACAGGCGGGCGCTGCCGTTGACGCTCGCCGTGACCCAATCGCGAGGCGGGTCGAACAGGTACTGCCCCGAGCGGCGCAGGCCGCCGGTGGAATCGCTCAGGGTCGCGAGCCGGCTCCAGCGCGTCGGGTTGCCGTTGGCGTCGATGGCGCTGACGTATTCCAAATCCCCACGCCAATTCCCGCTCGCGCCGCTTTGGAGCGTTACGTTGATCTCGCGGAATTTCTCGGTGTAACCGAGGGCGACGGACTCCCCGGCGACGGCAAAACTATTCGCATTGGTGCCGCTGCGGGTAGCGCTCGTGGTGTCGGCCCAATCGGTGGCGTTGCTGCCGCGGAAGACGGCCCAGAAGTTGTTCACCGGCTTCGCCGAGGCGCTCATGCCGTCGGCCCGCGAGGCCTTGTTCACGTGGTAGAATGCCGATTCGCGGTCATAGCGGTTGCGGTCCGCATAAGCCAGCCAGTCGGTCAGCAGGCTGAGGTACAAGTTCGTCGTGTTCGTATAGACCAACTGCGGAGTCGTCGGGCTCGTCTGGGCAATGGAGTTCAAGAAACTGATGTTGGGGATGACGAGGTCGATACTGTGCCGCAGCAAGTTCTGCTCGAACGCGGTCATCGGCGTGCCGTGATAAGCGAGAGCCGCCACGCGGATGTGGCCGTAGTGGCGCGGCACGGCCGGCAGCGCCGGGTTGGCCGTGGGCACAGGCGTCGGTACCGGCGTAGGAGTCGGTGTAGGTGTTGGAGTCGGTGTAGGTGTTGGAGTCGGTCCCGGGTCGACAGGCGTCGGCAGTGTCGTCGGCTTGTCGGCTTCCGTCGGGATGGCCGTGGCCCAGGTCAAGTTGATGGGGGCCGCGTTCACCAAGAAATTGTCGAACAGTAAATCCCCGCCGACGCCGGCCCCGCGCGATAGCCCGGCTAACCCACCCGATGCGATGGAACGATCGGTGAGGCTCATGGCCCAAACCGGGGCGAGGCCCCAGTCACCAGCGGAATCGAGGTACTGGCCCGTGTCCGACCGGGAGATCTGCACGCGGATCTGATTGCCCTTGATCACCAGCGACGTTTGAATCCAAACGCCGCTCTGCCAGCCGGTAGTGTTGATCGACGCGAGCCGGGTATTGACGCCATGGACCGATTTCACGAGTTCGATCTGTAAGCCGCGTTGGACCGTGAGCCCGTAATACGTCGGCCGCGAGGTGTTGACGTTCGAGCCGCGGGCGAAGATCCCGGCGGGCGTGAGGCTGTCGACGTAAATCGACGACGTGATTTGGACGTCGGTCGGCACCGGTTGCGTCATCCAAAGTCGCGCTTGGCCGGTGCTCGTCGCCGAAATGTCGAGGGTTTCATCGCCCAGCGTCGAGACGGTGACCGCGCCGCCGACGGTGTACTGCGACCACCCGGCGGGCAATCGGTTTGTGGCCGCGGTGGCGAAACGCTCTTCGCGGATATTCGCGTTCGACCCGGAATCGACCGAGCCGATGCGCAGGCTATCGATCGGGACATCGCCGGAGAACTTCGCCGGCCTTGCGAACCCGACCTGCCCGCCGCTGCGGATCGTGGCGTCGATTTTTTCGATGGCCGCGACAGGCGTGCGGCTCCATTTGCCGTCGGCACCGAGGTGTTGGTTCGTGTCACCCCGGTTGACGTAAACCCGGAGCGTTTCGCCCTCGGCCCGGATTTTCAACGTAACCCATTTGCCGCTGATGTACTCGGTCGATTTCACGGTGCCAAGCACTGAAGTGACACCCCGGTTGACTTCGAGGAGTTGGATATCGGTGCCTCGGATGATGCTGGCGGCATAGTACGTTGGTGTCGCCGTGTTGAGGTTCGCCCCGCGGACGAGCAACTGCACGGGCACGGTGGTGCCGAGATAGACCGCGGCCGAGACTTCGAGATCGGAGGAATAATTTGTGTTGAGCCAAGCGCGGCCACTCGAAACGCTCGATCCGCTGGACAGCAACCGGCCCTGATCGCCGAGCCCCGCCCCGGACGGATCCAGTTGGAAAGCGGGGGCGGAGGGATTGGTGTTCCACCGACTCCAGCCCCCGGGCAGCCCGCTTGCGGTGGCGGATTGGAACGGCTCGACGAGCCAAGAGCCCGCCGAGGGGAGTTCCCGAGATTCCAAGCGTTCGACGGCCAGGGACACCGGTCGTGGGGGTAGCGACGAGGCCATGCGCGGACCTTCCGGCCGACTCGGCTCCCGCGGCGAACGTCCGTGTTCGCGCGGCTCCGAGGGCCGGCACAATAACCGCACGCCCGGGGGTGTCAACGGTAAAAAATGCTGGCGAAAGTCACTTCTTCTTTTCCATTTCGCCGAGCCATTTCGAGAGGATGACCGCGGAGTAGACGCCGCTCATGCTGCTGGGGTCGCCGGGTTTCGTGGCGTAGCCGCCGTCCTTGTTGCGGTGCGATACGAGGAACTTCTCGAGTTGGGGGATGTTCTTCGGTTTGGCGTCGAGCATCTTGAAGGCCCGCATCACGCGGTAGGTGCTCTCAATGTCGGAGGTCTTTTCGCTTTTCTTACGCCATCCGCCGTCGTCGCATTGGCCGGGCACGAGGACAGAAGTGAGGAATAGATCTCGGACGAAATCCGGGATCGCATGTTCGAACCGCAAGCTGCTTACCGCGACTGCGGCGACTTCGCGGGCCGAGCCGTCCTGCGGATCTTCCACCGGAGCCTGAGCGGCTTTGTCGACCACATCAATAAGTGAATTCAGTTTCAGCCCCTTCGCCCCCCAAGCCTCGACGGCTGCGGCGGCGATCCGCACTTCCTCGAACGCCTTCGCATTGGCCAGCACATACTCCATTGCCTTCGGGAAATCTTTCTTCGCGACGCCTATTTCGGACGCCACGAGAATGCCGATGCTCGTGATCGTCACATCGGGCTTGCCACCCGGTTCGGCGAAGGCACCGGTTTTCTCGTCGTAGCAGTTCAGCACGAATTTCTGGATTTTCTCGATCTCCGTTACCTTCTCGCCGAGCGCGTTCAGCGATTTCACTGCGCCGTTGCAGGCGCGCAGGCTCGGCTTGCCGTCGGCCGTGACCTTGTAAGCGCCGGTCTCTTTGTCGCGCAGGCCCTCGATGTAGGCGATGGTGGCTTTCTTTTCTTCGGCGTTCTCCGCGAAGACGAGCGTTGGCAGTATTAGCAGAGTGAATAGAGCGCGCATGGTCAGGTTCCTTTGGGGCGGAAGGCTTTCACGACGGCGTCGTGTGTCGTGAGGGAGGGCCCTTCGACGAGGTCGATGCAGTAGGGGATGGCGGGCATCACGGCGAGCAGGCAATCGCGGATCGCTGCCGGTTTGCCGGGTAGGTTCACGATCAGCGACTGGCCCCGGATGCCGGCGGTCTGCCGGGAGAGGATCGCCGTGGGTACGAACTTGAGGCTTTCTTGACGCATGAGTTCGCCGAAGCCGGGGAGCAACTTCTCGCACACGGCGACGGTCGCTTCGGGGGTCACGTCGCGCCGGGCCGGGCCGGTGCCGCCGGTGGTGACGATGAGGCAGCAGCCCTCGTCGTCGGCGAGGGCGCGGAGGGTCGATTCGATTTGTTCTTGTTCGTCTGGGATGATGCGGGCGACCGCTTCCCACGGGCAAGATAGCATTTCGCGCAACGTGGTTTGAATCGCAGGGCCGCCGAGGTCCTCGTACTCCCCCCGGCTGGCGCGGTCGGAGACGGTCACGATGCCGATACGGATCGGGCCAGTCATGCGGTTCACTCCTTCGTCAGGTGGCTGTCTTGGGCGATGATCCAGCGGCGGCCCTTCGGGCCGGCGGTCGCGGTGAATCCGCGTTTGGTCGTTTCGAGAATGGCGTCGCCCCGCGGCGTTTTCTCGGCGAGTGCCTCGCCCAGATCCGCAGTGATCGCGGTGTACTTGCCGTGCTTCTTGTGATACGCCCCCTGGGCATAGTAGATGTCGTGCAGCCAATCTTTCACGCCGGCGTCCGCATCGGGGACGAACTTCGGCGGGTCCTCGGTTCGGTCGCTGAACTGCACATACCCCCAGCGCTCGGGCCGGTGCATGTCGATGGCCCCCTGCGGGCTCCAGACCCAGTTGTATTCGGGCTTGCCCTTGATCTTCACCGTCTTGCCATCCTTCACTTCGGTGTCCCACTCGACGCGGGAGAAATTGATCCGCCATTGGTCGCCGTCCTTCGGCGGCACGCGCTGATTCGTCAGTTCCTTCATGCTGGCAAGCGGGATAGCGATCTCGACAGTCCAGCCTTTGTCCTTGTCTTTCGGGTTGTTCAGCGTGCCCTCAATGGCCACGGCCGTTTTCAGCCCGGCGATTTCCCAACCGTTGATCGCTTTCCCGCCGTCCTTGTACGGCTTCGTCAACAGCAGATCCCACGTCGTATTCTTGGCATTGAGTTCCAACTCGGCATAGAGGTGGTTGTCGCCATCAGGGTCGAGGAAGACTTCGAAATCGGGATCTTGGAAAATCACGGCGTCGTGGTCAGTCAGCGTCGCCCAGACGTCCGGTTCTTCCAGCTCCGCAGCGATGTACAAATAGGTATCGTCCCAGAGCATTTTCATCCGTGTCCGGTAGCGCGGCTTCGGTTTCGTGTCCCCTTCGATGTCGTGGAAATCGTCGCTCCAAGGTGCCGCCTTCCACACTTCTTCGTCGAGTTTGCCATCGATCACCGGCGGCTTCGGGGCGCGCAAGGCGACGTACCCACGCGGGTGCGGCTTCGGCACAAATTCGGCCACTGGCTCCGACGCCGGGACCGTCAGGGTCAACCCGGCGAGCAGCAACAGCCCCATGAACAACCCGATCCGCATGGCGGTGACCCCCGTATCGAAAGATTTGCATCGCTAACATACTCTGCGTGCCGGATAGAATCACCTTTCAGTTCGATTTGCGATGGAATCGGAGACCGCGCGATGCTCCCCAGTTTCACCTTCCACTCGGCCGGATCGCTGATCTTCGGCCGCGATTCTGTGAATCAACTCGGCGAGATCGCGGGGCGATTGAAGGCTACGCGCATCTTGATTGTGACCGACCCGATTTTGGTGAAAGCCGGGCTCGTCGAGCGCGCGCTCGCCCCGCTGAGTACGGCCGGTGTGACGTGCGAAGTCTTCGCGGGCTGCGTGCCGGAGCCGCCGGTCGAAGTCGTGCGCGCGGGGGTCGACGCGGCCCGGGCATTCCAACCGGACGCCGTCCTCGGCCTCGGCGGCGGCAGCAATATGGATGCGGCGAAACTCGTCGCGCTCGTACTGGCGCACGGCGGCGATGCGACCGACTGGGTCGGCGATAGCCGGGTGCCGGGGCCGGTCTTCCCGCTCATTTGCGTTCCCACGACCGCGGGGACCGGGTCGGAAGTCTCCGCCGCGGCCGTGTTCACCGACACCGCGAAGAAGATGAAAGTCAGCACGCTCAGCCCGTATCTGCGGCCGGCGTTCGCGGTCGTCGATCCGCTGATGACGGTCGGTTGTCCCAAACAAGTGACCGCCGATTCCGGCATCGACGCCCTCACTCACGCCATCGAAGCCTACACCGCCGTGAGTCAAACCGAATTCCTAAAGCGCCCCGGTGGCGCGTCGGTCTACCAGGGGAAGAACCCGCTCTCGGACGCGATGGCGCTCGAGTGCATCCAACTCGTCGGCAAGTTCCTGAAGCGCGCCGTGGACAATGGGAACGACCTCGAAGCGCGCGATGGCATGGCGCTGGCGGCGACGCTCGGCGGGCTGGCGTTCGCCAACGCCGGGGTCGCGCTCGTCCACGCCATGGAGTACCCGGTCGGCGGGGCCGTACACGTCTCGCACGGGGCGGGCAATGGACTGCTACTGCCCTACGTGATGAAGTACCACCTCGAGTGCCGAGAGTGGGAAATCGCCGAAGTCGGAGATCGCCTGTTCGACAGCCACACGGCCGAAGGGGCCATCGCCGGGATCGAACGCCTGCGCGAAGACATCGGCATTCCGCTGCGGTTGCGCGATCTCGGTGTCACCGAAGCGATGCTGCCCGGCTTCGCGGAGAAGGCGTTCGCGATCAAACGGCTGATGCGCGTGAATCCGCGGATGCCCGCCTCGGCGGACGAGATCCTCGACATCTACCGGGCGGCGTACTAATGCTGTTCCGCGTCGCCGCCGTTACGCTGCTCGGCGGGCTGCTCATCCGCACGATCCCGGAGTGGTTTCCGCCGCGCGACTTCGTCGAATACTATTCCGCCGCGGAGGTCTTCGCCGATGGCGGCGACCCCTACGAAGGGGCGCAATTGCTGCCGGTGCAGCGGCGGATCACCGGCAATGCCGAGTTGGAGAAATCGGTCAGCCTCTGGACGCCGCCGTACACTTTGGTCCTCTATGCTCCGTTCGCGATGCTCCCATTCGAGTCCGCGCGCTTCGCTTGGCTGCTCCTGCAGACACTGCTAGTATCATTGAGCGTCGAACTCATCGTCCAACGCTACTCTGACAATCCGCTGTCACCGTGGCTCGCTCAGTTCCTTTGCTGGGGCTTCTGCCCGCTGTTTTGGAACCTGCATTTCGGGCAGAACACCGCGTTCCTCCTCCTCGGTTTGGCGGGTTTCCTCCACTTCCGCCCGACGCGGCCAACGCTTGCCGGGTGCTTCGCGACGCTCACCGCGATCAAGCCGCACTTACTCGCGGTCTTCGGCTTGCTGTTATTGTTGGATGCGTGGAATCGGGAAGGGCGACGGGCACTGTTCGCTGGCGTCGCTGTATTGTCACTCACTTCGCTGATCGCGGTCATCGTGCAACCCGAAGTCTTCCAATGGTTCGTCGACGCGCTCCGCCGGCCGACGACACCCGAGACCGTCCGCCTCGCGGATTGGCAGGTGCCGCTCCTCAGTTATCAATTGCGCCATGCCGTCGATCCGGATCGATTCTGGTTGCAGTTTGTTCCGCTCGGAATTGCCTGCCTCGGTTCGATCGCCTGGTTCTGGAAACGCAACATCGATTGGCCGGCTTCCCTGCCGTGGGTCGTCGTGCTGTCGTGCCTCGCGGCCCCCTACGGCGGCTGGATCTTCGATCTCACCGTTCTCGTGCTGCCCATCATCGCCACGAGTTCTCGGTACAGCACCCGATATCGAAAGGCCCTCCCGACGCTGCTCGGCTTCGCGCTCGTTTCGTGGTTCGGCTTCCGCATCGGTGGGCTTGCGGAACCGATCTGGTTCACCCCGGCCGTGGCGGCGGTCTTGGCCTACGGCTGGTACCAGTCCTGCGCGAAACCTCTAAACTCACCGTGTCGAACCATGCACACTGAGAACCTTCCATGAATCGGGTCGTCATCATCGGCGGGGGCTTCGGCGGGTTGACCTGCGCGACCGACCTCCGCAAGTACGCCGGTGAGATCACGCTGGTCGATCGGCGCAACTTCCACCTGTTTCAACCGCTGCTTTACCAAGTGGCAACGGGGGCGCTTTCCCCGGCGAACATTGCGGCGCCGCTGCGGTCGATCTTGAAGTACCAGAAGAACGCGAAGACGATCCTCGACGAGGTCGTGGGCTTCGACCTCGTCGCGAATGAGGTCCTGTTGAAGGACGGACTCCGCTTGCCGTTCGACACCCTCGTCTTGGCGTCCGGATCGACGCACCATTACTTCGGTAAAGACGCGGCGTGGGAACCGCACGCGCCGGGGTTGAAGACCATCGAAAATGCTACCGAAATCCGCCGCAAGGTGCTGAGCGCCTTCGAGAGCGCCGAGCGTGATCCGGACATCGCCCACCGCAAGAAGCACCTCACGTTCGTCATCGTCGGCGGCGGACCGACGGGCGTCGAAATGGCCGGGGCCATCGCCGAACTCGCCCGGGAGACCTTGCGCCGCGACTTCCGCACCATCGACCCCGCCGACGCCCGCGTGATCCTCGTCGAGAACAGCGATCGGGTTCTGCAAGCCTTCTCCGAAAAGTCGTCGCAGAGTGCGGCCGAGTCGCTGTCGCGGATCGGCGTCGAACTCTGGTTGAATTGCCAAGTCACAGGGATCACGGCCGACAAAGTCACCGTCGACCGACACGGGATCATCGAACCGGTGCCCACGGAGTGCGTCGTGTGGGCGGCCGGGGTGAAGGCCAACCCGCTGGGCAAGATGCTCGCCGACGCCGTGGGCGGGGTCGCGGTGGATAAAGCTGGGCGCATCGCGGTGAACCCGGATTGCACCGTCGGCGATCGGGCGGACATCTTCGCCATCGGCGACCTCGCGCTGATGAAATCGACCGACGGGAAGCAACTGCCGGGCGTGGCCCCGGTGGCGGTGCAGCAGGGCCAATACGTGGCCGGGCTGCTGTTGCGGCGGTCGAAGGGGCAAGCGGCCCCGAAGCCGTTTGGCTACTTCGACAAGGGGAGCATGGCGACCATCGGCCGGTCGCGGGCGGTACTCGAAAGCAACGGCATCCGCCTCAGCGGTTTCATCGCGTGGGTCGCGTGGTTGTTCATCCACATCTTGTATCTAGCCCGCTTCGAAAACCGCGTCATGGTCCTCTTCCAGTGGACGTGGAACTACATGACCCGCAACCGCACGGCGCGGTTGATCACCGGCGAACGCGCCAGTCGCTGAATTTCGGTGGATGGTAGGATTCCGCAGGGGCGTAACCTGAATTCCGCCCCATTTTCGTAAAATTCTAAGAGACAGCATCACCCCCAGTTTGTAAACTTCCTCAAACCCCCAACCTGCCCGATTTCGCCCAGTCAGATGGTTGGCGTACCTGTTCCGATCTCCCCGTCGTTTCATCCCGAGGTTTGACGTGAATCCGAATCCCTTCTCTCGTTGGGTCAAGGAACTTTTTTCCAAAGATGTCGCGGCGAAGATGGTCAAAACGAAGTCCACAAGCCGTCGTCTCGATTGCGAACAACTCGAAGATCGCGTCGTCCCGGCCACGATCATCACCATCATGGCCGGCGTCGCGGGCTCAGGGTCGCTCGATAGCTTCCTCAGCACGATCGACGGCACCATCAACGCCACCGACTCCGCGGGTCTTGCGGGGAGCATCAGCCAAGGGGCGCTCCAGACCGTCGGCGCCGGCATCCAGATCAGCATCACCGCCGAGACGTCGATCACTTTCGACGCGGCCCTCACGACGCCGGTCGCGCTGCTGACGAACGCGGGCAACAGCGCCCAGTTCATCGCCTTGAACGGCAACATCACGTTCAACGACACCTCCGACACCCTCACCACGGCCGGCGGCAGCCTGAGCCTGCTCGCCAACGGCGCGCTGACACTCGGTAACCTGGCCAGCGCGAACGGCGACATCAACCTGCGGGCCAACACGGTCGCGATCGTGGGCACGGTCAACGCCGGGAACACCGGGGCCGGCGGCATCGTCACCGTCCGCCAGTTCACCGACGGCACGAACATCGACCTCGGCACCGAGACCGGCGGCAAGGTCAGCCTGACGAACACGGAACTGAACCAGATCACCGCCCGCGTCCTCCGCATCGGTAGCAACACCGCGGGCACGATCGTGGTGAGCAGCGCCATCACCTTGGGCGCGAATGTCCCGACGCTCAGCCTCATCACCAATGACGCCACCGCCACCGCCATCACCCAGACCGCCGCGCTGTCCGTCAGTAACTTGGCCGTCCAGTCGGTCGGCGGCGTCAGCCTGACCCAAGGCAACGACGTCACCGCTCTCGCCGGGAACGTGACCGGGACTGTGCCGAGCCACTTCGACTACACTGACGCCAACGGGTTCGCGGTCGGTACCGTGGACGGTATCGTGGGCATCAGCACTAATCTCATCACCGCCGGGACACGGATCCAGCTGACCGCCAACGGCGTAGTCACCCAGTCGGCCGGTGCCAACCTCAGCACCCTCAACTTACTGCTCTCGGGCGGTGGCTCTTACGTCCTAGACAACGCCGGAAACGGTGCCGTCACGCTCGCGGCCAGCGCGAGCGGGACGATCAGCTATACCGATAAGGACGACCTGATCGTCGGGAGCATTGTCGGGTCGGGCTCAACTGTCTCGGGGGTCACCTCAAACACCGCGATCGCCCTGACCACGGTGAACGGCAACCTGACCGTCACCAACACCAACGCCGGGGTCGACATCCAGGCCAGCGGTGGCACCGTCAGCCTCACGGCCGGGACCGCCGTCGGAACCGACAAGCTGCTCGACATTCAGGCCAACGCTGCCGTTAATGGCACGGGCGGGGTCACCTTGACCGCCGACAACATCATTATCGCGGCTACCATCAACGCGGGCACCAGCACAGCCGTCCTCCGTCAGTTTGAAAACGCCACGCTGATCGACCTCGGCGGAGCTGACGCCGCCAACACGCTCGGCCTCACCGACGCCGAACTCGACCTCGTGACCGCGGGCGTCATCCGCATCGGCAACGCGAATGCCGGCGACATCACCATCACCGCCGCGATCAATACGGCTAATACGAACCAACTCGAACTGGTCACGGGCGGCGGCATTGTCGACGGCCTTGTCGGCGGCAACATCACCGAGGCCCTTCTCGGGCTGACGGCCGTGACCGGCATCGGAATCTTCAACGCTTTGGATACGAGCGTCAGCAACCTGGAAGCGACCACCGCGACCGGCGGCATCTTTGTGTTTAACGTCGGCGGATTGACCATCGGCGGGGTGAATGCAACCTTGACAGGCGTCCGCACCACGACGAGCGGGAGCATCAGTGTCCAAAACAACAGCGACATCACAGTCAGCGAGGCCA
>Ga0335397_10009539_pt1 | contig 12099 bp, 11 predicted proteins | sample MAT04_FD_205740 | JGI IMG/M metagenome (GOLD analysis project Ga0335397, IMG submission 205740) | Freshwater microbial communities from Lake Fryxell liftoff mats and glacier meltwater in Antarctica - MAT-04 (spades assembly) (version 2) ...
CTCCCGCATCGTTTTGGCCGCTGGCCGGTGCTCTCCTCCCCTGCAACTCCCGGAAGCAGAGGGCCCGGTCCACTTGGTTTTTGTTGCAGGCATCCCCGCCGCTTTCAGCACCGAATACCTCCGCGTGGTGGGTGCCATCGTTCGCTGCTGCAAAGATCCCGAAGGCCTCCCTGCCCTCCTCGCGACGGATTCGGCTTCCGAATTTGTCCAACTCCTCGGCGAAGGCGAATCCCGACTTTGATTCCCATCCAATCCTGATCGGGCGCATGCCCGAAAGTTGCAAAATCTGAGGAGCGTGCGCACAGCGTGCGGAGGGTAGGAACACGTCAGCAGACGTGTCCTCCACAGGCTTGGCGAAGGAGGAGTGACGTGGCGACAACGCAAGGCGTGCCGATCACGCTTGCGCTCGTTGTAGCCGCCCCACTCTGCTGGGGCGTCATCGCGGCGAAGCCTCCACGTATTGCCCTTTTGCAGCTTTCGGGCACCCATCCTGATCGGAATCAGGGCAGGAGAATGATGGGCCCAAGGATAACCGTTATAATCAGAACAACGAACGCAAAAGAAACTCCCGCTTTGAGAAAGTCAGCAAACCGATAGCTTCCCGGCGACACCACCAAGGTGTTCACGGGGGATGAGACCGGGGTCATGAAGGCGGTTGAGGCCACAGCAAAAATTCAAGGAGCAACGATTGCCCCGTAGCTCTCCGGTCGGCGATCCCGGTAGAACTGCCAAACATCCCTTGTCTGTTGAATCTGATCGAGATCGATATCTGCGAGCAGGAGTTCATCCTGATCGCGGCTTGCCACAGCGACCATTTGGCCTCTGGGGTCGCACACATAGGATTGGCCATAAAATTCTCCGATGGCCCATGGTTGCTCGACTCCCACACGATTGATGGCCGCCAGGAAGTATTGGTTGGCGACTGCATGGGCGGGCTGTTCCAGCTTCCAGAGGTATTCACTAAGCCCGGCCACCGTCGCAGAAGGATTAAAAACAATCTCCGCTCCGTTCAGCCCAAGACAGCGGGCTCCCTCCGGGAAATGCCGATCGTAACAAATGTAGACCCCCACCCGCCCAAAGGCCGTTTGAAAAACCGGGTAGCCAAGATTTCCCGGACGGAAATAAAATTTTTCCCAAAACCCCGGATGACAATGCGGGATGTGGTGCTTGCGGTATTTGCCGAGATAGGAACCATCGGCATCAATCACGGAAGCCGTGTTATAGTAAATCCCGGTCCCATCAACTTCGTAGATCGGAACCACAATCACCATTGCGTGGCGCTTGGCGGTTTCCATCATAAGCTGCGTGGTTGATCCATCAGGGATCGACTCAGTGAGCCCATACCAATGAGTTTCCTGCTCGGCACAGAAATACGGCCCGTAAAACAATTCCTGCATGCAGAGCATTTGCACGCCTTGCGCAGCGGCCTTCTCGATGAAGGCCATGTGTTTTTCAATCATCGCCGCTTTGATCACAGCGGGATCAGTATCCCCGGGGTGCGTTGTGGAGGCTTGAATTAATCCAATCCTAACATTTCTTGGCATCTCATTAAGTGGGTTGTGGTGAAAAATGGGCGATCATTTGACGAAGGGGGCCACTTGGTTTTTCCCGACATGTCTTACCAAACTGACCCTTGTGAAACAACACCCATGCGTTCGATTTTGATGAAATTGCCTTGAATGCGTGGACCCGTCAAGATTCGGCGACGGCCGCTTTCTCCTGCGGGTGTCATTAAACGTGGTGAGGTTGCCATGCCGGCCAGGGGGCATGGTCGTCTCGAGCGTGTGGGCGTTGGCTGCTTGGGGAATCAAACTTGAAACGGGCGAGACGCGCCGTTCCCCCTAACTCATTGACCTTGAATCACAACTTTCTCCAGCGCCCGCACGCGTTTGATTAAATCGGGCAGTTGTTGGATGGCAAGCCACTGACGCTTCGCCTGGTTGCCAGCCACCGCAGGAACTCCAAGCACAGCCCCGCCGTCCTCCACATCCTTCATGATGCCGGATTTTGCCCCGATCTTGACTTGGTTCCCGATTTTTAAATGCCCCGCAATTCCAGTCTGAGAAGCCACCACGGTGTAATGCCCAACTTCGGTGCTGCCTGCCACACCGACCTGGCCCATAATAATGCAATGAGCGCCAATCTTCGCGTTGTGGGCAATGTGGACAAGATTATCGATCTTGGCGCCTTGGCCGATGACGGTTGACCCAAAGGCGGCCCGATCCACCGTCGTGTTTGCCCCGATCTCGACATCATCTTGAATCACCACATTCCCGACTTGCAACACCTTGCGATGACGTCCCTCATCAAAAATATAACCGTAGCCATCCGCCCCGATCACCGTTCCCGAATGGATGCTGACGCGGTTCCCGATGCGGCAATCGGAATAAACAACCACCGAGGGATGCAGGCAGGTATCGTCACCAATCTGGCAGTCCCGGCCGATGTGATTGCCTCCCATAAGAGCCGTTTTGGCCCCAATGCGCACACGCTCGCCGACCACCACATGAGGCCCGATGTGCGCGGTTGGGTCAATCGTTGCCGAAGGAGCAACAACCGCCGTGGGGTGGATCCCGGGTTCGTGGACATCCGGCGGGAAAAAGTGAGGCAACATCCTCGCCATCGTCACCCGCACATCTTTCACCCGAATCAGGGTTTTGCTCGATGACGTGAAGAGACCGGACACCAAGATCGCAGCAGCTTCGCTTTTTTCGGCAGCAAGAAAATGGTGCTCCTTCTCAGCAAAAGTGAGATCCCCGGCCTTTGCAGAGTCTGCGGGTGCAAACCCGGTGATTTCGATGGATCCGTCGCCAGCGATTTCGCCACTGATAAGTTCTGAGATTTGAGAGACGGTGATGGTCATGGTGGATCTGGGACGGTATGGTGAAGGATAACCATGAGGGCAAAACGACCTATCCGCAACGGGAATCAATCTCCACGCGAAGGAGCGCGGTTTTGGAACTTAGCCACCACCCGATGCAGGTCATCCAGCACCGAGTAGAGGCAGGGGATCAGGATGAGTGTGATGAGCGTTGCAAAAATAAGCCCAAACACAATGGCTTGAGCCATCGGGGCAAGGAACTGCTCTTGGCCTGAACTAAAAAAGGCAATGCTTCCCAGACCGACGACGGTGGTGGCCGAGGTCAGAAAGACCGGACGAAAACGCGTGCTGGCGCTTTGGAGGATGGACCGCCATCTCACCATGGGAGGAAGTAGAAGGGGTTGGCTGCGGCTTTGGGAGTCAGGTGCCCCCACGGCTTGATGGCGATACTGATTAATAAAATCCACAAACACCACCGAGTTATTCACGACAATGCCGGACAGTGCGACCGTGCCCATAATAGACATTAGTCCCATCGGCTCGCCCATTAGCAGCAAACCGAAAATCACCCCGACGATGCCAAAGGGAATCACCGACATAATCACCACGGGTTGCAAGAAGGAATTCGAGATCACGGCCAACAACGCATAGATGAGGAGCATGGCAACAATGGCTGAAAATTGCATGCTGGCCACACTGCGATCTGAGTCCTCGCTCTCTCCCGTGAGAGTGGCTTTGACATTGGGATAGTCTTTCAAAATCGGGGGGATCCATTCGGTGATTTTTTTGTTCACCTCGGCTGAGGTCGTGATTTGGCTTTCAACATCGCCCGAAACCGTGAGCACGCGTTCTTGATTGGTGCGCTTCACACGCGAAATTCCAGTCGTGCTTTCCACGGTGGCAATTGATGAAAGATCCACTGGCTTTCCCTCCCGGTTGATTAACCTCATGCCCATAAGAAATTCCGGGTCTTGACGGTAACGCTCAGCGGCTTTCACGCGCAGAATCACTTCCTCATTTCCCCAGCGCATCCGATCAGCCTCCAACCCGAAAAACCCTCCTTGCAAGGCCCGGGCCACGGTGGTCGCATCCAACCCGGCCTGAGCAGCCCGTGTCTCATCAACCTTGACGCGAAATTCGGTTTTCCCGCGCGGAAAATCATTATCCACATTATAAACCCCCGCGACGGCTTCCAAACGCGCCTCAAACTGATCAGCCACGGCGAGGAGTTCTGCAAAATCCGGACCGCTGAGTTCCACATTCACGGCTCGTCCGACCGGAGGTCCTCCCTCTTCCACTTGGACAGTGAGGCTCACAAACTCAGGGAATTCGGAAAGAATCCGTCTTAGCGTTCGTGCGATTTCCGAGGGTTTCCGGCAGGCCGGGTTTTCTTCATCAATATCCACGGTCACCAGAGCCAGATTCGTTCCATATTCAAGAAACTGATTCGTCGGGTCAAACCGTGCACCCACGCGCGTCACCAGCGCCAACAAGTCGTCTTTGGGCAAGACCTCGGCAATTCGTTTCTCCAAACGCGCTATCGCATCTCCGGTCTGGTCGAGACTAAAGTCCGATGGCAACTCGGCTTTAACAAAAATGGTGTCTGCAAAGTCCGTGGCAAAGAGTTTGAAGGGCACAAGCCCCCCAGCTACCATTCCAAAAACCCCCACTAACATCGCCAAAAAGGCCCCTACCGAAAAATAGCGATAGCGCAGGGCCAGATTGAGAAGATGACGATAAATAGAAACCAAGGCCGCCAAACCAAAATCAACGGTATCGCGCATATCGCGATAAGTGATGGCTATAAATCTGGAAATTTTGGCAAGGCCCTTGGCTGGCGGGAGTTCACGAAGTTCCTTGGCGGTTTTGCCCCGCCTCACAAAGTCAGCAATATGACTTGGCAAAACCAAGAAGGCTTGGATCAGTGAAAAGACTAATGCGGAAATCACAACAATCGGAACAATCATCAAGAATTTGCCGATGATACCCTCCGCCCAGATCAAGGGCAGAAATGCGGCCACGGTGGTAGCCACGCTTCCAACAACAGGCCAGATCACCTCCTGAGATCCACGGATGGCAGCATTCTTCGGCGAAAGCCCGGCTTGGAGGTGGCGATAACAATTCTCCGCCATCACAATCGCATCATCCACGACCATTCCCAATGCCATGATCATCGCAAACAGGGAGAGGAGATTAATAGTGTAGCCGCCGATATAGAGAACAAGGAACGCTCCGGCAAACGAGACCGGGATGCCAATCGCCACCAGAATGGCCAGCCGCCAATTCAGCATTAGTATTAAAAGGACAGTGACTAACAACAGGGCTTGGAACCCGTTCTGCGCAACCGTGTTGATACGCACTTTGATAAATCGTGTTGAGTCGCTCAGGACCCGCGTCTCAATCCCGGGTGGCAGAAGCTTTGCTTCCTCCTCAAAAATCCGGCGGCACTGACCAACAGTCAGAATGGCATCAGCACCCTTTTTTTTCACAATCGTGAAAGTGATAGCCGGGCGCATGTCGGCTCTTCCTAAAGTGCGGGGTTCCTCGCTGGTGTCCCGAAAGGTGGCCACATCCCTTAAAAGGATCATCTTACCATCCGAGGTTTGAACCGGCACGTCTGCGAGTTCCTCAGCAGACCGAATTTCGCCGATCAAACGCACCAGACGCTGTCCGCCTTCCCCATCCAAACGCCCGCCCACTGTGTTCAAGTTCTTGCGCCGGACGGCCTCGGTCACCTGATCCAATGACACCTTGGCCAATTCCAGTTTGTAAGGGTCCACTTCCACCCAGACTTCGCGGCGGTCCAACCCATCCACCAACACATTGGAAACGCCGGGAATGATCCGAAGACGCCGCTTGATGCGATCAAGTTCCTCGCGAAGCTCCATGGGATCATAAGCCGGCGGGTAGGAGACGGTGAACGTGATCAGCGGCAGCGGGATATCAAACTCCTCAATGATCGGCGGCTCGATGGTTGCCGGCAACCGGCCCCTCGCCTTGTCAACAGCCTGACGCACCTCATTCAGCGGCGGGTCGAGATCGGTGATCGAGGCATCCAACTCAACAAAAACATTGGAGAAATTATCCTCCGAAACAGAGCGGATTTTCTTTACTCCGCGAACTCCGGCCAGTTCTTCTTCAATGGGAACCGTGATCGTGCGCTCAATCTCTTCCGCCGCACTGGTTGTGGGATCTAAGGTTGTGACCTGGATTAAATTGGTGGAGACGTCGGGAAAAAGATCCAGCTTCAGTCGGGTCGTGGCGGTAAGAAATCCGGCCACCAAAAGTACAATGGCCAGCAGGTTGACCGCAACCCGGTTTTCAACACTCCAGCGGGGCAGGTTCATCGAATAAAAATCCGGTCGCCCGCTTTTAAGCCCTCGAGAACTGGATACTGGCCATCAATTTCCGGCCCCACCGTAATCCTTGTGGAAACCGGCTTGGCATCACCCGCGTCCACATGCACCTCCGCGTCCCGCCCGGAAAACCGGACCGCCGCCGCCGGGGCCACCGGCCCATTCGCGAAACTCTCCACCTCCACCTCCACCACGCCCTGCAAACCTCCCGGCATCTCCCTTTCGGAATTATCCACCGCGGCCTCCACCTGAAACATCTTCGTCACAGGGTCCGATGACCGGCTCACATAATCAACCTTGGCCGCCACTTTCTGACGCCCGCCGGAGAGAAGCCGTACCTCCACCTGACGGCCCGGGGAAAACGCGGCAAGGTCATTTCCCGCAACCGTAAACTTCGCCCGCAACCGCTCCACATCCACCAACTCCACAACTGCCTGATTCACATTCACCGCATCGCCTTCATCAACCAGCCGTTGATTCACCACCCCATCAAAAGGCGCTTTCACGGTGTGCCGCTCCCACGCGTCTTTCGCCTCATCGAGTTGAGCCTTCGTGATTTTTGCTGCTGAAAAAACCGACTCGTATTGCGTTTGTGAAACCACGTTGGACTTCTGCAACCGCTCAGCCTCCCCCAACAACCGCATAGCCTCCTCATGCCGGGCTTGGGAAAGCTCCAAGGCGATTTTTGCACGACGATCCTCCACCTTCACCAAGGTCTCCCCCTTGGAAACGGCCTGACCTGCCTCCACCATGGTCTCGATCACTCGTCCGGCCACCTCCGAAGGCACCGAGGCCTGCTTCCATGGCACCAGTTCCGCGGCATATCTTTTCACCCGCACCAAGGGCCTCTCAACAATCTCCACGGAAAGAGGCTCCGGCGGTTTTAACTCCGCCCGTTCCTGCTCAAAACGCTGACGCTCCGAAACCCCGCTCAAATACCTTACTGCAGCCACCAAAACGAAAACCACCAAAACCAGAATGGCCGAGAAACCCAAAATCACCCTCTTGGTGCGACGCGAAAGCAACATATTTTTATTAACCTCATTAATAAAGCACCCCACCCTGCTTTGCAAGGACGGAGCCTCACACTCGAAGCCGGGGGCGCATCCCCGAAAGTTGCAAAAGGGCAATACGTGGCGGCTTCGCCGCGATTACGCCCCAGCAGAGTGGGGCGGCTACAATCAGAAAACGCCCCAGCAACCGGATGAGCGGGAACTCCGGAGGAAGACTGCCGAAGGCAGCCCGCAGGGCGCGCCGCCGGGAGGCGGCAAGTCAAAGTGGGGCGGCTACAACGAGATTACGCCCCAGCGGAGTGGGGCGGCTACAACGAGCGCGAGCGTGATCGGCACGCCTTACGTTGTAGCCACTCCTCCTTCGCCAAGCCTATGGAGGACACGTCTGCTGACGTGTTCCTACCCTCCGCACGCTTTGCGCGCTTCTCAGATTTTGCAACTTTCGGGCATGAGCCCCCTTGGCGGAGGAGGACTGCCCGCCCGACCCAGGTTTACTTCTTTACGCCGCCAACCGACGCGTTCGCAGCGCTCCGTGTGGTGGAGGCCCTTGGACTTGGCCGCTCAGCGCGCTGACCGTTTCAACTGATCGATCACGGAATGTTGGTCAGGACCAGGGGTTGTAGTGAACTCTGTGGAGGGGGTCCTTGTAAAGCTCACCGCTCAGGACAAGACGGAAGCCCAGATTGTTCCGGGACTTGTTGGGAGCGATGGCGTCGCGATGGGAGGAGCGCAGGAATTCTTCGCTGTCATTAAAACAAGCGGCCCCACGAGCCACGCGGGTTTCGTCAGGTGGAGAAAACTGATCCGCGCACCACTCCCAAACATTCCCCCCCAAGTCGCAAATTCCAAAGTCATTGGCAGGAAAACTAGCAACGGGCGCGGTTTCAGGAAAATCGTCGGCTTTCAGAAGGGGGCTATAGTTTCCAGCGCCAAGGGGCGGGGGGAATGAGATCCCCCAAGGATAACCCCCCGCTTTTCCGCTGCGGGCTTTTGGAGAACCTTGGGGTTCTTGTGGGAGCCCTACGGCAGCACTCCATTCCAAATCGGTCGGCAACCGATAAACCAAATCCGGTGAGAGCACTTTCTCATCATGTTCTTTTTTGGTGAGCCAGTCACAAAATTTGGTGGCATCCTGCCACGAGACATTCACCACAGGGTGATCGGGGCCTTGAGGAAAATCGCAGTCCGGGATCGGAAGCTTTTTTGCCTGGCAATAGAGAGTGTAGTCGCAGAGCCGGACCAAACAAATGCTGAACAAGGTTTTGTAGCGGGGCACGGGAACAAAGAGCATTCCCGAGCTATTCAAAAACGGGGCGTCTTTTGTTGCCTGTGATGGGTCAGAGGTCGTCACCCAGGACGGAACGCCTGATGCTTCCGTTGGCTGACTCGGAGTCTCAGAGGGGGGTTGCAAAGCGGAGTCCGCTTGGGGCGGGGTTTGCATCCTTAGGGAAACCGGGGGCTGGTCATCGTTGGCGATTTCGAGAACGGGCGCACGCGCCGGGGAGCCCGACGGTCCCATGAGAGGACTCGAGTCGAGTTTCGGTCTAAGAATCCACGGTTTGGGGGTAAGCCGAACCGGGAGAGGAGCATCGTGCCCTGATATTGGCTTCATTTCGGAGAAAGCCTAAACCAGATTGAATTGTGAATCAATGCGGCATTTTTGACAGGATTTCCGGGATTTGCAGGAAAGGACATAAGGCATGGCGCGGTTTCTATTGTTGACCATTCGGTGCGGCATACTGGGGGACTGGCGGCTGAAAGTTTTTCAACCAATCCTGACAATCCTGTCTAAAAACTTCCAGCCTTGCCATGCTTTGGGAATTGGTGCGATTAAAAGCGGGGGAGGTTGCCCAACCTGGGACCGCTGGCATGCCTTAATTGCCTCACCCGCTTACTACCATGAAACTTTACGCTCACGTGATCGGCCTGCACCCGGAGAAACCTAATCTGCATGACTGAGGCCGCTCCAGCATTGGGCTATGTCGAAACGCCTTTTTTAAGCGTCAGCGCCGTCGTGGCGGATGCCATGGCCAAGGCGGCGGATGTCAACATCCTCGGCTTTGAACCCACCGGAATCGAAACAATCGTTATTCGTATTGCTGCGAAGAATGTTTCTGACATTGACGCTGCCATCGCCGTCGCCAAGATCACCGCGAAGGCCCTCGGAGTTCCCGCTATTTCTGCCTCTCTCGCCCGCCCCTCAGACGCCCAGTATCACCTTAACGACTATCCAAACACCATCAACCCATTGTATGGGGGACGCGAGGAATTGCGTCCCTCCGACTTTCACCACACAAAAACCATGAATACCCAAGCTCTAGGCATCCTCGAAACCCAAGGCCTCACAGCCAGCCTCCAAGCCACCGACGCCATGCTCAAAGCCGCCAACGTCGAGTTGGTGGGAAAAGAAAAAATTGGTGCCGCCTACGTGACGATCATGATCCGCGGGGACGTGGCCGCCGTGAAAGCCGCCATTGATGCGGGCTCGATAGCGGTAGGCGACCTCGGCAAGCTGATCGCTGCCCACGTGATCGCCCGCCCGCACGAGGGGCTCCTGAAATTGCTCCCGCAGTAAGACGAGATCACCCTCGAAAAATTCCCGCGTCCATAAATGGGGTTGCCCTTCATGTCTGCTATCTTCTTCGAGAGCGGCGGCGGGAATGTTTGACGGGAAACAGAACTGGCGGGTTGACATCACAAGATGTTGTGTCAAAGTGGGCCTGGATACCTTCCAAACCACTATGCGTTGTCCCAAATGCAGTTCCTTAGATGACAAAGTCATCGACTCCCGGCTCTCGAAAGATGGCGCTGAGATTCGTCGGCGGCGGGAATGTCTGACCTGTGAAACGCGATTCACGACTTACGAGCAAGTTGAGCGGGTGGAACTGCGGGCCATCAAGCGTGATGGGCGTCACGAACCGTTTGACCGTCAGAAGTTGTTGGGGAGTTTGGTAAAAGCTTGTGAAAAGCGACCGATCAGTTTGGAGGCGATGGAGTCGGCTGTGGAGCAAATTCAGCAGGAGATCGAGGCCGGAGACGACCGGGAGGTCACAACGCGATTTATCGGGGCTAAAGTCATGGAACGCCTTCACGCCATAGATCCCATCGCGTATGTGCGGTATGCCTCGGTTTACCGCGAGTTCCAAGAGATTGGAGATTTTATTGATGAGATTCAATCCTTGGAGCGCCGGGTGATCCGCACGCCTGCCCAGCCGGAGTTTTTTGGCGCATGATTGCTCTTCGGGATAATTTGCCGTTGGTGAGGTTTGAAGATGGCCAAATCGTTTCCTTTGAAAGACCTTGGCTCATCGAATCTTTAGCGGAAGCCGCAGAGCGGGCTGGCTACAAAAAGTGGTGGTTGGCGTCGCATGTCACCGAAAGCGTGACCAATTTTCTGGAGAAAGATTTTGGGGAAGGAACGATTGCTGTCGCGAGGCTGGAGAAGGCGGTGCAGTCGGTTTTGCAAGTCATTGGTTACGGAGATGTGGCAGGTCACTTCCGGGCCTCGCTTCCGCCCACGCGGATCTCCCTTGCGGAACTGGCGAGGGATGCCGGCCATGGCTACGAGTTGTTATTTTTTAATCTCCTCCGAAGCCGGATGCGGGAAGCGATCGAAGCCCGCGTGGAGAAGGTGGAAATCACAGATGCCCACCTCGGCATCAAAATGTTGCGCTCCGCTAAAATCTGGCGGCGCGATTGCTCGGGGCTTTTGGACGAAGTGGTTATTTTTGTTCGTGAGGAATTAAGCGCCAGCGCAGCGGTTGGCGAAGTGAAGTTACAATTATCGTAGCGGGGTCATGACACTTTTTCAACGCATCGCCGCACGGGAAATTCCCGCCGAATTTCTTCACGAGGATGATCTCTGTTTTGCCATTCGCGATATCCACCCCCAGGCTCCCGTGCATGTTTTGGTGATCCCCAAAAAACCTCTTCCCAGATTGGCTGAGGCCACGGAAGAGGACCTTACGTTGTTGGGTCATTTGTTGCTCACCGTGCAAAAACTTGCCATGGAGGCCGGGGTGGCGGGTTCCGGGTTTCGCACCGTGATCAATAGTGGAGCCGATGGTGGCGAGACGGTCCCCCACCTGCATGTTCATCTGCTGGCTGGCCGGCCGCTTGGGTGGCCTCCGGGGTAGCCGCCTCCCCTTTGGCAATTTCCAATACGGTCGCAATAGGTTGTTGGCTTCTTGCGAATTGAGAGATACAATACTCTTCTAGCTCAGTGGAAAATAGAGGCATTGCAGAAACTGCCTTCGAAAATCCTCGCGAGTCTTTCGTAACATGAAACCCACCCTCAAACCCCGCAACTTTGAAAAGTTCGAAGAGGCAGCCTTTTCCGTCCCCAATCGCATAGAGGCCATGCTGGTTCCTGCGGAGGATGGTTTTGGGGCCAAGGCCGTGGGAAGGGCGATGAAACGAGCCGGGAAGGCGGGGATTGTGGATTTGGGGCCGGGGGATTTTGAAGGGTTTTCGTCGGACCGTCATGTCGAAATTCTCAGCCGTGAGCCGGGGCTGACAAGTATCATAGGAACCGTGCAGGTTGTGAGCGGGCCTTTGATGTTAAGGGGTTTGACGTTGCAGCCAGCGGCGGGAACACCAGCTTTGGTGGTTACCGCCGGCGTGGTTCTTTGCGAGGATTGCGAATTTTTTGGGGCCATCGAAGTGAAGGGGACTGCGAAGGTTTACCTCAAAAACTGTCTCGTCAGATCCGAGGGCCACGGGCTGGATTTGATCGGCGGGGCTTATGCCGAAGTGACCACAAGCCGGATCTCGGGGACACCTGCAGGGGTTGTCATGTCGGGGGGATCTTCTGTCGCTTTGTATCACTGTCGGGTGGAGGGCTGCATGGGCAACAGTGAAAGTGAAACCGGGGCCGGCGTGTTTGTGCAGGCTTCATCGCTTTATTCGG
>Ga0335397_10009540_pt1 | contig 12098 bp, 9 predicted proteins | sample MAT04_FD_205740 | JGI IMG/M metagenome (GOLD analysis project Ga0335397, IMG submission 205740) | Freshwater microbial communities from Lake Fryxell liftoff mats and glacier meltwater in Antarctica - MAT-04 (spades assembly) (version 2) ...
AATATAGCGATCGCCAAATCCAACTCGCTACGTTGCTCAGTGTCAAAACAGGCGGATGCGCCGAAAACTGCGCTTACTGTCCCCAGTCGGCACACTACGAAACTACTGTGCAGAAGCAGCCAACCTTACCAGTGGAGGAAGTTCTAGCCTCTGCCCAAAAAGCGAAGGATTTGGGAGCAAGCCGCTTTTGCATGGGCTGGGCATGGCGCGAAATTCGGGACGGCGAAGCGTTCGACCAAATGCTAGAGATGGTGCAGGGCGTGAAGAACCTGGGTCTAGAGGCTTGCGTCACAGCGGGAATGTTGAATGAATCGCAGGCGCAGCGGTTGGCAGCATCAGGTTTGACGGCGTACAACCATAATTTAGATACCAGCCCTGAAAACTACGGCAACATTATTACGACGCGCACCTATGGCGATCGCCTCCAAACTCTTGATCATGTTAGGCAGGCAGGCGTTCAGGTCTGCTGCGGCGGCATTATTGGCTTAGGCGAATCGTGGGGCGATCGCGCTCAAATGCTGCAAGTTCTCGCCACCCTGCAACCCCATCCTGAAAGCGTTCCCATTAATGCCCTCGTTGCCGTTGCCGGAACGCCTCTAGCCGATCAGCCGCCTGTCGATCCGTTTGAGTTGGTGCGGATGTGTGCGGCGGCTCGTATTCTTATGCCTAAAGCGCGAGTGCGGCTGAGTGCGGGGCGATCGCGCTTGTCGGATGAAGCCCAAGTTTTATGCTTTTTGGCAGGGGCAAACTCAATTTTCTATGGCGATAAATTACTGACAACAGCAAATCCTGATCAAGATAGCGATCGCCAGCTTTTAGAAAAAATTGGGGCGTTGGAAGAGCGGACTTTGATTCATGGGCACTCTAAATAGTTACCATCCTATTTGGCAGTTTCTATGGCACAAGATAATGACCTCACTAAAGCCCGTAATGTTGGCGCACTTACTGGGTTGAACACATTTCGTGATTCTGTCGGTCAAAAGGATAAAAACGATTTCTACACCTTTACTTTGAATCAACGCAGCAGTTTCAGCTTGAGTCTGTCTCAGCTCAAAGGTAACGTTAATGTGGCGCTGATTCAAAATGGGCAAACGATTCTGAAATCGGCAAGACCCAAAAATAAGCCTGAAGCGATCGCCACTGCCTTAGAACCAGGAACTTACCATGTTCGGGTATATGCAGGGCGCGGTGACAGCAAATATCGCCTCAAATTAGGTGCATCGACCCTCTTGCCAACTTCTGACTTCCCATTGCCACCCACTAGCCCGCCCGACATTATCCCCACTGATCCAACGAGTATACCGCCCGTCTTCCCCGCTTCGGTTTCCCGACTGCTCTCTACCAGCGCGTCCGAAATCGGCTCTGTTGACCCCGCTACTGGCGCATTTTCACCCTTAGCGAAGGCTAGCATCTCGTATGCCGACCTTGCATCTGCCCCAAACGGTGATTTATTTGGGGCTTCGGTTAATTCACTCTACCGAATTGATCGAGCGACGGGAATATCATCCCGCATTGGCAGCTTTGGCACGTCTGTAAACATGGATGCATTGGCGTTTGCGTCTGGCAACCTTTATGCAGCAGGTGGCTCCGGATTCTATGCCATTAATTCTGCAACGGGTTCAGCGTCACTCGTTGCTAATATTCCAGGTTTCGACAGTAGCGGCGATTTGCTTTACGATGATGCCTCCGGTCGATTTTTTGCAACCTCAGCGGCTCCATATCCAATCAAAGATTCTTTGTACTCAATTGGGCTAAGTGGCGACGCTACACTGATTGGTGATGTTGGCTTTGATAGCATTTGGGGATTAGCGATCGCCAATAATGTTCTGTATGGCTACACGTCTAATCGTCTGCAAATCATCATCGACCCAACTACTGGTAAGGGAACATTTGACCGATTGGTTACAGGGACTATCGGTCAAATTTATGGCGCGACCTGATTAAACTGATACGCCCAGTTTTACCTCGAACCGTTGCCATGCTTCGGGTTCGAGGACTTGAGTGGAGAGCTGCTTTTGTGCTAAGAGCGATCGCACCTCATCTGCCCCACCTTCAGCCTTCAGCACCGACAGCAGTAGCCCCTCAAACGTAATATCACCCCCCGCCGCCGTCGGCAAAATTATCTGGGGTCGCAGCCACTCTGCCGCCTGCACAGCGCTAGCACTTCCCTTAATGACCGAACCCAATAGCGGTAGCTTGAGATCAATAATCGGCGTAATCACCACATCCACTGGAGCCATGTCTTTGAGCGTGGGCGAGTGGTAGCCGTGGGGTTCGTAATACAGCTTGGTATGCTGCTCCAGATCCGTCAGCAGATAGCCATTCTCAACTAGCGTAGGTCCTACTGGAGAACCAGGGAATGCCCGGATTTGCACTTGATCTGCCAGAGTAAATGTTTCACCGTGGGCAAGCGCTGTAATCTGGGTATAGCCCATTTTTTCAACTACTTTTGCCGCGCCAGGTGAACCGACGACAGGAATAGTGCGATCGAGCTTCTCTAATGTTGGCGGGTGAGCGTGGTCGGGCAAACCTTGAGACAGCAGAATCAGGTCAATATTTTCGGGAATGGGGCGATCGGTGTTTTTTTTGCCCTCAAATAGCCAGGTCAGGTTGCCAAAGCTCAGAGATCCAACGAGCCAAGGGTCTAACAAGATCCGTTTGTCGCCCATTTCAATCAGCCATGAGTTGCTGTCTAGCCAGGTCAGATACATTGCATTTCCCCAAAGCGCGTTTAGCTTAGATTGTAACAATGTATGAAGGCGAAGATTGGCAGGAAGGACGCTCAAAGACGTATCTTGAAAGTAAGTAGCGAAGCTAATAGCAGCTCAATCTTACAAAACCCACTCAAAAACCCACTTTTTTGTCAAAGATTTTTCATAATTTTAGAAATAGGGGGTTACACCCCTCACCCCATTAGTGCCATAATCTGTTTTGTAGATGCACCCTGATGGTTGGGAGAGTTCGCAAACGACTCTCCCTTTTTTGTACCCATTTTTTGAGTATTCGCGATCGAAAAAAGAAATTCAGTGTAGGTTAAGCGATGCTCGGCATTTATCCTAGATAGGAACTCCCCATCTGCTGTGCCGTGAATCAACCGACTGTATTGACCCCTCCATCAAACCCGTTTTTTTCGCTCCCCTACGAGCCTGCTTTAGAAAGCTTGGGAGAAGATTATGGCGATCGCGTCACTGCCGAAGGATTTCCTCAACACACTCTCCGTTTTCGCAACGATGGCATTCTGCCCCTCTTAGGACTAGATCCGCAGATAGTCACGGATGATCATTTTACCGAAGCCTTTGGCGCTTTTGCCGGATCACAGCCTTGCATTGCCCTCCGCTACCACGGCTATCAGTTTGGTGAGTATAACCCCCGATTGGGCGATGGACGAGGCTTTCTGTACGGGCAAGTGCGAGGCACAGATGGCGAACTGTACGACTTTGGCACCAAAGGTTCGGGCAGAACGCCCTATTCTCGTAGTGCCGATGGGCGGCTGACGCTGAAAGGAGGGGTGCGGGAAGTGTTGGCGGCTGAGGCTCTGCACCGTTTGGGGGTGAGGACTTCTCGCTGTCTGAGCCTGGTGGAAACAGGAGAAGGACTTTGGCGAGGCGATGAACCTTCGCCCACTCGGTCATCAGTAATGGTGCGATTTTCGCGATCGCACATTCGCTTTGGCACATTTGAGCGGCTGCATTATTTGGGACGAAAAGATCTGATCAAAACTCTGTTAGATCACGTCATTCAGTATTACTATCCGCACTTAGTCAATGAGGAAGATGCCTACATTCGCTTCTATGCCGAGTTAGTCCAGCGCGTTGCAGAGCTTGCCGCCCAATGGATGTCGGTCGGGTTCTGTCACGCCGTTTTGAATACCGACAATATGTCCATTACGGGCGAAAGCTTTGACTATGGCCCCTATGCTTTCATCACTCAATACGATCCAAAATTTACCGCCGCCTATTTCGACTATTATGGGCGCTACTGCTATGGCAACCAGCCCGAAGTGTGCGTTTGGAATTTGCAAATGTTGCAAGCTCCCCTCAAAGCGGTCGTTGATCCTCTGGAAATGGAGTCAGCTTTAGCGGGATTTTATCCCCATTTTCAAACGATTTATCGGCAGCGAATGTTGTGCAAGTTAGGGTTTGAGATTGGTTTTGATGCTGTGCCTGAGACGGTGGGCGATGGGTTGTTGAAGCTGACGTTGAAGCTTTTGTGGGAAAGCAAGGCGGGATATCATGACTTTTTTATGAGGCTGAGGGAACAATTTGCAGCAAGTTGGCGAGAGAATGAAGGACAAATTTTTGAGCAGATTGGTGGCACTTTAAACGAGGATGATAGCAGCGGAGATAACAGTTCTTTTGAGCAATGGCGATCGCTCTATCACCAAGTCTTAAATAGTTTGCCGCCAGATGAGATGGAGTCGATCGCTCGTCGATTGGCGCAACATAATCCGATAACGGTACTGATTAGACCTGAGATTGAAGCAGTGTGGGATGCGATCGCCCAAGAGGACAACTGGCAACCGTTTGAAGATCTTCTGACTCGCATTAAGCGATCGGTTGTACCGTAATAGCGATCGCCCTTTGCTTCAACGATGAACACCTAGCCAATCTAGTAATAGAGTCACCTGTTGCGACTGCCGTTCTGATTTGCGATAGGCTAACCAGATTGAATTTGTGACGGCTTTAGTAGGCTTTAGAATCAACGTTAATCGGCGATCGGCAATCCATTCTTCACAAAGATAATCGGGTAGAACACTGTAACCTAGTCCTTGGGCGATCGCTTCTCGGATACTGCGTAAATCTGGAATCACAAGCTGAGGATTAACATCCAACCGCCGACCAAAAATGACGCGCCAAAATCGCCGAACAATCGGTAAATCTTCGCTGTAAGCAATTAGAGGCTGGGTTCTGAGCCATTGTTCGAGCGCGGTTAAATCCGCTTGTATGGGATCTTGCGATAGGGGAATTGTTTTTATGGGTGATCCGATCAGCCAAAAGTTTTCTTCAAAAATAAGCTGATACTCTAGATCTGGTTTGGCAATTTTTTGAGTGGCGATCGCACAATCAAGTTGATTCATTAACATCTGCTCAATTAGATCTTGCACCAGTCCAAACTGCGTTGCAAATAAAGTTTTTGACCGTTTCGGCAGGCGTTCTAAAACATATTCACTAAAGAATTCTGTCGGTGTTCCTAAGCGAATCAACAAAGGAGCATCGGCTAGAGTCGCTTTAGTTGGAATCGATTCTAAGGTTTCGATCGCCGCTACCACGCGAGTATAGAGCCGCTTCCCCGCTTCGGTAGGCAGCATCCGCCGAGGCATCCGTTGAAATAGTGCCGTTCCCAGGGTCGATTCCAGTGCCGCAATATGCTGACTGACAGCGGGCTGCGTCAGATGCAAGACTTCCGCAGCCCTCGACACCGTTCCCACCCGATACACTTCCACAAAACTGCGATACCATTCCAGGCTAACCATAAATATATTTATATAGCAATCCTAAATCAGTTGTAAGAGTGGAATAGGCTTCTAGCCTGTCCGGGCAAGATGCCCAACTCACGAATCAAATAGGATTGCTATAGATACAGCACTTTTGGGCTTGATGGCACACCCTGAAACGCCTAGATTCCTTGCTAGGCAAAGGCTTTCAGGATTTCACTGTACTCCATAGAAATGGAAAGTGCTGTAAACAAAATATTCATTATTTGTATTTTAGGTAAGTTGCTTTTAGCAACACTCCGGACAGCATTTGACCAGATTTTGAGCATCAAACCCCTATCCCACAGTAAGCGGGATCTTTCTTTCAACGTTAGCTTTACCCCTAACTTTGAAAAAATCGTTCAATCCTTAAACAGTAAGCTCTGAAACCTTTGTAGCATCCTTCTAAAACCTGTCCAAAGTATTGGTTAAAGATCCGAAGTATTGGTTAAAGATATGTGGAAAGTTTCTGCCGATCCGTCTCAATCGGCGTACTATAAAGAAAATTTCCTCTGATCCTCCTAAATTAGGTGGATCGCAAGAAAAAATCTACCTATCCACCTAATTTGGGATGGATATGCGGAAATTTTCTCTCTAAAAAGAAGCTGTACTGCATAGCCGTCAGGTAAAAGTACTGATTCTGTTATGCTTCAAGAAAGTACTGATTCTGTTATGCTTCAAGAAACTCCTGATTAGAAAGAAATCAGATATGTCACAGTCTCATCCATACCAGCCCGTTTTACTACGAATATTGCATGGTGTTGCTGCGGTACTAACCGTTTTAGCCTTGATTTCAGGCTTTTTGATTTATAACACTTATGATAAGCGTTGGGGTAGTCTTGCTTTACCCACGCTAAGAGATATTCAAGCCATTCATGGCACGATTGCTTTGACGTTCCTATTGTTTTTACCAATTTTTTCCCTATACAGCTTTCATCTTGGCTATCGTCGTCTAGTACAAGAGCAATCTTTGAGTCAATTGAAACAGCTTGGCAAGCCAGTCTGGTGGATATCAATACACCGCTTTGCAAATACATTAATGCTGCTTGCGGCAACGTTTGCTGTAGTGACTGGTCGAATGATGAAAGAGGAATGGCTTCCTGCTGGAGAAATTCATCGTCAATGGTATCTGGCTCATCTAGTGGCGTGGGTATGTGTTCTCATTAGTCTCGCGTTACATCTATTGATTGGAGCTAAAGTCGGCGGAGTTCCATTGCTAGTATCGATGTTTAGTTGGAAAATACGTGACGGTGATACTCCACATTTTTGGCTTCAAGGAATTAAAATTAAACATTCTGGTTTGATCTTGAAAGTTATTGAAGGTGTTGTAATTGGAGGCATCATTATGGCATTTATTCTGCCAGTCTTTAACTCCTAAAGTGTAGATGTATAACAATCCCGTTGCACACCGACCGTATCAAGATGATTGGTTGAGTCCGAAAGTCACTAGCAGCGGGTGAACGGGGTCGTTATCCGCCGTAGCATCATTTTAAGAACTGTCCGGAGTATTGTTTTAGGATGAAGTTGTCAAGCAAAGAAACGTAAAGTGACTTGCCGAAAACCTCTACCTTCTTGGAGTTCACATCATGTCTCAGAAAGTTCTAATTGTTCTAACCAGCCACGACATATTAGGCAACACGGGCAAAGAAACCGGGTTTTACTTGTCAGAAGTCAGTCATCCGGTTGACGTATTCGATCGCGCTGGTTTGACTGTTGAGTATGTCAGTCCAAAAGGTGGGAAAGCGCCAATGACTGGGAGCGATCGCACCGATTTAATTAATGCCGCATTTCTCGATAACCCTGAAAAAATGGCGCAGGTCGAAAATACTCTGCATCCTTCCCAAGTCAACCCATCAGAATACGTTGCTATCTTCTACGCAGGTGGACATGGCACAATGTGGGATTTCCCTGACAATGCTGATCTCGCTCAGATTGCTGCCAGCATCTACGAGCAGGGCGGCATTGTGAGCGCTGTCTGTCATGGCCCTGCTGGATTGGTCAATATCCGACTCTCAAACCATGAATTTTTGGTGTCTGGAAAAGTAGTTTCTGGCTTCACCAATGAGGAAGAGGCGGCAGTTGGCTTGACCGAGGTGGTGCCGTTTCTGTTAGAGAAAGTGCTGATTGAGCGGGGGTCAACAGTAGAGAAAGCGCCAAATTTTCAGGCAAAAGTTGTGGTGAGCGATCGTCTTATCACGGGGCAAAATCCAGCATCCGCTGCGGGTGTAGGTGAGCAGATCGTTGCGCTTTTGAAACAGAAATCCTCTGATCTTTCTGCTTCTGCTTCCCTCTAAATCGAAGGATTCTTCAATATTTTTTTGAGGATAGCACCGCTTTTCTAGGCTCATCATCACCCATCCCACGGCTGCCATATCCTGACGGTTCTATCTTTACTTCCACTCACGATCGCCCGTCCATTTCGGGCGATCGCCACACTCGTCACCGAATCCGTATGACCAACCAACGATTCTATTTCCTTGCCCGTGTTCACATCCCAAAGCTTCACGGTTTGATCCCAACTGCTGCTCAAAAGCGTTCGGTTATCGGGTGAAAACGTTAGCCCAGACACCAGCCAAGGATGTCCTGCCAACGTGCCTATACATTCCCATGCCGTATTCCAAAGGCGGATCGTTCGATCTTCGCTGCCTGTTGCAAACAGTTGACCGTTAGGAGCAAAGGCGATCGCGGTCACGGCTCCAGTGTGTCCAGTGAGGACTTGTAATAATTCAAACGTTTGATAATTCCAAACTCGCACTGATGAATCGGCACTAGCGCTAAGGATTATAGAATCTTCTGGACTAAAGGCGATCGCATTCACTGCTAAACGATGTCCTTCTAGCGTCGTGATTAGCTCACCCGTAGCACTCCACAGCTTCACCATTTTGTCGGCGCTGCCGCTTGCTAAAACTTCTCCAGCAGGACTCCACGCGACTGCATTTACTGCGTAGCGATGTCCGGTTAATGAATGAGCCTGTTTTGCTTGTAAGTTCCAGAGTTGAACGGCGCGATCGTGACTGCCGCTTGCCAATAAATCATCGTTCTCAGGATGAAAAGCGATCGCATTGACACGGGCTTGCGCTGACAATGTGAACAGCACCTCTTTTGTGTCAATATCCCAGAGGCGAATGGTTTTATCATCACTGGCGCTGGCTATGGTTTGAGCGTTGGAGGCGATCGCCACAGCATTAATTCCAGCGAAGAGGGTTTGATTTCCTAATAGTGTAGCCGTACATTGCCAGTGAGGAATACGCATTAAAGGTACAACAGGCGGCTTCTGACCTCTGATGTTGTATATCGTGGCGATCGCATCTTCGACTGATGCAAATCGTCGTTCTAAATTATATTCAATAAGTTGATTAAGAACCGGTTCTAATCGTTTGCAATTAGAGTTATCATCCTCGTCAAGAATCCAGTAATCTTGCCAGACCCAACAATGGTTAACCGCATCAAAAAGGGTAAAGGGATGAATGCCTGTTAATAGATAAATACAAGTGACTCCTAAGCTGTAAAGATCACTGGCAAAGACAGGTTTTCCAAGAATTTGCTCAGGAGCCGCGTAGTCAGGACTGGTGATATTAGTGGGCGATCGCGCAGCAAAAGTTTTGATCACGAGGTCGAGAGGAGGGCGATCGCTAACTTGTACAATCTTCTCTGGCTGAATGTCTCCATGAATAATCTGATGGGCATGAAGTGCCTGAATGACGGGCAGCAAATCTTCTAAAATCTGCCAAATATCAGCAGGAGAAAGCGTTCCCTGCTCTGCCAGCATTGTCGCCAGGTTATTTTTATTCCTAGAGTTGGAGGTATCAAAGCAGTAATGCATTAATCGACTTCTGGCTCATGCACGGTAATCAAGGCTAAGTGATTTCCATTATCGCTATTCTTTTGCATTTCCTGAATTTAATTTCAGGGCAGTATGTCAGAGGATGTCTGAAAAGTATCGTTAATCATCTGTAGGGGCGTGGCATTCGGTCTAAAAGTTCTCGGACACACCGAAAAATGGTCGCCCAAATGCCGCGCCCTTATGCTCGGATGTCACATCTACGACTTTTCTAGACATCCTCTCAATAAACTATCGTCTGACGGCAAGGCAATGAAGAGAGGGAATGCTATCTGAGATTCTTTCGCTCATCGTTTTTTATGATTGCGGTTAATGTCACGGTTTGTTGTCTTGCCTATGTGATGGGGTTGCTGTTGACGGGGCTACCCTGGAAAGTCTTGGGATTGCCTGTGGGGGCGGTCATAATGCTGTTGGCGGGCGCGATCGCCTCAATCTCCTCGCAAGGGATCGTCGCTCGCCTCATGCCTCGCTTTCGAGCAATGGGCATCAAGTCAAGAACTTGGTTACTCGCAGGGCTATGCGGATTTTTAGCGGTTTTATATTTTCAAATGCAATTGCCGCAGCCCGGTCAGAATGACATTAGCCGCTTAGTAAATCCTACAGAAAATACGCAATCATTCACGGTTGAAGGAAAGATTGCCTCTCCGCCTCGAATGACGCGGAGCCAACGGGTGCAGTTTGAGTTAGATGCAGTTTTGGCGGTGAGTCAGACAATGAAGTCCCCGCAGAAGGTCACTGGGACTTTGTACATAACGGTGCCGCGATCGCAAGATTCTCAGCTTTACCCTGGCAGAATGGTTCGCATTGAAGGCTCGCTCTACAAACCTAAAATAGCTAGCAATCCGGGCGGGTTCGATTTTCAGCAGTATTTAGCGCAACAGGGAATTTTTGCGGGGTTGAATGGTAAAGAAATTAGCTTTCCAACCCAAGGCGGTTCGCCCCCTTTCCTATGGTCAATTCAGCAGCGCATTATTCAGTCGCAAGCCTTTTGGATTGATCAAGAGGTGGGGCATTTGATCAGTGCGATGGTAATGGGGCGCGGGGGCGTTGATATTGCCTACGAAATTCAAGATCAATTTGCCCGTGTGGGCTTGGCTCATGCGTTGGCGGCATCGGGAACACAGGTGTCTTTGCTGGCAGGTATTGTGTTGGCATTGACTCAACGGCTCAATCGGTGGGCGCGTTTGGGAATTGGCTTGGGGACTTTGGCGATGTATGTGGGGTTAACTGGAATTGAGCCTTCGGTGATGCGGGCGGCAGTGATGGGGGCGGCGGTTTTTTTTGCCGTCACGCTAGAGCGCAAAGTGAAGCCGTTATCTTTGTTGCTGATGGCGGCGACGTTGTTGTTGCTGTGGAACCCAGTTTGGATTTGGAGTTTGGCGTTTCAGCTAAGTTTTTTGGCGACTTTAGGATTGGTGGTGACTGTGTCGAGATTAACGCAGTGGTTGGACTGGATGCCGACTCGAATTGCGCCCTTAATTGCAGTGCCGATCGCCGCTTATCTCTGGACGCTGCCGCTCCAACTCTATGTCTTCGGCGTGGTTTCACCCTACTGCATTTTGATCAATATTTTCAGCAGCTTGTTGATCACGATGATCAGCATAGGCGGTATGGCTAGCGCTTTGTTAGCACTGATCCATCCGGTTGCAGGGAGCGCTTCAGCGTGGATTGTCCAGTTTCCAGCCGTGGCGTTTCTTAAGATTGCGGAACTGGGTGATCGCCTGCCGGGTAACGCATTTGCCATTGGTACAATCAGCGCCGTACAGGTTTTATTACTGTATGGAATATACTTGCTGGTTTGGTGGCAGCCTCGCGTTAAAAAACACGGATGGATAGCTGGGATGATTGGTTTAGGAATCGTTGTGGTACCAGTGTTGTATACGGCAACTCACTTATCTCAGGTAACAGTATTGTCTACATCTGAAGATCCAGTTATGGTACTGAGAGATCACGGAAAAGTAGGATTAATTAATGTAGGAAGTGAGTCAGATTTGCGATTTACGGTGCTACCGTTTTTGAAGCAACAGGGCATCAACACAGTGGATTGGGCGATCGCCCCCCGATTGCAAACGCCTGACATTGACTGTTGGAAACAGATGGTCGAAGGCATTCCCATTCGCATGTTCTATCCGGTCTCCGCTGCTACCAAACCTGGGGCGATCGCAGAATTTACGACTGCTTATCGAGCATTGCAAAAGCAAATCAAAGCTCGTCAAGGCATCACTTTACAACTATCAAGTCGTCAAAAAGTTCCGTTAGGCGAAATGACCGCTCAGATGATTAGCAATAATCCTGCGGTTCTGCAAATTCAGGTGCATCAGCAAACTTGGCTATTACTCAATCATTTGTCAGAAAAGAGCAGCGATCGCGTGATTAACCGCTTGCCCCATGCCGATGTGTTGTGGTGGTCGGGGGAGGCTTTGAGTTCACAACTATTAGAGCGGGTGCAGCCAAAAGTGGCGATCGCCTCTGCCCGCTCTATTCCTACCGAAATGCAAATCTGGTTTAAAACCCATCCCGCTATTACTCTCTATCAAACAGGCGAAGATGGTGCTATTCAATGGACGCCGCAGCATGGGTTTAAGACGACGATAGAAGCAAGAATATAATATCTGGAAGGAACTCTAAGGAGATAGGCGTAATTGACACTCCCACGCCTTAGTGGTGCAGAAAAGTCTTGAACAGTAGATATACCGGGAGTCTCACTGAGACAGAGGTGACAGAGAGGGGCATGGCATGGGATGCTCAAGTTTCCAAACAAAAAGCCAAACCATGTCCATCCCC
>Ga0335397_10009546_pt1 | contig 12094 bp, 8 predicted proteins | sample MAT04_FD_205740 | JGI IMG/M metagenome (GOLD analysis project Ga0335397, IMG submission 205740) | Freshwater microbial communities from Lake Fryxell liftoff mats and glacier meltwater in Antarctica - MAT-04 (spades assembly) (version 2) ...
CGATTGCCGTTGGTTTGCGCCGTGCCTTGAGAATCCTGCCCATAGCTTCGCGGCCCCCTTGTTCCGTCGAGGGCGCCTCAAGCAGACGCACACGGCGCCCGTCGATTGCGGCGCCATATTCGGCTAACGCCACCAAGTAGCCGTTCACACGATCACGCAGGGTGCCGGCGTACTCCTGGTAATGGGCATTCTTGCCCGAGCGAATGGCCACGATCACGATCTCGCGATGGCCGGCGGCGAGGACGTGACGCATAACCGCCCGCGCCCCCCCTTCATCATCGATGTTCACACCCGGAACACCGTCGATCGGATCGCTGTCCACCGTAACGTAGGGCACGCCACGTTGGCGCAGTACAACCATCGTCGACTTGAACTCTTCAAGCCCTAGCGTGAGAAAGCCGTCTACAGCCGCATTGGTGATCGCACGGCGCATGCTCCCTTCCATCGGGGGCACTAGCATCAACGAGAGTTTGGCCTGCGTACATATCTCGCCAACCCCTTCCAGAAACTCCGGTAGAAACGGGTTCCGAATGATCTCCGGGATCGGCTGCGGCATCAGCACACCGATCGTGCCGGTGCGCCCGGTGTTCATGCTGCGCGCTACCGGGCTCGGCGTATAGCCCAGTTCTTCAGCGATGGCAAGGATGTTCTTGGCAGTCGCTGCCGATAGACGGGCGGGGCTGTTAAAGGCAAACGAGACCGCGGTCTTGGAAACACCAGCGCGTCGTGCGAGTTCAGAGATCGTTACCTTGGGCATTGGAGATATCCATCTGTACGAGTCTGACAAGGCCAAAATGTCACAATACAGGAACCAGCACAAATACGCTTTGGGCCGGCAGAAGTTCAAATAGCAGATGCCCGTCAATCGCATCCTCAACAGGGCCGGGATACGCGTCCACAATGTGACCCGACAGAAGATCTTGCCAGCGCCTGACCCTATTGGGCGGCGTGCGGTTGCCATGGGCAATCTTCACACCCTGCAACGCCTGGCGCGGGTTCACCACCACGATCACTTCATCGTCCGCAAAGGCACGCCGGAAGGCGTACACGCCATTGAACACATGTAGCGGCTCCACCTCACCGCGTCGCAATGCCACATGCGTGCGCCGTGCATGAATCAAGGTACGATACGTCGTGTACAGCGCCTGGTTCCAGCGCGCGGCGTCCCATGGCATCGTCCGACGGCAGTCAGGGTCATTGTCACCAGTCAAGCCGATCTCGTCGCCATAATAGACCATCGGTGCACCGGGGAGCGTAAACTGCAGGGAGATCGACAACGTTGCGCGTCTTACGTCGCCCGCGCACAGGGTGAGCAAGCGCGGCGTATCATGGCTGCCAAGCAGATTCAACCCAACGTGATCCGCGTGGCCATGGACAGTACGCAGGCGTGTGGAAAAATGGTCGAAATCTTCAGCATCCATGGTATCGCGCACACAATAGTCCAAGATACACTCGCGCAGCGGATAGTTCATCACTCCGTCACAGGTGTCACCCTGAAGCCAGTTTGCCGTATCGCGCCACGTTTCGCCGACAATATAGGCGTCGGGTTTCAAGGCCTTGACCGCCGTCCGGAACTCACGCCAGAAATCCATGGGCGCCTTCCACGGTACATCCAGCCGCCAGCCGTCGATGTCACACATCTCGATCCAATATCGTGTGACATGCAGCAAGTAGTCACGCACCTCACGGTTGGTCAAATTGAGTTTGGGCAGAAAAGCCGCTCCACCACACGTCTGGTAGGATGGCGGATCTGACTGAATCGGGTATGACGCAGACTGAAACCAGTCGGCGTACGGCGAGGTAGCGCCATTGACGACCACATCTTTGAAGGCCCAGAAACCATCCCCGCAATGATTGAAAACGGCATCCAAAACGACGCGTATGCCGCGCCGATGGCAGGCAGCAACCAACGAGCGCAGCAAATCTGTCGTTCCGAATGCCGCGTCAATGGACAGGTAGTCACTCGTATCATATTTATGGTTGGTGCCCGCCGCGAATACCGGCGTCAGGTATAGCGCCGTGACGCCAAGGTCCTCAAGAAAAGGTAGATGATCCAACACACCCTGCAAATCACCGCCATAAAAGCTCTCGCGCCGCGGTATGGCATCCCACGTCACGACATTCGGCGGATCGTTGCTACCATCACCGTTGGCAAAACGCTCCGGAAAGATCTGGTAGAAGATTGCGTCTTGTACCCACGCCGGGTATTGCGCGTCTGTCATCATCTTCGCCCTCTTACAGCTAATCAACCTTTGAGGCCTGAGTTGGTCAAGCCCGAGATAAACTGTTTCTGCGCCAGGAAAAAGAACACCACCGGCAAAAATGTTGCCGTGACTGTACCGGCCATCATATAGGTCCATTCGGTCAGGTATTGGCCCGAAAACACCTGCAAGCCTACCTGGATCACCCGCATCTGCTCGTCGTTGGCCACGAGCAACGGCCACAAGAAATCATTCCATACGAATAGAAAGGTAAATAGACTCATGGCGACCACCGTCGCCCGACTCAGGGGGATGACAAGGCGCCACAAGATTCCCCAATGCCAGCAGCCATCCAAACGGGCGGCGTCGAAATAGTCCCGTGGTAAACTGATAAAGCTCTGCCGTAGCAGAAAAATCGAAAACGCATCGACCATGCGCGGCACGATCAGTGCCTGGTAGCTGTTGAACCAGTGCAGGTCGCTCACAATCAGATAGGCCGGTATCACGGTGGACTGAAACGGGATCATCATCGTCCCGATCAACAACAGAAAGAGCAGGTCACGACCCGGGAAGCGCAAGAATGCAAAAACATAAGCGGCCATACTCGCCAGCACCACACGCGACGCCACGACAGCCCCTGCCACCACAAGTGTATTGAAGTAATACCGCACAAATGGCGCTGCCTGCCATGCCTTGGCATAATTTACAAATTCAAAATGGACGGGATATAGAAACGGCGGCTCACCGATCAACCCGCGCGGCTTCAGCGACGTCGTGATCATCCAAAAGAAAGGCACGAGCACGACAAATGCCACGGGAACGAGCACCACGAGCAGCCCGACGTTTGTCCACACGCGCCGGCTCATCGTACGACGCGCCGATCGGCGATTGGCTTGCGTGAAAAAAGCAGAAACATGCGACAGGGTCGGAATCCTCATGTATCGATCTCGCTGACGCCAAAGCCCGTGATACGCCACTGCGCCAGCGTAAAGATGGCGATGACGACCAGCATCACGACGGCAATCGCGGCGCCGTAGCCCATCTTAAAAAATGAAAAAGCGTTCAAATACATCAGAAAGCCGATCACCTCGGTAGCATTCGCCGGCCCCCCACGCGTCAACACCATGATCTGGTCGAAGACCAAGAACGAGTCGATGATGCCAAGAATGACTAACATGGTCGTCGTCGGCCTGACCAAGGGCACGGTAATGTGCGAAAAGCGTTGCCAGGCATTGGCGCCGTCTACCTCAGCGGCCTCATAGTGTTCGAGCGCCAACGCCTGCAAGGCAGCCAGATAAATCACCAGGTTGAACCCAACCCGTCGCCAGATGCCCAACAGCATGACGGTCGGCAAAGCCCACATTGGATCGGCCAGCCAACTCGGCCCGGGCAACCCCAATGCGCGCAGCACCACGTTGGCGTAGCCAAAGGACGGATTAAACAGCAACAGCCAGACCATCGCCGCCGCTACCGTTGGCGTAATGGTAGGCAAGAAATAGAGACTGCGCCACAGCGACTTGGCGACCAGCCAGCGCTGGTTGAGGGCAACAGCCAAGATCAAACCGCCGAAGATACTCAACGCCGTGACTACGATGGCGTACTCAAAAGTCACAAGCAGCGAATTCCAGAAACGGGTGCTGCTGAACAGCACACGGTAATTGTCGACGCCAATGAATGTCTGCACCGGCCCCATGTTGTTCCACTTAAAGAGGCTCAGGCGGATCACTGCGGCGATCGGATAGAACGCAAACACCCCCAGGATCAGCGCAGTCGGCAACAGGAAGAGCAGCGCCGTAGGCAGATCGCTGGCAGTGAGCCGGCGCCACCAGGAGCGATGAGGGCGAGTAGAATGAGACAAATCAGTCAGCATGAGTAAGATTCGGCTGCGAAAAGCGGTATCCATCGTCCCACAGGTGCCGCTGCCAGCGTTCGCGGCATACCAGGGGTTTGCACTGTCCAAGCAGCGAGAGCGCCTTTGCGTCTCGCCGCTTGGACACTACCCTGTACGCTTACGGCTGCGCCAGGATATCGTTCACGGCAGTCTCGGCGGCGGCCAGTGCCTCTGCGGGCGTTGTCTGGCCGAGGAGCGCCTTCTGAATTTCAGTGGCGAAGGCGTTGGATACTTCATTATACTTCGCCGTGGCCGGTCGTGTATGAGCATAGGCCATGCCATCCACAAAAGGCTTCATGCGCGGCTCCGTCTCATTGATCCATTTGACGTAGTCGGCGTTGGCGGCCACTGATTGACGCACCGGCAAGAACCCGGTCTTTTGATCCCATTGCGCTTGGATCTCAGGACTCGTGATGTACTTGGCGAATTCCCAGGCAGCATCCTTGTGTGGCGAGCCGGAGAAGATAAACAAATGCTCGCCACCCACGTTGGTAGCGCTGACCCCGCCTGCTGGCGCCGGTACAAGCGCAATATTCCACGCAAAGGGCGCATCCTTGCGGTAACCAAATAGCCACGAACCATCAAGTTGCATGCATGCCTTTTGCTCACCAAATAAGCCCCAAGGTCCAGGCTGCGAACCTTTACCCTTGAGCATGTCCGCCACAAAAGTCAGCGCCTTCAAGCCTTCCGGTGTGTTAAAGGCCGCCTGCGTATTGTCGGCGTTGAGGAACTCACCGCCAGCCGCCCACAACCAGACCTGGAATTGCCAGGTGATGCCTTCGCCGACGGGCTGGGTGTAATACTCAAAGCCCACCACGCCATTGGCCGGGTCCTGGCACTTCTCGGCCATCATCTGTAGTTCTTCCCATGTCTTTGGCGCGACCTCGGGATCAAGGCCGGCTTTCTTGAACAGATCCTTGTTCCAGATCACCTGCATGTTGTTCGTGCTCACGGGCAACGCGTAACGTTTGCCGCCGATGATATCGTATTGGGCAAGGCGTGCGTAGAAGTCATCGACGTTGATCGACGCATCATTGGCAATCTTCTCATCCAGGGGCTCGACGCCACCGGTTTCGACCAACTGGGGCAAGAAGATCAAGTCAACCGCCGCCAAGTCGGGCACATTTTTGCCAGCAATTGAGGTCTGCAGCAACGTCATCATGTCGCCATAGGGCTGAAACACGCTCTCGACCTGAATGTCCGGGTGATCGGCATTGAATTGCGCGACCAGTTCCTTCATGACCTCCATGTTCACATTGTCCCAGTTGTTCCAGAAAGTCAGCTTCACCGGGCCTGCGTCCGCTTGCGCACTCGATGCAGCAGGCGCTGTGCCGGAGCTGGTGACAGAAACGGCCTGACAGGCGCTGAGCAGCAGCGCAGCGATTACCAGGGCGCCAATTGCGAGGGAAACAACAAACCGAGTTCTCATGGTTGCGATTCTCCTTCCAAGACTATGCGGCTAAAAGAATGACAGATTGTTCAAACGAGGCTAGTTAACCGGTTAACTAAACCGGTTTAATTATCGCACACTCTCTATCCAACTGTCAAGAGGCCAGTTTGTCTCACCGCAATCAAAATGAGTGGACAATGCCGTGGGCGCGTTCGTCGGCCGAATGGTGTTGTCGTTGTTTAGTGCCACAGATTCAAGACAGGGAAGACATGGGCGCCACGCCAGGGTGCAATGTCCATGTTTTGGCGGGACAGCCGATCAGGACAACAGCTTTGCCCAAAGCAATCCAATCTCCTCGTGTGTCAGTTTGTCGCGCAACATGTACCCCAAGGCTGCGCCGCACTGCTCACAGAAGAGATAGCTACTCGTCTTGTCGACCCGCTCCGGCAGCGGCCAAGCCGTTCTGTCGGCAAGCGACGTCCGGCTGCTCAGGACAAGCACCACATCGTGCACAAGCGCATTTTGGTTGACAATGTGCACGGATGAAGGATTCTCGGCATGGATCACATAACGATTGACCAACCGAAATCCGGCCGCTTGGAGCGCCGTCGTCAATGCGGCCCACCCTTGTGGGTTCCAGTGATGAAAGGTGAAGATCAGGCGTCCGTGGTCCTTCTTGAGCACGCGGTGGCACTCGGCAAAGATGCCCGCGAGGATTGTTGCATATTGCCCGTTGTTGGCGACCTGCTGATTGACGGCAGCACTATCAAGCGAATAATCCCAGTTCACGCCTTGGCGAACGAACTTACGCAGCCAGACGCGAAAATAGGCGGCCAGATCGCTGTACTGCACGCTGTCGAAATAGGGTGGGTCGGTGACAATGTGGTCGATACTGTTGTCTGGCAAGTCAAGAGAGACAGACGACCCTTGCAAGAGCAAAAAGCGCTGCGCCCCTGTGTTTAGATCTGAGAACGCAAAGTGCTCCTGTCCAGCGTCTTCTTCGCCGGCGATCACTACTTCCGAGAGCTTGTCCCCGCGAATCACGCGCTCGACCGGTCGCTCCGCCCATTCCGCACCACGCACCAAACGGCTTTCAAACAGGTTCTTCAATGTGCCGGAACTACGCGACGCCGCAAGTGGATTGTTTTCCAGTGCCGTATAGGGAAATGCGTAGCCATGCTGCGCAAAGGTGTGCCGCACGGCGCCAGGGCGATTTTTGCCGGCGCCCTTGTACCCACAAAGCAGCGCATTGAATTCAGTTGCCGTCGACAACAGCAACGCAAACTTGAGTTGCACGGTAGTCTCCACATCCGCCAGCAAGCGCATGGCCGAGGCAAAGAAAAGCAGTTGCCTGCTCGAAAAAAGATCAAGATAGCAGGCAATGCCGCGCTTGAGCAAATCACTGGACTTTGGTCCCGGCAAAACGGCGAAGTCAGACGCAACCAGCGCCAGTTCTGAGCGTAAGGCGTCAGCTTGTTTAATCTGTGCCAGATCGGTGGCCTGGGGTGCAGCGAAGAAGAAGCCGTGTTCAGCGCACTCACCAGCCACGGCTACCGGCGTGTAGCGTTGATAAAAAGGCGTATCTATCAACTCAACGAACTTTTCCCCACACGCGCAACGCTGCGTTGTCTTTTCGTACAATGGTAGCAATGGCGGTGATGGATTCTGACTAAGCATCGTAACGTCGTGAAAGACGGCGTAGGATGCTGGATCGATAGAAATCGTGGAGCCATCGGCATTGTGGCGCAGGGTATAGCTGTCGACAAAGAGCGCCTCGCCACATGAACATGCTTTGCGCGCGGCATGCAGGACAAAACGCAGTTCACTGGAAGCGCCACAGGTCGGACAGCACGTCCCATAAAGCCCAGCCAATTCGGCGCGCAGCGCGGCGTCGTAATCGCTGAAGGCGCGGCGCAACGTGGGCAACGACGTCTTGGTCAGCGTGGCACGTACCTGCAGAATGGGAATCGGATCAATATCGGCGCCGATCACATTGGCGCCCAAGCGGACCGCTTCATGCAGCGTGGTGCCGCCCCCCATCATCGGGTCAAGAATGATCTGCCCTTCGAGGCCACCCGGCGCGTAATAGTCGAGTTTGGTCTGGTCGTGAACGAGGTGTTTGAGAATAGCACGAAAGGTCGTGCCGCAGCGGCGCGCCCACCACTTGTGTAGATAGGAGTTGGGACGATAGAGGTGTTTGTTGAATGCCTCACGTTCGGCCAATTGGTTGGCAAACTCAACGTCAAAACGGGCATCGATCGGGATATCGTCAAGAACACGCGCGTCAAACTCGAACGCCATTTGCGGTTCTTTCAGTTGTCTTGGTGACTCAGTCAAAGTATTCATTGCCAATCAACGCGCAGCGTCAAATTCCTCCGTGTTCGTTCTGTAAGACGATCGACAAAACGCTGCCGGGAGGGTACGGCGGCATTCACGCTAAACGCCAACAACAAGTCCGCCACCGTCGCCGATTCGATGCGAGACAATGCAAGCGTGGGAACACCCTCCGCCAGTCGTAGATCATACACCATGAATACCGTCGTGCCTGCATGACCAGGATTCACGGCGTAGGTCAATCCATAGCTGGTGAGTAGGTGGCGATAAGCTGGCTCTTGCACAACCCAAAACGCCTTCTGCCCCCATTGTTCCAATACACGGCCTTTGTTCAGGATTTGTGTGAAACATCGCTTCCATACGTTCCGTAGACCGGACATTGGCAAGGTGCAGACCTTATCTAGCAACGCCTTGTGGCTGCCCAACAGCTAATCTTAGAGGTCGCGGTAGATATCTTTTCGATGGCCGACCCGATAGGTGCTCACGATCCGTCTTTCGTCGTCTACCGCATAGATTACTCGGTACACGCCCACTCGGACTTTCCACAAGTCATGTCCCGTGATCTTGCCACTTCCAGGGGGATGAGGGTCACCCCCCAACGCTTCGATTGCTTCCAACACGCGGCGCACATACGGACGGGGCAACTGGCGGATTTCCTTCTCTAGATCGCGATGAAAGACTACTGTCCACACTTGCGGCTCACTCATCGAGCAGCCCATCGGCCTGTAGCCTTTTGCGCAGATCGCTAATCGGACGCATGACTTCCGGTGTCGCCTCGGCTGCGTACTTGCGCTCCGTCGCGATCAACGCGTCTTCATAGTCTTCCAGCAACTCAACCATTGCGTTCCACTGCTCCGGCGATACCAGAATGCCCGCACCCACCCCGCGGTGCGTGAGCATTACCGGTGCGCGGCCAACCTGCTCAAGTATCTCGGCCTGCCGGGTGCGCAGGTCGCTGATGGGCAACGCAGACATGGCACGATACATATAACCTCTTTTCTGAACAGCATTCAATGACAACTATTGCTGTTAGCCTATAACAGGTACGACTTTGTGTCAATTACGGGGAGATTAGCGGCCTTTGGGGCCGCTTTCCTGCTTAATCACCGTTCGTCGCTTGACAAAATCTCTTGTATAATACTCCATACGCACATATGTTCGTATGGAGGGATTCCCATGGTCGACTCTATTACCACAGACCCCCTTGAGGCTTTCCTGCCGCCAACCCGCGCCTGGTTCGAACGCACCTTTGGCCAGCCCACGCCCCCGCAGACACAGGGCTGGCCGGCCATCCAGCGCGGCGATCACACCCTGATCCTGGCGCCCACCGGCTCCGGCAAGACGCTCACGGCCTTTCTATGGGGGATCGACCAGCTCTTTCACGAGCTGCTGCAAGCAGATGCCGCCCGCCAGGCTAGCGCTGCGGCGCCGGCTGCATCAGGGACGGCAGACAACCGTGAGCCACGCAACGCACCGCGTACCAAACGCGCGGCGCGTTCGGCGCCCCCCACCCTGCGCCTCATCTATATTTCGCCCCTCAAGGCACTCAACAACGACATCGAACGGAACCTGCGTGTACCCCTGGCCGGAATCAGCAAGCTGGCGCGCGAGGCGGGTCAAGAACTGCCGGAAATCAGCGTGGCCGTGCGCTCCGGCGACACGCCCTCACGCGAACGCCAGGCCATGCTGCGCAAGCCGCCCCACATCCTGATCACCACGCCGGAATCGCTCTATATTCTACTCACCAGCCCCAGCGGCCGCGCCATGTTCCGCACCGTGCGCACCGTGATCGTGGACGAAATTCATACCCTGGCGGGATCCAAACGCGGCGTTCACCTTGCCCTCAGCCTGGAACGGCTCCAGCAGATCGCCGATCAACCGATTCAACGCATCGGCCTATCCGCCACCATCCAGCCGTTGGCGGAGGTTGCGCGCTATCTGGGCGGAAATACGTGGCAAGGAGAGGGCGAGCAGCGCACGCTGGTTCCACGGCCCGTCGCGATCGTCGATACGGGGTACCGCAAGCCACTGGACTTGCTGGTCGAAACCGCGGTGGAGGACTTTCGCAACCTGCCGGGCGATTCGATCTGGCCCGCGATCATTCCGCGCGTCGTGGAACTGATCCGCAGCCATCAGACCACGCTGATCTTTGTCAACAACCGTCGCCTGGCCGAACGCGCCGCCGACTGGATCAACGAGGAGATCGGGGCCACGGGCGAGGGGCAGGCGACGGGCCTCATCGAAGGCGGCGTGGCCAAAGGCATTGGGATGTTTGGCGCAGGGAGAGGGATCTACGCCGACCCGATCCGCGCCCACCACGGCAGCATGTCCAAAGAGACGCGCCTGTCCTTGGAACAAGCGCTCAAGGCGGGCAGCCTGCCTGCGCTGGTGGGCACTTCCTCGCTGGAACTCGGCATCGACATCGGCACGGTGGACATGGTCGTCCAATTGCAGTCGCCCAAGGCCGTGGCCCAAGGCTTGCAGCGCGTCGGTCGCGCCGGCCACCTGGTCGGGCAGACCAGCCGTGGGCGCATCTTCCCCACCCATCGCGAGGATGTCATGGAAGCCGCCGCCGTGGCGGGCGGCATGCTGTCCGGCGAGGTCGAGCCAACGCACACGCCGCGCAATTCACTGGACGTGCTGGCCCAACAGCTTGTGGCCATCGTCTCGGTCGAGAACTGGCCGGTGGATGCGCTCTTCGACCTCGTGCGCGGCGCCTATCCGTACACCGATCTCACCCAACGCGCATTTCACACCGTGTTGGAGATGTTGGCCGGTCGCTACCCCAGCCAGGCCTATCGCGAACTGCGTGCCCGCTTGGTCTGGGATCGGGTGAACAATCAACTGGCGGCGTTGCCCGGATCGCGCCTGCTGGCGCTGACCAATGGCGGCACCATCGCCGATCGCGGCGCGTTTGGCGCCTACCTGAGCGATGGCAAAACCAAGTTGGGCGAACTGGATGAGGAATTCATCTACGAGACGCGGGTGGGCGACACGCTGATGCTGGGTTCGCAGGTCTGGCGCGTCGTCGAGTTGACCGACGACAAGGTGATCGTCGCCGATGCGGCGGGGGCAACGCCGCGCATGCCTTTCTGGCGCGGGGATTTCCCCTGGCGTCCCTACGAATTGGGAAGGCGGGTAGGCGCCTTCCGCCGTGCCGTGGCAGAACGGCTGCGGACGCTGTGCACCGAATTGGAATTCGTCGACTGCCGCGACATCAAGGATCATGGCGATGCTGAACCAGTGCAGAACCTGCTGGATTGGTTGCGCCGCGACTATGCCCTCGACACCAACTCCGCCTGGCACGTGGTCGACTATGTCGCCGGCCAACTTGACCACGCCGGCGCCATTTCGTCGGACCGCACTGTGCTCGTCGAGCTCTTTGACGACGCCCTCGGCGACCCGCGCATGGTCATCCAGACCCCCTTTGGCGGCAAGGTCAACGGCCTGTGGGGGCTGGCCCTGGCTGGCGCGCTGCGCGAACGAATTGGGGTCAACGTGGAGGTGGAAAGCAACGACGACGGCATCCTCTTCCGCTTTCCGGAAGGCGACGCCGACTTTCCACTCGATCTGGTGAGCCAGGTGGGGGCGGACGAAGCGCGCGAACGGATTCTGAGCGAGCTGCCCAATTCTGCGGTCTTTGGCGCCCAGTTCCGCCAGAACGCCGCGCGCGCGTTGCTGTTGCCCGGGCTGCGCGGCGGCAAGCGCACCCCCTTCTGGCTGCAGCGGCTGCGCGCCAAGGATCTACTGCAGATCGTGCGTCCCTTTGGCGACTTCCCGATCGTGGCCGAAACCTATCGCGATTGTCTCGAAGAGGTCATGGACTGGCCTCACCTGGAAGAGGTGCTCAACCGCATCCAGCAGGGCGAGATCCAGGTGACTGTGGTCGAATCGCTGACGCCTTCACCCGTGGCCCAGAGCTTGATGTGGGATTTCATCAGCTTTTTCATGTATGAATGGGACACGCCCAAGGCGGAGCGCCAACTGCAAACGCTCACGGTGAACCGCGACCTCTTGCAAGATCTGCTCAAGGATGTCAACCTGGCCGATCTACTGCGACCGGAGGCTGTGGCCGACGTACGTGATCGCATGCAGCATACGGCGCCGGCGGCGCACGTGCGCACGGCGGAAGAACTGGCCCTTCTCTTTCAGGGTCTCGGCGATCTCTCCACCATCGAGGTAGCCGAGCGCTGCATGGTCGACCCGGCGAACTGGATCGGGCAACTGGCCGGCGCGCAGCGCATCCTGGCGGTGACCATCCCGACAGCCTACGGTGGT
>Ga0335397_10009549_pt1 | contig 12093 bp, 10 predicted proteins | sample MAT04_FD_205740 | JGI IMG/M metagenome (GOLD analysis project Ga0335397, IMG submission 205740) | Freshwater microbial communities from Lake Fryxell liftoff mats and glacier meltwater in Antarctica - MAT-04 (spades assembly) (version 2) ...
CCCACTTAAACAAACAGTTGAAATACCTTGAATGCGAATTGGTTGGTGAGTCCTAAGGTTCTCAACTCTTTGTCTTGCTCTTGATCTTACTCCAGACCGGCGTTTTATGAGTAAGATCAAGAGCAAGACAAAGAGTAAGATTGCCCAAGCGAAACTCATATTCGGGTAGTTCAACAGTTTCTAAAGCCACTGCTGTGAGTAAAGTCGGATTCATGATCCGCACGGCGGTAAGGCGGGACCACTAGGATGACCTCGGAGCCAGAAGACCTGCTTTTTCACACTCATCGCCTTTCGGGGCAAAAAACGGTTGCGCCAACGACCTGATGGGATACAGACCGGTTGTCGGTTCGCTGAGTCCAGCGAGCTTGCGTCGGTTTCCTTCCCGGAAACAACCCTGCGTGATGGCTCACGCTTTTATCCTATTAGAAATCCTATGAGTGCCGCCACCCAAAATCCTGAAACGTCCCCCGACGCGCTAACTTTCGTGACCGACAACCTCGCTGCGCGCGAGGAAGGCGACTTTGTAGTGTATCAGTTTGGAACCAAAACCTTCCGTCTCGACAAGACGAAGGCGCGGGCACGGCTGGAAGGCAAAAAAGTGATCAATGGCCACCGCAGCGCCGAGTTGAACATCCTCCCGCTGAAATACCATGAGGCTTATCGCATCTATAAACAGATGAAGGCAAATCACTGGGAGCCAGACGTGATCGATATGACGCGTGACGCCCAGCAGTGGAATACCGGCGCGCTAACGCCGAAGGAACGCTGGATCATCGAAATGGGCGTGGGCTATTTTTCCGCTGCCGAGGGAATCGTGGGCGATTCCGTCCTGCACGTGATCGAAGACAATCTCACCGCCGCCGAGCTCAAGCATGCTGCGCTGCGCCAGATTGCGGAGGAAAGCATTCATATGGATTCGCTCCTGCACATCATCGGTTCGCTCAATATTGATCTCGATGAAGTGACAGCGAAATTCAGCGACATCAAAAGCGTGCAGAGCAAAAACGCATTTATCACGCGTCACATGCCGGAGATCAAAATGGGGATCGATCTTACGCAGACCGTGAACAAGCAGAAGTTTGCGAAGGCAATTTTTGCGATCACCCAGGTGATGGAAGGAACGCAATTCTACGCGCTCTTCGCGATGGTGCTCTCCCTGCATCGTCAGAACAAAATGACCGGCGTGGGCCAGATGTTTCAATACACGCTGCGCGACGAATCGAATCATATCGCGCTCGGGCGCTACATTCTGGAGCAATTGATCTCTGAGAATCCGGACATCTGGACACAGGAATTCCGGGACGAGCTTGTGGATTTCATGGACGAAGGCGTGGAGCTGGAAAAAGACTTTGTGCGTGATTGTCTGCCGGAAGACATGATGGGGATGCGTCAGTCGGATTTTCTTGATTACGTGGATTTCAACGCGGATCGCCGTCTCGCCGGGCTTGGTTTGCCTGCGCTTTCGACGGTGAAGACAAATCCGTTTACCTGGCTTGACGAGGTGATTTTCCTGCGCAAAGAGAAGAACTTCTTTGAGACGCGTGTGACCGAATACCAGACTAGCGGGAGCGTAAAGAACACGAGCGAAGACGACCTCATCTAATTAACAATCATGGATACTTTTACGCTTTCGAACGAAACGGGAACCGACACGGACCTCTCCCAATTTCCACAAGTCATTCGCCGCGATCTTCCGGGTGATAGCTCGGGGAAACCGCGTGTCGTGCCTTGGCTCGGACACAAGATTTCGCGTGCAGTGATGGCGGCATGCGTGGCGGAGAATTCCGATGAGAGCATTGGGCGTCAGGTGCAGGCGGATATCGAATATCGTTTGAAGCAGGAGCGCCCGCTTTTCATCCATATCGAGCATTTGCAAGATATGGTGGAGGAAACGCTCATGGACCTGGGGCATGGAAAAGTCGCGCTGACTTATGCGAAGTATCGGGTGCGTCGAGCGGCGTTGCGCGAGGTGGCGACTTCCACAGAGCCGCTTTCGGCAGCCGATAGCGCGCAGATGGAGCTTGCGACGCCGGAGCAGCTGGCCGATTTGCGGGCGCGCCTATCCTTTGCAAGGATCGGACTGAAGCTGACTTTTACGGACGAGGAAATCACCGCGCGTTTGCTGCGGAGTGTCTCGCTCAATCTCACGCCGGAAGAGCGCCGCGACACCATCGTGCTGAATGCGCGTTCGTTGCTCGATATTGATGCCGACGCCCGTTTTCTGGCTGCGCGTATTTTGCTATCATACATCTATGAAGAGACGCTCCCGTGGAAAGTGGCGGATGGCCCGCAGGCGTTGAAGGCTGCGCATGTCCGCGCATTCTTGGATTACATTCCTTATGGCATCCAGCTTCAGCGGTTGGAGCCAAAACTCGCCAATTTCGATCTCCGCAAGCTCGCTGACGCGCTCGATCCTTCTGCGGATTTGCAATTCGACTTCATCGGCATCCAGACGCTTTACGATCGCTACCTCATCCATACGCAGGAAGGCGTGCATGGAAAAAAGCGTCGTATTGAAGCACCACAGATTTTCTGGCTGCGTGTGTCAATGGGGCTGTCAGTGCTCGAACAGGAAAAGGAAGTCCGCTCGATCCAGTTTTACAGTCTGTATAAAACGCGCCGAGCCTGCAGCTCGACGCCGACGCTCTTCAACGCAGGAACGAATCATCCGCAGCTCTCGTCGTGCTATCTGCTTTATTGCGGAGACAGCATTGAAGACATCACCGAGACATGGCGTCGTTTTTCGCACCTCTCGAAATGGGCGGGTGGGCTTGGCTGCTCCTGGTCTGCGATTCGCGGAGCTGGTTCCCATATCCACGGGACGAATGGATCGAGTTCGGGAGTTGTCCCGTTTCTGAAGGTCAGCAACGACATCGCGATTGCCGTAAATCAGGGAGGGAAACGTCCGGGAGCGCTTTGCTCGTATCTCGAACTGTGGCATGCCGACATCGAGGAGTTTCTCGATCTCCGGAAGGAGACGGGAGACGACCGTCGCCGTACGCATAACATGAACACGGCGCATTGGATTCCTGATCTGTTCATGAAACGCCTCAAGGCGATTTCCGACGGAGTGCTTCCGAAGGACGCGACATGGACGCTTTTTCGCACGAACGACGTTTCTGATTTACCGGATATTTGTGGCGCCGCGTTTGAGCGTCGCTACGAGCACTACGAAAGTCTGATGGAAGAGGGGAAACTGTGGGGACGCAAAGTGCGCGTGCTGGCGCTTTGGAAGCGGATGCTGGAGATGCTTTTCGAGACGGGACATCCCTGGATGACATGGAAGGACCCCGCCAATGTGCGGAACCCGCAGGATCACTGTGGGTTCATTCATAACTCCAATCTCTGCACGGAGATCGAATTAAATACATCCTCCGACGAGGTCGCGGTCTGCAATCTCGCGAGTGTGAATCTCTCGGCGCATCTGAAGGCGGACGGCACGCTGGATCATGATCTCTTGAAGAACACGGTCACGACGCTGATGCGGATGCTCGATAACGTCATCGACATCAATTTTTATCCCGTTGACGCGGCGGCCAATTCAAATTTGAAACATCGTCCCGTGGGTCTGGGTGTCATGGGAATGCAGGATGCGCTTTACGACAAACGGGTTGCTTTCGACACGCAGGAGGCGGTGACTTTCAATGACGAGGCGATGGAGGCGATTTCCTTTTACGCTTACCACGCGAGCAGCGATCTAGCTGCCGAGCGCGGGACTTATCAGAGCTACCGCAATTCCAAGTGGGATCGTGGAATGCTGCCGCTCGATACTCTGGAACTGCTGGAGGAAGAGCGCGGGATTCCGATTCAGGTGGATCGCATTGCACGTCTCGATTGGGCCGGGCTGCGCGAAAAGATATCCAGGCAGGGGATGCGTAATTCCAACAGCATCGCCATCGCTCCGACCGCGACCATCTCGAACATCCTCGGCTGCACGCCCTGTATTGAGCCAACCTATAAACATATTCATACCAAGTCGAATCTGAGCGGCGAATTTATCCGCACCAACGATCATCTTCTGCGCGATCTTCAGTCACTCGGGCTTTGGGATGAGGACATGCTTGCCGATCTCAAATATTTCGACGGCAGCGTGCAGCAGATCGATCGCGTGCCTGCGGACATCAAGCGTCTCTACAAGACAGCGTTTGAAGTCGCGCCGACCTGGATATTGCAGTGTGCGGCAGTGCGACAGAAGTGGATCGATCAGGCGCAGAGCACCAATCTCTGGCTGGCTGATTCCGACGCCCGTGCCGCGAGCTTTATGTATCGCGAAGCGTGGGAGCGCGGCCTCAAGACGACGTATTATCTCCGCACGCTCAACAAGAGCTCCATTGATAACGCCAATCGCGACCGTCGTGCGCCAGAGCCGAAGAAGGAAATTACTAAGGCGGAAGCCGAGGCGTGTTCCATCGAGGCGATGCGCAATGGTGAAATCTGTGAATCCTGCCAGTAGCTCAGTTGCAGTTGGGAATTTTCAGTGTTCAGTTTTAAGAAACGGCAAGTGATGTTGGTCCAATGTCTTCATGTATTGAGTGGACCGTAGGAAGGGCAAGCTGTCCGTGGAAACCGTGAGGTTTGTGGAGTGCGGTGTGGAGCGCAGCGAAGCACCGCTTTGGAAGGCAGGTGATTTTTAAGAGTAACTGTTGAAGTTGCGTTTGGGCTGCTGCTGGAAGCAGTGTGTCCAATCCACCGTGACTGGCCGGAATCCCACATAAACCAAAGCGGTGCTTCGCTGCGCTCCACACCGCACTCCAAAACCTTCGACGTTACCATGCTGTCAAGATGCCCGCGGTGCGTCCGTTTGTAGCTCATCCAGCCTGCGAGCGGGGGACAAAGGGGTGTGATTGAAGGAAGTGGCGGCGGCCAAGCCGCTCAATGTAGCGCGAGCTTCCAGCTTGCGCCGCGAATCACTGTCTATTGGAAACACGGCGATTGAACTCCGTGGCATGCGCAAGCTGGAAGCTCGCGCTACTTTACTCCGCCCCCCTGGTTTCGCCTATTTTCTCGATTTCATCGCACTGGCTTTTAATCATGCCCAGCTGAGACTCTGAGTTTCTTTCACTCTGCATCCACTCTTTTTCTCACCACCTCCAATCACACTCGGCTAGCGGGGCAAAGTCGGCTCCTGCAGTGCAACCATTGGGCGTCTCGCTTGATGCACTACGTGCGTTTTCCAACAGTCAATCAGATGAGCTTGAGTGATGCGGGTGATCTCGCAAACTGGAATCCGGTCAGCGGCGGTTGTGCCTGCACTTGCTTGGCGAGTCCCAGTACCTTGAAGCTCGACCCCATAAATTCGGGATGCATCAGCGTCTGAAACGCACGTCGCTCGGATGCGCCACGTTCGGTTTGAAAATAATCGGCTCCTGCACCGACCATAAAGTGATGCTGATCGGTGAAGCCGCAGAGGGCGAGGTCTAGCGCGGTCGCACGTTCGAGGAGGCTGCTGAATTCCACGTGGGCGGTGAGATCCTGCTCGCCGGGTGCAGCCAGCGGGTTGGGCTGACGCTGATGCCGCGCGTATGCTGACAGTGTCCCGTCGTGTCGTTCGGGCGTGAAATATTGTTCCCGCACATAGCCGTAATCCACGAGCAGGATGAAGCCGCGCTCTAGTTTCGCGTTGACGTCATGCAGCCATTGCGGGGCGGCGAGATTGATTTCCGTCTTGTAGCCATCGGGCAGGGGGAGGGGGAACGCGTTGACGGCGGTGGTAAGTTCCGGGCTCGAGAGCGCCCCCGCTTTCCACGCAAAACCGTCTTCATGGGCGACGACATAATCTTCCTGCCATTCCGAGCGGCTCCAGACGACACGATGGATTGGGAAGGCATCCAGCAGTTCATTGGAAAAATGCACGCCGGTAAACGGAGGAAGATCGTGCAGCGAACTCACCCAGCTCGTTTTGGTGAAAGCAGCGAGTTGTGTCTGCTGCTGTTCACGGAGACGGGCGGATGGTTCGACGATGGTGTAGTGCGTCGAGGCGAAACATTCGGGCGTCTCCTGATCCAACGCCTGCAAAACATCGTTCGCAAAATCCCCGCTGTGCGCGCCTTGCTCCACGATCGTAAAAGTCTCCGGTTTATCCAGTTTCTCCCACATCTCGACAAACTGGCGCGCGATGAGTTTCCCGAACAGCGAGCCGATGCTCACATTCGTAAAAAAATCGCCTTCCTTTCCCACGATGGTGCGTGGCTGCGAGTAATACCCATGCTCGGAATGATACAGCGCCAGCTCCATAAAACGCCGGAACGTCATCGGTCCCGCAGCCGCGATTTCCTCCCGGAGGATGCTGGTGAGCTGTGCGGACACTATTATGGGTTCTGAATTTCGGCCTTAATGATGAACAGTTCGAGATGCTCTTTCGGCTCGGAAGGTGTGTATATCCCTAGGAGCTTCCACTCGCCACTTCTGACGGTGAGAGTCGTGCTGACTTTGAAGGTCACGAACTCGGGTTGTTCTATCACTACCTTTGATTTTCCATTTTCAAGGGTGACCTTGTTCATGGCTTTTAATCGTACGTGCTGAGGAGCGAGCGACATATCGATCATTTTGCCGTCGGCGGAAATCGTCGGTTCGACTTCCAGCGTGACACCTATATTTCGAGTTTCGAACGCTTTTGGAATCGCTGGGAGTTCCAAGCCTGTAATCTCGCCCGGTGTCTTTGCGTATTTGCCATCCTTTTCCTCAAGGTAAATACCCACGCCGCTGGGTTCGAACTCGGTAGGATAGCGATACTCCTGAATGTCTTCAGAAGTCGCGCGTGATCCGCTTTTCGTGGTAAGCATCGGCCACGCGATTAGCTTCGCAGTTCCATCGCCAATGAGTGTATGCACCTGATCATACGCGGCGGCGGCTTTTTCTGGATTCATTAAGTCCTTGATGATCGGTATGGCGGTCTTTTGAGGAATGACCACTGCTTGCAATTCAATCAGGTCGTTTCGGTGGTCGATCTTGGTTGGTTCGGTTGTGGCCTCTGCTTTCTCCTGTGCATTGGAGTGGATGGAGACACAGAGGACAGCGGCAAATACTGTAGCTTTTAAAAATGGGTTCATAGGTTTCATGGTTTGATAGTGGCTCGTAACAAAAAGAGGGCCTTCGCTGTTTTAAGTGGATAAAATTGGCAAATTAAGATGGCCTGCCTTGAGGTAAGCGGCGAGACGGAAGTAATGAAAAGAGCGGAAGCCTCGTGCCATTCTTTTGGCCATTTGGAGGATGCCGTTGGTAGCTTCAATTGCTGCGTTGGTCAGACCGGTTTTGAAGTATGCGTGAATACCATGGAGATGCTCCTTAATGGTGCGGGCGAGTTTTCGAAAAGGCTCCAATCTGCAGCGATCCGCCCAGCTCAGCCACCACTTCAGTGACTCAGGGTCCCGCTCTGCCAGTATGTCCTGCAGGCTTTCTCGTAGCGCCATTGCGCGGCCCAGTTTGGGATAGGTGCTGCAAAGCTGACGGCGAAGCTCCTGTTGCTCGGCACTGCGCGTCCACTCGTTGCCTCTCAATGCCCAGAGCCCACCTTTCAAGTCCGCACCCGCACGGCGCAACGCTTTACGCACTTCATCCAGCGCTTTTCCCGCAAGCTGCATGATGTGGAAGTGGTCGTATACGATCTCTGCTTCGGGAAACGAAATCTTTGCCCGTACCGTATCTTTTCGATACATTCGGCGGTAAGCTTACTGCCTTCTGATCCTCTGCTGATCAGATTACCCACTAATTCCGCCTGACCGCTTTCGACCATCTTGTTGACTTGCTCCCAGGCGGCCTCGGTTTTGGCGTCGTCGTTGAATTCATTGATCAGCGAGAGTGCGTCCTTTTGAGGAAGCACAATCATTTTACACTCGGCAGTAACCGTCCATTCGAGATCGGGCTTCTGCTTCGGTGCATCTTCAGCAAAAGCGGAGAGGCTTGGGGTCAGTGCGAGTAGTGCGGAGAGAAAAGCGCGCTTGAGCATAGTGAATGGTTTGGGTGAGGGGCTGTTTATAGACTCGGAATAGAACGAATCATCTTGAGCGGGATTTTTTACTCTGTGTCTTGATCTTACTCTCTCAAACCAAAGTTGATTGATGATAGGTGATGGTTGATTGGAACGGCAAACGCTGAGCGGGAACTGTCTTTACTTAAAACTCGGCCACTTTGACGGAGTAAGATCAAGAGCAAGACAAAGAGTAAGAGCAGCGTATCCATTGGTTTCTCAACAGTCGGTTAGTGAGGCTGTGTTTCTTCCTACCAGACGAGGGTTGCTGCAAAAGGTAAATTGTGGTTAATCATACGCAACCGCCTTATTCTGCTCATCATGTATTCCATTTTTCGCTTTTCTCTGATCGCCCTCGTGTGCGCTGTCATTCATCCCGCACAGGCAGAGGAGAAAAACGGGCTCATGCTCACGGCGGCCAAGAAGACGATCGATCGGAATCAAAGTCGAACCTACCGCACTACGGAAAAGACACAGGCGCTGAAGGTGTTGATCAAGAATATCTCCATCCGGGCGATCCCAGATGTGACGTTTCAATGGACAGTGTTGGCGAAGCCTTACTACGGATCGAAGATCATCAAATACACTGGCACCGAGCCGATGAAATCGCTCAAGCCTGCGGAGGTTTTCGAGACGCTGGTGCCGCTGCCGCAGGTGGTCGCTTATCGCGGGAGCGACAGCCGGAAGGATAGCACGGAGTATCAGCTGATGGTGCTCAATGGAGAGGATGAGATGGTGCGTCTTGAGACCACAAAGGATTTCGATTTTCTGGCAAAGACCGCAGTGTTAGATACTAGCCGCAGCTATTTAGGAGAGGATACGAGCGGATTGAAAGTGAAGAAGAAAGGTGAGGAAGGAGAGGGGACCACTGAGGCGGAGGCGACGGCAAAGGAGGGCATGGCGGAAAAGTCCACGCCAGAGCCAAAGGTGAAGGAGACGGAAAAGCCTGTCGCAGCCGAGCAGGCGCCTGCTCCAGCGGTGGATTTTTTCAATCAGCAGACGAAGTAGGCGTCCCCGGACGTAGCTCGGGCGTCTCGCCGGCGAGACGCCCGCACTGCGGACGCCGCTTTCCAGTTTTGCGTGGTCATTTAGTCGCCGTTCTGGAAACGATACTGATGTATTATGAACGCCTCCATTTCATCCCTACTGGAAGAACCTGTCTCCGATCCGTTGCCGCTTTATCGTCTGCGTGATGGGATTGCAGCGGTGGATTTGCTCGCAGCTGCGATTGTGCATCTCGATCTATTTACCTGGCTGGCAGATAATCCGGCGACGCCGGGCGCGATTTGTCGTCACTTTGAAATTCACGCCCGACCGACGGATGTCATGATCACTTTACTGAAGGCGATGGGGCTGATCACCGAGGCGGGTGGTGTGCTGCATGTCACGCTGCGGGCGCGTGAGCATCTCAATAAGGCGTCGAAGTTTAGTCTGATCCCATATTACGCCGCGATGAAAGATCGTCCGCAGACGTTAGACATGCTGAAAGTGCTCAAGACTGGCAAGCCGGCGAACTGGGGAAGCTATGACGCACAGGAGTGGGCGAAGGCCATGGAGCGTTCGGATTTTGCGGAGTCGTTTACAGCGGCGATGGATTGTCGCGGGGTGATTCTTGGGCCCGCGCTCGCGGCGAAGCTTGATCTTTCCGAGCATAAAGCCGTGCTGGATATTGCGGGCGGGAGCGGGATTTACGCCTGCACACTTGCGGCGAAGCATGAGAGAATGCGCTTTGGGGTTTTGGAAAAGCCTCCGGTGGATCGCATCGCGCGTGAATGTATCGCAAAGCGCGGTTGCGCCGATCGGGTGGAGGTTTGCAGCGGCGACATTTTCGCGGACGCATTGCCGACGGGCTACGACGTGCATCTCTGGTCGAATGTCTTCCACGACTGGGACGAGCCAGCGGTGCGTGCTTTGCTGGAAAAATCCTATGTCGCCTTGCCTCGCGGTGGGCTGATTGTCGTTCACGACGCATTCATCAACAAAGATAAAAACGGGCCGCTTCACATCGCGGAGTATTCTGCCCTGCTCATGAATATCACCGAGGGCAAATGCTATTCGGTCGTGGAGATGAGTCATTTTCTCTTCGACGCAAAATTTGAAGTGGTAGATCAGCAGCCGACCGCGGTGGGGCGCGGGTTTATTGTGGCGCGTAGAATGTGATTTTATCCCGGACCGCTGAGTATTTCTAACGTCTCCTATGAGAGGGGAGAAAACAGGAGAGGGGAGTCTTTTGGGAAAAGATTCTCTGACCTTTGTGAGGAAACGTGGGCCCGGTGGGGTTCGAACCCACGACCAAGGGATTATGAGTCCCCTGCTCTAACCGCTGAGCTACAGGCCCTTTTACAGAGTAAAATGATGATTTTCGGCGACTGAAATGTTGTATTTTTCACGGTCGTTTTCTACGGTCACGGCATGAGTGCGAGCAAATCCGTGAAAACGTGGACGAGAACCAGTGTGCAAAATCTTGTGCGCCATAAATCAGGGCGATACTACGCCCGCCTCTTTTCCGATGGCAAGGAAACATGGAAGAGTCTGAAGACCGATCTTATTGAGGTCGCAAAAGTATAACTCCGGGAACACACCAGTAAAATGAAGAAAGTCGTGAAGGCCGAAAAAGCTCACGAGAGAGGAAGGATGACTTTAAGCGACTGCACTGTGATTTTCGAACAGCGCATAAACGATGGTTATGGTCTTGGAGGGCGGGGCAAAAAACTACGTCGGATCAGCGAAAATACAAAGCACTACCGCCGTCAAACCCTCAAGGCATTGTGGAAGTCATGGCCTGAATTGGCCACGACGGATGTTCGATCGATTTCTGAGCGCGAGATTGAAGACTGGGCGCGCAAATTTGCGGCTATCTATTCGGCTACACGTTAAAATAATACACTGGATACTCTCCGATCTCTCTTTCGTGTCGCGACAGATGCAGGTGCCCGCCTGGATAATCCAGCAGATAAAGTGGGCCGGATTGAGGTCACACAAAAGCCGATGGCACTCCCTGAGCGCGGTCAGTTTAAAGAGTTTGTAAAAGCAATCCGCGAAGCAGGGGCATGGTGCTCAAAAGATTGTGGTGATTTCGTGGAATTCGTCGCCTTTACCGGTGCGCGTAAAACGGAGGCAGCCAGTGTATGCTGGGCTGATGTGGATTTAATCAGGGATCGCATCCATCTCAGGGTGACGAAAGGTGGACGCCCTCGCTTTGTGCCGTTGATACAGGAGGCAAAGGCTTTACTCACCCGGATGAGACAGGACAGATCGGATGAAACTGCTCAAACACCAGTTCTGCGCGTGCGTGAAGCGCAAAAGGCGATCAATTCCGCCTGCAAGAAAGTTGGCATCGAGCGAATCACGCATCACGACTTGAGGCACCTCTTCGCAACAACCTGCATAGAGGCCGCAGTTGATATTCCAACAGTCAGTCGCTGGCTTGGACATCGCGACGGCGGTGCGCTGGCTATGAAGACATACGGACATCTTCGTGATGAACATTCCACACTTGCCGCAAAGCGTGTGAGTTTTTCGGTTTAGCAAGGTTTAGCCCCCATCTTGAAAGTAAATCAAAGCGCCGTGCAATTGACTCGCGCTTGGGAGCATCGCTTCTGCGTAAAGGTGAAATACTTCACCGCATGAAACCGAATAATGAAACGAGCCCTTCCTTGATCGATGCAAATCGCGTGGCCTATTCACCGACGGAATACGCTGCGCTTTTTGGTAGGCAGCAGACTTGGGGCTATCGCCAGCTATATAGAGGAACTGTGAAGGCAATCACCAGATGTGGTCGCATTCTGATCCCTCGTTGCGAAGTGGATCGCTTGCTCCGTTCCGCAGAAGAGTATAACGGCAAACCTCGTCCACGAATGGTCAAGAAACAAAAAATTAAGCCTGACCTTTCTCCAGGGCTTTTCATTTGAAGCGTGGAAAGCATAGCAAGCAAATGGGTGGAGAGATTTTTATGGACAAGTGAGTGATAAAAACCGAGGATAAGGCGTGATCAAACGCTCTACTCGAGGACCTTGCAAGAAGCCCCTAAATCGAACTCCTGAGCCTTTAAGCAAGGCAGAGCTTGGAGGGAAGGGCCTGGTGGTGGAGGTGGCACAGAGCAAAAGCGAGATCGCGTGGTGTAAGAA
>Ga0335397_10009551_pt1 | contig 12091 bp, 10 predicted proteins | sample MAT04_FD_205740 | JGI IMG/M metagenome (GOLD analysis project Ga0335397, IMG submission 205740) | Freshwater microbial communities from Lake Fryxell liftoff mats and glacier meltwater in Antarctica - MAT-04 (spades assembly) (version 2) ...
TTGAACAGCAAAATCATGTCCATCAAACGCCGCGTTGGAGGCTTCCGAAACCGCCACAACTTCAAAACCGCCATCTTCTTCTACTGCGGAGGCCTGAGCCTCGACCCACAATAAAACCGGATGGACCTTTTTCAAAGATCGGCGAGTCGTTCGGAGCGCTCGCCGCCTCTCCCTGGCGACGGGACAAGCAAAACGCGCTCCGCTCGGAAACCCTCGCGTCGCGGCTAACCTTCTATCCCTCTAACTTTCTAACCCTCTGTCCCTCTAACTCCATGCTCGCCCAAATCCCTCCCAACGAACTGCTTCTTCCGCTCATCGGCAGTGGGCTGATCGGAGTGTCGATTTATCTGTTGTTGCGGACGATCTCCAACACGCTGGCGACGGATGATCTCGAGCAGGGGGATCAGTGGCGGTTTGATATCAACCGCATCAACGAATTGCGGCGGATCAGTTTTTTGTATCGCACGTTTCAACCGGTGATTTTGGCGTTTGCGAAATTCAATCGCGTGGCGTTCAAGAGTTCCCTGCCGGAGATCGGCCGCGAGATTCAGGCCGCCGGGTTGCCACGCTTCTGGACGCCGGAGGAATATCTCGGGCGGATTGAAGTGATCGCACTGCTGTTGTTGCCGGCGATTGTGTATGGCTGTGTGCAGATGATGGGGCCGGCCGGCATCGTGCTGGCGATTGTGCTGGACATGCTGCTGGGATATCTGTTGCGGCGGCGGTTGCGCAATCAGGCGCTTTATCGGCTGGTGCTGATTAAACGCCGGCTGCCGTTTCTGCTGGACCTGGTCACACTTTTGATGGAAGCCGGGGCGACGTTTATTGCCGCGCTGGAAGACGCCGTCGAGGAATACCGCGAGCATCCGGTCGGCGTCGAGTTCGGCCGCGTGCTGGGGGAGATGAACATGGGCAAAGGCCGGATCGGCGCGTTGGAAGCCTTGAAAGACCGGCTGCATGACGACGAGATCACCAGCATTGTCGGGTCGATCATTCAAGGAGAGACGCTGGGGACGCCGCTGGCGAAGATTTTCCGCACGCAGGCCGATGTGTTGCGGCTGAAACGGAGTCAGCGGGCCGAGCGGATTGCCGGGGAATCGGCCGTGCAGATGCTGCTGCCGGGCGTGCTGGTCATGGCGTCGACGGTGATCATCATTCTCGGCCCGTTTCTGATCAACTTCATTTACTCCGACTGGATGATGTAGAATAGCTGGGAGTTGAGGGTTGATGGTCGAGGGTTGAGAGTTAAAACCGGTTCCGCACACGCTTGCGAGTTCGCAGTCATCCCATGCCCGCCACCGCGCGACTGACAGTGACGCACGGCTCGGAACGAGGACACATCCTCGTGCTGAACGGCGATGTCGCGCACATCGGGCGGGGGGCGGAAAACCAACTGGTGTTGTCCGATCCCGACATTGCCGAGCATCAGGCGAGCATCGCCAATCGCAATGGCCGGTTCGCGATTTATGTCTCCGGGGAGCGGCCGTTGCAGATCAATGGGCAACCGCTGCCCGTCGAGCAGTGGACGTGGCTGCCAGCGCAGGCGGCACTGCAACTTTCCGACAAGACGGCATTGCAGTTTCAAGCCGTGAGTACGACCGATGCGACGCCGGATGCGCCGGTCACGGCCACGATGAAGAAGGCCGAGCGGAAGAAGCCGAGTGCCAGGAAAGAGCCGGCATCGAAACGGGTGATCGCGAAGTTCATCACCGATCAGACGGGCGACACGCTGGTCCGGCTGGGCGAGGATGGCCAGTTGCCCGAATTGTCCCTTTCAGAGGGGGGCAAACCGGCGAAGTCCCGTGGCACGGTCGATGCCAAAGGGAACCCGGCTTTGGTGTACGTCGCACTCGGGGTCAGCGTGCTCGCCTCGATTCTGCTGCTGATGTGGGAACCAACCTCGGCGACGAAGACCGGCAAGCAGGCGGCCCGGCAGATCATTCTACGGGAATTTGTCGGCGAAGAAGGCCGGCCGCTCAAGCCGTATCAGCGATTGCTGCGAGATTCGCAACTGGCCTATGCCCGCGGCGACCGACGCGGCGAGAAGGCCGCTTGTCAGGCGGTCGTGAAACTGCTCAACTCGGAAGATCGCAACCCGCTGACCGGCGTGACGGGGCATGTGGAAGATGACGAACGGCTGCGCAAATTGATTGCGGTGTTGATGGGGGCGGGGTGACGCGGGCGGTTTGCCGGGTCGATGGTCCGCAAAGCGCAAGCGACTGCGTGAATTTTCAAACTTATTCAGATGCGATAATTATTCGTGACTTCCGCCGCGCGATATAAAATTCTCGAAAAGATCGGCTCAGGCAGCTTTGCCACGGTCTATCGTGCGCGCGATCTGGAACTCGGCCGCGAAGTCGCCATCAAGCAGTTGCATGACGAGTTTGTGCAAGATCCCGGCCGATTGGATCGCTACTGGCAGGAAGCCCAGCTTCTGGCGTCGCTCCAACATCCGAACATCGTGACGATTTTCGACATCGTCCGTGAGCGGGGCTGGCTGGTGATGGAACTGATGCAGGGGAACCTCGCCGATAAACTCCAAGGCAAGCAGATGGATCTGCGGGCGTTGCGATCTCTGCTCGCACAGGTGTTGCGGGCACTCAAATATCTGCACGGGCAGGGCATCATCCACGGCGACGTCAAGCCGGGCAATTTCATGCTCGATCCCCGCCGTCGGGTCAAGCTGGGCGACTTCGGCCTGGCGCGCCGCGCCAGCAACGAGCAGGGAAGTTTGCTCAAAGGGACCACGAAGTACATGGCTCCCGAAATGGTGTCGGAGGATTTTGGCGATGTCGGCCCGGCGAGTGACCTCTATTCGCTGGGGTTTGCCGCGTACGATCTGATGTGCGGACCGAACTTTGACAATCTGTTTCCGGGCCTGAATGCCTTCGGCCGCAATCGCCAGATCGCGTGGATGATGTGGCATGCGGCGGGGGATCGGAAACTGCCGGAAATCTCGCGGGTGTTGAAAGATGTGCCGGACGACATCGCCCGCGTTGTGCAGAAGCTGACGCAGAAAGATCAGGCGTTCCGCTACAAATCGGCCGATGAGGCGCTGTCCGATTTGCAAGTCGACTTGAAGCTGATCGGCGGCACTGAGGAGCAACCGGTCGCGGAAACAAGCCCGCCGATGGATCGCAAACCTGTGTTGATCGCCGGCGGCGCGCTGGCGGTTTCCACGGTCTTGAGTCTGGCGATGCTGTTCTGGCCGAGCGGGAATGCCGGCAATCGCCCGGCGGAACGGACGACGCGGGGCATCGTGCGCAGCGTGGGTGCTTCGGCGATTGTGCTGGATGACATGGAATCGGCGGTGCCAACGGAGTATCAGGTTGCCCCCACGCCGCGGATTTTTTTGCAGAACGATCAGAAGAACATTCTGCTGCGGGAGTTGAAGCCGGGCGATTTCGTCGACCTCGTCACGGCTCGCGACAACTCTCAACTGGCATTGAGCCTGACAGTGGACCGGCCGGTCGACAGCCGCGGGGCACTCAAGTCCATCGACTTGTCAGCATCACGGTTGGTGATCGCGCTGGAAGAGGGCAATTTACGGGACGATTTACCGCTGCGTGTGCCGGCGTCGGCGAAGATCACGTTGAACGGGGCAGTCATCAAGCTGAACGAACTGCAACCGGGCGACGCGGTCACCGCGCGGCATCTTTCCGAACCGGGTGCCCGCAAAGGGCGTTTGCTGCATGAATTATCGGCTCGACGCAATGTGACCGAAATCGGTTATGTTCTCGCGTTCGACGCCGCGTCGCGCGAACTAGTGATTGAAGAAGGCCGCGGGGGAATCACGGCTCGGCAGAAGCGAATCGTCGCGGAGAACTGCGCGGTCACGATCAACAATCAGGCCGCAACGATCACCGATTTGAAAGCTGGTGACCGTGTTTCACTCCGGCACGATCTTGAAATTCACGTCATCGCCGCGACTCGGCAACAGCAAGTCGACGGCGTGATCGACTCGGTCGCTGAGGATGGCCGGTCGCTCACCATCGTTGCGGCGGATGGCAAGCGGCATCCACTGGCTGTGGACGACTCGTGCGAAGTCACCCTGTCGCTGGAGCGCATTCCGGCCATCGATCTGCGGCGATTTGATGAAGTGCGGGCCAGCATCATTCAGAGCGGGGATGCCGCGGCTGCAACGATTCTCGACGCCCGCCGGCCAGCGCAGCGTGATCGGTATGCGGTGGTGATTGGTACGCAGGCGTATGCCGATTCTGTGTTGTCGCCCCTGAAAACCGCCAATGAGGATGCCCGATTGATTCATCGCGCGCTATTGCAGCGCGGGGCCTTCGCTGAGGAACGGTGTCATTTGCTGATCGACGCTGACAAAGTCAGCTGGCAGAAACAGATCAGCGAAACGTTGCAAGCCGCGACAAAACCGATGCAGGTGATTGTGTCCATTTCCGGCCATGCGTATCTTGGCGACGATGACAAGGTTTATCTCGCCGCGAAGGATTTTCAATTCGCCCGCATGGCCGAGACCGGCATTCCTCTGGATTGGCTGGCGGAGCAGTTGAATGCCTGTGCTGCTGAGGAAAAGCTGCTGTTACTCGATATCAGTCCGCCGGGTTCGGGCCGCGACTTGGGCCGTCAACTCGCGGGTGCGGACATCCTTGCCAAACTGACGGTGCCGTTGACTTCGACGGCGGTACTCTTGCCGTGCGTCGCGGGCCAGCAGAGCCATCCCCTGGCGGATCGACCGCAGAGCCGCTTCGCCTGGACGGTGACGCAGGGGTTACGTGGCTCGGCCGATGCGAATCGAGATTTGCGGATCACGGCAGGAGAACTGTTCGACTGGATCGAGCGCGAGTTGCCGAAGCAATCGTCCCGCGCTCCCGATCCGCAGACACCGCTGCTGATCATGCCGAAGTGAGGCGCGGGTGTCGCTCGTGAATGTAGAGCACTTGCTCCGCAAGTGCAGACTTCACTTGCGGAGCAAGTGCTCTACATGACTACGATCTGATTCAAGTTCCGTCGTTACCAGACGAGTTCATCGCCGGGGATGACGGTGGGGGTGATGCCGCGCGTCGGGTAAGTCGTGGGCATGACGCGGCCCGCGAAGGAGCCGTATCCGGACCCCGCAGCAGCGTAGCCGTGGGAGAATGAGTCATTACCGAAAGATGTGTCATAACTTGGTGAAGCACAATTCAGCGGAGCGGCACAGGTCGCCGGGGCCGAGCAGGTTAACGGAGCCGAGCAACTCGGGACGGCGCAGCTGGAGAAGACCGGCGCTGCGCAGCTGGAAAACATAGGCGCTGCGCAACTCGGTGCGGCGCAGCTCAGAGGAGCGGCGCAACTTGCCGGTGCGGCACAGGACAGGGGAGCGGCACAACCGCGTTGATGCTTGCGGTGTCCACCGTCACTGGATGAGGTCAGGGCAATCAACAGGGCTAAACCGAGGCCGGTCCGAATTCCGCTCATGGGGTGCGTCTTTCCAGGAGAAAGTCAGGTGTTTATGGAGAACTCACGCTGGTAACTTAACTGCGGGATCAACATCCGCAAGCAAAAATTACTGCTCTCCGCGGGTGGAACGGGAATCGTGGTTCCGTTCCTATGCACATCGCGGCTCGTAACAGTCGTGATCACCGGTTGCCATTTGGCAACATCAGCGGGCGGGGCGATCTCTGCGGGGGACGGTGCCGTGAGGAACCCAGCGATTATTCTGCCGGGCGATGTCGCGAACCGATTCCACCGTCGGGGGTTGATTCGTTCCCAGCGGCTCGCGGGATCTGCGGCGTTTGCGGGGCTGATAGGTGGCGGCCGGGTCGGGCAGTTCCTTCTCTTTGAGCCAGAAAAACAGGCGATAACGGGGTAAATCCTTATCGCGCGGGGCACTCATCCCCCACATCAGGACCAGAATTCCCCCCAGCACCGATCCCAGCACCAGAAATGCCTGTCGCGGTTCTTCCGCGAATGCCAGAATGATGAACGAGCAGACAAAGGCCCCGCACGTCAGGGTGAAGGTGACCGCCAGCCACGCCGCGGCTTTCCGACCGGTTTCGGGATCGCGGCGTAAGACCATGCGTTCACTCCGCCTGCGGGCTGAATCTTGGCAGTCTGCCGACTCGCGATCAAGCCGGGGTCGTCTATAATCGTTAAGACGGTTTTTCGCGGATGCCGGAGCATCACGGATTCCTCATCAGCATAGGCAACCGAAAGCGGGAATGCAAAATGTGAAGTTCAAATTTTGATGTTGCCAGTGGGAACAGTTTATTCAACAACGGACGCCGTTGGGGGGTCGAGTGCCGTAGGGTGGGTCGAGTGCTTTGACGAGGCCCACCATCATGATGATCGCGATCACTTGGTGGGCCTCGCAAAGCCTCGACCCACCCTACGCAAGCGACTCGATCACTCAGACTCAATCTCGGACGAATTTCGGATATCCCCATCATGCCCCGTGTCGGTTTGTTCATCCCCTGTTATGTCGATCAGTTGTATCCGCATGTCGGCATGGCAACCGTCGAGTTGCTGGAACGCTTTGGCTGCGATGTTGAATTCCCCGCGGCTCAAACGTGTTGCGGTCAGCCGATGGCCAACACCGGCTGCGTCGATGATGCCCGCCCGCTGGCCAAGCGGTTTCTCGAAATCTTCCGCGACTATGAATACATCGTCTGCCCGTCCGGCAGTTGCACGGCGATGGTCCGTAAGCATTATCACGACCTGGTCCACGACCATCCCGATTTCGCGCATGTCCACACGCATACCTTTGAACTGTGCGAGTTCCTCGTCGATATTCTGAAAGTCGACAAGATCGAGGGACGGTTTCCCCACAAAGTCGGCTTACATCAATCGTGTCATGGCCTGCGCGAACTCCGGCTCGGCTCATCCAGTGAAATGATGGTCCCGAGATTCAGTAAAGCCGGCCAATTGCTGGGTTCGCTGGAGGGAATCGAACTGGTTGAACTCAAGCGGGCCGATGAATGCTGCGGCTTCGGGGGGACGTTCGCCGTGCAGGAAGAAGCCGTCTCCTGCATGATGGGTCTCGACCGGATTCACGACCACGAGCAAGCCGGGGCGGAAATCATCACGGCGGGCGACATGTCATGTTTGATGCACATGTACGGTTTGATCACGCGGCAGAAACGGCCATTAAAAGTGATGCATGTGGCGGAGATTCTGGTCGCCGCGGGCAAATAGGAATTCAGATGTCAGGTACACAAGTTATCGACCATCCCGAAGTCGCCGCGGAGTTCGTGGCGAACGATGCGCGTGCGCATTGGCACGATCAGTCTCTGTGGTTTGTGCGTTCCAAACGCGACAAAATCGCGGCGACGTTGCCGGAGTGGGAAGAGCTTCGCCAGCGGGCTTCGGGGATCAAACTCCATACGATGTCCCGACTCGCTGACTATCTCGAAGAGTTCGAGCGGAACGCGACGCGGATGGGGGCCAAGGTCCATTGGGCCCGTACGCCCGCCGAGCACAACGACATCGTGCTGTCGATCATTCAGCAGCATGGCGGCAAGAAGATCGTCAAAAGCAAGTCGATGTTGACCGAGGAATGCCACCTCAATCCGTTTCTTGAACGCAACGGGATCGAAGTGACGGATACCGATCTTGGTGAGTGGATCGTGCAGTTGCGCGACGAACCGCCGAGCCACATCGTGATGCCGGCAATTCACATCAAGAAAGAAGAGATCGGTGAACTGTTCCACAACCTGCTGGGCACCGACAAAGGGGCGACCGATCCGCCATACCTGGTGACCGCGGCGCGGAAGAAGCTGCGGGAGAAGTTCGTCGAAGCCGACGTCGGCCTGACAGGCGTGAACTTCGCCATCGCCGAGACGGGCGGGTTTGTTGTCTGCACCAATGAGGGAAATGCGGACCTGGGAGTTTCGCTGCCGAAGGTGCATATCGCATGCATGGGAATTGAAAAGCTGATTCCGCGCTTGGCCGATTTGTCGGTGTTTCTGCGGCTGTTGGGCCGCTCCGCGACCGGGCAGCCGATCACCACGTATTCATCCCATTTCCACGGCCCGGCACCCGGCGGCGAACTCCACATTGTTCTGGTCGACAACGGCCGCAGCGACATTCTCGGCAGCCCCGATTTCCGGCGATCGCTGAATTGCATCCGCTGCGGTGCCTGCATGAATACCTGCCCGGTGTACCGCCGCAGCGGCGGGCACAGCTATCAGACGACGGTCCCCGGACCGATCGGTTCGATTCTCGCCCCGTCGCGCGATGCGAAAAGTTATAGCAGCCTGCCGTTCGCGTGCAGCTTGTGCGGCTCATGCAGCGATGTCTGCCCGGTGAAGATCGATTTGCATACGCAGTTGCTGACCTGGCGGAAGGAAATCGCCATCCGAAAATTGCTGCCGTGGAAGAAGCGAATGGGCATGAAGCTCGGCAGCTGGGTGCTGGGGAATCCGACTTTATATCGTATGTCGGGATGGGTGAGCCGAAAACTGATGCCACTGCTACCCCGGTTTCTGGTGTACAATCGGCTGAATCCCTGGGGCAAACAACGCGAGCTGCCGCCGATGCCGCAGCAGAGTTTTCGGGCGCTGTATGCGGGGCGAAAGAAGAAGTAAGATGTGATCTCAATCACGGAGCATGTCATGACTCTCGTCAGCAATCTTCGCGGAGTGATCCGCGGTCGCACCATAGAATTAGAAGAACCACTATCCGTTCCTGATGGCGAGACCGTTACGGTCACGATTGCCTACGGCAACAAACAGGATGTGAAAGTTCTGTCGCGATCAAGTCTGGAAGAAGCTGCCGGCTCTTGGGCCGGGGATGATGAAGAACTTGACAAGTTTCTGGAATGGAACCGGGAACAAAGGAAGCATTCACGGCCCGAGATCGAGCCATGAGTTATTTGCTCGACACCGATACGTGTTCGGCGTATCTCAAAGAGAAAAACCCCGTCACCTCACGGGTCATGCAGTATTTTGGCCGCTTACATGTGTCAACCATCACGGTCGGCGAACTATTCGTCTGGACATTGCGGAAGAAAACTTCACCCAGGCACCTGATTGGCATGGAGAAATTGCTCCAAGGCATTGCTGTCATCGATGTTGATCAACCGGTCGCCCGGAAGTTCGGTGAATTGCGAGCCGAGTCTTTGGACCGCGGCCGCCCGACACCGACGATGGATTTGTGGATCGCCGCCACGGCGATTGTGCATGATCTGGCGCTGGTAACGCACAATGTGCAGGATTTTGCGACGATTCCCGCCCTGACCGTCATCGACTGGACCATTGAGTGACTTCCCCCTCCCGCGAAACAATTCTTCAAGCCATCCGCAAGCATCTGCCGGAGTCGTCGCCGCTGCCGGAGCTGGACGGGCCGTGGATTCACTATCCCGATCCGGTCGCACAGTTCATCAGCGTGCTGGAGATGATCGGGGGCAAAGCGATCCGCGTGCCGGATCATGACAGCCTCCGTGCCGAACTCGCGAAGTTACCGCAATCCCTTGCGGCCCAAAAAACGCTTAGCGGGTTCGCAGACATTCCTGGCACAGTGGACCCGAATTCCATCACCGATCCGCATCAGCTTGAAGACATCGACTTCGCGATTCTGCCCGGACAGTTCGGCGTTGCGGAGAATGCGGCCATCTGGGTGACGGACGAGAAACTGCCTCACCGCGTGATCTATTTTCTCTGCCAGCACCTCGCGCTGGTGATCCCGGCGGATCAGATGGTCCACAATCTGTATGAAGCGTATCAGCGAATTGAATTCAGCGGCCCCGGCTTCGGCGCGTTCATTTCGGGGCCATCGAAGACTGCGGACATCGAGCAATCGCTGGTGATCGGCGCGCATGGGCCGAAGTCGTTGACGGTATTTCTGGTGGGGTAAAAAAGAAGCCCTGGGGGGTTGCAACCCCTGGGCTTCCGATTGAGTTCTACTTCACCTTACCGGGGGGCACCGGCCGGGCGGCGGTCGCCGCGGTAGCCGCCGGGCTTCTTCTTGGCACCGTTCGGTCGCGGGACATGCGACATGCCGGCGGTCGCCTTCGGCTTCTGCGGCTGCGGAGCGGCATCGGAATGACGATGGGCGGGATGCCGAGCCGGCACTTTCGCACCATGCGAGGAAGGCCGGCGGCGTTGGAAGCTGCCATGACCTTGTTCCGGCTGAATGATGTCGTCATCTGGCGCGGAGGCTTCCGATGTCGGCGGTTGTTCCAGCGTGAACCGGCGGCCGATCACGTTTTCAATCGCCTGCAACTGCCGTCGTTCCGAGGGATCGAACAGCGAGATGGCGATGCCTTCCGCCCCGGCGCGTGCGGTCCGGCCAATGCGGTGGACGTAGCTTTCGGCTTCCAGGGGCAAGTCGTAATTGATCACATGCGTAATCCCGGCGACATCGATGCCGCGAGCGGCCAGATCGGTCGCCACCAGCACCCGCAGTTTGCCCGCGCGGAAGTGAGCCAAGGTCCGTTCGCGAGCGGCTTGAGATTTGTTGCCGTGGATGGCGTCGGAGGCGATCCGTGCGGCGGCCAGTTGTTCCGCGACACGGTTGGCACCGTGCTTCGTGCGGATGAAGACCAACGCCCGCTGGCATTTCGGATCGCGCAGCAATGTTTTCAGCACGGCCGTCTTCCGCGGGCGGTCGACCTGGTAAATCGTCTGGGCGATGCGGTCCACTGTCGATCCCGGCGGTGTCACATCGATGCGGATCGGATCGTGAAGTAGGGTTCCAGCGAGCTTCGCCACGGCGGGCGGCATGGTGGCCGAAAAGAACAGCGAATGCTTCTGTTGCGGAATTTGTTGCATAATCTGTTGCAGATCGGGCCAGAAACCGAGGTCGAGCATCCGGTCGGCTTCGTCGAGAACGAAGATCTCGAGCTTGTCCAAGCGCACGGCCCGCTGCTGCATCAGGTCGACGAGCCGTCCGGGGGTGGCGACCAGCACATCAACACCGCTGCGCACGGCTTGAATTTGCGGATTCACACCCACGCCGCCATAGACGACGCACATTTTGAAGCGGAGAAACCGGCCGTAGGCGGCGAAGCTCGCCGCAATCTGAGCGGCGAGTTCCCGCGTCGGAGCGAGAACCAGCACGCGAGGCGATTGCGGAGTCAGTGGCTTCGGCGCAGTGGCCAGGCGTTGCAGAATCGGCAACGCGAACGCCGCCGTCTTGCCCGTGCCGGTTTGCGCACAGCCCAACACATCGCGGCCTTCCAGGACCGGCGGAATTGTCATGGCTTGAATCGGCGTCGGAATGGAATAATTCTTCGCCGCCAACGCCCGTTGGAGCGGTTCCACCAACGGCATTTGAGAAAACAGCGTCGGGCCTTCGGCATTCATCGCGGTGGGATTCGACATGGGGGATTTTGAACCGTGGACATTCGATACGGTGGGATTCGACATGAAACCTTCTTCTCGGAAAAGGGAAACAATTCCGCTCCAGGCCAACGCCCGGCGGAATAGCGCGGCTGGCGACGAAGCTTCGCACCATGCCACGCAACTGACTGGACTACAGCCGGACGAAAACAATTCCCCCGACGATTCGGCCCTGATCAGGCCGGTCAAAGGCTGAAACGCCGACGGATCGGCAAATCAGTTTGTGGACTCATCAGGTTGCCCGCGGACCGCATAGTTCTCTGTCGAGAGGTCTGTTTACCACCAGCGCAAAACATGACATCGACTCGCAGAGAACCGACCGCTGAGGGCGACGCCGGACAGAGTGCAGGCCATAAACGACCTCACTCGTCAAGAAGTTCATTCGGTCACAAGAACGGAATGATCGTCCGCATCGGGCGGAATGCAAGTGGCGAAAGTATAACCTCGAGGAAGTCTTTTGGGAGGTCACAATTTCAGAAAATTGTGCGAGCCACTCAGGGATTTGGCAATTCGGCTTGCGAATCACAACCGTATCTTGTTATTCAGATACGAGTTCCGATGAATTGCCTTGGGGTGGCGGGGAGAAATGCTGACATGAGCAAATCGAATCAGGGGCCACGAAAACCGGCCACGAAGTTCCCTCACCTGCAGAAGAAGCTCCGGAAGAATGCGGTCTTGAAACCGTCCGCGGGCCGTGCCAAGACCGCAGTACAGGGCAATCATCGGGGTGGCAAATGAAAAACGCCCGGGTGGCCCGCCCGAGCGTTTTCAGAACCATATTCCAATCGATGCCCCAGTTTACTTCT
>Ga0335397_10009552_pt1 | contig 12091 bp, 5 predicted proteins | sample MAT04_FD_205740 | JGI IMG/M metagenome (GOLD analysis project Ga0335397, IMG submission 205740) | Freshwater microbial communities from Lake Fryxell liftoff mats and glacier meltwater in Antarctica - MAT-04 (spades assembly) (version 2) ...
TCGTCGTGGGTCGCGCACGTCGCCTGGTACGAGGCCGGCAAGCGCCGACAGATGAAGCGGACGTTCCGAACGAAGAAGGATGCTCAGACTTCGCTTGTCGAGCTGTTGGCAGCGCATCAGACGGGCCGGTTCGTCGAGTCGTCGAAGCTGACCGTGCGCAGCTTCGCCGAAGGCTGGCTCGACGGACTGGCGAATCAGGGTCGCAAGGCAACGACGCTCCACGGCTACCGGCGGATCATCGACTCGTATGTTGCGCCACGGCTCGGAGACGTTGCATTGCAAGACGTCAAGGCATCCGACCTCGACACTCTCTACGCCGAGCTGCTTCGTGGCGGTGGGGCGAACGGCCGTCGCCTGTCGTTGACGTCCGTGCACCACGTGCATGCCGCGCTGAACAAGATGCTCAACGACGCCGAACGCAAGGGCGTCGTCATTCGCAACGTCGCTCGATTGGCGAATGCGCCATCGTTGACCACCGCTCGGTCGAAGGGCCCGGAGATGACCGTGTGGACGCCCGAGCAGCTGTCTCAGTTCCTGCGCTCGATCGTCGACAATCGCAACGAGGCGCTGTTCCGTGTGCTGGCGCTCACGGGGATGCGTCGAGGCGAGGCGATCGGCCTGCGATGGAGCGACGTCGACATCCGCCTCGGACACGTGAGCATCCGTCAGGCCGTCACCGTCGTGGATGGCGCGGAGGTCGTCGCCGCACCGAAGACCCGTCGCAGCCGCCGAACGATCGACATCGATGCCGACACGGCTGCGCTGCTCGAAGCGCACCGGAAGTTGCAGAGCGACGCGTTGGCTCGAGTCGACCTGAGTCGACCCGTCGATGATCGCGTGTTCACCAACGACGTCGGTGACCCGATGCGACCCGACTCGGTCGGCCAAGCGTTCCACCGTCTGGTCGACAAAGCAGGCGTGCCGGTGATCCGCTTGCACGACTTGCGCCACACCCATGCCTCGCACTTGCTCGCCGCCGGCATCAACGTGAAGGTCGTCAGCGAGCGTCTCGGTCACGCCTCGGTCAGCTTCACGCTCGACACCTACGGCCACGTCATGCCCGGCCAACAAGCCGAGGCGGCCGCGGCCGCTGCGGGACTGCTGGTCATCAAGTGACGGTGACGCATGGGTTCGTCGACGAGAGCGTCCGGTCCGACGGTTGGGGTCGGCGGCCACTTCGCCGAACAGGTCGCCGCCCATCTGTCCACGAGATCTTCCTTTCAGACCAAACCGGTTGATCTTGAGGCTCCGAGCGGTGATACTGGTCGTGTCCGAGCCACTAGGCGAGGAAAGTGATCCCGGCGTTTTCCCCCGTATCTGAGGAGCCGCCGGGATTTGCGCGTTGCGGCAGAGTGAGCGGCGCACTCTTCCCTTGAAGCTCATCAGCGGTCGCTTCGGCTCTCACCGACCAGGCGGTCGATGTACGCCTCCAGTTCGCGTTGCGGGATGCGAACGCAGCGCCCGATCCTGATCGGCCGCACATCGCCTCGGCGGATCAGCTCGTAGAGCGTCGTGCGCCCGATCCCAAGCAGCCCGGCCGCCTCCTCCACCGACACGAGCAACGGCCGCACCACCAGCCGAGTCCTCATCGTTGCATCACCCACATCTACCAATGGGCCCGCTGCGGTCGGTTCGGGGAAACTCGGTGTCGAACTCAGTGCCGGTGAGTCGTGCGCAGCAAGGTCGGTGAGTGGACGCACAGAGTATTACCCGGTTGGTGAACGGCGATGCGGTGACCGGTGCAGGCAGCCAGCAAGATCGGTCGGACCCGGTCGTGACTCGTCGGTGACGCCATGGCAGATCCGCCTCTCGCCGCCTTGAAAGTCGACCTTGGCGCGGGACGTGTACCGCACCGGCCGGGCGCGACCGGAGTCTGCTGATCGCGGTGCTACCGGTCGTCGTTGCTTTCGAAGTGCAGGTGCCTGCGAGGGCAGCCATGCGCGGGAAGCGGGCGGCCCGAGCTACACACTGGTGTCCACCGCGCACACTGCACCACACACCGAACCACGCATCCGGGCTGCTCGGAGACGGTGCCAAACACTTGGATGGCGACGGCGGTGGTCGCCCAGCGAACGATGGGTCGCTTCGCCCGAACTACATTGCCTGAGTGTCTCAGGGCGACTTCGGCTGCACCGATCATCAGGCCAAGTACTTCGCCTACGAACTCACGCGCCTGGGCGCGAGTGGGGCGGATCGGTTGTCGATGTCGTTGTTCGACGCCGCAGTCGATCTGAACCCCCACCAGATCGAGGCGGCGCTTTTCGCGCTTCACTCGCCGATCTCGAAGGGCGCAATCCTGGCCGACGAAGTTGGCCTCGGCAAGACGATCGAAGCGGGCATTGTGCTGTGCCAGTTCTGGGCCGAGCGGAAGCGCCGGCTGCTTGTGATTTGCCCGGCGTCGTTGCGGGCACAATGGGCATCGGAGCTATCCGAGAAGTTCAACCTTCCGGCGGTCGTTGTCGATTCGAAGGTACGTCGCGATGCCTTGAGGCTTGGGCGCGATCCGTTAAGTGGCCCTCACATCGTTGTTGCGTCGTTCAACTTCGTGCACACAGTTCGCGACGAGATCGGGCAGACGGCGTGGGATCTCGTTGTGATCGACGAGGCGCACAAGCTGCGCAACGTCTACAAGCCCAACAACAAGATCGCCCACGGCATCAAGGAGGCGACCGACGGTTGCCGGAAGCTGTTGCTGACTGCGACGCCGCTGCAGAACTCGTTGCTTGAGTTGTACGGCCTGTCGACACTGATCGACGACCACCTGTTTGGCGACGTCGATTCGTTCAGGTCGCAGTTCATGGCGGCGGGCTCCAGCCTGGCCGAGCTGCGCAATCGGCTAGCCGGGTTGGCGGCGCGCACGCTGCGGCGCGACGTGCTCGAGTACGTCCGCTACACCCAGCGCCGGGCGTTCACGCAACCGTTTCGACCGGGCGACCGGGAGCACGAGCTGTACGAGGCCGTGTCCGAGTTTCTGCAGCGAGACGATCTCCATTCGCTGCCACCGCAGCAGCGCCATCTCACGCTGCTGGTCCTGCGCAAACTGCTCGCTTCGTCGACGGTTGCGATTGCGGGAACGCTGCGCACGATGCAGAACCGTCTGCTCGCGCTTCGTGACGCGGCAAGCAAGCCGTCATCGGACGATGCTGCCGAGCCGATGTTGTTCGACAGCGACGTGGAAGGTCTCGACGAGCTGCTCGACGAGATCCTTGCCGAAGGCGACGACGACGACGACATCGACCCTGAGGCTCAGCAGTCGGTTGCGAACCGGCACAGCCTCGGGCACGAGATCGACGAACTTGGCCGACTGATCGCGCTCGCCGACTCGGTGGGTGAGAATGCGAAAGCACCGGCGTTGCTGCAGGCCATGCGCCTCGGCTTCGAGCAGATGGCAGAGCTGGGTGCACCCCGAAAGGCGCTGGTGTTCACCGAGTCGCGTCGCACCCAGCTGTACCTCAAGGACTTCCTGGAAGCGAACGGGTTCGCCAATCAGGTCGTGCTCTTCAACGGAAGCAACGGCGGTGCGGAGGTTTCTGCGATCCATGATCGATGGCTTGCCGCTCACGTGCAGGCCGGCGGTCATCCGTCATCTCGCGACGTCGATACGCGCACGGCGCTGATCGATCACTTCCGCTCCGATGCTTCGATCATGATCGCAACCGAAGCCGCGGCCGAGGGCGTCAACATGCAGTTCTGCTCGCTCGTGGTCAACTACGACCTGCCGTGGAACCCGCAGCGAATCGAGCAGCGCATCGGCCGCTGTCATCGCTACGGCCAGCAGCACGATGTGGTCGTCGTCAACTTCCTCAACGAGCGCAACGATGCCGACAAGCGCGTCCTCGAATTGCTCGGCGAGAAGTTTCGCCTCTTCGATGGTGTCTTCGGCGCGTCGGATGAGGTGCTCGGCGCCGTCGAGTCGGGCGTCGATTTCGAACAACGGGTGTTGGCGATCTACCAGCAGTGCCGCACGTCCGACGAGATTGAATCAGCATTCGCCGCGCTGCAGGTCGAGATGGACGACCGGATTCGGGCGCGTATGGACACCACACGTGAGGCGCTGTTCGAACACTTCGACGAGGACGTGCACGAACGGTTGCGTCTCCGCCTGGAGGACGCCAGAGCACGACTCGATCGTTTCGGACAACGGTTCTGGACGGTCACGCAACACGTTCTCGCAGACACGGCCCAGTTCGACGACACCGACCTCAGCTTCGAACTGCTGACCCCACCCGCACTGCAAATTCCGCCCGGCCGCTACGTGCTGCTGTCGAAGGGCGCTCAGCCCGACCCGGCCGCCGAGTTGTATCGGCTCTCGCATCCGCTCGGCGAGTTCGTCATCGACGCGGCCAAGGCAGCGCCAACGGGCGACGGCCGGTTGGTTTTCGATGTCACGCATCGCGCCACGAAGATCTCGGTCGTGGCCGACCTTGCGGGCGCCAACGGTGTCATGTCGCTGGAACGGTTGGTCGTCGACTCGTTCGATCGAGAGGAGTACTTGCTGTTCAGCGGGTTGCTCAGCGATGGGCGAGCCCTTGAGCAGGAAACGCTCGAGAAGATGTTCAATTGCGAGTCACGCTTCGAGGCGACAGCTCCTGCAGGGGATCCGGGGCTGAGCGGGCCCTTGGCCGCCGAGGCCGATCACCAGGCGGCAGCGGCCGTGAGCCGCAGTCTCGATCAGAACAACGAGCACTTCAAGGTCGCCCGCGACCGGCTGGAGAAGTGGGCCGACGACATGGTGCTCTCGGCAGAGAAAGCACTGGCCGACACCAAGCAACAGATCAAGGTGTTACGGCGCGAGGCGCGAATGGCCACGACGCTCGCCGAACAGCACACGATGCAGGAGAAGCTGCAGCGCCTGGAGCGCCAGCAACGCCGGCAGCGACAGGAGATCTTCGATGTCGAGGATCAGATCGCCGAGCGGCGCGACGAGCTGATCGGCGCCCTCGAACGACGGATGGCGCAACGCACTGTACGCGAGACGCTGTTCACCGTGGAGTTTGCCGTTGTGTAGGCCGCCAACACCGCAACTGTGCAGCACCCCCATGCGAGGATGGTTCCGATGACTACCAAGTACGAACGCCTCAAGAACTTGCTGTTGGAGTTGTTTCAACTCGACAAGCCCGACCTTGACTTCGGCATCTATCGCATCATGCACGCCCGGTCTGCGGAAATCTCGGGCTTCCTCGACAACGATCTGCTTCCCCAGGTTCGCCAGGCGCTCGCGGTGTACGACCAGGGCAACCGCGCTCAGCTGGAGGCCGAGCTCGCCGAGGCGATCGCGCAGGCGGTGGCGCTTGGCGCCGACCCCGAGGCGTTGCCAAAGATCATTGGTTTGCGCGGACAGCTGGCCGACGCGTCGAAGGCCGATGCCATCGAGGGCGAGGTCTACGACCTGATCTACCGCTTCTTCAGTCGCTACTACAGCGAGGGCGACTTCATCTCGCAGCGTCGGTACACGTCGGAGTCCTCATACGCCATTCCGTACAACGGCGAGGAAGTGACGCTGCACTGGGCCAACAAGGACCAGTACTACATCAAGACCAGCGAGTACCTACGCGACTACGCGTTCCGCCTGAACGTCCACGACGACGCCAACCCAATGCGCGTCCACTTCAAGCTCGTCGACGCGACCGAGGGTGAGCACGGCAACGTCAAGGCGGCCGAGGGCACAGCTCGGGTGTTCGTGCTGGCGGACGCCGGCGAGTCGGGCCATGACTTCATGGCGGTCAAGGCCGGCGAGCTGACCATCAGCTTCGAGTACCGCCCTGCGACGAATGCTGATTGGCCAGCCGACCAGCGCGTCGGCCAAGCCAAACCGCCCAAGCAGAAAGACCTCGCCGCGTTCGCCGAGGTTGCTGTGTTGGCCTGTAGGGACGCCGAACTGGCACCGTGGGTCCGAGCACTGGCTACACCCCGGTCTGGTTCGCCGAAGTCGATGATCGCCTCACACGTCGAGCGGTACGTCGCCCGCAACACCTTCGATTACTTCATTCACAAAGACCTTGGCACCTTCCTGCGGCGCGAGCTCGACTTCTTCATCAAGAACGAGGTGATGCGCCTCGACGACATCGAAGACGAGTCGGCCGCCAAGGTCGAGCAGTACCTCAGCAAGATCAAGGCAGTGCGCAAGGTGGCCGGCAAGATCATCCACTTCCTCGCTCAGCTCGAAGACTTCCAGAAGAAGTTGTGGCTCAAGAAGAAGTTCGTCGTCGGCACCAGCTACCTGATCACCGTCGGCAACATCGACGAACGCTTCTATCCGGAGATCTGCGCGAACGAGGCCCTGCGCGAAGAGTGGGTGCAGCTATTCGCGATCGACACGATCGAGGGTGATCTCGTGACGACGGCGTACTCGGCCCCCTTGGTGCCAGACTTCCTCAAGTCACACCCAACCCTTGTTGTGGACACAGCATTTCTTGACTCGGCGTTGGCTAGTCAGCTGCTGGAATCCATTGACGACTTGGATGATTCGTCTGATGGAGTTTTGGTTCATGGAGATTCGTTTCAGGCGCTAGCGCTTCTTAAGACGCAACTTAAGGATCATGTCGACTGCATCTTTAATGATCCTCCCTACAACACGGGCGGCGACGAGTTCATCTACCGGGACTCATTTCAACACTCTTCTTGGCTCGCGATGATGGATGGTATCTCGCGCTTGTGCTGGTCTTTGCTCAGCAACGGTGGCTTACTTTGGGTAACGCTCGACGACAGCGAAGCAGAGCGGTTTTGGCTTGCTGCCTGCGAGTGGCTCGGGGGAGCGTCGGCGTTTCCAAGAATCGCTTGGCAACATTCGATCCAAGGCAAGGGCTACGACGGTTCGTTGTCTGTGCATCACAATTCTCTGCTCTGCTTCGCCCGAACGCCATCTGCTCGTTTGGGATTGCTGGAACGCGAAGATCGTCACAATAAGGCATACGGCAATCCCGACGGTGATCCGAAAGGCGACTGGAGGACAGGTGATGTCCGGAACTCTCTGTTTCGCCCGAATCTTCGATATTCGATTCCTACACCCCGTGGCGCAAAAATTGAACCGCCAGAGAACGGCTGGCGATGGAGTTGGACGACCATGCAGGCAAAAATGGCGACTGGTGAGGTCTTCTTTTCGGAGAATCAGGAGCGGATCATTCGAAAGATCTACCTGAGTGAACAGGAGGGGCGTGTTCCCGAATCGATCTGGTTCGGCGACGAGGTGGGCACGACGCGGTCAGCCAATGCTGAGTTGAAGGGTCTCTTCGGCGACGCGCCGTTCGGAACACCGAAGCCGAGCGGCCTGATAGCCCGGGTGGCGAATCTCTCCGGCGGCCGTTCGGTGTGCGACTTCTTTGCGGGATCAGGGACTACCGGCCACGCGATCATCAGCATGAACCGCGCCGACGGCACGAAGCGACGGTTTCACCTCACTGAGATGGGCGAGCACTTCGACTCGGTATTGCTGCCCCGGATGAAGAAGGCCACTTTTGCTCCCGAGTGGAAGGACGGCCTACCTGCACGCACCTGCACCGCGATCGAAGCTAAGCGCAGCCCGCAAGTCATAAAGGTGCTGCGGCTTGAGTCCTATGAGGACACGCTCAACAATCTCGATCTCGGCCGCGCTGAGGCGCAGCAGTCATTGCTCGACAGTTCCGCAGCGGACGCTCTGCGCGAGGACTACACACTTCGCTACATGCTCGACGTCGAGACCCGGGGTAGCCAATCGCTGCTGAGCATCGAGGCGTTCACCGATCCCGCCGGCTATGAACTGACAGTGAAGGCGCCGGGAAGCGATGAGAACCGCCGCGTGAACGTTGATCTGCTTGAGACCTTCAACTACCTCATTGGCCTCACTGTCATCCAGATCACGGCGCCGCGAACCTTCGGTGCGTTGTTCCGGCGCGATGAGGAACAACGCCTGCACGTCGACACCCTCAAGCAGGTAGGTGACGGCGGTTACTGGTTCCGCACCGTCACCGGTACCGACCCCGACGGGCAACGCGTGCTGGTGATCTGGCGAAAGCGGCCAGGAGGTGAAGAGCCAGAAGGAATCGAGCAGGACAACGCAGTTCTCGACAACTGGTTCACGAACAAGCAGCAGTACTCGGTCCGCGACAGCGAGTTCGATGTGATCTATGTGAACGGCGACAACAACCTTGAGAACCTACGCCGATCAGACGAAACGTGGAAGGTCCGCCTGATCGAGGAGGACTTCCATCGGTTGATGTTTGACACCGCAGGCATGCCATGAGCCACCCCAGGCGCCTTGCGTATCTTCAGACCGAGGACGAATGGTGGGAGCTTCAGTGCGAACGGCATGTGTTTGAGATGCGACAGTTCGACGCAGGAGACAACGTCTGATGGCCGGCGCTAAGAGACCGCGCGCAGTGAGGGCCAAGGCGTTGCCCTTCAACCAGACACTCGTGCTCAACAGGTGGGTGCTCGGCCTGTTTGGGGTCGAAACTTTCGATGACCTGGCAAAGCATCTCAAGGGGGACAGTCTCGAAGGGCTAGATAACAACAATGTCAGTCGCATGCACAACGCACTCGCAGCGCAGTTTCACTCTCTCGCCGAGCTGCCTGCGCCGGCACTTCTGGAGTATGACAACAACATCGTCAGTCACACGCTGAGGATCAACGCTCGACGAGTCTCGAAGGCCCAGGCCCCGATTGTTTGGAAGCACTTCCAATACCTCACACTCCTGTTCACCGAGATCTACCTCGACCGTTACTTCACCGACTCGATCGCGCTGCGCAGCGCCCTGAACTCTCAGGTCGAACGCCACAACATGGCACGAGGAGACGGCGGCTCAATCACCCCGCTCGACGAGGCCGGGGATGCCCACACCCAGCTGAATAAAATCGCCTACTGGAGCGCTACGGGCAGCGGGAAGACGCTGCTGATGCACGTCAACATCCGCCAGTACCAGCACTACCTGACCAGGGTAGGGCGAGGCGACGAGCTGAACCGGACGATCCTGCTCACTCCCAACGAGGGCCTCAGCCGACAGCACCTCGGCGAGTTCGAAGCGTCGGGGATTACGGCCGAGTTGTTCGACAAGAACCAGTCGGGCATGTTCGCTGGCAGCCTCGTCGACATCATCGATATCAACAAGCTTGCCGACGAGATGGGCGACAAGACCGTCGCAGTGGCTGCCTTCGAAGGAAGCAACTTGGTTCTCGTCGACGAGGGTCACCGCGGAATCGGTGCGGCAGGCAAATGGTTAGAACGTCGCAATGCGCTCTGCGAGAACGGGTTTTCGTTCGAGTACTCGGCAACATTTGGCCAGGCGGTGAAAGGCAGCAAGCCCGAGGCTGGAACCGAGAGCCTCAGTGACCAGTACGCCAAGAGCATTCTGGTCGACTACTCGTACCGCTACTTCTACGGCGACGGCTTCGGTAAGGACTACCAGATCCTCAACCTGGAGCAGCAGCTCGACGCCAGTCACCAGCAGACCTACCTCGTTGCCTGTCTCCTCACGTTCTTTCAACAGCAGCGCCTCTACACACAGCAGACGGACGAGTTCCGGCCATTCCAGATCGAGAAGCCGCTGTGGGTATTCGTCGGGGGCAGCGTCAACTCGATTCGCACCGAACGCGGAAGGTCGGTATCGGATGTCGTTGAAATCCTGCTGTTCTTGGCGCAGTTCCTCGCCAATCGAACCGAGAGCATCAAGACGATCGACGGAGTACTGCGCGATGGACTAGTAGCGGCGAACGGAAAGGACCTTTTCGCGAAACGCTTCCAGTACCTGTCGAGCCAAACCCTCACTGCAGCGCAGATCTACGACGAAGTGCTGGCCGTTCTGTTCAATGCACCCGCCGGCGGTGCTCTGCACGTCGAGAACCTGAAGGGTGTCACTGGCGAGATAGCAATGCGCGTCGGTGACCACGAGCCGTTCGGGGTCATCAACGTCGGTGACGACGACAAGCTATGTGCGCTTTGCGATGAACAACCGGAACTCGTCGTCGAGTCGCGCGACTTCGCCAGCTCGTTGTTCCACGACCTCAAGAAGGCCGACTCGTCGGTCAACCTGCTGATCGGCTCACGAAAGTTCACCGAAGGCTGGAGCAGCTGGCGGGTCAGCACGATGGGCCTGATGAACATCGGCAAGTCCGAGGGCAGCCAGATCATCCAGCTATTCGGACGCGGTGTGCGCCTGCAGGGATACGGCGGTTCGCTGAAGCGAAGCAGCACCTACGGCCCGATCTTGGCGACGCCGCAGCACATCGACGTGCTGGAGACACTCGGCGTATTCGGAGTACACGCCGACTACATGGCGACGTTCCGCGACTTCCTCATCGAGGAGGGGCTCCCCCCAGACGGCCCCGCCGAAGTTTTGTTGCCAGTTCGTACCAATCTCGGCACAACCCCGCTTCGCACGCTCAAACTCAAGGAAACGATCGGTGGTCGCAGCACTCAGTTCGGCGATGCGTTCCGCACCCGGGGCCCCGTGCCGACGTTGACTGCTCCGTCGAAACTCAACGACGAACTCGCGTTACGGGCTCTGCAGGGCAAGATCGTTCTCAACTGGTACCCCAAGGTCCAGTCTCAACGATCGCTGGGCGTTGCGACCGAGTTAGATGGTGCTGTCAGAAACCGCACGTGCCTCACGAAACCGCATGTTTCGCTCCTGAACCTAGACGAGCTGTTTTTCGACCTTGAGCTGTTCAAGGCACAACGCGGGTGGCACAACCTGAACATCACTCGACAGGCGATCAGGGACCTGCTCGACGAGACGTCGTGGTATCAGATCGAGGCGCCCGAGCACGTGTTTCGGTTCGACACTTTCGACAACGTTCGCCGTTGGCAGCAGATCGCCAGCGCATTGCTTCGCAAGTACGTCGAGCGCTACTACCGATACCGCAAGGCCGAGTGGGAACTGCCTCACCTTGAGTACCGCGAAATCGACGCCAACGACCCGAACCTCGTCGGAGCAGCCGAGACGGTCGCAGACGGATACCACTACCGCGTGTCTGTTCGATCGGACGACTCGGCGACTCTGGTTCAACTTCAGGAGTTGAAGCGTCGAATCCTTGACGGCAACCGCACCGTGCTCGGTGACTGGGATCATCAGGGACTCGTCGCGCTGGGAGTCCCGGACCACCTCTACGAGCCTTTGCTCGCGCTCCAGGGCAACATCGCCGTGATCCAACCGGTGCCTCTCGACGGATCTGAGGGCCGATTCGTTCGCGACCTTCGGACCTTCGCCGCGACCAAGCCAACTGTGCTCGGCGGCTGGGAGCTCCGCTTTCTTCGCAACCGGAGCAAGGGCAGCGGAGTTGGATTCTTCGAGGCGGGCAACTTCTATCCCGACTTCATACTCTGGCTCACCGGGCATGGTGTGCAGCACATTGTCTTCATCGATCCAAAGGGTCTTCGACAGGTCGCTGTCGAGCATCCGAAGGTCGAGTTCTATCGGGAGATCAAGCAGGTCGAGCAACGTCTCGCTGACCCGAGTGTTCGCCTGCATTCCTTCCTCGTGTCGAACACGCCCTCACACGAGATGGAATTGCTCTGGCCGATCGATCGAGCCGCGATGATCGCCAAGAACATTGTCTTTCAGGACGAGCCCGACTATGTCGCGCAAATCATCGAATCTGTGCTCTCGGAATGATGCCATGACCCGGTTGACGGCCGGCTAGGGCATTCTAGCCGGGCGCGGCCCAGGAGCAGCAGATGTTCTGACGATCCCGAACCTCTTTGAATTCGCGGTTCTCTGTTGGTCGCACGCAGCCAACCAGGAAACATATGTGGCGTCCCCCCGATGACTTACACCGCACACGTACTCATCCTGACCCAACCGATCAAATCGAATCACCGCCCGCCGCCCGTCGCCACTCGCAGCTTGCCCGACGAATGGCAGGGAGATTCGAAAGGTCGCGTTCGGAAATCCCTGCAATCTGATGCGTTCGCTTCCACCGGCAGGTACGTGCAGCTTGATCCACGTAACAGCGTCCGCCGCAGCACCAAAGTACTCGGTAAAGACTCTTCGAGGGAGCTGGACCTGCGTGCCATCCCGAGTCTCATCCCACATCTCAACAAACAGAGTCCTGCGACTCGTCGCGGCGGTAGCGGTCGTGGTGACAGGGGACTTCCTGCGCTTGCCGGGAGTTGTCTTCG
>Ga0335397_10009554_pt1 | contig 12090 bp, 9 predicted proteins | sample MAT04_FD_205740 | JGI IMG/M metagenome (GOLD analysis project Ga0335397, IMG submission 205740) | Freshwater microbial communities from Lake Fryxell liftoff mats and glacier meltwater in Antarctica - MAT-04 (spades assembly) (version 2) ...
TATGGTGTAAGAGGCAATGATATTAAAGGAAAAGCTATTGAAAGCCTGCTGGTCAACCTGCCGTTAAACTGGTCGGATTATAAAACCGTAGATGGTGAAACGCCGTACACCGATGTATTATCGGATCCCGAATTTAATGGTAGGAAAGACGAACGGCTGTTTGTAAACAACCTTGGCTGTGCGGTTCAATCCATCGCAACCCTGGCCATTAGGCGAAACCAGACAGAGCCTTCCTCTGATTGACCTGCTGATTAATGGATGCTGAGGAAGCTTTGCGCATCAGCGGACAATAGACTATTGAAAATGCTTCACTGTTTTTCGAAGTGAAGGGAGCGAATGACTTTATTATCACTCATGGAACCAACCCGGTATATTATTTTTCGTCAGGAAAACTTTTTGATAAAGAAACAGGGGAATTACCTGTCTGCACCTGAGTTGCTGATGAATTGAAAAGAGATCCCACATCGCAGGGCGACACTACAGGCTGTGGTGATAATTTTGCCGGTGCAGCCATTGCCTCCGTGGCACGACAGCTCATTTCGGGTAAAGAGATCTTGTCTTTAAAAGACGTTGTCACCTGGGGAATCTCATCCAGTGGTTTTGCCTGCTACTGGTCGGCGAAGTAAGCATGGTGAACGACGATACTTCTGATAATTGTTTCCATAAACCCGTTAGGCGGTTTCCGGTAATTGAAGAAGATGAGCAGCCTTTGCATTTACTGGTATCGGATTATCAAAAATATATTTAGTTCCCCGACGGAAAATTATTTAGCCGGAGACTTCAATAATTTCAACAATATCTCGAAAACTCTGTTTCGGGATAGTTCATTAAAAAAGATCAAACAGGTATTAATCAATGATAAACGACTGAAAGAAAAAAAATTGTATTATTCGGAGCCGGAAAAATCGGAAGGTCATTTATTGGCCAGCTATTTAGCCGTGGCGGTTATGAAGTTGTATTTGTTGATGTGTTTAAACCCGTTATTGACGAACTCAACCTCTCGGGTAATTACAATGTGATTATCAAATCGAAAGAGGATGAAATATTAAATATATCCAATGTACGTGGAGTATATGCCGGCAATATTGAACAGGTAAAATACGAGATTGCGACTTCTGATATTGTCGCAGTATCTGTTGGTATAATTGGGATGAAAACTGTTTTTCCATTGCTGGCATTAGGATTGACCGAACGTTATGCACTGAATAATGAGCTGGCATTGGATATAATTATTGCCGAGAATATGCGGAATGCGGATGCCTGTTTCAGAGAGGAATTAATACCACTTCTTCCTGCGGATTATCCTTTCGGGAAATTGGTTGGTCTCGTCGAAACCAGTATAGGGAAAATGGTTCCGATTATGCTGAGGAAGGATATGGACGAAGATATTCTCCAGGTATTTGCTGAACCCTACAATACCCTGATCCTTGCCATAAAGTCGATTAAAAATCCTATTCCTGACGTTCCCGGCTTATCTCCGAAGGAAAATATGAAAGCATGGGTGGACCGGAAATTATTAATTCACAACTTAGGCCATGCTGCTACAGATATATAGGATATTTATATAATCCCAATTTCAATTATTTATGGGAAGCAGTTTCAGTGCCGGCTATTTTTAAAAAGGTTCGGAATACCATGCTTTCGGCGGCTGAAATATTATGAAAAAAATATCCTGAAGAGTTTTCGGCCAAAGATCTGGTGGATCATATCGATGATTTGCTCTACCGCTTTCAAAACAAAGTTCTTGGTGATACTATTTTCATGGTGGGTTGCGACTTAATGCGGAAACTGAGTCTTTAATATCGGATTATCGGAGCCATAAATTCAGCCATTGAGTATAAAACTGATTTCAGGGAATAGTATTCGTTTTAACCTGTAAACTGAATTTCAGGGCAAAAGATGAACAAGGTGAAATGTTCCAGGGAGACATTGATTTTATATCAATTTTCGATAAAGGGATTGATGAAGAATTAACACAAATATGTAAATTTGATAAAGCGAAGGCTGAAGAGTTATATGCTCAGATCAAGCCTGTTCAGAATAAGATTGATTCAGGCTTAATTAAATATGAGTTAGAGAATTAAAATCAATAATAAAGCTGATATCTTCAAAAACACGTAGATTCTCAAAGCTGAATCTTAATTAATGCCTTACAGATATTGCCGCATAAATCAGGTGAGTCAGGAGTTGGATGTAAAGACGTTTATTGTTAGAAGCAAATATATAGTCACAAAAATATTCCGGTTTTTTTTGAAGCCGTATGATTAATTTCGCATTGTGTTGGTTTATTATGCTTTATTCTTCGCAGTAAAAAAAAATCCTCACTGATTTCAGTGAGGACTTTTTTTTAGTACCCGAAGCCGGAATCGAACCGGCATGGCCGCAATGGCCAAAGGATTTTAAGTCCTTCGTGTCTACCTATTTCACCATTCGGGCAGCTTAAAAAAAACCTCCATGCTACTAACAGGAGGTCTAAACAAGCAGAGCGAAAGACGAGACTCGAACTCGCGACCCCGACCTTGGCAAGGTCGTGCTCTACCAACTGAGCTACTTTCGCATTGTTTCCGTAATGGGAGTGCAAATATACACACATTTTTTTATTCCCAAAATTTCTCTAATATTTTTTCAGCAAATTTTTAATCCCGTTCAGTTTCATCAGTGCTTCAACAGGTGTTAATGTGTTAATATCCAAAGCCATAATGTCGTCGCGTATGCGTTCGAGCAAGGGGTCATCCAACTGAAAAAAACTTAACTGTATATCGTCAGCTTTTTTGTCAGTTTTTACCGAAATGGTGTCAGTATCCTGATCATCAGTAACATGCTTCTTTTCAAGCTGCGAAAGAATATTTGTAGCTCTCTGCAATACACTTCCCGGCATACCGGCCATACGTGCCACATGAATACCAAAACTATGTTCGCTGCCACCTGGTGTAAGTTTTCGCAGAAAAATTACCTTCTTGCCTATTTCCTTTACCGCCACATGGTAATTGCGGATACGGGGCTTGCTCGCCGCCATTTCGTTAAGTTCGTGGTAATGGGTTGCAAAAAGTACCTTGGCGCGATAAAGCGGATGATCGTGAAGGTATTCAGTTATTGCCCGTGCAATGGAAATGCCATCGTAAGTACTGGTGCCACGACCGATTTCATCGAGCAAAATCAGGCTGCGGTTCGAGATATTATTAAGGATGCTGGCCGTTTCATTCATCTCGACCATAAAAGTTGATTCGCCCGAAGTAATGTTATCCGAAGCACCAACGCGGGTAAAAATTTTATCCACCATCCCAATTTTAGCCGCGTCAGCAGGCACAAAGCTACCAATCTGAGCCATCAGTACTATAAGTGCGGTTTGCCTCAGCAATGCCGACTTTCCCGACATGTTTGGCCCAGTTAGAATAATGATCTGCTGACCATCGTTATCGAGCATTACATCATTGGCAATATATTCTTCGCCTGTGGGCAAATGTTTTTCAATAACCGGATGCCGACCGTTTTTAATTTCAACAGTATAGGAATCGTTGAGCTGTGGCTTTACATAGCGGCTGGTTTTGGCAACGCGGGCAAAGGATAGCAGGCAATCGAGCCTCGCGATAAGCTGGGCGTTAAGCTGCACCGGCTGCACATATTCGGCCAGTTGCAGAATAAGTTCGTTGTAAAGCCTGTTTTCGATGTCGAATATTTTTTCCTCTGCGCCAAGAATCTTCTGCTCATATTCCTTTAACTCTTCTGTAATGTATCGCTCAGCATTTACCAGCGTTTGTTTGCGCATCCATTCGGGCGGAACTTTGTCCTTGTGCGAATTGGTAACTTCGAGGTAGTAGCCAAAAACATTATTGAAACTGACTTTCAGCGAAGTAATACCGGTTCGTTCAATCTCTCGCTGCTGAAGTTTGATCAGGTAATCTTTTCCCGAAAAAGCAAGATTTCGCAGTTCATCCAGTTCGTCCGAAACGCCTGCAGCTATTACCTGGCCTTTCGATACCATAGTAGGGGGATCATCTTGTATGGTCTGACCGATCTTATCTGCAATCAGTTCGCAGGGGTTAATTTGTTCTCCGAGGTGGTTGAGCGGTTTGTGCGAAGCATGGAGGCATGCACTTTTTATCGGTATAAGTGCCTGTAAAGCGCGACGTATCTGCAAAACCTCGCGTGGATTTACCCGGCTAACAGCTACTTTTGAGATAAGACGCTCAAGGTCGCCAATGGTTTTAATATTTTGTTCAACTATTTCGGTAAACGATTCCTTATTTATATAATAGTCCACTATCTCCAACCGTTCGGTTACAGGTAGCCTGTCCTTCAGCGGAAGTAAAATCCAGCGCCTTAGCAGGCGTGCTCCCATGGGTGAAATGGTTTTGTCAATAGTCGAAAGAAGTGTATTTGCATTATCGTTGGGCGATTGCAATAATTCAAGATTCCTGACGGTGAACTTGTCGAGCCACACAAAATGATCTTCTTCAATCCTGGCTATTTTACAAATATGCTGAACCTTGTCGTGTTGTGTTTCCGAAAGGTAATACAACGCAATTCCGGCGGCAATTACACCGTTTTCGAGTTCGCTTATGCCGAATCCTTTAAGTGATGCAGTCCCGAATTGCTTAAGCAGCAGTTCTTTGGTAAACTCAATGGTAAATACCCACTCATCAAAGTACGAGAAATAATACTTATCGCTGAAAGTTTCGATAAACTGCTGCCGTTTGTTTTTTTGAACAATTACTTCCGATGGACGGAATGTCTGTAGCAGCTTTTCAATATAATCGTTGGAGCCTTGTGCCAGTAAAAACTCGCCGGTTGATATATCGAGGAATGCAATTCCCGAAGCCTTTGGCAAAAGGTGGATACAGGCCAGGAAGTTGTTTTCCTTATTTTCGAGGATTTTGTCGTTATACGACACTCCGGGTGTAACCAGCTCGGTAACTCCGCGTTTAACGATGGTTTTTGTAAGTTTCGGATCTTCCAGCTGATCGCAGATGGCAACCCGGTATCCTGCGCGGACCAGTTTCGGAAGGTATGTATCGAGCGAATGATGCGGAAAACCGGCAAGTTCAATATAGGCTGCCGAGCCATTGGCCCGCCGGGTAAGCACAATTCCAAGTATCTCTGAAGCTTTTATGGCATCAGCGCCGAAAGTTTCATAAAAATCACCTACCCTGAACAATAACAAAGCATCAGGGTATTTGGCCTTGATGGTATTGTACTGCTTCATAAGCGGCGTTACCACTACTTCTTCCTTATCTTTGCCTTTTATCACTTCCCGATTTTATAAATTGCTACGGCAAATATAGGATTATCTGTCATGATTTTTCTCTGCCTGGCTAAAGTGTTAATAAATTTTAAGTTTTCAGGCTGCTTAAAACGTTTAAATTTGCCGCTTAATCTGATGCGAATGCGAAAACTTAACATGGATGAACTCAACAGGGTAAGCGTTGAACAATTCAATTGTCTCGAAAAACTGCCTGTAATTTGTGTACTCGACAATATCCGCAGCCAGCACAATATTGGTTCCATTTTTCGAACTTCGGATGCTTTCAGGATCCGGGAGATGTTTTTGTGCGGAATAACCGCCACGCCGCCAAACCGCGAAATCAACAAGTCGGCTTTGGGTGCTACTGAATCAGTTAAATGGCAGTACTTCTCCGAAACAACTGCCGCCATCAGGCAACTTAAAGAGGCAGGATACAAAATTATTGCAGTTGAACAGGCTGTGGGAAGCATTGCCCTTGAAGATTATATTGCTGAAGGTTCCGAGAATATTGCATTGATTTTTGGTAACGAAGTGAATGGCGTGAGCGACGATGTAATGGAAATGGTGGATGCCTGTATCGAAATTCCCCAGTTTGGCACTAAACATTCCTTTAATGTATCGGTAACAGCCGCCATAGTTTTATATCAGTTTTATACCAAACACAAGAACAATTTAGTGCAGCAATCATAGCTATATGCTGTTATTTATTTAACCATAATCTCATGGTTGTTGTTTTAGCTACAACATATTTCTGCAATCTACCACATAAAAATTTTGACATTCACTACCCCACAAGTTGAATTTACGCAATACTTTTGTGTATAGCAAATTATCTGCGTATATTGAGTGCATAAATACAGTTTTCAAAACAGAATGTTTTGTTTAAGAAATCAGTTGATTTGCTTAACCAGTGAATGATTACAAATGCAAATTTTCCGTATTTGAAATGATTTTTTTTGCTTTAGTTAAACGTAGTTGTTTTTAATGTAAAGAATTATCGTTAAAATGTTGCACAATTGTTTCTTTTGATGTATTTTTAACGCTCGTTAAATCAGGCTCTAATAACACATCGCAAAATTCGTTACTATGAAAAGCAATCTTTACCGTATTTCTTTATTCTTAGTTACTATTATTTTATTGCAAATATCTGCTGGCAAAGCATTTGCTCAAGGCGAAAAGGAGGTGATTCCTTTTAAAGGCTATTTGTATTTACAACCGAATATAGGCGTTAGTCAGTATTTTGGCGACCTCAATCAGAAAGATTTCTGGAATCAAAATCCGAAATTTGCTTTTGGAGCTACTATAGGCTATCAGCTCAGCCCTATTTTTGGCGTTCGGGGGCAGTTCGACAAGCTTAAATTACGCAGCGAGAGAATTGATCAAAATAAAGACTTAACTACAAATCTTTGGGATGTTGCCGCACATTTGACCGTTAATATCAACGAAATATTTGCAGAATACAACAGTAAAAGGTTGCTGAATTTTTATCTCTTTACAGGCGCCGGAGTTTCTAATTTTAAGTCGAAACTAAAAGACATACCAACAAATGTTACTGTTAATGAGCATGCCGATTGGCAACATGCCTTTGCACTTCCTGTAGGTGCTGGTGCATCCATCAGGCTGAGCAACGCCCTCTCAATTAATATCGAATACACCGATCATACGATATTTGATGCAAAGAAACTGGATTTTACGGAAGGTGGGGAAATGAATAACGACCATTACAGTTATGCCTCTGCCGGATTGCAGATTAATTTAGGCGTTAAAGATACCGATGACGATGGTGTAAGAGATAAAGATGATCTTTGCCCCGATGTTCCTGGTAAGTATTCACTTGCAGGTTGCCCTGATAAAGATAACGATGGCATAGCTGATAAGGACGATGCTTGTCCGGATATAGCCGGTAAACCTGAATTTAAGGGTTGTCCGGATACGGATGGTGATGGCATTATTGACAGCGAAGATGCCTGCCCCGATGCTGCTGGTAAAAAAGAACTTAACGGATGCCCGGATACAGATAACGATGGTATTGCTGATAAAGACGACAAATGCCCGGATGTGGCAGGTAAAGCAGAGCTTGCTGGATGTCCGGATCGCGATGGCGATGGCATTGCTGATAACGACGATGCTTGCCCGGATGTAAAAGGACTGGCACGGTTTAAAGGCTGTCCGGATACAGACGGCGATGGCATTGCTGATAACCTGGATAAATGCCCGGATGTGTATGGTTTAGCTGCCAACGACGGCTGTCCTGAAGTTAATTTCGCATATTTCAAGGTTGTGTATTTCAATTTCGACAAAACAGTGCTGGTTACTAAGTTCATAAAGGACCTTGACGAAGTAGTAATAGTATTGAACGAACATGCTAATCTGAATCTGTCGGTTGAAGGCTATGCCGATTCGCAAGGACCTGAAGTATATAACAGGAAATTATCTGAAAAACGTGCTGACTTTGTAATCAACTACCTTGTTAAGAAAGGTGTTTCTAAAGAACGCCTTGTTAAATCATTCTTTGGTGAAGCTAATCCTTCGGCCACTAATAAAACCCTTGATGGTCGTGCTTTAAACCGCAGGGTCGAAATTAAATCAATAAAATAGCTCACGAACTATAGTTTTTTAAAAAAGGCTGGAATTTATATCAGCCTTTTTTTTATTCGGCTTTTTATTAACTTTGTTCGATATTCATACATATGAAGCAATTCTTAATTTAATAATTATGAAAAGAAAACGGATTTCATATACTTTAGCTGTAGTTTCAATTATTGCATTTAGCCTTGTTCCGGTTTCATCCAGCGCACAGCACGAATATACAAGCGGGAAAATGCAGAGTTTTCTGTATTTTCAGCCCAATATCGGGGCAAGCCAGTATTTTGGAGATATTAATAAACCTGATTTTTCGAATAGTAATTTCAAATTAGGCTATGGTGCTGTTTTAGGTTACCAGGTAAGTCGTATTTTCGGAGTGCGTGGACAGTTTCTGAAAACTGAGCTTTATGGGAAAAGAACTGACCAGAATCTCAAATTTAAATCCGATTTGTGGGATGCCGGACTTAATGTTACCGTGAATATAAACGAAATATTCTCGAAACAATATAATGATAAAAGGTTTCTGAACTTTTACCTGTTTACAGGAGCGGGTTTAACTTCTTACAAGTCAAACCTCGAAAGTATAACACCAGGCCCGATCATTAATCAACATGCCGAACGGCAGAAAGAAATTTTTGTGCCTCTGGGTGCAGGTGCTTCATTCCGGTTGAATAATTCACTTTCGATAAATCTTGAATATGGCGATCACATGACCTTTAAAAGTGATCAGATTGATTTTACTGACGGCAATAAACGGAATGACCATTATAGTTACGCTTCTGCGGGTTTGCAAATCAGGTTCGATGGCAAAGATACTGATGGTGATGGCATAAAAGATAAAGAGGATGCTTGTCCGGAAATCGCTGGTAAAGTTGAACTGGCAGGTTGTCCGGATAAAGATAATGATGGTATCGCAGATAAAGATGATGCTTGTCCGGATTTAGCCGGAAAAGCTGATTTTAAAGGTTGCCCTGATACAGATGAAGATGGTATTCCTGATAAAGATGATGCTTGCCCGGGATTAGCCGGAAAAGCTGAGCTCAAGGGATGTCCTGACCTGGATGGTGACGGCATTGCTGATAATGACGACAAATGCCCGGATATGGCTGGTAAAATTGATTTTAACGGATGCCCCGACCGCGATGGAGATGGAATAACTGATATGAAAGATGCCTGCCCGGATGTTAAAGGTTTGGCTCAATATTCCGGATGCCCCGATACCGATGGAGATGGAATTCCGGATAACAAAGATAACTGCCCCGAAGCAGCCGGAATTGCCGATAATAATGGTTGCCCTAAGGTTGCCCATGAACCTTTACTCGAAAAATCAGTATATTTTATTTCAGATGGAGCCGTTGTTATTGATAAGCACATGACCGCACTGAATGAAATTGCTGCCTTTATGGCCGAACATCCCGATGCTGTTGTTTCGGTTTCAGGTTATGCCGATGATCGTGAGTCAGAAGAGTATAATCTGCGCTTATCGGAGAAACGTGCAGATTTTGTAATCAATTATCTGATGAAAAAAGGAATTGCAGCCACGAAAATTGAAAGGTCATTCTTTGGGAAATCCAAACCGGTTGCCGACAATAAAACTGCATCCGGGCGCACACTCAACCGACGGGTCGAAATCAGAATTACAAAATAAACAGAACGGGAATGAACTCAAAAAAACGGCTGATGTTTTTATTGGCCGGTTTAAATTATATTCATATAACTTAAGGATGACATTAATTAACCTTATCCCTTTAATTGACTTTTGAATAACTCAACTGATAAGTAAGACCCAAAGTCCAAGATTCAAATTCCAATCACATTTTATACTCTCAACTCACAATTCACAACTCACTACTCATAACTACCTGAACGCCATCTTACTTATATAAAATACATTCCGTTTGTTACTTTCCAGATAATTGTTACGGATTGTTTGATAGCCGGTTGCAATAAAATAATCATCATACCAGTGCTCAATGGTACCCAGGTATTCATCGAGAGGCTGGTCAGTGCCGCGTTTGGGAGTAAGCGTTGTGTATGAAGTATTATCAACAATGGTATTCCCTTTTATAGTTTTAAATGCGACTTTATTATTTGCATTATAATATAGCACTGTTTCATCATTCTCGAACAGGCAATTTAATTTCCTGTTCAGGTATTTAGTAATGATATCGCGCATTTCCATGCCGTTATTCCATGCCATCTTACCACTGCTGTCAAATCCTGCTACAAACGCATGCGAATACCGGAAACCATCAAAAACCTGGTATGATGTAGGGAATGCCCGCCCGTAGTAATCGTACGACATCTGGGTGTTGGTATGATATTCGGGCGAGTAGGCTTCTGATGCAATAACAAACTGCCCTTTATTTACCAGTACCTCATGGGTAATGAGCCGGAGATTCAGTGTTCTGTCATTATCAAAGGCATCTCCCGACTGCTGAGGCTCCTGAGTTTCTTCAGCCTTTTCTTTCTTTTTTGTAGGTTTGCCTTTCATCCTGAGTGCATTAGGATCAGTTATATATTTAAATGCATTGGTAAATCCGCTGAAATTGTAATATTTAACTTTACCTGCTATGCCTCCGGATACAGCCGCCGTAAAATATCCATCCGATACAGGAGTCTTGTCATCATTGGCATCGTATTCCGATTGTCGTGAATAATAATACGGCGAGTAATAATTGTAATAATAACTGTTATAGTAATTATCATAATAATCGTATTGCCTGCGCGTACTTGTTACGTTAAAGCCATATGTTCCTGCTAATACTCCATTGCCTTCGCCCAGGGGGATGAATTGAGCTGAGTTGAAATTCTTCTTTTCGACCTGTTCTGTGAAATCAAATGTTTTTTCGGCTGCACCCGGCGCTTTATACTGGTTTACAAACAGATGGTTTTTTGATGAGGAATACTGGATTTTATAGGTGGCAAAAATCTTCTGTCTGGCAGTATCAACCGATATGTCGAGTAATAAGGCATCTTTTTCAGACGTGATAGTGTAGTTTTGTTTTTCTCCGGTTACCAGCTCGAATCCAATAATTCCGGGCTGGCCTTTGCGAGTATTGTAACCAATATAAGCAATATCATTTGAAACCTCAAAATCAACCACTTCAGCCTTATCCGGTATCATTCCGCGGTGCTCAGTTATTACCTGAAGGCGGGGGATGATCATAAAAACAAAGATATTTCCATCTTTATTTTGCTTGGTATCATGAAACAGAAGATAAATAGCATCTTTTGTTGACAAACTTTTTAAATAGGTTACATCCTTATGAAGAGGAACCATCCTGTTCCATTTTTCTTTAAGCTGATCATCCGTCATCAGGAACGACCAGCTCACACTGTCTCTACCGGTTTGACTGATAGTAGGAAAAAACACACAAACCCCGTTCTTTCCTGCAGTTACATAATTAAAAGGATCGCTTCCCATTGGAGCCGGTATTTCGAGTCGCAATGGGCTACCACTCTGTGCCCATAAGGCAAAAGCGGTTGAAATCAGAAAAACCAGTGCAAGTATCTTCTTCATAACTTAAATTTCACACTCCAAAAATAGCAATTCTAGAGGCACTAATATTTTATTACGCGAATAAAAATAAAGGCTGCCTTAAAGTTAAGACAGCCTTTACCGGAAATAAGCGCTAATTGACTATCTTACAATCAATTTGTGCGTTTCTTTTTGTTTTGTAACTACATTCTGAATTGTTACAAAATATAGACCATTGGATAAGCCATTGGTTTCAACTTTCATGATTTTATCAAAAGTTGAATTAATTACTTTCATGGTATATCCCACAGCATTGGTAATAGTGATGATGTATTTACCTTCTGATGGCATTTCGGCGTTAAACCAGCCATGACCTGGATTAGGATAAATACATGTGTTATGTTCGCTTTTTCCAGATTCACTAATCCCAACGTTAAAATCTCCGGCAATTACAATATTATCGATTTTACAAGAACGAGCTGCTACAGCATCGCTGTTATATTTAAATGCAATATGCACATTAGGAGTATTGGACAATCCGAGGTTGATAAACCCTGAGGGTGTCCATATCCATCCGCCGGGAGAGAATACTGCGGAAGCAGAAACATCATTCCAGGTGCCGTTTACGCTTGGATCCCCGCTGGTATAATCATCTGATACCAGTACTTTCAGCGGATTTCCTTGATCATCAAAAGCCGAAAAGAACTGGAGTTTTGTGTTGGTGCTATTCATCATATCAATAGCCGGTGATATCAGCCAGTCTTCATTCGTGAAATTCGAT